>Ga0182024_10011692_pt1 | contig 17558 bp, 15 predicted proteins | sample P32metaG_FD_120480 | JGI IMG/M metagenome (GOLD analysis project Ga0182024, IMG submission 120480) | Permafrost microbial communities from Stordalen Mire, Sweden - P3-2 metaG (Illumina Assembly) | ecosystem: Environmental > Terrestrial > Soil > Wetlands > Permafrost | place: Sweden: Stordalen... | reverse complement strand
AGTGGCGTGCGCCAGGAACGGCAGCTCGTATTCGCCGTCGAACCTGTCGCCCTGCGCCAAGCCTCTGTCGACGTCGCCGATGGATTTTGCGACGACGCCGGTTTTCTGGCTGGCAGCGCGTAAATCTTTCCAGATGTCGCTCGAATTGATTTTGGCGTTCGATCCCTCGTCCCAGGCAATCACCAGAGCGTCGAGACCTTTCTTAGCGGCTCCCATATGATCGCCGATGACCGCGACAAGATCGTCCAGCACGACGATTTGCCGAATACCGGTAACGGCTTTGGCCGCGCTGTCGTCCACGTGAGCCACTTTGCCGCCAAACACGGGGCATTGCGCAAGCGTCGCGAATTTCATTCCGGGCAGCATCGTATCGATGCCGTAAATGATTTTGCCGTCGGTCTTGTTGGGCGTGTCGAAGCGCTTGAGCGGCTTGCCGATCAGGGTGAAGTCTTTTAGATCCTTCAGCGGCGGATTATTAGGTACCGGCAGCGCGCTCGCCGCATCGACCAGATCGCCGTAAGCGAGGACGCGACCGCTCGCTGCGTGCATGACCCTGCCGTTCGATGCGGTGCAGCTTGCCGGATCGACTTGCCATTGCGCGGCCGCGGCCTGGATCAACATTGCCCGGGCTGCGGCGCCGGCGGTGCGCAACGGTTTCCAAAACGCGCGAATGGAATTGGAATTGCCGGTGACCTGGATGCCGAAGATCGGATTGCCGTAGAGCTTGTCGTTGGCCGGCGCATGCTCGAGCGCGATCTGTGCGTAATCGCCATCGAGCTCCTCGCAAAGGATCATCGCCACCGCGGTATAGACGCCCTGGCCCATCTCCACCTGAGGCATGACCAGCGTCGTCTTGCCCGCATGATCGATGCGGATGAAAGCATCGGGCGCGAACCGGCCTGTGCTGTCGTCGGATGGCTGCTCCGGCTCGTTGACGGGTGCAGCCTTAAGCGGAAGATGAAAGGCGAGGACGAATCCGCCGGCCAAGCCGCTTTTGATCAACGCGCGGCGCGACGGGGCGAGCGAGTGAACTTCAAAAACGCGCATGACCGTCTCCTATGCCGCGGCAGCGGCGCGTTTGATCGCCGCGCGAATACGCACATAGGTGCCGCAGCGGCAGATGTTTCCTGCCATGGCGGCATCGATATCGGCGTCGTCGGGCGCCGGAGTCCCGGCAAGGAGCGCTGCCGCGGACATGATCTGGCCGGACTGACAATAGCCGCACTGGATGACTTCCAGATCGAGCCAGGCTTTCTGCACTTTTGCGCCCGCGGGTGTGGCGCCAATGCCTTCAATCGTGGTGACGGCGCGGTCGCCGATCGAACCGACCGACAGCAAGCAGGAACGCACGGGATTGCCGTCAATATGCACCGTGCAGGCGCCGCATTGCGCGATACCGCAACCGAATTTGGTGCCTGTCATTCCAAGTACGTCGCGCAACACCCAGAGGAGCGGCGTGTCGTCGTCTACATTGACGCTGTGGTTGTCCCCATTGACGTTAATGACGAAGGCCATGGCGTTCTCTCCTTCTCGGTCATGTGTTCGGCGGGGAGTCCGAGCTTACGATCGATATTGAGTAGAGGGTGAGGCGCAGCGGGAACATCGTCCAGATCAGAGCGTCAAGTGCGCCTTGGACTATGCTGTTCCAACCAGCTGACAATTAACCATGCATTTCCCGTTGAAACGGCAATTTCTCCGCGTCATTCAGCAGCACTGTAAGTGGTACGATGAGAAGTTAAACGACAATCCGAGCGGGTACTGCCCTTCCGTGCTTGCCGCTGCCTCAAGCGCCTCGTCGGTGATTTCGGGAGCACCGCTCTCTTCTTCGGTCTGGTCGAGGTCGATCGCCGTGTCGTCCATAAGATCCTTCATTTCCTGAGCATGTGCAGTGGGAAGGCCTAGGATAGCCTGAACGGAAGAAAAGACAACCAAGTCTCTGGAATGTGTTCCTAGAATTTCGTTAGCCGAACATTGATGACGGTAGCAGCATTACCAACCGAAATTCGGTCAAGATCGCTGAAATTGTTATTGCGGGTACCAGTGGTTCTACTCGCAGACCTCTTTCTGATGAAGAAGCTCGCCGCGTACTGGGAGGGTGGAAGGAGATCCATACCGCAATCATCTAAAGGCAACTGAACGAAGTCCGGCGATCACAAAGGGTGTCCAATATTCAAGTCGCTGCCCCGACCAAGGTGAAATGAGCGGCAGCGGACGACGTGCAACACGGTGATCAGAATTGGTCCGCTGCGCCCTCGTCGCCACGCGTCGCAGCGGCTGTTTTGTTGGAATAATTTCGGATGAACGCTGGCGCCTGAAACAATTGGCAGCACACGAGAACCCGCTGGGCCCGCAGCGGCGCTCGACGCAGTGTTCAAAAAAGAGACGGAGTGTTCAAAAAGGAGGGGCCTCCCGCAACCGGGAGACCCCTCCTATTAGCGATTGAAAAGGGAAGTTTGCTGCCGCCGATCGACTAAGCGGGGCAAACCGACAGACCGGTGCACGCGCCCAACGTGTAGTACGCATCCTGGCTGGCGCCGGCGGCGATCTCGAGTGCCTCGTCGGAGGCCTCCCAGCAATCTACTTCAGTCTCGAACTCGACGACGCTGTCACTCATGGATTGGTCCTTTCCTTGCCGGCGGATGCCGGATTTAGGCATTCATAGGAGACCTCCAATAGCCTCCGAAATCGATTAGATCATCCGGGGCGTAGTGTGTAAAGTGCCCGTAAGGCTCGACATTGTTTGCCCATTGGTTGCTTCGAGGTGTTGGGCCTGGGTCACCCCGCAAGCCAGCGAGCCCAGACCACACTTCGAGAATTCGACCGTTCCATTGGGCCTTTCCCTGTCAGCTTGACCCGCGTCATCTCCCGATGGTGTCTTACAAAGCCAGACCGCACCTCCGACGCAGAAAGCGACGTTACCCACGACCTGCCGTACTGGACAAAATCAAGCTAATGACCAGATTCGGTACAGTTTGCGTTTCGGATTTTAGACCGCCCATACAGGGCATGGCAGTAAGATGAACATCCCCGGCCCGGACGGTGAAAATCTGCCTGACGGAGATCGGATTGAGGGCTTTTTCGAGCGGTTGGTCGCCCGCGCCGCCACCATCGACGAACGCCTGTCCGATAATTTCGAGCCTTTGCCCGGGCAAAAACGGGACACCGATGTGGCGGCACAGCGACTGGCGGCATGGTGCCGATCGTGTGCGAGCGGCGATTGGTCATTATTTGGCCGGCGGTTGGCTCGCGATCGTTTGACGTTCGATCAGGTGCTGCCAAGGTTTGCCACTGCGCGCCACGGTCCTGCAGTTGTGCAGCCGGCTTGGGTCGACGACGCCATTTGGATCGAGGCTGCGCTGCGATCCGAAGGCGAGGCCAAGGTTATCCCCCGTGTGGGCGATGCGGCGCCGTATGCGTTCGAACACTTACTCTGGCCGCTGGTTCAACAGGCCGACGCACTGCTTGGCGCTGCTGTCGACCCGCGCGCACTTGCGAGGCTGACAGAGGCCGCGCGTGGCTGCTTGGTTCTTATGCTGCTCAAAGAGCTGTCTGGCCTTTGCGCGCCAGCGTTTTACGAGCTCTTCGCTCAGGCACGGAAAAAGGACCAGCCGTCATCCCAGCCGGCGGAGCGGCCGAACGGCGCAAGCACATTGCGCTACGACCGATTCGTCGCGGATATGAAATCCGGTGGCTTTCGTCAGCTCTTTGAAAGCAAGGCCGTGCTGCTGCGGCTGATGTCGGTGGTCACGCGGCAGTGGATCGATTCCGGGAGCGAATTCATCGCGCGCTTGAATGCTGATCTAACGGCTATCGCTGGTACTATCCTTCAATCCGGTGACGCCGGCTCAGTCGTCATGATCGAAGGCGATAGGTCCGATCGGCACAATGGCGGCCGTTCCGTACTGATTGTCAGCTTTGAGGATGGATCTCGCGTTGTATATAAGCCGAAGAATCTTCAAATCGACGCCGCTTGGCTCGCGCTGGTTGAGCGGCTGAATGCGTCGGTGGACGCTCCCGTCGAATTGAAGGCCGCGCGTACAGTCGCTCGTAACGGGTACGGCTGGACTGAGTTCGTCGATCATACCGGATGCGCGGATCAAGACGGCTGCCGGCGGTTCTTCCACCGGGCGGGCGCCTGGCTAGCTCTTTTTCACTGCTTCGCAGCCACCGACATGCATCAGGAAAACATCATCGCGGCTGGCGACCACCCGGTGCCCATCGATCTGGAAATGATTCTTCAGGGCTTAGAGAAGGACGCGGTTCAAGAGCCGGAGCAGCAAGCTAATGCAGCCGCCAGGGAAATCCTTTCCCAATCGGTCATGACGGTCGGTTTACTGCCCGCTTACGGACGATCGCCCAACAATGCCGTCTTCGCCATGGGCGGCATGACCTCGCAGTGGGATGTCAAATCAAAGCTCGATTGGCACGACGTCAACTCCGATGCTATGCGGCCGACGATCGTGAAAGAGACCGGCACGTCCAATCCGAACCTGCCGCATGTGGACGGCCAGTATGCCAAGTTCGCCGACCACATCGAAGATTTCATCTCGGGCTTCGCCGACTACGCGAGATTTCTCCGCCGTCTCTATCGAGGAGAGGACCAGGGGAAACTGTTCGACCGCTTTATCGGCCTTCCGGTTCGCAAGGTAATCCGCCCAACCCGCTTCTACCACATGCTGCTGCAGCGCCTGAAAAATCATCGAACGATGGACGACGGCATCGTCTGGTCGGCGCAGGCAGACTTCCTCGCCCGCCTGGCGAACTGGGCAATCGATGACGACCCATTGTGGCACTTCCAGCGATGCGAACGAAACGCGCTCCTCGGCTTGGACGTGCCCCACTTCCTGACAGCGGACGACGGAAGGGCGCCTCGGCAAGCGGCAGACATTTCGATCGATACAAAATCGATATCAGGACTGAATGTGGCCCGCGCGCGCCTTGACCACTTGGATGAAAAAGAAATCGCCTGGCAAATCGAAGTCATCCGGGAGAACACCGGCGCAGGGGTCAAGTCCACCCCGGCAATCGTCGCCGGACCACGACAAAGTGCCTTCTTGCGCCCGGATTCCGCCCGGCCATCGGCGAAGGAAGCTTTTATCGCCGAGGCCGACCGGATTGCCGAAGAATTGTCCCGGTATGCGATTCGGCGCGGCCGCGGCGCCGCCTGGATCGGCCTCGACTGGCTGGGCGACGCAGAGGTCTTTCAGCTCGTCTGCTTGGACCAGAGCCTTTACAACGGCAACTTGGGAATTGCGGTCTTTCTTGCCGCGCATGCCGCAACGAGGTCAAACTCTTCATCGGCTGAATTGGCGCTGGCAGCCGTAGCTCTTGTTCGCAAGAATTTGCGGAGCCGGAATGCGGCGCGCATAGCCCGATCCATGGGCGTCGGTGGCGCGGTCGGGCTCGGCTCGGTCGTCTATGCGCTCTGCATCATGTCGAGGTGCCTGAAGAACGGCGATCTGCTTGCCGATGCGCTGAAAGCCGCGGACCTCTTCACCGACGAGCTCATCGCCGCCGACAAACAGCTCGACGTTATCGGCGGAAGCGCCGGCGGCATATTGGGTCTGCTGCGTCTCTACCGCGATACGCGATCCCAGGATGTTCTCAAGCGCGCGATAAAATGCGGGGAGCACCTGATGTCTCAGCCGCGTCTCGGACCGGAAGGCCAGCGCAGCTGGGTCGGCCAAGGCTTCGGGTCGCAGGCGCTCAATGGCATGTCGCACGGCGCGGCGGGTTTTGCCTATGCGCTCGCTTCGCTGGCGGCTGCAAGCGGGCGGGCAGAGTTCGAGCGGGCCGCCGAAGAATGCATTGCGTTCGAAGACTCAAGCTACGATCCCGAACGCAAAAATTGGCCCGATTTGCGCAACCCGGCGGGGCCCGCATGGAGCTGCCGGTGGTGTCATGGAGCGCCCGGGATAGGCTTGGCCCGACTGGCGACCGGCCGAAGCGCTCAGATCGACGCGAAGCTTCTCGGCGCCGATATCCGTAACGCCGTGGAAGGCGTACAGCATTGCTCACCCGCCGAATTGGACACACTGTGCTGCGGCACGCTCGGTCGCATCGAGTTCTTTTGCGAAGCCGGCCGGTCGCTTGACCGCACGGACCTCCGTGATATTGCGGCGCAGCGCCTCATGGCCGTTCTGGAGCAAGCGGCGATCAGCGGCGACTACCGGTGGAACAGCGGCAAAAGACAATTCAATCTCGGCCTGTTCCGCGGCCTCTCCGGCGTTGGCTATACCCTGTTGCGCCAGATCGACATTTCGCTTCCGAATATCCTGATCTGGCAATAGGCGACTTAGCGCAAGGCTTCGCGCCCTATTCGGTTTTGGCCGCGGCGCACGAAGCGGTGAATTGAGCCTTGAACATATCGAATGACTGAATTTTCACGTCGCAAGCGGTCGACGGATCAGGCGCGACATGAATGACATCGCCGACGGCCGCAAATTGGCGCTTGCCGTTGATGTTCATGTCGAGCCCATCACTCTTCGGAACACTCACCAATCCAATGGTCAAATGACCATCGGCGACCAGCAAGGATTGATTGGGATTGATGTTGTACCTGTTTTGCGAGGGTGTGATGGCATCCAATTGCGCCTGCAGGCGCGCGATCTGGATGTTCTGGCTTTGCATGTCCGTGCTCTGGCTCGACTTCTCCAACTCGAGCCGCTGGCTTTGGAGCTCCAGCTGACGAATGGCGCTATCGCGGTCTTGCATGGCACCATAAGCAAGCTGCTGGCCATAAACGCGACCAAAGATTGCAACGGCGGCTATGATGGCCAAGCTGAGCACGAGCACGACGACTCTTCCCCTCGAGGTCATAAAGAGGTCGTGCGCGTCAGTACTCATCCAGACTTGGCGTTGACAGTCTGTCGTACGCCTATCGCTTATTCGCATCTGCAGCACCGTCGAGTTTTGTCCGCGCGAGCTCCATCCAACAGCGCGGATTGCCCGCCGATGATCGCGCAGGCAAAGGCAACATAAAAGGCGGTCAAGCGCTGCGTCGCCAATGTGACAAGACTGAGCGCCCAAGCACCGAGCACGTGGTGAAGATAGGGTTCCGCCCGGGCCGGCGCAATATACTTCAATCACCTCCAACTACGGGTTCGATTCCGTTCCAGTCTCCGAGGCCGGCGTCGAATTAGACGGACGTACTGCGCCGTAGATACGGGACAGCACGGATTCGACGTCTTGCAGAACTGATGGATTCGACGCATCGGGCGGCCTACTCGGACTATTGGCGGAGGGGGGCGAGCCGTCGGTCACGCCGGCGAGCGCCGTTGACGGCTGCTCGCCCGGCAGTGCGCCAACGTTGGAGGATGGTCTGTCGATCATATCCCCAGACCTGCCGGGGACCGCTGCGGCCGGCGGTTTTGGTCCGTCGCCCTGCTGTACCCGCGCGCCCGCTGTGGGGCTATCGACATTGCCGAGAATAATGGGCAGGCCGTCTTTGCCCGAGCCGATGATGACGACCTTGGCATTTGCAGACTGCGCGAGTGCAAGGGTGGCGTTGATGCCCTGCCAGCGCAGGTAGGAATCGGATATTCCCTGACTGACCGTCTGCTGGAAGGCGGCGATACCGTTCGCCTCGACCATCTTGCGTCGCGACTCCTCGGCCTCCCTTTCCACGCGGTATTTGTATTCCTGGATCATGTAGTATTGTTCTGTCTGGCGGTTGATCGCCGCAACGATTTCGGGCGGCAAGTCGATGCCAAGCACGAGCGTGTCGAGGATAAGGATCGAACTGGCCAAAAAATCGCTGTAATGTTGGGGGTCGCTCTCTTCCATGGCCGCCGGCTGCACCAGCTTGTTGAGCTTGTCGGCCAGGATCTTTTGCGCGTCGTCGTGAATTTCCTGCTGTATTTTATCGCGCGAGGTATAAACCTCCTGGGCGGAGTACCGCGCAATGACTTCACGCGCCTCAGCAGCGATTTCCGGGCTCAAGATGGTCTCGAAATATTCGGGACCGATGAATTTGTGCAGCACGCCAACAGAGTTGTGCAGCAGCTGATACCGCGTATTGATCTGGGCGATCACGCTCACGCCGTCCTTGGAGATGGCATGATATGTTTCGGATTTGGTTTGCAGCCTCAAATCGTAAATGAAAAGCCTGTTCCAAGGCGCGATGATATGAAGACCTTCTTCTCTCAGTTCACGTGGGTTAAGAACCGTGCCTCGGTCGACTAGACACCAGCAATAGGCGTCAAAGCCGGGGAAGCGATACCAAAGCACCCCGACATGACCGCTCGAAACGGTTATCACCATGTAGGGCCAAAGAACGACCCCCACGAGCAGCACCACCATCAGTACGATGGAAAAACCCGGCAGGTTACGTCCCAGAAACCTCGATCGCCTTCGCGGCGGTGGCGGCGCGTCATCCAGGGACTCGGGATACTTTGCCATCACACTACTCCTTCGAACGCTACGCTTGGAGCGAACGCTGATCGATAATGCGGCCTTCGTCCATGCGAATGCGGCGCGCCGGCAGATTTAGCTCGTCAAGATAGCGGTCATCGTGCGTGATTACCACAACAGTGGCGCCGGCTTGCATGATGGCCGGCAGGAGTTCTTCATAGAATTTCCGCCTGAATTCAGGGTCCTGCTCGGCGGTCCACTCGTCCAGCAGCATGATCGGCCGCTTCTCGAGCAGGCTGACAACGAGCGCAAGACGGCGGCGCTGGCCGCCGGAAAGATCCAGCGTTCTGAACTCGCCGTCCGAAAGACCGGTCTTGTTCTCCAGCCGGAACTGGCGCAGCAGTCGATCGACCTCCGCCGGATCCGGATCGTGAATTCCGTAGGGTCGCCGAAAGAGATGATAGTCGAAAAAAATGCCCGAAATCAGAGCGCGATATTCGTCGCGCGTACTGTCGTCAACGGGCGCGTCGTCAAGCGTGATTTCCCCCGAATCCGGCGGATAGAGGCCCGCCAGCAGCAGCAGGAACGTCGACTTACCCGAACCATTGCCGCCTGTGACGAAAACGAGCTCGCCGGACCGCAAGGTGAAGTCGAGCGGCCCGATCTTAAAAGTCGTGTCGGAGGAGTCGTCGCTGTAGCGGAACACCACGTTACGCATCTCGATCTTGTCGAAACGCTTCGGCACTTTTGCCGGTACGGCCTCGGTCGAGATCGTCACGCGAAAATCGGCTTCCAATTTGGCCAGCCGGTCCGCCGCGCTATTGGCGTTCAACAGGATCGGTATTGATTGCACCAGGCCGAAGCAGGCTCCGATGACGAATAGCAGCGCCGTCGTGGTCTTGGTGATCGCCTCGCCGCTCAGCGTCTCGCTGAACGTCGGGACGATGAACACGACAGCCGCGAGACACAAGTACATGTAGCTCTGCGCCGAGGCGATCAGCTTGAAGGTCTCGGCCTGCGTGCGGATCTTGATATTGGCAGCGGCTCTCGAGACTTCGACCGCATCGTCGAAAAGATCGTCGCTGCGCGCAGCATGCAGTCTCACCTCCTTGAAGCCGTCGAGGAAATCAGCGATACGGTCGAACAGCCGACGCTCGTGCTCTATGGCAGTTGCTCTTTGTTCGGTCAGCCGGCGGCTTCTCAAATGAAACATGGCGCCCGCTATCGTGACTATCACCGCGCTTACTGCAAATGCAGAAAACGACAGGTAGGCGACGTAAATCGCGACAAATACGATGAGAATCGGAGCCTGAACCGAATAACACAGCGTGTTGCTCGCCTGCGTCAGTACGGCGGTATCACCGGTGATGGCGGAAATTATTCTGGATCGTCCAATCCGATCGACCGCCAGCAGCTCCGAGTGCCTTATCTGATCCATAAGGCGCACGCGGAGCCGGTGAATGACTGCCTCGATCTCGCCGGTAATCGTAGTGGTCACGTAGACCTGGGTCTTGATGAACAGATAGAGCGCAACCACGAACAACGCGAGCGCCCAGAGGCTGGCTTTCTTGCCTTCGTCCGCGGCTTGCGCGCCGGCATTAATGGCAGCGAGAATTGCAGCGCTGCTGATACCGCCGAGGCTCGACATGACCAGCAACTTGCGCAGCGACCCGCGCCTTTCACTGCGAACGAGCTGGAAGAAGGACATGAGGACAACGCCCCTGGCCTAGGTTGCCTTGAGCCGCTGCCCACGGCCGGGCGCTGTTGGCACCTGCGAGGCCAAGGAGAACGGCCGCAGCAGTCGCCCTAGGGTCGCTGCCGCCATCGGACGACCCCACGGAGTGGGAGACTGATCAGAAGAACGGGCAGAACAATCAATGGAGAAAAGACTAGCGCGAGTAAAAACGTCAGAAAAAACCCGCCACGGCGGTCTATGCCGCCGATTCCAGTCAGAGCGCAGACGACCACGTAAAGAATCAGTTCGAGCATGGGCCCGCCCTCATCAATGCACCGTTCCGAGCGTCGCTTGGATTGACGCCAGGGACCGAAAGCCCGCGTTGTTCAGGAACCGGCGGCGGCCCCGGCATTTTCGGCGTGCTCAGCCGGCGTTTCTGCGCTGTGCGCCGAATTCCTCGACCGCGAGTCCCACATCTCTTTTTGCGTCCTTACGAACTCGCGATAGTCCGGCGGGTTGAGATCGAGAAGCGTGCCGCCCGACGCAAAGTGCTCGATAAACGCCTTGCCGATCGCATAAGTGGCCCCTGCAGAGAGCACCGGCATGACAAATCCGGATGCCAGCGTTCCCAGGATCGGCACGAACTTTAGCGCGCTGGCGGCACCGATGCCGCTGCTTGCCGGAATAAGCGCGCCGCCAAGGCTCGCAATCAGCGCTTTGCCTCTGTTCTCCGAGAACGGCACTCCATAGAGTTGCGAAATTCGCCGCAGCATTTGCAGCTGCAGCCCGCCCACGGCGACGACGTCGACGACAGGCAGCGGAATAAGACCAGCGACGCCCGACCAGATCGCGAAGCGATTTACCAGCTTGGAGGCCAATTCGGCGTTGTCGGCTGAGGCTGATTCAGCACCGTGCTCATGAACCTTCGCGGGCGCGTCAACTGTGTCTGCCATGGGGTATGCCTTTCCTGTCGCAGGCGGAGCCTTATTAGCCCCTCGACGAAATCAAAATCTGGTCTGCAGTCTGCTCAATCCGCCCGGTTTTGTAAAGGCTATGGCCTCCGCGCCAAAAGCCGGCCAAGCACTACCGATGCTTACCGATCGGCGCGGATTGCCTTCTCCGCATCCCACCACCACAGAGCTGGGAATCCTGCAATGCCATATTTCGGCAAGGGCTCGGGATGGCTGAAGCGGTCCCAGTGCGCCGCTCGCAAGTTGTTATAGCTCCATTGCGGCACAACGTAGTGGTTCCAAAGCAGCACGCGATCGAGCGCCTTGATGGCGGCGACAAGATCATTGCGGCTCGTGGCAAGGATCACTTTCTCGATGATCGCATCGACTGCTGGGTTCTTGATGCCAATGACGTTCTCCGAGCCAACCTGATCCGCCGCGGACGAGCCCCAGTAACCGCGCTGCTCACTGCCGGGCGAAAGCGTCTCACCCCAAGCGTAGGTGATGATGTCGAAATCCCAGTTCCGCAGCCGATTTTCGTATTGCGAGTCATCGACGGTGCGCACCGTAACCGTTATGCCGATGCGTTCAAGGGAAGGCTTGTACATGAGAAAGACGCGCTCGAAGAGCGGATCGTTGCCCAGGAGTTCGATTGCGTAAGGCTCGCCGTTCGCGATGCTGACGAGCTGGCTGTCGCGCACCTCGTAACCGGCTTCCTTGAACAGCCGCAGCGCCTCGCGCCGGTTCTCGCGCACCGCCTCGGAACCGCCGTTGATCGGATTGGCGTAGCTGACCGTGAAGACTTCCGACGGGATCTGTCCGCGCAGCGCTTCCAAAATCTCCAGCTCTTTGCCCTCGGGCAGACCAGTGGCGGCGAGATCGGTACCTTTAAAGTAGCTGGCAATCCGGGTGTACTGTCCGAAAAACAACTGTTTGTTCGCTTCCTCGAAATCGAACGCGCAGTTGAATGCGCGGCGCACCCGCGGGTCCTTGAACTTGTCGCGGCGAATGTTGAAGGCGAACGCCTGCATGATGCCGACATTCCTGATCGGAAACTCTTCCAGAAGTATCCGTTTCTGAGTGACGGCCGAAGAGTCGTAGGCGGTGGCCCAGTTCTTCGCGCTGTTCTCGATGCGCCAATCGACGTAGTCCACCTTGAGTGCTTCGATGGCGACGGTGGCGTCTCGGTAATATTCATGGCGCAATTCGTCGAAATTGTCGCGGCCGCGATTAACATTGAGCTTCGCGCCCCAATAGTCCCTGACGCGTTCGTATGCGACGTTTCGGCCCGCCGTGAATTCCTTGATGCGATAGGCGCCGCCGCCGAGCGGCGGTTCGAGAGTGGTTTCACCGACATCACGTCTCTTGCCGTCCTTGTTGGTGCCCTCCCACCAATGCCGGGGCAAAATGCTGAGATGGCCGACGATCACCGGCAGGTCGCGGTTGCCTGGGCCGTCCATTGTAAAGGTTATATCGCGGCTGTCGGTTGTTTCGACCTTGACGACGTGGCGGTAGCTTTCGGCGGCCGAGGGACTGTATTTCTTCCACGCGTTGAAGGAAAAAATGACATCCTCCGGTGTTACGGGCGTGCCGTCGTGCCACGTCGCTTCCGCCCGCAGCCGAAATGTCACCGAGGAGAAATCGTCCGGATAACGCACCGCTTCGGCGAGCAGCCCATATTCGCTCGATACTTCATCGAGCGCTGGGACCAGCAACGTGTCGTAGATCTGATTGGCTCCGGAAGCGAGCGTGCCTTTCGCCTCCGCCACTACGATGTTGAAATTGTCAAAGGTGCCAAGCACGACCTGACGCGCGGTGCCGCCTTTCGGCGCGTTGGCGTTGACGTAATCGAAATTTGCGAAGCCGGACGAGTATTTCAGGTCCCCGAACTTCGATACCCCATGCCGCCATGCCGGACTTGCGCCTTGCGCTGCAGCGGGGCTCGTCCAGCCGAAGTGCTCACGACGCACGGTCGGCAAACTCGCGGCGGCTAGAGCCGATATAAGCAGCGATCTACGGTTCACTTGATGGTCCTCCCGAAACCACGATGCGTGACAATTTACGGCTTTCAGACACCCTAACCCGCGCTGGTGACGCTCTCGTAGCGCCTTGCGCCGTCTGACGGCGTACCGAGTAAGCCGCCGATAATGCCGCAAGCCTGTTCATTGCTCTTTGATCATGCTACCTTACCATAGCGGAAGGTGATGGTGTCAGCATTCCGGTCAAATCCAAAGCGGGCGCACGACCATTGGAGACGCGAGGGATGAAATCCAACGGGTCATTTCATGGCAAGGGGCGGGCTTGGGTACCGCCCACGATCACGAAGCTTGCCATCGGGACAGAAACGAAATCGCCTGTCGCGGTCGACCAGAGGATCGGCTCTGGGCTCGGCGGCTCCGACACTATTGAGAACGCTGAGCCGCGGCCTCCCGCGACGCCCGCCTCGAAGTTCGGCTTTGCGTTAGAGTGGTCGTTTCCCCTGTCCGCCCGGACCGATTAGGCCGCGGCCATAAAAGGATTTTCAGCGGCTCTCGCAGCGCTTTGACGCCGGCAGACGGCAAGCTGTGGCGGAAGCCTTTGGCATCCGCTAAGCTTCTCAGGACTTGGTTTGATGGCGTAGCCCTGGAGAGTCTAGCGCGCTTGCGAGTCACGATCGAAAGCACTCTTGTTCAAGATAGCGAGCCGGTCGGAGCCGACCTCGACGGAGGCTATGTGCTTTTGAGTTTGCGTGCCGGCGCCTATTTCAACTTAAATCCCATGGCCAGCGAGATTTGGCAGATGCTCGCCGAGCCCTGCCGCGTCGGTCAGATTCTTGCCTCGCTCAGCGACGGCCACGATGTCGATGCGCAAACCGTAGCCCGCGACGTGACGCCCTTCTTGCAAACTCTCGTCAACCATCGATTGGCGCGCGTGATCGATCCGCGAAAGAAGCCATGAAGGCAAAGACGATACGGCGCGTCTATCTGCGCGAGGCGGCCGTCAGCTTGCTTCTGGCGCGCATGGCCGTGCGCGTCATTCCGCCGGCGCGCGTTTTCGCCTGGGCAAACCGGCCGCCGCGCCGGATTCGTCGCTTCGCGGCCGACGAAATCGGCTGGGTGTTGTGGGCGATAGACGCCGCCGCTGAAAAATTCAGGAAGGAAACACTCTGTCTGCCGCGCGCGCTGGCCACGCATTCCATGTTGCGCCGGCGCGGCATAACGAGCCGGGTGTGCCTCGGCGTTGCCCACGAGCACGATAAGCTTGCCGCTCACGCCTGGGTCGAGGTCGGTGAGGACAGGGCCGTCGCCAGCCCCGGCGCCGGCGCGTTCACGCGCCTCGCCGAATTCGGTGGATCGGGTTGATGCGATCTGGACCGCGCCCTAGGTCTTTCCGATGAGTGGAATCGCCGGCCTATGGCACTTCGACGGGCGGCCGGTGAACCGGCGCGCGCTCGACCGGGTCGCCAACGCGCTCCGCCGTTATGGCCCTGACCGATCCGACATTGTGGTGCGCGACACGGTCGCGCTTGTCCATGTGCTCATGTGCATGACCCCTGAGGACTGTCTCGACAATCAGCCGCTGCAGGGCCGGAGCGGCGTGCTCATGACGGCGGATTTGCGGCTCGATAATCGCGACGACGTGCTGGCGAAAATTGGGATCGCGCCACAGGAGGCCATGACCTGGGCGGATTCGCGCGTAGTGTTGACCGCTTGGGAAAAGCTCGGTGATCAGGTTTGGCCGCTGTTGCGCGGGCCCTTCGCGGTCGCGATTTGGGAGCCCCGCCGGCACACTTTGACGCTGGCTCGGGACCATCTCGGGCTCAATGTCGTGATGTGGCATCGCAACGCGCGATTTTTCGCCTTCGCCTCGATGCCGGGCGGCCTGTTCGCACTGAACGACGTGCCGCGCCAACTAAACGAAGAGAAGTTCGCCGATTTTCTGGTGCTCAATCACGCCGATCACGCGACAACGATCTACCGGGACGTCTTTCGGGTGCCGCCGGCGCACGTGTTGCGGGTGACAGCCGACGGTTCGGTGCAACAGCGGCGGTTTTGGTCGGCGGCCGATGTCGAGCCGGTCACGCTTTCTTCGGATCAGGCATATGCGGACGGTCTGCGAAGCCGTCTCGATCAAGCGGTACGCCGCCAATTACGGAGCGCCCATCCTGTCGGCTGCCTACTAACTGGCGGGCTGGATTCGTCGTCGGTCGGCGCGCTCGCCGCGCGCGCGCTGGCCGAACAGAATAGGCGGCTCGCCGCGTTCACTGGTGTGCCGCGGGACGGCTTCGACGGCCGCGTGCCGACAGGAACATATGCCGACGAGACCCCTTATGTTGAAGCGATTGCTCGGAAGCTGGGGAACGTCGATGTCGAATATGTACACGACAACGCGGCCGGTACCTTTGCGGCGCTTGAGCGAATCTTTATCGCCTTGGAAGCGCCGGTGCGCAATCCGGGCACTCTCGGCTGGATGCTGGCAATTTTGGGCCACGCCCGGGCGCAAGGCCGCCGCGTCTTGCTCGGCGGCCTGTACGGCAATTGCACCATAAGCTGGGACGGCTGGGCACAGACAGCCGCTCACCTGAAGCAGGGACGTCTGCTCACGGCCTTGCGGCAGTGGCGCCTCTATTACCGGCGCACGGGTCATTCTGGCACGACGGCACTGCGGAAACTCATTGTCGAGCCGCTCGTGCCGAAGCGGTTGGCGCCTCGGTTGGACCAACGGCGCCGCCTTATGCGGGTCGCTCCCTGGCAAGATCACTCGCCGATCAATGCGGACTTCGCCCACCTGATGAGAGTCGACGAGCGAGCCCGCAAAGTCGGGCACGATTTCCTCTACAGCCTGCGGCCAGACGAACGCATCAAACGGCTGACTGCGGTCGATTATGCCGGTGACTGGTTTGCGGCCGAGAAAGCGGTCACAGGCGTTGAGGTCCGCGATCCGACCGCCGATATCGACGTGGTCGCCTATTGCCTCGGCGTTCCGACCGAGCAATATCTCGCTGAAGGCATCGACCGGTCGCTTATCCGTCGTGCCATGTGGGGCCTGCTTCCCGAAATGGTCCTGACCAATCGCTTGAGCGGCCTGCAGACGCCCGATTGGAATGAGCATCTCGAAAGCGACCGCGAACAGTTGGCGCGGGAGGTTGCCGAGTTCTCGCGCTCCGCTCTCGTGCGCCGTATGATCGATGTGGGACGGCTGGAGGACGCGCTGAAAACTTGGCCGACCGGCGGTTGGCACACGACGGAAGTCTTTCAGGAATACAACCTCGCGCTCACGCGGGGCGTAGCGGGCGGCCGCTTTCTTCGCTGGTTCGAATCATTGAACTGAAAATTGGCGGTGATGCGGCTCGACCGGTCGCCGCAGATGTCGTTCAGACGTGCCAGATTGCCGGTGCCGCTAGTCCAGCGGGTCCTGGCGCTCGAAGCTCTCGATGAAGACTTCGCCGATGGCGCGGGTCACGGCGGCAGCAGTCAGCGCCGAAACGGCAAGTCCAAGAAACGCGGGAGCCGGAGCCACCAATCCGATCGTTGAAATAGTAGCGGCGCCAAGGCCGGTCGGCACTGCGCCGCCCAGAATGCCTATGACAAGCACCCGCGTGCGGTTACGCTCGAAATGGACCTGATAAAGCCCGCTCAGCTGTTTGAGCATGCGCATAATAATCGCGGCCACCCCAGCGACGTTGACGGCCGGCAATGGGGCGAGACCGCTGAGGGCAGCCAAAGTCCCGTGCAAATCCACGATTCTGCCGGCCAGAACGCGCCGTTTCGCCGCCAACTTTTGAAAATTCGACGGCTGTGCGCTGAACGTATCGTTTGCCGGCACCGCCAAAGAAACTTTCGGCGCCCACTCGGGTTCGCTCGCTTCACGCGGAAGCGCGGGCTGCGCGGCAGAGCCCTTGTCATCGGCGACTGCGCCCACGACGGCCAGCACCAGGTCCGAGCTCGACGGCCTGATGGCCTTGGGCAGCCGCTTGCGGGTCATGCCGCCGCCCGCTGCGCGCCGAGCACCATGTCGACCTCATCCGCTATCGCCGCGACTTCTCGTGCGGCCGGTCCCTTCCAGCTTATGAGACTCGGCGTGGCGCCCCACAGCATGGCTTCCGGGTAGGCGACCCGGTTCACCATCTCGCTGTTCAGCACCGGCAGGCCGGCGGCGGCAAGTTCGTCGCGGATATGCCGCGCAATGACGGAATCGCGAGTGGTCTGCGTCAGCACGCAACGGACCAACGCGCGCTTGCCGTCGGTGCGGCTCGTCAGAATGCCAAGCGTGTCCAACATGCGGTCGACGTCGAATGGTGACGGCTTGACCGGCAGGAGCACGAAATCCGCCGCCGCTAGACAGTCGAATGTGGTCTTGGAGCGAAACCCAGGCGTATCGATGATCACCACGCTGCCGCCGGCGGCGGTACGCCGCGCCGTATTGGCAGCCTCGTCTGTCGCATCTTCGACCACGGCGACACCACCCAAGGCCCGCTCGCGACTGGCAAGTCGCATGATAGACCGCTGGGGATCGGCATCGACCAGCGTCGGATGCCGGCCGCGCAAATGCCAGTGTACGGCGAGGCAGCTCGCGACCGTACTTTTGCCGCTGCCACCCTT
>Ga0182024_10011691_pt1 | contig 17560 bp, 13 predicted proteins | sample P32metaG_FD_120480 | JGI IMG/M metagenome (GOLD analysis project Ga0182024, IMG submission 120480) | Permafrost microbial communities from Stordalen Mire, Sweden - P3-2 metaG (Illumina Assembly) | ecosystem: Environmental > Terrestrial > Soil > Wetlands > Permafrost | place: Sweden: Stordalen... | reverse complement strand
ATGGACCTCTCGATGCATGCGGGCGTGATGAATACGATTATCTTCAAGGTGCCTGCCGCAGCCGCCAACACTGAGAATACGATCACGCTGACAGGCGGGCAACTCTCCAGCAATGGCGATGTCAACATCAGGGGTCCCGGGGCGGGCAGACTGATCATCGCCGCCGGCGGCAGCAATCGCGTTTTCTACATCAATGACCACGATGACCTCACCGACAGTCCCTCGATAATCAGCGGGCTCTCGCTACAGGGGGCGAATGAAAGCGGCAACGGCGGCGCGATTTATTCCCTGGAATCGTTAACATTGAAGAACGTCGTTATCTCAGGGAATACCGCGACCAGCGGAGGAGGCGTTTACGTGGATGGCACCACCACTGCCGGAACGAAGGTGAGCATCAGCAATTCGCTGATCGCGGGCAACACGGCCACCAATTATGGCGGTGGTTTGCTTATTGAGAACCTCAAATCGATCACTATCAGCCACTCGGTGGTAACCGGCAATAGTGGCGGGAAAGAAGGCGGCGGAGTCTTTGGGGACATCTACACCGGTGGGACCGGTATGGCGTTCACCGGTTGCCTGATCTCCGGCAACAACGCAGCCATCGGCGGCGGATTGTTTGTGGAGAGTACCGCGACGCGGCCCACGGCGATGATCGTCATCAAGGGCACCAGGATCACCGGCAATACATCCTCCAGCACAGGAGCCACGGGCGGAGGCGGGCTGTATGCGGGCGTGGGCCGCACGGTCGTCACCGGCTCGACGATCCTCAGCAACACCGCGGTCTATGACGGCGGCGGCGTCGATGCCGTGGGCTTCACTTCGCTGACGATTTCCTCGAGCACCGTCACCGACAACCAGACGACGAAAACCAACGCGCCAGGCCAGGGAGGCGGCGGCCTTTTCATCCAAGGCACCGGATCCGTCACGCCGCAGCCCGTAAAAATCATCGGATCGAGTATCGCCGGTAATCGCAGCGCGAGCTATGGAGGCGGCCTTTACGCACTCGATGGTGTCTCGTTCACCATTTCCGGATCGAACATTTCCGCCAATCAAGCAATTGGCGGCGGCGGAGGTATCAACGCAAACGGTACTGGCGCGAATCTAGTGGACTTAACCGTGATCGGCGGCGCCATTTCTGATAATTCCGTGAATTACTCATCCGGCTTTGGCGGCGGCATTTTTTTCGGCGGGGACGGCATTTTCTCGATTACCGGCTCGAAGGTGGCAGAAAACTTCGCGGCCGCCGGCGGCGGCATGTTTGTCACCCATACCGGTTCCCTGATTACAATTAAGAACGTGCTTGCGATAGACAACGTCGCCAGCCAAATCGGCGGCGCGCTGAATATTGGTCGCACGGATGACGCGCATGTCGTCGGTGGTTTATTTGCCGGCAACTCTGCTGAAGACGGAGGCGGAATTTCTTTTTCCTATGCCACTGGCGGCATCGCAGGCGCCACGATTACGGGCAATGTGGCTTCAGCCACGGGCGGCGGCGTCGAAGTGAACAACAATTCCGCAGTCACGCTGCAGATCGCAAAGGTCTTCGCAAACAGCGCTCCCATGGACCCCGATGTTTCTGGCCCGTTCACCAATGTCTGAAGCTGGAGGCCGGTGCGCCCCTTAGACACGGTGAATGATTGACATGTCATGGCAGCAGATCATCCCGACATAGGGCCCGCTGATTTCGTCCGATCACGTGCTGGATGAAGTGGCCACGGCCATCTGCCGCACGCAAACGGCGGCTGGCGCCGCCCAGTGGGTTCGATTGCAATTGACCGGAGGCCTGATTCGCTGGGTTCAGGCGGCGCCGAACGATCTCGCCGAGGCCGCGAACTGGATGGAAAAGCTTTCCGACCGAAAGGTCAATCTTACTGACGCGCTTTCATTCACCGTAATGAGGCGGGATAAAATACCCGGCGGCTATAAAGTGGGCCTATTTCAACAGGGTGTTAGCGCTGCACGCGCCCGCTCGCATCCCCCTTGGCCAGCGTTTCCACCTCCTCGAGGGTCACCCGGTTGTAATCGCCGGAAATCGAATGCTTTAAACAGCTCGCCGCCACGGCAAAATTGATCGCCTTATCCGGCCCATCCCCCCGCAGCATGGCGTAAATGAGCCCGCCACCGAACGAGTCCCCGCCACCCACCCGGTCCACAATCGAGATATCGTACCGGCTCGAGAAATAACTCGTCCCACCCGCGTAAAGCATCGCGCTCCAGCCATTGTGGCTGGCCGAAAAACTCTCCCGCAGCGTGATCGCGACCTGCTTGAACCCGAACCGCCCGGTGAGTTGCCGCGCGACATCCTCATACTGGCCATGGTCGATCTGCCCGGATGTCACCTCCGCGCCCTTGATGCCGAACACGCTTTCAGCGTCCTCCTCGTTTGCGATGCAAATATCCACGTACTCCATCAGCCCGCCCATCACCTGCCCCGCCTTTTCGCGCGACCAGAGTTTCTTCCGGTAATTCAAATCCGTCGAAATCGTAAGCCCCGCCTTCTTCGCCGCCTGGCAAGCCTCCCGCGTCACGGCCGCCGCCGAGTCGCTGAGCGCCGGCGTGATCCCGGTCCAGTGGAACCACTTCGCCCCCGCGAATACCTTATCCCACGCCACCTCCCCCGGCTTGATCTCCGCAATCGCCGAATGCGCCCGGTCATACGTGACCTTTGACGCGCGCTGGCTCGCCCCGCTCTCGAGAAAATAAATCCCGATCCGTTCACCGCCGCGCACGATGTGCTCCGTCCCGACCCCGATTCCCCGCAACTCGTTGATCGCCCGCTGGCCGATGTCATTCTTCGGCAGCCGGGTCACGAACTGGGTCGCGAGCCCGTAATTCGCCAGCGAAACCGCCACATTCGCCTCCCCGCCGCCGTAAGTGAGTTCCAAGTAAGGGGCCTGTGAAAAGCGCAGGAAGCCGGGCGTAGCCAGCCGCATCATGAGTTCGCCAAAGGTAACGACCATAGGGAGGGGAATTAGGGTTTAGGCAGAGGCTAAAGAGCAATCCTTAAATTCGAAGCTCGAAATTCGAAAGGGGAGGCGCCCCGGCAGGTTCCGCGCGCTCCCCGCCTGTCACTTCGAATTTCTGATTTTGAATTTCGAATTTTTTCCGGGGCTAAACAAAACGCAATCCGCCCCTTCCCGCGTCCAGCAACCCTCTCCCTTCCAGCAGCTCCCGAAACCGCACGAGCCCCGCCTTCTCCTCCTCTCCCAAGTCAAACTTGATAAACTCCGTCAAGTAGCGCTGCGCAAACCCCTCATCAAAATCCCTTTGCAGTCTCGCGATCTCCCGCAACCGCCGTCCCCCGGCCTCCTTCACCGCTCGCAAGGCTCCCGCAACGCCAGCCGCATCCCCCACCTCCGGCCGCATCTGCCACACCGCATACACAAACGGCAGGCCCGTCCTCGCCAGCCATTCCGCGCCCAGGTCCAGGTACTTCACCCCCGGCCGCTTCTCCTCGCGAAACCGTATCGCCTGATTCCCGATCAACAGCAGCCCGCGACCCGGCCCCACACCTCCCTGGCCATCAAACGTCGGGCGCAGCCCATGATACTCCGCCAGCATGCAACGCAGCAGATTATTCGATGTCCTCGATGCGGCATCCAGCGTCACCGCCTGAATCTCCTCGAGCCTCCCGGCATAAGCCAGCACCACGGAGTAGACCGCCCCCCGCGACGAAATCGCCACACCATCGGCCACCGGATACTCCGGCTGCCGCAGCGCCTCGTACACTGGCACCAGCGCTACATCCAGCTCCCCCGCCGCCAGCATATCCGCCAGCCGTGCCGGATGCTCGTACGCCACCGGCCCATCGTATGGAACGATCAGTGGCTTCGCATTCAGATACTGCACGCAGCCGACGCGCAGCCCGTTGAGGGCGCCAAAAGCTCTCACGCGCAGGCCAGTTCCCGCGTGGCGCCCGGACGGGCTACGACATTGTGGGTGCCGGCCGCCACCCGTTCGTAATAGGTATTCCGCTGCATTGGCTCGCGACCCGCCTCGCGGATCGCCTTCTCGAGTGTCTCAATGTACTGGCGTTGAGGCGTTTTCGCCCCGGCCATGTGGAATATCTTCTCGACGACGATCGTCCCGTGCAGGTCATCCACGCCATAGTTCAGCGCGATTGCCGCCAGCGGCAGCCCGAGGGCCACCCAGTACCCCGTGATGTGGTCCACATTATCCAGGTAAATGCGCGACACCGCCAGGTTCCGCAGCTCCTCAAAGGCCGACGCCGGCTTGATGTGCGCGAGTTCCGTGGTCTCCGGCACAAACGCGAACGGGATAAATCCAGTGAAGCCGCCCGTCTCATCCTGCAACTCCCGCAGCCGCCGCAGATGATCAACCCGCTGCTCAATCGTCTCAATGTGCCCAAACAACATCGTGCAGGTGCTACGCTCGCCCATGTTGTGCCAGATCCGATGCACGTCCAGCCACTCATCCGCATTCTCCTTGCCGCGGCAAATCTGGTCCCGGACCGCCTGGTCAAAAATCTCAGCCCCGCCCCCCGTGATGGCATTCAGGCCCGCCTCGCGGAGCGTCTCGAGGGTGTCCCGGATTGGCATCCGGAAAATCCGGTCAGCCAGGTGCCGGATTTCAATCGCGGTAAATGCCTTGATCTTGAGCTCCGGGTCCAGCGCCCGCAGCGTAGTCAGCAGGTCAATGTACCACTCCTGAGGCAGCGTCGGATGCAGCCCGCCCACCATATGCACCTCCGTGATCCCCTCCTCGAGGCCATCCCGGACCGCCTGCACTATCTCCGGCAGCGCATACTCGAAAGCATGCGGGTCGCGCTTTCGCGCGCCGAACGCGCAGAACTGGCACGAGAGGATGCAGATATTCGAATAATTGATGTACCGGTTCAGGATATACGTCGCCACATTCCCGTTCTTCCGCTCGCGGATGATATTTGCAATCGCCCCCAGGGAGTTCAGCTCGTTTGACCGGTAGAGCACCGCCGCGTCCTCCTCCGAGATGCGCTCCCCGGCCTGCACTTTCGCGGCAATTGGTCCAAGGGGGGCTGCAATAAGGGCTGGGTTAAACGGCATGTCTTGAATTTATAATATATCGAACCTGTACGTATCGTAATCAGACCGGGACGCGGGCGCAAATCGGAAAAATCTGCCTCATTCTTCAGATAGGAGTAAATCAATGTCCCGTGCGCCATGATAAACATGGATTCCCTCGATTCCTTCGCCCAGGCACCGGTAGAGAATCACGTAATTCTCAAAGTCCGAAATCGGCCACGAGCGAAGGTCTTTAAGCCGCATGTTCTTAAAACGTCGCTTCCTGCCGAGACCGGGATTCTCAGCCAATGTCCGGAAAGCCGTTTTCGCCGCTTCAATGACCCGCGTGGCGGCTTCCGCATTATCTCGCGCAATAAAATCCCAAATTTCCCAAAGCTCATCCTCTACGCCGGGCGCGACAACGAGCCTACCGACCAGCCCGAGCCTTTTCTATCCGCTTCGCCAACCGGCGGAAGACTTCCTCGCCATCCCGGCCTTCTCCGCGATCAAGCCGGTCAATGCTTTCGAGCAAATGCGCCTCCAAAGCCTCACCCGTTTGCGGGGTTTTGTGCTGCCGGGCTTCCTGATCCTCCTTCAGCCGGCGCAACCCGGCGCGGATCACCTCACTCGCGGTCTGATAGAGCCCGCTCGTGACTTCACGTTGCACAAACTTCTCCAACTCCGGCGTCAGCGACACATTCATCTTCCCAGAGCGTAACAAATAACGAAATTGAGTCAAATTTTGTTATCCGCCTGCGTCTCTTGGGAATCGATTAGCCTTAACTTTCGCCCTGTGGCCCGCTTTTTGCGGCAATCATACGGATGCCCCTGCGCGCATCCCTCATCCTGGCCTTTCTTCTTGCCCTGGTCCCCCCGGCGGGCTCTCCCGCACAGGACGCCTCCGCCGACTCCGCCGGCCTCAACGCCCTTACCGAGGTCCCTCTCTCCCAGCTCAGCGACCCCGGCAATAGCGTCCTCGGCCAGGCCGCCCTCGCCGTACGGCCCGCCGATTGGAAACACGCGGAGACCGAGCATTTCATTTTCCATTTCTTCCACAACTACGTCGCCGCGCAGGCCGCCGGCGAACTCGAATTCTACTACCACGCCATCGCCGCCGAGCTGCACCAGGACACGGCCACGTGGGAGCGCAAGTCCCATGTGTATATCTTCGAGAACGATGACGACTGGCACGCGTTCCAGAAGGGCGCCCAGCTCGACCCGTGGACCGGCGGCATCCACTCGGAAGGCAACCTCTTTATCGTGCGCAACCCGGCATACAAGTTCGAGGGCCGCTCCCTCGGGCACGAGACCGCTCACCTCGTGCTCTACCGCTTCCTCGGCGCCGCCGTCCCCCTTTGGCTTAACGAAGGGTACGCCGAGAACTCCTCGATCCGGTTTTACTCTGGATTGGAGCGGACCCGCGGGTACATTGCTCCACACCGCTCGGTGGCGATTACGGCCTCGAATTATATTCCGGTCCCGGTCCTCGCCTCGATGGCCGCATATCCCAGTGATGTCACCCAGGTACCCATCTTTTACCAGGAATCCGAGAAGCTCGTCGAATTCCTGCGGGCTCAGAGCGTCGATGGCTTCAATACCTTCATGGAGGCGCTCTCCCACGGCAGCCAGATGGACACCGCCCTCTCACGCGGCTTCGGCGCGCGCTTCACATCCGTGGACGATCTCGACCACGAATTCTCCGACTACGCCCAGCGGAATCTCCGCCCCCTCGCCGGCAATTAGAGCGCTGGCCTGCCTCGCCGCGCTCCTGCTCGCCCCCCTCGCCTCTCGGGCGCAAGCGCCCTTCAGCGCTCCGGACGCATCTCCGTTTCAAGGATTTTCGGATACGAACAGCCCGGCCGATGACGGCGACGACAATCCGCTGATCGAAAAACCGTTCAACGAGCTGTCCAACCAGTCCATCGATCCGCTGGGCCAGATCGCTCTCTCCATCCGCCCGGACGATTGGAAGCACGCCGAAACCGAGCATTTCATCATCCACTTCCGCCGGGAAACCGAAGCCCGGAAAGTGGCCCGTGAAGTCGAGTTCGACATCAACTTCGTCGCCACGGCACTCGGGGCAAAAAAAGAGCAATACCCGGGCAAGTCCCACATCTTCATCTTCCAGGATGACAACGAATGGCAGACCTTCCTCAACACGGCAAATAAACCGGCGTGGATGGCGAGCTTCGCCATGAGGGACGAGCTCTATCTCAATGTCCGCAGCACCACTCCCGGCGCGCCCACCTTCGATTCCCAAACCCTCGCCCACGAGACCACGCACGCCGTCGTCGCCCGGCTCTACCCGGGCACCCGCTGGCCCCTATGGCTCAATGAGGGCCTGGCGGAATACATGGGCGCCGCCAGCGTCGCCGCCCGCAAGAACCAGCCGATCCGCCGCCACGAGCACACGCTCGATTTTGCCGGCATGTCGCTCGATACCCTCCAGCAAATCCGCGTCTATCCCGACGACCCCGTCCAGGTCGCGCAGCTCTATGAGACCGCGGAAAAACTGATCCGCTACATCATGACGGAACTGCCGAAGGAGCGCATTACGCAATTTATCAGCGCCGTCCTGGCAGGCCGCTCCCTCCAGGATGCCCTGCTCTATGTCTATCCGGATAAGATTGCCTCGTACGACGACTTCCTGAAGAAGTACGCAAAGTTCACCAAATAGCCATGCCCGCCGCCAAGAAAACCAAGCCCGCCGCGCCCGGAGCCAGGAACGCCGCCATCCGCGTGGTAGCCGGCAGCGACGAGGCCGAGGTGAAACGCCGCGCCGCCGAGCTGGCCGGGGAGATGGCCGGCCCGGATGCCGGAGAATTTGGCCGCGATATCATCGATGGCGCGGCCGAGGGTGTTGACCAGGCCGTCGGCCGGATCCACGAGACCCGCCAGGCACTGCTCACCCTTCCGTTTTTCGGTGGCGATAAACTCGTCTGGTTGAAAAACGCGAACTTCCTCGCCGACACCGTCCAGGGCCGCTCGGCCTCAGTCTCCGATGCCCTCGAGAATCTCCAGGAGACGCTTGCCGGAGGCCTGCCGGACGGAGTCAAATTCCTGCTGAGCGCCATCGAGCCCGACAAACGCCGGACCTTTTACAAAGCGCTCGGGAAACTGACCGGCATCGAGGTTTTCGACAAAGTCGATTCCTCCCGAAGCGGGTGGGAGGAGGCCGCCGGATCGATGATCGACACCCGCGCGCGCGGACGCGGCATCCGGATGGGCCCGGAGGCCATCGAACTGTTGGCGATGCTCACCGGCGGCGATTCCCGCCAGGTCGATAACGAGCTGGAAAAAATCGATCTCTATATCGGGACAGCGCGCCGGGAGGCCACGGTCGAGGATGTCAGGACGCTGGTCCCGCTCTCACGCTCCGGCGTCATATTCGAGCTGGGCAACGCCCTCGCCGCGCGCGAAACCGGCCGCTGCTTCGCCCTGGCCGACCAACTGCTCAATCAAGGCGAGAACGCCGTTGGAATCCTGCTGGTGGCGATCGTGCCCACGGTTCGAAATCTATTGATAGTGAAGGACCTAATGGAACGAAACCGCCTGAGGCCGCCGCAGGCTCCCTGGTTCTTTGGAAGCGCGCTCAACGCCCTTCCCCCGGAAGCCACCGAGCATCTCCCGCGCAAGAAAGATGGCTCCATCAATGCCTTCGCCCTCGGCATCGCCGCCATGCACGCAAAACGGTTCGAGGTCGCGGAACTGCGCGAACTGCTCGACGCCTGCCTCACGGCAAACGTCCGCCTCGTAACCACCGGCCTCGATGAACGCGTGGTCCTGGCCGAGCTTATCGGCCGCGTCGCGAAACGGTAGCAGGGGATTGAAACCCAGTGCCAACGCAACTCGATACCACATGCCCCAAATGTGGCGCCGTATGGGCTCTCACATCATCTGAATCCGCGCGGCCCCTCTTCGTTTGCAAAGACTGCAATATCGCGTTCGATCCGCATGCGGCCCCGCTCCCGCCCCGCGAGCCCGACACTGGCCGGCGCCCGGTGATCGTGGACCCGAGGCTGCTCTTCGACCCGATCGACGCGGCCGGGCTCGTAACGGTCGATAACGTCACCAAAACATTCGGCGAAAAGCTCGCGCTCAAGGGTATCTCCTTCTCCGTTCCGCCCGGCCAGATTTGCGGATTGCTCGGCCCGAACGGCGCGGGCAAGACAACCCTGTTCCGTCTGCTCATGGGCATCCTCAAGGCGACGGAAGGCGCCCTGCTCATCGATGGACTCGACGCATTCGAGAGCCGCGTAGAAACCAAAAAGCTGATCGGTTTCCTCCCGGATGAACCGGTCTTCTACTCCTATCTCTCGGGCCGCGAAGTCCTCGAGCTGAGCGCCGCGATGCACGGCCTGGATCCCGCCGCGGCCATGCAGCGCATCCAGCCCTTGATTGCGCAACTCCGGCTCTCCGAGGACATCAACCAATATGCCGAGGATTATTCCCGCGGCATGAAGAAGAAACTCGGCCTGCTCCTGGCCATGCTGCATCAGCCGAAGCTTCTCGTTCTCGACGAGCCCACCAACGGCCTCGACGTCGAGTCCACCCATCTCTTCTATGATCTCATCCTCAGCCAGGCGGCCGAGGGAAAAACCATCCTGTTCTCCACCCACCTCATGGATCATGTGGCGAAGCTGTGCTCCCACGCCGTCATCATCAATGAGGGCGTCGTCGTCGCCAAAGGCCCGCTGGCCCAGCTCCGCGCCGCTTCCGGCCACGAGGATCTCGAAGAACTTTTCCTGAATCTGACCGCAAGACCCGCGCAGACATGAACGGCGGCACCGTCCATCCGCCCACCTTCTGGCAGACCGTCTTCCTGCTGCTTGGAGCATCGCGAAGACGCGCCGCCGGCCGGCGGAAGCGGCAGGGTGAATTGTTGCAGAATCGCGCGGGGCGCGGCGCGATGAACTGGGGCATATTTGGCTTTCTTCTCGGCGCGATTCTCATGGCGGCACTCAATCTGGCCGCCGCATTCGTGTTGGTAACCGCCATGCAATCCGGCGGGAGAGTAGAGGCGGAGCGGGACGGGAAGATTGTGGTGGAGTCATGGTTCCTGCATGATCTCCGGGCGAGGGGGAGCGAGGACTCCCTCGGGCGGGAGAGTGAATCGGAGGCTCGTGATATCGCCCGGGAGAGCGGCGGCGACCGTGCGGCCATCAAAACCAAAATTCTCGCCGCGGCGCACGCGCATGGCACACGGGATTTCGCCACGGCCCCGGGATTTCTTTCGATATTGAAATCGGCTCCGCACGCGAACTCCGTTCCGGCGATGCTCGGCTCTCTCTTCCTGATCTGGTGGGGACTGATGATTGTCTTCCAGGGCGAAGGGCTCGAACTCGACCTGCAGCGCCGCAGGCATCCAATGTGGGAATGGTTGCTCAGCCATCCAGTGCCTCCCGGGGCGGTCTTCCTCGCCGAGATGCTATCCCCCATCGCGGCGAATCCGATCTATTGGGGCGCGCCGGCCTTCACCGGCCTTATGTACGGCTTCGTCTACGGACCCAGCCAAGGATTTCTCGCGGCATTGATCGCCGGTCTCCCAATTTCCGTGGCCGCCGCCTCCGTTGGAAAAGCTCTCGAGATCGGCATCACGCTTCGTTTCTCGCCCCGTTCGCGCGGCGCGATGATCGGCCTCATGAGCTGGTTTGGCTATGCCTCGATCATGATCTTCACGATGCTCGCGATCTCAGTCTCGCAAACTGCGATCCTCCCGGCCATCGCCCGGATTCTCGCGCCGCTGGCGATTCTCCCATGGCCATGGATCGGGCTCTTTCTCGGCCAGTTGCCTGGCGGCCATTTTTCATTCCCGCTGGGGATTCTCATGTGCTGGCTCGGCGCCGCCGTATCGATGTCCGGTGCTGTCGCATTCAGCATTTGGGGCGCGCGGCAGGGGCTCAGCGGAAATTTTGGCGGCACAGACCGGTTGCCCTCTGCCGCGAAGGCCGGCGCCGTCCAATTCGGGAAAGAGCCGCTGTACCGCAAGGAGTTGCTCTGGTTTATGCGGGATCGCAGCGCCGTCGTGCAGACGATTCTCATCCCGCTGACCGTCGCCAGCTATCAGCTCTTTAACATGCGCGGCGCCTTGATGTACGCCCAGAACGCGTGGAATTACCTTTGCGGCGCCGGCATCCTCTTTGGGACCTATTTCCTCTGGGTCCTCGGGCCGAAGTCGCTCGCATCGGAAGGTACCGCCCTTTGGATCGCCCTCACCTGGCCGCGCGGCCTCGAAAACCTGCTGAAGGCGAAGGCGTGGCTCTGGTCGCTGATCGCCACCGGCATCGTCGGGCTGGTATTTTGTTACTCGGTTTATCTCTTCCCGGCAAGCTGGTGGAAAATCGCGCTTGCGGGGATTGGCTGGTTCTTTTTTGCGCGGAGCATGGCCGAGAAATCCGTGACGCTGGTCTCTGTCTCATCATCGTCCGGGGAGCAGCAGAAGATCCCGAGCGGCCGCCGCTGGGCCGCCTCGCTGGGGATGCTGACATTCTGCATCGGGATGCTCACGCAGCAATGGCACCTCGCGATCATGGGCATCGTTTACTCCTACATGACCGCCGCGGCGATGTGGCAGAACTTCCGCGCCCGGCTGCCGTTTCTATTTGATCCATGGTCGGAGACGCTGCCGAAGCCTCCCACACTCATGCATGCGATGATCGCGATCAGCATCCTGGTGGAAGGCGGCGCGGTCCTTTCCGTAGTCGGATTGATGATTGGTGGCGCGCAAAATTTTGTGGTGGTGCAGTCGGTGGCCTACTGCATCTGCGCGGTCATCGTTTCAATTTGCCTATCCTCCTATCTTGCCGGGCGCGATGTTCCCGCCAGGAGCGTCTGGTATTGGCCGCACGCCGGATCGGACTTCGATGAATCGAAATCCTGGTTGATGAGCAATATTGGACCTTACGGGTTACTGGCGGGAGTGATGGGTGGACTGGCGCTCGGTATCTTCGCGCACGGCTACCTTGCGGTAATGCATCTTTTTCCGGCCGCCCGGGAGCTCATCGACAAAGGCCAGGCGCAACTGGCGGACCCGGCAATCCGTATATCATACACTGTTGCCGCCGTCGGCTTTGCGCCGTTTGCAGAGGAGTATTTATTCCGCGGATTGCTCTTCAGGGCGCTCGACCGGGAATGGGGCGGATGGCAGGCGGTGGTTGGCAGCGCGGCTTTTTTCGCCATCTACCACCAGCCGTTTGCGTGGTTGCCGGTCGGGCTTCTCGGCCTGGCGAACGCGCTGTTATTCAAGAAGACCGGACGCCTCGCGCCGGCGGTAGTTCTGCACATGGTCTACAATGCCGTGGTGTTGACCTAACCCAGCTCCGCCAGCGTCTCCCATAGCTTGCGCTGCTCCGCGGTGATGCTCTCGGGAACATCGACACCGATGACAACGTATAAATCCCCCCTGCTGCCGCCGGCCTGCGGGAGACCCCGCTGTTTGAGGCGGAATCGCTGGCCGTTTTGCGTGCCGGCCGGGATCTTGAGCTTCGCGGAGCCTTCCAGCGTCGGCACACGCGCCTCGCCGCCGAGAACGGCGATCCACGGCTTCAACTCGTGATCGTGGATCAGGTCATGGCCTTCCACGCGGAAATCGGGATGCTGCGCAAAACGGACGCGCAAATAGAGGTCGCCGGCCTTCCCGCCGCGCACCGCCGCCTTGCCCTGGCCGGCCAGGCGGATGCGCTGGCCCTCGTGGACGCCGGCCGGGATGCGAATGTTGTAAGTCTCAGCCTTGCTGGTATCCGAGCGCCGCAGCGAGACCTGGCGCTTCGAGCCGCTGATGGCCTCATCCAGCGTCACCATGATATCGGCCTCGACGTCGTGGCCGCGGGCGCCCGCCGCAAAACCGCCCATCTCTTCCCCGGATTCGAATTCGCCAAACGGGCTCCCGCCGGCCGGCCTGCCGCGGCCGCCAAAGAACGTCTCGAAGAAATCGCTGAATCCCGTTCCGCCAAAGTGATACTCGACGCCCCCCTGCTTCCCGCCGGCGCCCGGCTGGGCAAAGTCCTGCCAGTTCGGCGGCGCCTGGCGACTGCCGCCGCGCTCCCAATCCGCGCCGAGCGTATCGTATTTCCTTCGCTTCTCCGGGTCGCTCAGGACCTCGTATGCCTCGTTGATTTCCTTGAATTTCGCCTCCGCGGATTTCTTGTCGCGCTCCTTGTTGACATCCGGGTGGTGCTGGCGGGCGAGCTTGCGGAAAGCCTTTTTGATTTCAGCCTCGGCCGCCGTCTTCGGCACGCCGAGGGTTTCGTAGTAGTCCTTAAACTGCATGGGGGGAAAGTATGAAGGATGAAGGGTGAAGGATGAAACTCAGAATTTTTGAATTCCGCGTTCCCCTTCATCCTTCATCCTTCATCCTTCATCCTTTTCGAAGCGGTACCCTATGTCGCGGATGGTGCGGATGAAGGCGGGGTGATGCGGGTCGGGCTCGATCTTGCCGCGGAGGGTGGTTACGCAGCGGTCCACGCTGCGGCCGGTCACGATCACAGCATTCCCCCAGACGGCGTTCATGATGCTGTCCCGGGTCAGGGCGCGCCCGGGGCGGGCGAGAAAGAATTCCAGCAACCGGAATTCCTTGCTTGTAAGGGAAACCTCGGCCCCATTCCGGAGCAACCGGTGGGAAACGGTGTCGAGCCGGCAATCGCCGAATTCGTAAACGGGCCCGGCGGCCGCGTGGCGGCGGAGGAAAGCGCGCGCCCTGGCCATTAGCTCGCGGACGCTGAATGGCTTGGTGATATAATCGTCCGCGCCCAGCTCGAGGCCGCGGACGATATCCTCCTCCTGGCCTTTTGCCGTCAGCATGAGGATCGGCATCTCGAGTTTCTCGGCGCGGACGGCGCGGCAGATTTCGAAGCCGTTAACCTTGGGCAGCATGATATCGAGAACGATGAGGTCGGGCCCTTCGTTGAGCGCGGCGTCGAGGCCATCCTGGCCGTCGCGGGCCGTGCGGACGCGATGGCCGAGCGCGGCGAAGTTATCCTTGAGCGCGCGCAGGATCGCGGGATCGTCTTCGATGATGAGGATGTTGCCGGGTCTCATGCCGTTGGCTCCGCGATTGCGGGAATATCAATGGTGAAGGTGCTGCCCGCGCCGGGCTGGCTGGTCACATGCACCGCGCCATGATGCGTCTCGACGATGGACTGCACGATGCTCAATCCAAGGCCGCATCCTCCGGCGGTCCGGGCGAGCCGCTGATCGCTCTGGTAAAAGCGGCGGAATACGCGCCGGGATTCGCGCGCGGAAAGTCCGATGCCGTTATCGGTGACGGCGAACGAGACGCTGCCATTGCGCGCGGCGGCGGAGACGCGGATGCGCTTCTCTGCTTCGGTATATTTCCAGGCGTTATCAAGGAGGTTGAGAAGCGCCGTCGTCAGCGCATCGGCATCGGCAAGGATTCGCGGCAGGTCTTTCTCCGCGCCCGCCACCAGGGCGCAACCGGGCGCGTGGCCCCGCTCGCCGAACGCCGCGACGGCGGCGCGGACAATTTCCTCGGGTTTCACCGGCTTGAAATCAAAGGTGAACTTGTTCCGCTCGAGGCGCGAGAAGGCGAGGAAGTTCTCGATGAGGCGGCTCAGGCGCGAGTTTTCCGTCGCGATCAATTGCAGGTATTCACGTGTCGTCTTTTCATCCAATTGCCTGGTATCCAGGAGCGTCTCGACCAGGGCGCGCATGGCGGTGAGCGGCGTCTTGAGTTCATGCGAAACGTTCGCGACCAGATCGTTCTTCAGCCGCGCCAGGCGGACCTGGCGGCCAAAACTCCGGCCGATGAAAATTGAAGCGGCTGAGATCGCCGCGATCACGATGCAGGCAACCGTGATGAGGAATCTCACGCGCCGCTCAGCCTCCGTATCGAAGAGGGCGCGGTCCTCCACGGATATGGCCAGACGCCATCCCGGCAGGCCAGGGCCCGCCGGGATGGCAGCCAGAATCGAGTCGTCCGCGGCATCCTCGCGCGGCGCCAGGATGGCCAGGCGCGCTCCAGGAGGGAGCGATGGGTCCTGGACCATCTCGAACAATTTCGTCCGCAAACTTTCTGTCGTATACAAGGCGAGAACATGGCCTTCCGGTGATTCCGCCGACCAGACATCCGGCAACTCCGTCTGATGGAGCGCCGTGCCATGCACGATGGCGGCGTGGGAATCGAGAAAGCTCGCCGCCAAATCCTCCGCCGCCATGGATTGAAAATGGATCCCGGGATCAAGCCGCTTCACCTCGTGCATGATGAAACGCCTCTGCGACGCCGGCATCCTCGATCGGTTGTAGGATTCCAGCCTCGGGCAGAGCCGGTCCTCGATCAGCTTGAAATCGGGATCGTTCGGATTCCCTATTTTTTGCAGCGCCAGGAGCTCCGCGTTCGCGGAAATGAGCCGGCCCCCGCCATCGGTCGCGTTATCGCCGATCTGGAATTCTTTAAGGATGAATTGCGCGAGCCCCCTCGGGTCGCCTGCCAGCGCGCGGACCTGCTGCTCCAACTGAGCCGCGGCCTGGCCCGGTTCTCCAGCCGCGACAGGTTCGTCCGGGTAGCCGACCGCTCCGGCGTCATTAAAGCATATCACGCTATCGGCCAATTTTGCCTCCACGCATAACGCAAAGCGCGGCTCTGGCTCGGCGGCTCCATCCATCCGCGCGAGGTTCTGGTTCCATGCGTCAACCATCCGGGGCTGCAGAAGCGAGAGATGGCCGCGGTAGGCCTCGGCGAGCGTTTCGCGCACAGCCGATCGCTCATTGCGCATCGCCTCGCCGAGGAACCAGAGAACGCAACCGATCGCTCCCAACACTACGAGCAGCAAAAGCGCCAGCAGGGGCCAGGAGCGAATCTCCTGACTCCCGCGGCGGCTGAACAGGCGCTGGCGTTTTGGGATCACGACCGATGGTAGCTCGCGATGATGTTCTGGAACTGGGCGTTGAGGGCATCGAATTTATCCGGCGGCGCGATGAGCACGAAACTCTCGGAATTCTTCGGCGCAATCACGTGGACGGAGAGTAACGTCCGGGGCTTTCCATTCTGCGAATAATCCGCAATGAAGCTCTCGGCCGGCAAGCCTGCGACGGTGGTATCCTGCCAGCTATCGGGCCGTACCTTAAAATCATTGCCGAGCCTCTTGCCATCCGTAGCGGCGGCGCTCTGGGACCAGGCCTTTGACGACTCCCGCGCGGCGGGGTCGAGGGAATCTGTCGCGTAATACCGGATGCCGCCATCAACCGCGTCGGCATCGGGATCGTAAGTGCGGATGAGGGACTGGCCGGCAGGCTGTCCTCCCTTGAGCCGGCATATGATCCAATCCGGCGGCGCGGTCATTGAGACGCCGAGATCGGCGTCAGTAAACTGGACGGGGACATTCGGGCCGCCTTGCGCGATGGAATCGAGCTTTGCCGTAACGGGTCCCGCCTCGAACTGGACGATGTAACGATGCAAATCGGTCGATATCCAAAACGTCTGGCCGACGCTGAGCTGCACCTTGAAACAATCGAATTCTCCGGCGGGGACGGTCAATTTCTCGATTCCCTTGACCTCGATATCGAGCGGCACGGCCGCGCCGCCAATGCTGGAGAATATCTTGATGGTTCTCGTATATCCACCTGCCAGGGGCAGCCGGCGGATGAGATAGATCGACTGCTCATTATCCACTACCGGGCCGTCCACCTTTAGAGTCGTCACCCCGGACTTGCCGACCCGCTGAACATCGACAGAGGCAGGATGATAGGTCGCCGTGACCTCCCCAAACATACTATGCTTCCAAGTGCTGGAGATCGGATGAAATGTGACCGGGTCCGCATCGACATTGCTCTGCTGTCCCGCGGTGGCGGCATCCATCCGGCCGCCTACGCGCCAGACCTGCTGAGTGCCCGTCGTTACAAGGTCCGCGTGATATTCACACATACCCAGTTCCGAGCCATCGGGGAGATGGAATTTTAGCAGCAGCCGTTCGCCATCGACCCACGGGACCGGATTCAGCTTTGGCTCGCCGGGAAGGAGTTGCCTTGCCTTTGCGACGAGGCCGGTTTCGCCCGGGTAATCGTGAACGACTTTTTGGAACGCGGCGGTGGCGTCGCTGCTCCGGCCTTCCTGCTGGTAGCACTGGCCGAGGCGGAATTCGGCCTGGGCCGCGAGCGCGTCGTTGGCTTTGGCCTCGGCGACGACTTGCTGGTATGCGGTGATCGCGGCGTCGAGGTCTCCCTTTGTCTCCTGGTTATAGACGCCCTGCTCGAGCAGCTCGGAGGCGGACTGGGCGGGCGTTGCCGATGCCTCGGCGGCGGTCGCGGAGAGAGGCGAAATAGCCAGGCTCGCCGCGAACAGGCCGGCGCCGAGTGTTCTGCGAATGTTGATGAGTAATGTCGGTTTCATGGGGGAGAGCTTCGCGCCGCGATGTTACCAGTTTGTTACCCCCATGTCCCGATTGACGGCGGACATATATCCGCGTGTCACGACAGCCGCTACAGCCCAATCGGATGCCTGGCTTCGTAGCCCCAGGTGTCGCGGAGATTGGCGTGCCAGCGGGGGCCTTCAGTGCCGTAATCGCCCGTGGTATCGAGGCGGAGGCCGGCGATGACGGCGAAGGTGT
>Ga0182024_10011690_pt1 | contig 17560 bp, 17 predicted proteins | sample P32metaG_FD_120480 | JGI IMG/M metagenome (GOLD analysis project Ga0182024, IMG submission 120480) | Permafrost microbial communities from Stordalen Mire, Sweden - P3-2 metaG (Illumina Assembly) | ecosystem: Environmental > Terrestrial > Soil > Wetlands > Permafrost | place: Sweden: Stordalen... | reverse complement strand
GGCTGGACCTGCTGGTGAACAACGCGGGGGTGGCGCCGAATGTGCGGGCGGACCTGCTGGAGGCGGGGGAGGAGAGTTTTGACCGGCTGATGAATATCAATCTGAAGGGGCCGTATTTTTTGACGCAAAAGGCGGCGAAGCTGATGGCGGAGTCGGCGGCGCTGGAGGGGGCGGCGAGGGCGGTGGTGAATGTGACGAGCATCTCCGCGTTCACGGTCTCGACGAACCGGGGGGATTACTGCGTGGCGAAGGCGGGGCTGGCGATGATGACGAAGCTGTACGCGGTGCGGCTGGCGGAGTATGGGATCGGGGTGTTCGAGATCCAGCCGGGGGTGATCGCGACGGATATGACGGAGGGGGTGAAGGAGAAGTATGACAAGATGTTCGCGGCCGGGCTGGCGCCGATCAACCGGTGGGGGGAACCGTCGGATATCGGGAAGGCGGTGGTGGCGGTGGCGAGCGGATTGTTCCCATACTCGACGGGGCAGGTGTTCAATGTGGACGGGGGGTTCCATATCCACAGGATTTAGACGCGGGAACGCGCGCGCCGATTTTTTGTCATGATCAAGATCAACCACGAGCTGAAACCCGGGGACCTGAAGGGGAAGATCGACCGCCTATGGGAAGTCTCGGGGCCGAAGATCTGGTCGATCGCGCGGGACGATGCGCCGGGGAAGGCGACACCGGTTTATACGGTGAATGGGAAGTACACGGCGAAGGGGTGGACGGAGTGGACACAGGGGTTTGTGTATGGCTCGGCGATTCTGCAATACGACGCGACTTATGAGGGGCCGTACCTGAAGTATGGACGGGAGCAGACGGTGAAGCGGATGGCGCATCACCTGACGCACTCGGGGGTGCACGATCATGGGTTCAATAACGTGAGCACTTACGGGAGCCTGTGGCGGCTGATGCTGGAGGGGCGCATCCCGGCGAACGAGTGGGAGCAGAATTTCTACGAGGTGGCGCTGAAGAGCTCGGGGGCGGTGCAGGCGAGCCGGTGGAGCTATATCGCGAACGGGGAGGGGTTTATTTATTCGTTCAACGGGCCGCACTCGCTCTTTGCGGATACGATCCGGTCGCTGCGGGCGCTGGCGGTATCGCACCGGCTGGGCCATGTGCTGATGGGGGAGAAGGACAGGAAGGTATCGCTGCTGCAGCGTCTGGTGGAGCATGCGCGGACGACGGCGCTATACGCGGTGTATTATGGGGAGGGGCGGGATGCGTACGATGTGCGGGGGCGGACGGCGCACGAGAGCATCTTCAATGTGAATGACGGGAATTACCGGTGCCCGAATTCGCAGCAGGGGTACTCGCCATTCACGACATGGACGCGGGGGCTGGCATGGCTGATGTGCGGATACGCGGAGCTGCTGGAGTATGTGGATGAGTGCGGGGAGGCGGAGTTGGAGGGCCTGGGGGGACGGCAGGCGGTGACGGCGCTGCTGCGGCGGCCTGCGGAGGCGACGTGCGATTTTTACATCGAGCAGACGCCGATAGACGGGATCCCGTACTGGGACACGGGGGCGCCGAATTTGCACCGGCTGGGGAATTACCTGGATTGCGCGGCGAACCCGTACAACGACTTCGAGCCGGTGGACAGCTCGGCGGCGGCGATCGCGGCGCAGGGGCTGCTGCGGCTGGGGAGGTGGCTGACGAAGCGGCAGGAGACGGAGGCGGGGCGGAAGTATTGGCAGGCGGGGCTGACGGTGCTGGACACGCTTTTTGACGAGCCATATGTGAGCATGGACCCGAACCATCAGGGGCTGCTGCTGCACTCGATCTATCACCGGCCGAATGGGTGGGACCATGTGCCGGCGGGGCGCAGGACGCCGTGCGGGGAGTCGAGCATGTGGGGGGATTACCACGGGCGCGAGGTGGCGCTGTATGTGCGGCGGGTGATGGAGGGGAAGCCGTATCTTACGTTTTTCGGACCGGGGAGGACATGAGTTATTTGAACCAACCAGAAACCGTAATGATTATTTCCGATCTCGATCAAATCAAGGGGCGCAGATACCCGGCGCGGCGGCTGACGCAGAATATCGCGGGGGGCGTGGCGCCGATCCAGGCGACGAATTTCTCGCTGGGGAATGTGACGCTGGAGCCGAACGGGGGACAGGTGCCGTGGCATAACCAGGAGCAGGAGGAGGTTTACTTCATTGTCGCGGGGACCGGGGAGATGTGCCTGGGGGAGGAGCGGCAGACGTTGACGACGGGGCAGGCGGTATACATCCCATCGGGGGTGTATCATCAACTGACGAATATCGGGCCGGAGCCGCTGCGGATGATCTATTGCTACGGGCCTGCGGGCGATGTGGCGCATTGGCGGCAGGAGCTGGCAGGGACGCTGCCGAAGGCGGGCGTGGAAGCGCCGGAGCTGCCCCCCGGGGCGCAGCCGCAATGCACCGAGAAGCCGGCGGACGCAGCGTAGAACAAATTTCAACCCCCCCAAAAAATCCAGAATAACCTGAAGGATCTCCCATCATGACCAACGGAACCAAGACCCACACCGTGGGCATTATAATGAATGGCGTCACGGGACGCATGGGCACGAACCAGCATTACATCCGCTCGATCCTCGCGATCATGGAACAGGGCGGGGTGCGGGTGGGAGATGGGGAGGTAATTATGCCGCGGCCGATCCTGGTGGGGCGCAATGAGCCGAAGCTGCGGAAGCTGGCGGCGTTGAATGACCAGGTGAGCTATACGACCGACCTGGACGCGGCGCTGGCGGACCCGGGCAACCAGATTTACTTTGACGCGCAGACCACGGGGCGCAGGGCGGCGGCGGTGAAGAAGGCGATCGCGGCGGGGAAGCATGTTTATTGCGAGAAGCCGACGGCGGTCTCGACCGAGGCGGCATATGACTTGTACGAGGTGGCGAAAAAGGCGGGGGTGAAAAACGGAGTGGTGCAGGACAAGCTGTGGCTGCCGGGGCTGGTGAAGCTGAAGATGCTGATCGACACGGGGTTCTTCGGGGAAATATTGAGCGTGCGCGGGGAGTTCGGGTACTGGGTATTCACCGGGGCGGACGGGGCGGACCCGCAGCGGCCATCGTGGAATTACCGGAAGGAGGAGGACGGGGGCATCATCGTGGACATGCTGTGCCACTGGCGGTATGTGATCGACAACCTGTTTGGCAAGGTGAAGGCGGTAAGCTGCCTGGGGGCGACGCACATCAAGGAGCGGATCGATGAGGCGGGGAAGCCGTACAAGTGCACGGCGGACGACGCGGCGTACGCGACCTTCGAGCTCGAGAACGGGGTGATAGCGCAGTTCAACTCATCATGGACGGTGCGGGTGCGGCGGGATGACCTGCTGACGCTGCAGGTGGATGGGACCAAGGGGAGCGCGGTGGCTGGGCTGCGGGATTGCGTAGCGCAGCACGCGAGCGCGACGCCGCGGCCGACGTGGAACCCGGATATCGACAGCCCTATCAAGTTCTTCGAGGGCTGGACGCAGGTGCCTGCTTACAAGGCGATGGATAATGCGTTCAAGGTGCAATGGGAGCTTTTCCTGCGGCATGTGGTGCTGGACGAGCCCTTCCGGTGGAGCCTGCTGGAGGGGGCGAAAGGGGTGCAATTGGCGGAACTGGGGCTGGAAAGCTGGGAGAAGCGAGCGTGGGTGCCGGTGCCGGAGCTGAAAGCGTGAGTGCGGGAAAAACCAAAAATCGAAGGAAGAGGTCGATTTATGGGGTTTGCGCCAGGTAAGCGGGGGGTGTGGGGATGCGTAAATGGGATGGGTGGCACAGGCGCTGCTTCAGAGTTGACGGGGAGGGGCTGATGCCTACTCTATAAGACTTGTATGACGACGCTTTTACGAAAGCTATTTTGGTTGGGGCTGTTCCTGGTGTTTACCCTGGGATTCGTGACCTTTTTTGACCATAGTTTCTATACCACCAAGCAGTTTACCGCGGATGCGAAGAGCGAGGTGAATGAGCTGGTGGAGATGTGCCGCCCGATCAAGCGGGCGCCGGACAAAAGCGACGATACCGCGAAGTGACGGGCTGCGGCGGGGGAGCTGGCGGGTTTTTTCGCCGGGAGGGCTTTTCTCAGTTGAGGCGGCGGTGGAGAGTGTGCAAAGTAGGGATTCGCGCTAGTGCTCCCCTGTCCCTATGGCCGTTAAAACCGAAAAAGAACTCCCCGACGACGCACGCAAAATCTGGTTGAAGGCGCTGCAGGCGCTGGAGCTACACAATTACGGGTACGTGATCTCGCTGGTGCAGACGGTGCTCAAGGAGACGCCGGACTTCCTGCAGGGGCGGAGGGTGCTGCGGCAGGCGGAGATCGCGGCGACGAAGGGGAAGAAGAGCTTTTCGCTGGGGATCTCGACGGGATCGATGAAGGGGGGGAGCATGGTGAAGAAGGACCCGAAGGCCGCGATGGAAATGGCGGAGAAAACGCTGGAGACCGACCCGTATAACCAGGGGGCGAACCTGCTGCTGAGGGACGCGGCGATGGCGGCGGGATTCCCGGAGGTGGCGTCATTCGCGCTGGAGACGCTGGCGACGGCGAACCCGAAGGATACGAAGATCCTGCACGAGCTGGCGTCGCATTATTACGACAACGGGCAGGCGGACCGAGCGGTGGATGTATTTTCCCGGATCGCGGAATTGAATCCGGCGGACCTGGTGGCGGTGAAGAGGGCGAAGGACGCGGCGGCGCGGGCGTCGATGACCTCCGGGAAATGGGAGGAAGTGGCGGCGTCCGGTGGGACAAAGGATTACCGGGACCTGATCAAGGACAAGGATGCGGCGATCTCGCTGGAGCAAAAGGGGCGCGTGGTGAAGAGCGAGGAGATGATCGACCAGCAGCTCGCGGAGAACCTGGCGAAGTACGGGGAGAGCGAGGAGAACCAGCAGAACGTGGACCTGGTGCGCCGGATCGCGGGGCTTTATGAGCAGAAGGGGGACCTGCAGACGGCGCTGGAGTGGTACAATTACACCTCCGCACTGATGCATCAGACGGACCCGGCGGTAGCGCGCAAGGCGGCGGAGATCGAGCTCAAGATATTGGATCAAACGATCGCGGAGTTCGAGGCATGGCTGGCGGAATATGGGAATGCGGAGAACGCGGGGGAAGTGCGGCAGCAACTGGAGGATCTGAACAAGCGGAAGGCGGACAGCCTGCTGAGCGACGCGCGCAAGCGGGTGGAGCGGAACCCGACGGATAGCATGCTGCGGTTTGAGCTGGGGGAGCAGTTGCTGGCGGCGGGGCAGCCGACGGAGGCCATCCCGGAACTGCAGCAGGCGCGCAAGAACCCGGCGGTGCGGCTAAGGGCGATGAACCTGCTGGGGGATTGCTACACAGGGAAGAATATGCTCGATTTCGCGGTGCGGACGTATGCCGATGCGTGCAAAGAGATGATGGTCATGGACGACCTGAAGAAGGAGATCACCTACAAGCTGGGATTGCTTTACGAGCGGATGGGGGACCAGAAGCTGTACCTGGAGCGGATGAAGGAGATTTACGACACGGATTACGGTTACAAGGACGTGGCGAAGCGGGTGGAGAGCAGCTACGAGGGTTGAATTTTCCCTTGCAATCGCGAGTTTCCCGCCTATTCTCCACCCTCCCTAAGAAAACTGTATGGCAAAAACGAGTTGGATCGAACGTGAGAAGCGCAAGTTGGCGACCGTCAACAAATTCGCCGCGGTGCGTGCTGAGCTGAAGGCGAAGAAGGATTACGTCGGCCTGAGCCAGCTCCCGCGTAATGCGAGCCCGACGCGGCTGACCAACCGGTGCCAGACCAGCGGACGCCGGCGCTCGTTCATCCGGCGGTTCAAGCTTTCCCGTATCGCATTTCGCGAGCTCGCCACACAGGGGATGATCCCGGGGGTAACCAAGTCGAGCTGGTAGGGCCTCCCGTCGCCGGGCTCCCATCCTTGTGGCTCGCGGCCTGGCGGTCGCGAGCCGTTCTCATTTTCCATGCAAGCGACCGCTCATGCCGCGCTGCTGTCCCAGGCCATTGTGACCCAATGGGAGGCGCCGGACGTTATCTTCTTCAAGCTGCTGGGGGTGCTGCTCATCGTGGCGGTGAATGGGTTCTTCGTGGTGGCGGAGTTCTCGATTGTGAAGATCCGGTCGACGCAACTGGACTCGCTGATCGACAAGGGGGACCGGCGGGCGGTGTTTGCGCGGCATGTGACGGAGCACCTGGACTCCTACCTGTCCGCGACGCAACTGGGGGTGACCATGGCGAGCCTGGCGCTGGGCTGGGTGGGCGAGCCGTATGTGGCGCAACTGATCCAGCCGGTGTTCGCGCTGGTGGGGATCAGCTCGGTGACGCTGGTCAATGCGGTGTCGGTGGTGCTGGGGTTCGCCCTGATCACCTTCCTGCACATCACGCTGGGTGAGCTGGGGCCGAAGTATATCGCGATCAACGATCCGCTGGGGGTATCCCTGCGGGTGGTGGGACCGTTGCGGGCGTTCTACGCGGTGTTCCGGCCGGTGATCTGGCTGCTGAATCGGTCGTCGAATTACATCCTGCGAGACCTCTTTCGCATGAAGCCGGTGGGGGGGGTGGAGCTGGCCCACAGCGAGGAGGAGCTGCGGCTGATCCTTACCGAGAGCGAGGAGGCGGAGGAGGTGACGCCGCTGGGCAAGGAGATACTCATGAACGCGCTGGACCTGCGCCGGCGCGTGGTGAGGGATATCATGACGCCGCGCGGGGACGTGGTTTTCTTGAATACGGAGGATAGCTTCGAGGAGAACCTGAAGACGGCGCAGACATCGCGGCACACGCGGTTCCCGTTGTGCGAGGGGCACCTGGATCACACGATAGGGCTGGTGCACATCAAGGACCTGCTGTGCATGACGCGGGAGGCGGAGCCGGACCTGCTCTCGATCAAACGGGACCTGCTGCCGGTGCCGGAGATGATGCCGCTGGAGAAGCTGCTGGATTTCTTCCTCAAGAAGCATGCGCACCTTGCGCTGGTGGTGGATGAATATGGGGGGACCGTCGGGATCGTGTCGCTGGACAATGTGCTGGAGGAGCTGGTGGGGGATATCCAGGACGAGTTCGACGCGGATGACCAGGAGTACAAGAAGATCAGCGACGAGGAGTTCATCGTGGAGGGGGCGCTGGGGCTGTACGAGGTGAATGACCTGATAGGGCTGGAGCTGGAGAGCTCGGATGTGAGCACGATCGGGGGATACGTGACGCATCTGCTGGGGCATCTGCCGCGGCCGGGCGAGGAGCTGCGGATCGATGGGTACCTGGTGATTGTGACCAAGGCGGATGGACGCCGGGTGGATCAGTTGCACTTCAAGAAGCTGCCGGAGGAATCGGCGCGGGCGGTGGGAGGCGCGGGAGGCGCGGGTGAGGCCGAGGAGCGCGAGAAGGAGTAGAGGCCAGGTTCATCAGGCGCGGCGGAAGTTTTTTGTGAGGACGAGCTCCATGCCGTTGCGCTTGGGGCGGTAATCGACGTGATCGAAGGCGCTGCGAATGAGGTGGAGGCCAAGGCCGCCGGGCTGGATGGACTCGAGGGCGCGGCCGGACCATTTGGTGGGCTCGCAGTTCTGGCTGCCGTAATCGCGCAGGCGGAAGCGGAGGCTGGTCTCGAGCTGCTCGCAGGAGAGGCCGATGAGGCGGGTCTCCTCGCGGTAAACGTGGCGGATGATGTTTGCGCAGGCCTCGTCCACGCCCAGCACGATTAGCTCGACCTGGTCATGCGGCAGCCGCGCATCCATCGCGAATTGCCTGACAAGGTTCCTCACAGAACTCAAATTTGCTGGATGACTGGCGAACTCAATCTTTCGCTTCATCGTTGGTGGGCTGGGACGACCGCTCTCGTACGCGCAACCATCCAGCCGGAAAAGGGATAGGGCAAGCCCGGTGTTGCCGGAACTGGGGAAAAAAACGCCGTATCGGATGCGGATCTCTTTTTGAACAAAACGGGGGCCATGCACGTCGTATCCCCGGCGGTGCGTACTGCAAAAGCGCTGGTAAAAAGCGCGGAGCGGTCGCATCGTATCCTGTCCGCAGAATCACCCATGAAAATCGCCCTTTGCGCCATCCTCGCCATTAGTGCTCCGCTGCCCCTGCTGGCGGATCCGGCCACAGCCTACCAGGTCCTCCGCTCCGTGGGAGCGGAACGCGGCGACGACGTGCTGAAGCATGTCATCGAGGTGGAGGGACATACCGGGGTGCCGCAGCCGACGGTGTGGCGGGTGGTGCTGGATGACCCGGCGGCGCGGGGCGGGGTGCGGGAGCTGGACGTGGCGCATGGGAAGATCGTGGCGGAGCATACGCCGACGAAAAGCTACAGCGGCTCGGCGGCGGGGGCTCTGATCGATTTTCACAAGCTGAACCTGGACTCGTCGGGAGCGTTTACCGTGGCGGAGAAGGAGGCGCAGAAGGCGCGGATCGGGTTTGACAGCGTGGATTACACGTTGCGCACGAGCGATGGGCCGGACGCGAGTCCGATATGGGTCATCCATATGATGAACGCGGCGCATCATAGCATCGCCACTATGTCGGTGGCGGCGGATAGCGGCGCGGTGGTGAGCACGGATCTCTCTGGGCACGCGGCAGTGGATAGCTACGCGGTTTCACCGCCGCCCGCGACCGATACGACCGCGGATACGGACCACGATAACCTCTACACTCCGGCCAATGAGCCGCCGCCGGTCCGGCGCGAGGATGATACGGACACGGAGGATACGCAGGGCCTGCGCATTGGCCACCGGATCAAGACGGCGATTCTTTCCGCGGGCGAATCGTTAAAGAACTTCGTCACGGGGCAGAATTCCAGGGACCACTAGGCGGGGCGGTTTCCCCGGGCAGGGGGGACGAGCGTGACATAGGTTGTATTCCGTCCGCGGGTGGACGTATTCTCATAGGATCAACAGACTATGAAGACCGGGTTCCCCCAAATCCTCCGGGTCATCGCAGCCATCGCGATGATTGCATCCGTTCCTGCACTGGCCGGCGACTTGTCCGTACCGCGCAACGTGCTGCTGGATGATGGGTGGAAGTTTATAAAAGGAGATGTGGGCGCGGGCAGCGAAAGCGGTTTTGACGACTCGGCATGGCAGGCGGTGACGATACCGCATACGTGGAACAACATGGATGGAGAGGATGGCGGGAATAATTATTACCGCGGGCCGGGATGGTACCGGCGGCATTTGCAATTGAGGGATGGGGATGAAGGGAAGAGTATTTTTTTGAAGTTCGACGGGGCGGCGATCGTGACGGATGTATTCGTGAACGGGAAGAAGGCCGGGACTCACAAGGGAGCGTTCGGGGCGTTTTGTTTCGACATTACGCCGCTGATCCAAGGCGGAGGGGATAATGTCATCGCGGTGCGGGTAACCAATGCAAAGGATCCTGATGTGGCGCCGCTCAGCGGGGATTTTACGATATTCGGAGGTATCTACCGGGATGTTCATTTGCTGCGGCTGAACAAGCTATCGATTTCGCCGCTGGATTACGCGTCGCCGGGGGTCTATCTCAAGCAACATGACGTGGGGGAGGATGCGGCATCGGTGGACATCGCGACAGTGCTGCGGAATGATGGCGGCGAGCCGAAGGTGGCGACATTGAGATATGCTATTTTGGATGCGCACGGTAGGACGGTATTGACTGCCACAAGCGCGGAGAGAGTTGCCGCGAGCGGGACAGCGACGGCGGAACGGGATGTTACGATCGCAAGGCCGCATCTATGGGCGGGGAGGCGGGACCCTTATCTCTACCGGGTGCGCGTGGAGGTGCTGGATGGAAAGAACGTGGTGGATAGCGTGGAGCAACCGCTGGGGCTGAGGTCGGCCAAGGTGGACCCGGACCGTGGATTATTTCTCAATGGGCGCCATTATGCCTTGCACGGGGTCGACCGGCACCAGGACCGGAAGGATAAGGGCTGGGCGATCGGGCCGGCGGAGCACCTGGAGGATTTTAATTTAATCATGGAGATGGGCTGCACCGGCGTCCGCCTGGCCCATTACCAGCATACGGAGTATTTCTATGAGTTATGCGACAAGGGAGGGCTGGTGGTCTGGGCGGAGTTGCCGCTGGTCAATGACCTGGGCGGGGCGGCGTTCAATGAGAATGCGCGGCAGCAATTGAATGAGTTGGTGAAGCAAAACTATAATCATCCGTCGATTATCTTCTGGAGCTTGAGCAATGAGTTGCACAACAAGAAGAAATGGAGCCAGGAGCCGGTTGACTGGTCACTTATCAAGGACCTGAACACATATGTGCATGCGCTGGACCCGAGCAGGATCACGACATTGGCTGCGTGCATCAAGGATACCGAGCCGATTAATGGCGCGACGGATGTGGTCGCCTTCAACCGCTACCCGGGCTGGTATACGGGAAAACCGGAAGATTGGCCGGGCACGCTGGATAAATTAAGGCAGGACCTGCCTGGACGGGCGATCGGCATTTCCGAATATGGCGCGGGGGCAAATGCCGCGCAGCATGAGGAGAATCCCCAGCAGCCGAAAGCCGGCGGGAACTGGCACCCGGAAGAATGGCAGAGCCACGTGCACGAGATCGCGTGGAAGGCAATGGAGGAGCGCCCGTGGCTCTGGTGCACGTTCCTTTGGAATATGTTCGACTTCGCGTCGGACGGGCGCAAGGAGGGGAATACTCCGGGAATCAACGACAAGGGGATGGTGACTTATGACCGAAAAATCCGGAAGGATGCCTTTTATTGGTACAAGGCGAATTGGTCGAGCGATCCATTTGTGCACATCAATAGCGGCCGCTTCACGCCGCGGCCTACCGGGCCTGCGACCGTGCGCGTTTACTCAAATCTCGGCACGGTTGAGCTATCCGTGAATGGACGGTCCGAAGGGAGCAAATTGAGCAAGGATCATATCTTCGAGTGGAACGGGGTGATGCTAACGAGCGGGGCGAATACAGTGACGGCCACGGCGTGGACACCAAGGAAGGAAGTAAACGATACGTGCGTGTGGGAAGGGAGTGCCGATGCGCCGGAAAAGCTGGGGGAGCCGGCGGTGGAGGCCGCAAGTTTGTCCGGGAGTTAGAAGCGAAGACGGCTGTCCGTCTACGGGACGGTGGTCCTAAGGAGGGAGGTCTGCTCTGCCACGGGGTAAAGGATGCGGTCCTCGAGGGCGGCGGGGACGAGGAAGAAATCGCCGGGGAGGAACTCGAGATTGGTGAATCGCACGGCGCCGGTGAGGAGGGTGAAGATGGCGAAATCGCCAGGCGGGGAGGCTTCGCGCGGCTCGGCGAGTTCCCATTTTTCCACGCGGAAGTAGGGGCAATCGACGAGGATCGGGGCGGCCGGATCCTGGAGGGCGGGCTCGAAGTCGGTGAAGTCGATGGATTGCAAGGATTCGTCGACGTGGAGCTGGCGGATTTTTCCGTCGAGGCCTACGCGGTTCCAATCGAATACGCGGTAGGTGGTGTCGCTGTTTTGCTGGACCTCGACGATGACATTGCCGGCACCGATGGCGTGGATGCGGCCACTGGGGATAAAGATGGAATCGCCGGGAGCCACAGGGAGGCGTTGGACCGTCTGCTCGACGGAGCCGGCGCGGAGGGCGGTCTCGAAATCCGCGCGGGTGACGCCGGCGCGCAGACCGGCGAAGATATCGGCATCGCCGTAGGTATCGAGGATGTACCACATCTCGGTCTTGGGCTCACCATGGAGGGAGGGGGCGACGCCGGCGGGGGGATGGACCTGGACGGAGAGGCGATCGTGGGCGTCGAGGAGTTTCAGAAGCAGGGGGAAGCGGGGGGAGTCGGGGATTCGGGTGCCGAAGATATCGGAACGGCAGGCGGTCCAGAGATCGTGGAGGGTCTTGCCGCGGAGCGGATCATTGTGGACGACGCTCTGGGCTTCGGGGCGGTCGACGATTTCCCAGGATTCGCCGATGCGGCCGTGGAGGGGGAGTCGCTTGCCGAAGTGGGTACCGAGCCGGCGGCCACCCCAGACGCGGTCCATGAAGATCGGCTCGAAGACGATGGGAGCGGAAAGGCGCATAGCTGAAACCATTCAAGCATGCCGCGGGAAGGACCAAAGGGAAAATTTGAAGTTCGAAGGGGGACAAAGCGCAGGGGAGAGGAAACGACCCGGGAGGTGCCCCGTGAAGACTTCGACATTGGTTGGAGTGGCGCCGTGAGCCGATCCTTGCCCTGCTCCCGAATCGTTCAAGTGGGATTGTATCCGGTATGGGGCAGTCGCGACATCGGGTTGAACCCCTCAACTGGCATCCTACAATTTCCGTAAACGGACCTAGGAGATTACCCCTTGATCGTTAGGGCCATCGCGCCCATTACGATGAGGGCGCCGCCGAGCCATTGCTGCCAGCCAAGGTGCTCGCGGAGGATGAGGGCGGCGAAGGCGATGGCGAAGACCACGCTGAGCTTGTCGACCGGGGCGACGCGGGAGGCTTCGCCGAGTTGCAGCGCGCGGAAGTAGCAGAGCCAGGAGAGGCCGGTGGCGAAGCCGGAGAGGACGAGGAAGAGCCAGTTGCGGCTGGTGAGCTGGACGAGATGGCGCAGGGGCGCGGTGGCGAAGAAGACGGCCCAGGCGAAAACGAGGATGACCGTGGTGCGGACGGCGGTGGCGAGGTTGGAATCGACGCCGGTGACGCCGACCTTTGCAAGGACGGCGGTGATGCCGGCGAAAAACGCGGAGAGGAGAGCCCACCAGAACCAATTCACACTGCCCAGCTAATCCACGGCGGGACGGGCTGCAAGCTCTGCTTCGCTGCCAGCATTGGGATTCCAGCCGTAGGAGAGGAGAGCGGCGGCCAGGATCATTGTGCCGGCGGGCTGGACCATGTGGGTGTAGGCGTTCTGGTATTGGTGGGCCCAGGAGGTGAGCATTTGGGAGGCAAGGAGGAGGGTGTAGCAGGCGATGGCGGCGGCCAGGGAACCGCGCGCCCCGGGCTCCGCGAGCCAGCGCACGAAGGCGAGGGCGAGCGGGGGGGCGAGGATGACGTAGGTTGAGGATTCGGTGGCCGGGCCGAAGAGGAGCATCCAGCAGGTGCCGAGGGCGAGGAGGAGGAAATCGAGCTTTGGCGCAGGCGTGGCGCGGCGCTGGACGAGCCAGAGATAGGCGGCGAGGGCGGTGCCGGAGACAACCTGGAGGAGGGCCCAGCCTTGGAGGGAAATGGGGACGCGGAGGATGCGGAGGAAGAGCCAGAAATCGCGGTATGTGCCGAAGTAATTGAGGGTGCGGCGCGGGTCCTGGCGGAGGGTGTGGAGCCAATTGGAGTACTGCTGGAGGGCGTATGCGGGGTGTTGCAGAAGAAGGGAGAGGAGGAAGATGCCGGCGAGCGCGAGGGCGAGGCGCCATGGCAAGGCGCGCGGATGCAGGAGGGCGAGGAGGAGGCCGAGGGCGAGGGGGTAGACTTTGAAATAAGTGGCAACGCCGACGTAGAGGGCGGCGATCATCCAGCGCTGGCGGCGGCAGGCGAGGATGGCGAGCATCAGGAGGCTGATGACGAGGGGATTGGCCTGGCCGTTGAAGAGATCGCCCAGCGAGAGAGGGAGAAGGAGGAGCCATGCGAGGGCGGCGCGAGAGGGGGCTACGGGGCGGGGGTATTTGAGCCAGGCGGCGAAGGCGCTCCCGTAGGCGGCGAGGGAGAGGAGGCGCCAGAGGATTCCGGCGATGCGATCCGGGAGGAGCGCGAAGGGGGCGAAGAAGGCGGCGGCGAAGGGGCTGTAGATGTACTCGTCGACCTTCGGGTAGAGATTTTGGCCGGCCAGCCAGCGGGCGCCGCCGGCGCGGAAGACTTTATAGAGGGTGTTCGAGTATGGCTTGTGCCAGACGTGGATGAGGATGACGGCGAGGGCGGCGATCCAGAGGAGGAGAACGGCCGCCGGTGCCCAGCGCGGCGGCCCTGGTCCCCGGTTTACTTCAGGACGGGTACGGGTATCGAGCATTGGGCGGGGCTGGTGAGGGATTAGGCGGGGATCAGGCGGGGATCAGGCGAGGGCGGGGTGGGGCTCCTCGCGCTTGCCGAGGATTTCCAGGCCGAGCGGGACGGTGGTCAGCGCGCCGATGAGGAAGAGGGTCCAGCCGACGGCTTTGCGCTGGTCGAGATTGAGATGTTCCGCGAGGAGGAGGGCGAGGCCGGCGCCGAGCATGCCGCGGGTGCCGGCGATGAGGGCGATCTCTGGAAGGGTTAAGCGGATGGTTTTCATGGATAAACGTACGCCCGTGGCGGCGGGGCGCAATTAGCTGAAGATGGGGAGGATGTGGCGGTCGAGGAGATTCGCGGTGACGTTACGGGCGATGAGGGGTGCGTGGGCCTCGAGGGCATCGGTAAAGCGGGGGCCGAGCTCGGCGGCGACCTTGAAGGAGACGTGGATCAACTGGCGGAAGTGGGGGTTGTAGGCGGGGTTGGATTGATCGTGGCGGAGGGCGGCGGCGAATGCGGAGGAATCCCAGCGCGCGACCGCCGCGGGAGAGGGGAGACGCGCCGGGTCGATATCGATAACGGGGGCGTAGGGGGCGGTGAGCTCGTCGAAACGGCGCGCGGCGCCGGCGTGGATTTCCTTTGCGATGGCGAGGCCCTCGCCGCCGGCCTCGGCGAGGCCGATTACCTCCTCGAGCCAGGTGGTGCCGGCGGTTTTCACGTGGAGGCCGGCGGCGTGTTTTTTGATGAGGCGGTTGATGATGGGGTAGAGGGAGAACTTGTCGCTGCCGGAGTGGACGCTGAGCTTGAGGGAGGGGGGAAGGCCGAATTGCTTCACGGCAAAGGCGATGACGCAAAGGTCCTGGTCGAATTCCTTCTCGAACTGGGCGAGGTCGCCGGAGTAATCGACGCCTTTGTTGAAGCGGCCGGTGAATTTCGGGGCGATGGTCTGGGCGGGGATGCCTTCGCGGGCGATCATCGCGAGGATGAGCAGGAGATCGACCGGGGTTTGCGGTTTGTCCGTTTCATCGACGGAACACTCGATGACGAATGGGTAGCCGGCCTTGCGGTCGCGGATGCGGCGGTAGATGCGGCCGGCTTCCTCAATCGCGAGGAGGAACTTGGCGGCGACGGCGCGGACGGCGGCGGGGGTGAGGTGGAAGGGATCGGCGATGCCGGGGATGGCGAGGGCGCCGAGCAAAGGGGTTGTGAAGGCGACGAAGGCGTCGATGGAGTCGGGCGAAGCGGGCTGGCCGACGAAGTCGGCGACATCGACCGTGAAGAAATCGGAGGATTGCGTGAAGGCGTCCACGGACTTGAGGCTGATGTGGTCGGCATCGACGTAATAGGGGAGCTTCCAGCCGAGGGTGGCCACGGCAGCATCGGCCTCGGCGCGGAGCTGGGCGGGGGCGGTCTTCACGAGGAGATGCTCGCGGTTTGACTTATTCCAGACGGGGTGGACGGAAAGGCCGGCGTGCGCGGCTTTGACGATGGCGGTCAACTGGGCGACGCCTTGATGGGCGAAGCGGTCGCCCATGCCGAAGGTGTATTTCTGGAGGGTCACGCAGCGGCGCTGGCTGCGCGGGTTTCGGCCACGAACTCGGCGATGCGGACCATGGCGGTCTTCAACTGGTCGAGGCTGGTGGCGTAACAGGCGCGGACGAAGCCCTCGCCGCTGGCGCCGAAGGCGGGGCCCGGGACGACGGCGACGCTCTTCTCCTTGAGGAGGCGGTAGGAGAACTCCTGACTGGTAAGGCCGGTGGCGGCGATGCTGGGGAAGACGTAGAACGAGCCGAAGGGCTTGAAGCAATCGAGGCCGATCTCGTTGAAACTGCTGACGACGAAATTGCGGCGGAGCTCGTACTCGCGGCGCATGTTTTCCACGTCGGGGGCGCCTTGCTCGAGCGCCTCGATGGCGGCATCCTGGGCGGTGCTGCTGGCGCAGAGGATGCCGTATTGATGGATCTTCATCATGGCCTCGGTGAGAATCGCGGGGGCGCAGGCGTAGCCGATGCGGAAGCCGGTCATGGCAAAAGCCTTCGAGAAACCGTGGAGGAAGATGGTGCGCTCGCGCATGCCGGGGAGGGCGGCGATGGAGAGGTGCTGGGCGCCGTCGTAGGTGAGCTCCGAGTAGATCTCATCGGTGAGGACGATGAGATCGTGACGGATGCAGAGGGATGCGATTTTTTCCAGCTCCTCGCGGGTCTGGGTGGCGCCGGTGGGATTGCAGGGGAAATTCATCATCAGCACCTTGGAGGCGCCGGTGATCTTCTTCTCGAGCTCGGCGGCGGTGAGGCGGAAATTGTCGCGCGCGAAAGTGGGGATGGAAACGGGGATGCCGTGGGCAAGGACGATGCTGGGGCTGTAGCTGACGTAGCAGGGCTCGTGGTAGAGGACTTCGTCGCCGGGATTGACGAGGGCGCGGAGGGCGAGGTCGATGGCCTCGGAGACGCCGACGGTGACGAGGACTTCCGTCTGGCCATCGTAGGCGATGCCGAAATTGGCGTGGACGTAGGTGGCGATGGACTCGCGGAGGCGGGGGAGGCCGAGATTGGAGGTGTAGCCGGTGCGGCCTTTCTCGAGGGAGTAGATGGCGGCCTCGCGGATGTGCCACGGGGTGTTGAAATCGGGCTCGCCGATGCCGAGGGAGATGACGCTCTTCATCGATTGCACGATCTCGAAGAAATCGCGGATCCCGGAGCGCGGGATGTCGCGGACGTGATGGGCGATGTGCTTCTTGAGGTTCATGCTGACGGGGGAGGGGTGCCGGGCCGCGGGGGCCGGGCTAAAATCAGGGGGCGACGGCGAGGCGGGGCTCTGGCTTTTCGCGATGGAGGAGGACGCCGTTTTCCTTGTAAACCTTAAGGCGGAAATGGGTGGCGGTGGAAATGACGCCTTGAATCGTGGCGAGCTTCTCGGCGATGAAGGCGGCGATGGCCTGGAGGGTGCGGCCCTCGGCGAGGACGAGGAGATCGTAGCCGCCGCTCATGAGGTAGCAGCTCTTGACCTCGTCGAACTGGGCGATGCGTGCGGCGAGACGGTCGAAGCCGCCGCCGCGCTCGGGGGTGATCTTTACCTCGATGACGGCGGTCACGGTGTCGCCGTCGGCCTTGTCGTCATTGAGGATGGCCTGGTAGCCGAGGATGACGCCATCCTCCTCGAACCGGGCGATGCGGGCCTGGACTTCCGCGAGGCTGAGGTTGAGCTCGCGGGCCAAATCCTCGGGAGGGGTGTGGGCGTCTCTCTTCAATAATGTGAGCAAAGGATCCATTTTGAGCGGGGGGCAAATGTGGGTTGGAACGGGGGCAAAGTCGAATGAAAATCGAGGGGGAGGAGGAGCCTCACGCGAAGGCGCGAAGGGGAGGGAAAAAATTCGAAATCAGTGAATTTGGATGGGGGGAAATACTTCCAGGAATGATCGGTTAGCGGTGTTTGCACTGCGAAGGGGGGGGGGGGCTTAAATTGGTTTAAATTGGCTTAAATGCCTGGGAGGGCTGGCACTTAAAGGCGTGTGAAACGGTGTTTTGAGCCGGGTGGGGCGGATAACGGAAATTGGGTTTTAAGAGGGCATTGGATGGCCGCGGGTGCTGGTTTGATTGTGGGCAGAAAAAGTGGCGCGGGTGGTAGTGTTTTTCTGAGGGCGGGAATCGAGGGTGGAACGGGAGATTGGCGTTCCCGGCGGGGGGGGAGTGGGGTATGGTGGGGGGGGCAGCAGATGTTGC
>Ga0182024_10011689_pt1 | contig 17560 bp, 19 predicted proteins | sample P32metaG_FD_120480 | JGI IMG/M metagenome (GOLD analysis project Ga0182024, IMG submission 120480) | Permafrost microbial communities from Stordalen Mire, Sweden - P3-2 metaG (Illumina Assembly) | ecosystem: Environmental > Terrestrial > Soil > Wetlands > Permafrost | place: Sweden: Stordalen... | reverse complement strand
CTCATCCGTACCACGCTGGCCGCCACCCCGCGCCGCGGCGCGGTGCTGGCCGCCAAGGCCGTGGTGATCGGCGCGGTGGCCTTCGTCACGGGACTGGTTGCCGCGGTGGTCTCGATCGCCGTCGGTGTGCCGAAGGAGGAGAACCAGGGCCAGATACTCCTGACTGCGCCCGTGCTGACCGAGGTGCGGGTCATCGTCGGCACGGCGGCCATGCTGGCCGTGGCCGCGGTCTTCGCCGTCGCCCTGGGTGCCATCCTGCGGCGCAGCGCCGCCGCGATCACGATCGCAGTCGTCGTGGTCGTCATGCCGTTCCTGCTGACCGCGCTCAATGTCGTGCCCGCCGGGGTCGGCGACTGGCTGCTGCGGCTGACCCCGGCCGCCGGCCTGGCGATCGAGCAGAGCATCCCCCGCTACGCGCAGGTCACCACCGTCACCTCGCCTGTGCGGGGCTACTATCCGCTGCCGCCCTACGCCGGGTTTGCCGTGCTGTGCCTGTGGGCGGCGGCGGCCCTTGCCCTCGCGCTGGTCATGCTGCGGCGGCGGGACGCATGAGCACCGCCGTGCAGACGCAGCCAGCGCCGGCGATGGCCACGGCGGCGGCGCGCGGGGCGAGCCTGCGCCACGCGCTGCACGCCGAGTGGACCAAGCTGCGCACGGTCTCCGGGCCCGCCTGGCTGCTCCTCGGGCTCGCGGCGCTGACCATTGCGGTCAGCACCGCGGCCGTCGGGGCCACCCATTGCCCGCAGAACCTGACCTGCCCGGTCGACACGACCAAGCTCAGCCTGACCGGGATTCAGTTTGGCCAGGCGGTGGTCGCGATCCTGGCCGTGCTGATGGTCAGCAACGAGTACAGCTCGGGCATGATGCGCGTCACCCTCGCGGCGATGCCCAGGCGGCAGGCGGTGCTGGCGGCCAAGGCGATCCTGCTGGCCGCGCTGGTGCTGGCGGCCGGCGCGGTGGCGGTGTTCGGCTCTGTGCTGGCCGGGCACCTGATCCTGCCCGGCCACGGCTTTACCGCCGCGCGCGGCTTCCACCCGGTGTGGCTCAGCTACGGGCCGACGCTGCGCGCCGCCTGCGGTTCGGTCCTGTACCTGGGACTGATCGCGCTGATGAGCCTCGGCGTCGCGGTGATCGTGCGGGACTCGGCCGTGTCCATCGGCGTCGTGCTCGCGCTGCTGTACCTGTTCCCGATCATCCTGTCGTTCATCGGGAACGAGCACTGGCAGCACCGGCTCGAGCGGTGGGCACCCACGGTCGCGGGGCTGACCATCCAGGACACTGCCGGCCTGCGGAGCCTGGTGATCACCCCGTGGGCCGGGCTGGGCGTGCTGGCGATCTGGGCCGCAGCCGCGATGCTGGCCGGCGGCCTGGTGTTCCGGTTCCGCGACGTCTAGCCGGCCGGACCGGGGGCGGCCCAGCCGTGCTGGGCCGCCCCCGGTTTAGCGCTGCCAGAGCTCCCGGCCAGGAACCCCCGGCGGGGGGAGCGGGCTGGGTCCGCCGTGCGCGACCCGGCGCACAACTCAACGCGTTGAGGCGCAGCGGTTCTCCCTCCGGGGAATCCTCATCCCGGGGACAGCTGCTCAGCGGGCGCTAGGAATTGGCGGAGTGTTCCGCTAAGGCGTCGTACCAGATGGAGGGCCTGAACGTCGATCAGCAGGAGATCCCGGCACGCAGATCGTAGGAGCCTGACGCCGCAGGCGGGAGCTGCATCCCATCCCATCACGTCACCGAACCGTCATAAGTTGGGCCAGGCTGGCCGGGCCCGGAATGGCCGCAGCTGATCCTTTACCCGCCCGGATGGTTTCCGGGCGGCTGACGATGCGCGGCCCTGAGTCCGCGTCCCAGCGTTCAGTGGCTGATGTGCGCTGGCTTCGCTGGGCGGGTCTTGTGGAACACCAGTTCCGGGTCGTCCTCGTCAAGTCCGTCGAGTTCACCGCTGAATGACCAGTCCTCGGCGTCCAGCAGTGAGCGCATGGGGTGGTTAGAGGTGTTCGTGGAGGTGAACACCTGCGAAGTGCCCGCAATGGCCAGCGCCTGCCGGAGGAGGGCCCGGCCGATGCCGGATCTGCGGAGCGCGGGATCAACGGTGAGAAGCTCGATGAAGTCCCGGCCGAAGAAGTGAGCTGGCTTGACGATGACGAAGCCGGTCACGGCTCCGCCGGCGACGTGGACCTGGCACTGTCCGAGCATCAGGCTGCTGCGCAGGAACTCAGCCCGTTCGGGATCGCGCTGAGCTGCATCGCGATCGGCGCGCAGAACGCCGTCCAGGTCATCGGCACCTGCGCAGCGGATCCCCGTCGGCGGTTGCGTCATTGGAGTCTCCTTCGTGATCATGACGACCTACCTGATCATGCACGTTTGGTTCCTTCCCTCCCGCCTGGGCGGGCCGGCCGGGCAGCCCTCGGCCGCCGGCCACCCGGAAGCGGAGGCCTGACCCGGCCGGCTCGCAGACCGCTCAGCAGGCCGGTACTCGGCGAGTGGGGGGCAGCCCCCAGCCATGATGGCCGCTGGCCGTGATGCCGGATGCCGCACCGGGCACCAGGCTGGTACTGGTCCAGTGCACGCATCGGGTGCCGGTGGAACGCGGGAAGGACGGTCAGGCCATGGCGCCAGTCTGGCTGACGGTGGTCGCCTGGCTGTATCTGTCGGTCTGCCTGTGTTGCGCGGGCATCGTCGCCTATGACATCGCCGTCAATCACCGGCGTCAGCCGATGGGCGTGATGAACTTCGTCTTCCCGATCACGGCGCTGTACTTCGGCCCGCTCGCGCTCGCGCTGTACTGGCGCTGGGGACGCGCTTCCGCCCGGACGGCGCCCATGCCTATGAGCAGGGCAGCGACGTCCCAGGCTGCAGTGGCGTATGCGGGCGGCGGCATGCCGATGCACCGCGGGCAGAACACAGATCCCGGGATGGCTGGCGCAGCCCGGCCAGACGGCGCTGACGAGCCAGCACCGGACGAACGCCGCAGGCCGTGGTGGGTCACGATGGCCATCGAGGTGAGCCACTGCGGCGCTGGATGCACCCTGGGCGACGTGATCTCCGAGCTCGCGATATTTTGGCTCGGCCTCACGATCGCCGGAGTCACCCTCGGCGCCGAATACGCCGGTGACTACCTTTTCGCGCTTGCGTTCGGCATCATCTTCCAGTATTTCGCGATCGCGCCGATGCGCGGCCTCGGGCTGAAGGAAGGCCTGATCGCGGCGGCCAAGGCGGATTTCATATCGCTGACCGCGTTCGAGGTTGGGCTGTTCGGCTGGATGGCGATAATGGCGCTCGTTCTGTTCCCGGCGCCGCACCACCTCATGCCCAGCTCGGCCGCCTACTGGCTCCTGATGCAGATCGGCATGATCATCGGATACCTCACCTCCTGGCCCGCGAACGTCTGGCTGGTCAAGCGCGGCATCAAGGTACCCATGTGAGCGCTGGGGTTGCGGTCAGCCCGGCGGTCAGGCCAGGTCAGGTCGGGCGTTGCGTCGCCTGACGTCGCCGGGAGCGCGAGTTCAGCGACGAGCGCAGTTTCAAGGACATCCAGCTGGCCGAGGGCGCGGCCTGACCCGGGGGGTCCCGCCGGCCGCCCGGCCCCGCGTCAATCACCCGGGGTGGGTGACGTGGCGCCCGGCAAGTCAGGCAACGCTTGCCGGGGTGGTGCGCTGATGCCAGAGGGACTGGACCCGATCGAGACCGGCAAGAAACTGCATGAGCACGGCGAGGAACAAGAGCAGGAAGCCGAGGGCAACGACGATCACCGTGAGACCCATGACCGTCATTCCCGGATCATCCAGATTTCCGAGGCGGTCCTGCTCTCGATCGTCACCATCACCGCGGCCTGGGCGGGCTACTCGGCGGCGAGGTGGGGCACCGCGTCGCGGGTGGATATCGCCCGGTCTTCCACCCTGCGCAACCTTGCTACCCGCGACGACCTCACGGCCATCTCGCTGCGCAACTTCGACGCCTCGACGTTCAACGCGTGGTTCACCGCCTACACCCTGAACAGCCCGCAGAAGGAAGCGATTGCGATACGCCGCTTCCGGCCGCAGTTCCGGGTCGCCTTCAACGCGTGGCTGGCGACCGACCCGCTGCACAACCCGCATGCCCCGCCGGGCCCGACGTACATGCCTCAGTACAAGCTGTCCGCCCAGGCTCAGGCCAACACGCTCGACAACGAGGCCGACGCAAAGTTCAACCAGGGCACGGAGGACGGGGTTACGGGCGACCAATACGTCCAGATCACCGTGTTCCTGGCCGCGGTGCTGTTCCTGGTGGGCATCGGCAGCTCGTTCAGGCTGCACGGCGTGCGGTACGCCCTGATTACGTTCGGCTCTGTCTTGCTGATCGTGGCGGTGGTGCTGATCCTGCGCCAACCCGGGCTTCCGCCGGCCTGAACCGCACCCCCCACGGGGGTTCGTCAGGAGGGCTTCCCGGGATCCGGGCGGGCCGCGTGCGTCAGCAGCGACGCGACGGTCCGCTGGTGCACCGGGACGACCCTCGCCCAGATCGCGCGGGCCAGCGGACTGCGTTGCTGCACGAACGTCGCGAACAGCAGCCCGTCCCGCTCGCGCTTGAAGAGCAGCTCCGCCGGCATGCCGATCCGCGACCCGGCCGCCAGCAGCACGAAATCCGGGGTACTGCGCCGGATCTGCCAGCCCAGCACCCGGCGGCGCGACCAGGGTGACCCGAGCCTGAGGCCGAGCAGGCACCATCCGCGCAGCAGCCTGGCCCGCATCCGCTGCGGCGCGCCTTCCAGGACCGCCCGGGCCCACTGCTCACCCGTGCGGTCCAGTCCCGGGCCTGGGCGGACGAAGAACGCGTCCTCGTAGTCGATCCGGGACAGCGTGCTGAGTGCTCGCGCAGCGGGCGGCAAGCGGATGGGGCGCGCCCGGCCCGCGGGGGCGCCAGCCCGCCACCGCCGCGCCAGGTCCCGCATCATCCGCGGGTACACGATCAGATTCCGAAACGGTCTTATCGCAGCCAGGTAGACGTCCCCGAGCTTGCCATCCGGCTTTACCAGGACGGCCAGCTGTCCCCGGTAGGCATCCCCGTCCGGGACCCACCCGACATGCATGACCGCGTGGACCGTGCGGTTGGCGATCTCGGCGGCGAACTCGTCGCCCAGCAGGTACAGCGGCGTGAATGGCAGCGCCGTGAACTCAGGGCCCGGGGCGGCACGCAAGTCGGGGGGCAGCCGTTCGCGGAGCGTCCGCACCCGCGAGCCGAGGCCGGCCTGCGGGCCGTCCCATCCCAGCGTCCCGCCGATCTGCCTGCGGGTCGCCCACAGTGCCCGGGACAGGCGGGAGGAGCCCCGCGAGGGATCCGCCGCGGCCAGCTGCGCGACGAGCCGGGGGAAATCGTCACGGCCGCCGGCGACGGGCAGCGCCCACACGTCCTCGACCCGGAAATCGCGGGTGAGCTCGTGAATCCGCCAGGGCCTGGACGTGTGCTCAAGGTCAGGAAGCCGCATCCGGATAACCCTTCATCCATACAGTACTGTATGGATGAAGGCTAACAGCGCACGCGGCAGTGTCAACGCCGCCCCCGAGCGAAGGACCGCGATGGCCGCACCGACCCGCACCCCGCGCGCCAGGTGGATCGAGGCAGCGCTGCGGGCGCTGGCCGCCGGCGGCCCCGACGCCGTCCGGATCGAGCCGCTCGCCAGGACGCTCGGCGTCACCCGCGGCGGCTTCTACTGGCACTTCGAGGACCGCGGCGCGCTGCTCAGCGAGATGCTCGACACCTGGGAGCGGGCGGCCACCGACGAGGTGATCGAACGCGTCGAGCGCCGGGGCGGTGACGCCCGGGCCAAGCTGCGGCGGGCTGGCGCGCTGACGTTCAGCGACGACCTGCTCCCGGTCGACCTCGCCGTCCGCGCCTGGTCGCGGCATGACCCGGCCGTCGCCGGGCGCCTCCGCCGCGTGGACAACCGGCGGATGGACTACCTGCGCGAGCTGTTCGGCACCTTCTGCTCCGGCGAGGCGGAGATCGAGGCGCGGTCCATGCTCGCGTTCTCCCTGCTGATCGGCAATCACTTCATGGCCGCGGATCACGGCTCCCGCAGCCGCGCCGAGGTACTGGAACTGGCCGCCGCCTGGCTGCTGGCTTAACGTGGAATCGTGGGCCAAAAAGGCGGTCAATGGGCTGGATTAGCGCTTCTGGCCCGGAGCACGCAGTCGCCGCACAGGCCGGCGCCAGGCAGCCGGTAGAGCAGGCAGCAGCTGCGGCGCTCCAGGAACCACCGCGGCTGGCCGGGGTCCGGCCGGACATAGCGGCCGCTCCCCCGCAGCCAGCCCGCGGCCAGGACATGGGCGGTCAGGCGGCCTGCGGTCTCGGCCCGCCGCGGGAAAGTCACGGCCAGCACTGCCGCGGCACCCGCCAGCGCGGAGGCGGCGTTTCCCCGCAGGACCTGCTGGGATAGGCGGAACGCCGCGCCGAACGCGGCGGCCAGGGGCCCGGTGAGGTCGTGCCCCTGCTCTGACACGAGCGCCGCGGCCTCACGGAGCTCGCGATCGCAGCCGAGCTGGCCGACGGCGGAACCGCCGATCGGCCCGGCGGCCAGCGGCCACACCCCGCTCTCCGCGGGACGCCACCACAAGTCCGCGAGGGCCAGCCGGGGAACCACGCCGCCGGCGACGGCGGCACCCAGCACGGGTGACACCAGCTGCGAGGCCAGGCCGAGGAACAAGGTCGAGGCGGCAACCCGCTCCTCTACGTCCCCCGGGTCGATGGCGGCCTGGCGGGCCAGAACGCCGCGGACGCGGCTGACCCTTCCGCGGAGCGCTGCCGGATCCGACATCAGCGCGCTCAGCGGCCGCCACCCGGACCCGGAGAGGCAGGGCTGGATCGTGAAATACGGGCCGGCCGCGGAAGCCTGCTCCAGCGCGGCCGCCGTGCTGGCCAGTGCTGGCGGCCTGGTCATCGTGCTTCAGTCTAGGCCCCGGCCGGGAGCCGGCCGGGGCGGAAACGGTGAGCCCCGGCCCGTCGGGACGGGCCGGGGCTCAGCTGAGGGTGATCAGCAGCCGTCGTAGGCCGACCAGGCGGCGCCGCCGGACTGCGCGTACTCCTGGGCGAACGCGGCGTTCTGCTCGGCTACGGACGCGTTCTCCGGGAGCCCGGAGTGCCCGAGCGACTGCCAGGTGGACGGCAGGAAGCCGTACAGGCCGCCTGCGCCGCTAGATGCGTTGACCGCGGAGGCGTTCCCGCCGCTTTCGCGCTGGATCACGCAGCTCTGGAAGCCGCCGGAGCCGCTGTAGGAGGCCGTGGCCTGCTGCACCGGTGCCGTGCTGGTGACCGCGCCCGTGCTGACCGGCGCAGCCTGCGCCGCCACGGGGGCCGGGGCGGGAGCCGCCGCCGGGATCGCCGTGAGGGCGGCGCGGGTCAGCCAGGGCTTGACCTTGGGGGAGCCCGGGACGACGAGCCGCTCTCCGGCCTGGATCACGGACGGGTTGTGCACGACCTTCCGGTTGGCCCACCAGAGGGCGGGCCAGCTGGCCGTGCTGCCGAACTCACGCTGGCTGATCGAGCTGAGTGAGTCACCAGGGCGCACAGTGGTGTGCTGGGTGGCGTGGTGGGCCGCCCCTGGATGCAGCGAAACCGTGACCGCGATCATGGTCTTCGCGGCTCCGGTACCTGCGATACTGAAAAGTGACATGGCTTGCTTACCTCCGAGGTTCGTTGCCATGCAAAGGCCCCGGCCGCGTGCTGCAACACGCTTGGCCGGGGCCGCCCGATCTACCGGTCGATGACTACGCGCATACCTTCCGTAGTCATGTCGACTCCATTCAGTGATCGGCGGATGATGCGTCGGCCACGTTAACCCGGATTTTCGACCACTCCAAACACCGGCAGCCGAGTTCGCTGGCTGCGGGATGGATTCAGCCTCAGTGATTTCAGCGGCAATGAGGGCCCTGATCTGCGCCGATCTGATGATTGGCAAAGATCGGCAGGTAAGGTCAGGTGATTTTGGCCACGACTAACGTATTAGCGGCCGGCTGTGACGGGTGAGGCTCGAGGGACCGGCCGGTGCGCCGCGCCGCGCGGGGGGAAACCTACCCGCAGGCTCGCGGCTGAACCGGGCAGAAACGGATAAGCCGGGCGTCGCGGTCTGGCAGAGTTTTGGCCGTGCTCCGTCCCCTGCCGTTAATACGGCACAAAGTGCCAGGCCTCGGCCGGGCGCTCGCCTCTCACCTGCTGCGACTGCGCGGGCTCCCACGTCGCCTGCCCTCGGGTATCGGCCTGGCGCGCACGCTGAGGACCCAGGCCGAGGGCAAGATGCTCATCCTGGCCGGCGCGGCAGGCTGTGCCCTCCTCGGCGTGATCGCCGTCGGCGGGGACACCAGTTCACTCAGCCACACCAGTGTGTTCCCGGCCCAGCCGCTCACGTCGCCACCAGGCACCACACCCACTACGCCGGCCACGTCCGCCACAGCATCAGCCACGCCCGCTTCCCTCGCCCGGGCCCCGGCCCCCGGGCCGCCGACCTCCGCCTCGTGCCGGGACAGCTACGGCCTGGCCTGCTACTCGCCGCGCCAGATCCAGCAGGCTTACGACCTGCCGTCGCTGTACGCCCAGGGCCTGGACGGCCGGGGCCGGACGATCGTCATCGTGGACCCGTTCGGCTCTCCCACCATCCGCCATGACCTGCGGATCTTCGACAGCGCGTTCGGGCTGCCCGGGCCCCCGTCACTGCGGGTGCTGCAGCCCGTGGGCAGGGTGCCGCGCTATGACCCGCACAGCCAGGACATGGTGGATGCGGCCGGTGAGACCACGACCGACGTGGAGGCCGCGCACGCGATCGCCCCGGGAGCCAGCATCGTCCTGGTCGAGACGCCGGTGGCCGAGACCCTGACCGGCGGCGGCTTCCCGCAGTTCGTCGCGGCCGAGAACTACGTGATCGCGCACAACCTCGGGGACGTCATCAGCCAGAGCTTCGGGATTCCCGAGCAGAATTTCCCGAGCCGGGGGGCCTTGCTGAAGCTGCGCTCGGCCTACCTGCGCGCTGACCGTCACCACGTCACCGTGCTGGCCGCCACCAACGACTTCGGGGTCACCGGGCCCACGAAGGCCGGCGGCATGTTCCGCACGCAGCGGGTCGTGGACTGGCCGGCCTCCGACCCCCTCGTCACCGCGGTCGGCGGTACCACGCTGCACCTGACCGCACGAGGCACCCGGGTTTCTACTGACTCGGCGTGGAACGAGAGCGGCAGCACCGTCGTGGCCAGGTACACCGGGGCGCTCCCCTGGGCCAGCAGCGGCGGCGTATCGGCCATCTTCGGCCGGCCTGCGTACCAGGACACGGTGCGCGCCGTGGTCGGGGACCGCCGCGGCCTGCCGGACGTGGCCCTGAGCGCCTCGTTCAGCGGCGCGAGCCTGACGTTCGAATCCTTCACCGGGGCCCTGGGGACCTGGAAACCCGCCGCGGGCACCAGCGTGGCCACGCCGTACTTCGCGGGCATCGTGGCCATCGCCGACCAGGCTGCGCACACCCGGCTGGGCCTGCTCAACCCGGCGCTCTACCGCCTGGAGCGCAGCCACGCGCCCGGCATCGTCCCCGTCACCAGGGGCGGCAACACGGTCAGCTTCAAGCAGGGCCGCAAGACCATCACGGTCCGTGGCTACCAGGCGGGGCCGGGGTACAACCTCGTCACCGGCGTCGGCACCATCGACGCGGCCCGCTTCGTCCACGACCTGCGGGCGCTGCATACGCCGCCGCCCGCCGGCCAGGCAGGACGACCGAGGGAGGGCGACGTGCGGGACGTGACACGGTGAGCGGGCCTGCGGCTTTTGCCGACGGGCGGGCGTTGCGGGCGTGCTGGCATCCGGTCGCGTTCAGCCGCGACCTCGCGGACCGGCCAGTCCACGCTGACCTGCTGGGAGAGCCCCTGGTGGTATGGCGCGGGGCAGACGGCCAGCCCCGGGCCAACTCGGATCTGTGCGTGCACCGCGGCACGGCGCTGTCGCTCGGGTGGATCAGCGGAGATGAACTCGTCTGCGCGTACCACGGCTGGCGTTACCGGGCCGACGGGCGCTGCGTGGCCATCCCGCAGCTGGAGAACCCCGGGCAGGTGCCGGCCAAGGCCCGGATCGGCGCATTCAGCTGCCAGGAACGGTACGGCCTGGTGTGGGTGGCCCTGGAAGAGCCGCGCTGGCCACTTCCCGGCGTGCCCGAGCTGGAAGCCGGGGGGTGGGAGGTGGTGACGGCCGGTCCGTACCGCTGGGCCTGTGATTCCGCCCGCCAGGTAGAGAACTTCACGGACTTCGGTCACTTCCCCTGGGTCCATCCGGGACTGCTGGGCGACCCGGACCGGCCGGTGGTGCCCCGCCACGAGGTCCGCACCGAGGGGAACGTGCTGCACTACTCGATCGTCCGGCCGGAGGCGCCCAACACCGATGACTTCCCGGTCTTCGCCAACGAGCAGGCCGGCCCGCCGGAGCGGCGCAGCCGGTATGAGCTGCACCTGCCCTACACGATCGCGCTGCGCCTGGGCTGGGGCGGCGAGCGCGCCATGGTCTACTTCTTCGCCTCCCAGCCGCTGGCGGCCGACCGCTGCGCCGGGTACGTGGTCATCGGGCGCAACTACAACCTCGGCCAGCCTGCGCAGGTCATCCAGGAGTTCGAGGACACGATCTTCGGCCAGGACCAGCGGGTCGTCGAGTCGCAGCGCCCGGAGCGGGTGCCCTTCGACCTGGCCGCGGAGCTGCACCTGAAGTTCGACGCGGTGGCGGTGGCCTACCGCAAGGCCATGCGGTCACTCGGCCTGGCTTCCAGCTGAGGCGGCACCGGGCGGACCTCACGGGTTCAGCCGATCCAGTACCGGCGGATCGGGGGCGCTGTGGCGGCGACCTGGACGACCGACTCGAGCTGGCCGCCGCAGGCCTCGATCACGGTCCTGGAACCGGCGTTGTCGTCGTCGCAGATCATCAGGACCCGCTCGACGCCGTACGTTCGGGCGATCACGAGGCTCTGCCGGAGTATCTCGGTGGCGTAGCCGCGCCGCCGGTACCCGGGAAGAACCGCGTAGCCAATGTGGCCACCTTCCCGCGCGAGAAAATCGTTGAGGGCGAAGCGGATGGACGACCGGCCGACTATCTCTCCCCCGACGTCTGCGACCAGGAAGGTCCCGGGAACCCGTCCAGCCGGCTGGCTGGTGCCTATCCGGTGGTCATGCAGCGTTTTCAGGTAGGCGTCCCACGGCATTCCCGGCTTGAGGCCCAGGCCGAAGTTGAACCCTTCCTCGGCCAGCGCACCGCATGCCGCCCGGAATGCCGCCTCGTCCCCGGGCCCGGGTGGCCGCAGTCGGAGCGCGGGGTTCAGCGCACCACGGTCGGTCTTCTCGGTAACCACCGGCTCACGCTAGCCAGCGTGCTCCGGCCCGGACCACTCATTTACCGGGTGAGGAGCAACCCCCGGGCCACGGCTTCCTTGGGCGCGCCGGGCAGCCCGCCCACGATGACGGCGCGCCCTCCCGGGGCACCGCCTCAGCCGCACGGAACACGCCGGCGACCAGTTCGCCTTGCTCCCGGTTACGGCCGGCGATCCAGATCATGCTCAGATACTCGGCCGGGAGACGCCCCGGCCCGCGTCTCACTTCCAGTCACCGGGGACTGGCTCCCGGGCGACGGCGCGCACCAGCGTGTCCTGGCAGGTGCGCTGATAGCGTCACTTCCGTGCCGTACACCGTGCGTACCGGGCGGGCGGACCCGAAGGCGCTGGCGGCGGTCCGCACGGCGACCAGCCGGCGGCAGCTGAGCGCCGACATCATCCGCCTGCTCGACCTGGTCTGGCCCGTGCTGCGTGAGCAGAACGTGCGCACCGGCCACAACGTCGTCGTGTACTACCCGGGCGAAGGCGGATCGTTCACCATCGAGGCCGGTGTCGAGGTGTTCTCCGATTTCGCGGACCGCGGCGAGGTCAGGCACATGTCCACGCCCTCAGGGGAGATGGCCGTCACGGTGCACTACGGTGACTACTCCGGCATGGGCGGGGCGTACCGGGCGCTGGACCAGTGGTGCCGGGACAACGCCCGCCGCCCGGCCGGGGTGAACTGGGAAATTTACGGGGACTGGGACGATGATCCCACCCAGCGGTGCACGGACGTCCATGTCCTGCTCACGGCGTGAGACCTCGGTCTACCGCCTGGCGGGCCGACTGCTCCCCCGCCCGGAAGGCCTCAGGGTGGCGGGTCGTCTTCCGCCTCGCGCCGGAGCTGATCGCGGCGCTTCAGCGAGACCTGGTTCAGGTCAGGGGACAGCCTTCCCATCGAGGCACCTCTCGCCGCGGACTTCTTCGCGCCGGGAGGCAGGCAGGTGGCGGCCAGCGCTACCGAGCCGTCCAGTTCCGTCTGCCACAGCCAGCCCTCGGCTTGGGTCAGGCCCTGGCCGAGCACGGCGCTAGCCCCCTTCGCCAGAACGGCGGCCGCGCCCGCCAGCCAGGCGATGCTGCCCACTACCCGGACCAGGTCGGGAAGGGCGTGCAGAGACGAGCCCGCGTAGATGATGCCACCGGTCAGGATCGCGGCGGCGGCGATGACCCACCAGAATCGCCAGATCAGTTCCATGGTTCCGCGCCGGGCCGCGGCCAGGTAATCGGAGAGGGACAGGATGTCCCGGGCGGCTTTCTCGCCGGTGAGGAGTTCGCGCCACAGCCTGCCCTGGACCCGGACCGCCGACCGCGCCGCGGCCCAGTCGGCTGTGTCCGGGGCCGCGGCCACCCACAGGTGCCAGTCGTGCAGGCTCCGGCTCACCGCGTAGGCCGTGTGGCCGGGCAGGAGCGTTTTCAGGTCAGCCAGCCAGTCCTTGATCGTGATCAGGCGCCCGGCCTCGAACATCGCGCGGAACTGGGCCACCCGCTGCTCGTCCGTGATGGCGTTGGCAGGCAGGAGGGTCGTTTCCGCGATCGCGCGGCCCAGGCCGTACGCCTTGCCCAGCAGGACGTCAAAGACGGTCAGTGATTCCAGGAGACGGCAGTGCAGCGTGAACACCGCGTCTAAGGTGGCGTCCCGGCTCCGGTCTGGGTCGGTCAGGGCGGCCAGCGCATCGGCCAGTGCCTCCATCAGCACCTGCGGCGGGCTGGCCAGCAACTGCTGCACCTGCGACTGGATCTGCTCGCCCAGCCATACTGACTGGCTGGCGCCAGGGAACTCCGACCGCCCGGGCAGGTGATCTCCCCGGCCGGGGTCACTAGCCGGCCCCCGATGGACGGGTGAGTGAAAGAGCTGCGCCACCTGCCACCCCAGGGCCACCGCCCCGCCGATGCGGGCCCGCTCCGGGGGGAGGAGCGGGTCGATGACGATCTCCTGCATCCCGCTGCTCACTACGATTCCGCTCATCTCACGCCTACGGTTGGCTCACCCGGGCGTCGAATTCTGCCACAGGCCCAGGCGCACGGCAGCCCTGCGCGGCCGCCGCCCTCCCGGGTCTTCACCACACGCCGGGCACCAGCCGCTTGCGGCCCGCCGCGAAATGCTCGTACTCCTCTCCCAGCGAATCCCTCAGCTGCCGTTCCTCCGCGCGGATCCGCACGGCCAGGCCGAGTCCGGCCAGGACCGCCACGGCCAGCAGGCCCCACACGTCGTCGCAGGCCAGCGCGATCCCGAGGAGCACGAGTGCGATCCCGGTGTAGGAGGGGTGGCGCACGAACCGGTACGGGCCGCCCGTCACCACCCGGTGCCCCGGCTGGACCTTGATGAAGTACTGGAAGAAACGCCCCAGCGTGAAGATCGACCAGGCGCGCAGCCCGAGACCGGCCACGATCAGGACCATCCCGGCCGCGAACGGCCAGACCAGGCCGCCCGGCCACGGCAGGCCACCGCGGCGGCCCAGCACCTCAGCCAGCACGACGGAGCCCGCCATGCAGGGCAGCAAGATGAAGGCGCTGCGGTCCACGGTCCCCGGGCCGCGGGACAGGAAGCGCTGGCGCACCCGCATCACGAACTCGAACGCCGCCCAGACCACGACCGTGACGGTAAACGCCGTCTCGGCGACACCGTGCTGGAAGACCAGGGGCAGCACCACACCGCCAGTACACCACCCGGCGGCCGCAAGCGGCGTGGCCGCGCAAGCTCCTGGCCGCAAGCCGGGTGACCCGCGATATCGCCGTCCCCGCCGGGACCGGGATCAGGGATACAGTGACCTGACTGTGACTGACCCCGCGACCCGTGACGCCGCCGTGGCCCGCTCGATGTGGACCCTGTTCGAGCCGGTTCACGCGGTGACCTACTTTGCGCCCGAGGCGCGCACGGCGACCGAGGACGCGGGCCTGCGCGGGTTCTGGCGGGGCTACTTCGCGGGCCGGTCCGCCCCGCTCGGCCCGGCAGGCGCGGCGGTCGTCGGGGCCTCGTTCTTCAACTTCTCCCCTGCCATGGTTGCCCGGGCCGTCCCCGGGATCTGGGAGCTGATCTCGCCCGCCGGCGCGCTGCGGGCCCGCCTGGCCGGGGCGGTCAGCGCGCTGCGGCCCCTGCTCACCGGGCTGGACTCCGAGGTGAACACGGCCGCGGACCTGCTCAGCCGGGCGGCCGGCGAGCTGGACTGCGCCGGCCGGGTCCTGGCGGCGGCCAACGCCGCGCTTCCGCTACCGGACGACCCGGTCGGCCGGCTGTGGCAGGCCGCGACCGTACTGCGCGAGCACCGCGGCGACGGGCACTCCGCCGCCGCGGCCACCACGGACATCGACGGGTGCGAGATCCTGGTGCTGCGCTGCGGCCTGGACATGCGGCGGGAAGACCTGCAGCCCATCCGGGGCTGGACCGACGAGCAGTGGGACGCGGCAGCGGCCCGGCTGGCCGCCCGGGGGTGGGCCGGCCCGGACGGCGGTATGACCCCGGCGGGCCGGGCCGCCCACGCGGCCGTGGAACGGGCCACCGACCTGGCCGCGGGCCGGCCCTGGGCCCGCCTCGGCCCGGCCGCCGTGGCGGACCTGGCCCGGGTCCTCACCCCGATCGCCCAGGCCTGCGCCCAGGTCGCCCCCTACCCCAGCCCCATCGGCGTGCCCGCCCCCGGAACGGTGAGCACGCCGGCGTGACCCTCGCCGCGGTCCGGCGGTCAGCGGTAGGGGTTGGGCGGCACCGAGCTCGTCCGGGTGATGGATAGGTACAGGTCACGGCCGGTCGAGCTGGTCTGCCCGTTCACGGCCGCGGGGGTGCTGGTGTCGGTCTGCTCGAGCATCCGCGTGGTGGCCGGGTCCTCGAACGTGGCCAGGGTGTCACTGGTGACGCGGTCGAACCAGCTGATCTCCACGGCGGGGCGGCCGCGGTCGTCCCGTGCGTGGCTGTTGACCTGCACCCCGGGCGTGGCGGCCAGCACCCTGAACACGGCGGACCGCAGCGCGGGGGGAACCAGCGGGTTCCACAGCAGGAGGTTGGCCTGCTCGAAGACCTTGTCGTCGGCGGTCAGCCTGAGCGGCCTGACAGCAGGCCCGTGCGGGCGCCGGAGGATTTTGTCCTTCTGCTTCAGCTGGGCCGCCATGGCCGCGCCGACCTGCTCCTGCTGCTGGTCGTACTGGGAGATGAGCAGGGCCCGCAGTGCAGACGGATCCGTGGGCATGGCGGCGAACTGGGCCTGGGTCGGGGAATCGTGGCGGGCGACCGGCAGTTCCGCCGGGACACCGGCCCCCTGCTGGTAGGTCCACACGTCGCCGGTGACGCTGTCGATGACGCTGGTCCGCTGGTAGTTGTCCTGGATCTCCTTCATGACGGCATACCGCCCCTCGCCAGGTGACGCGTTCGCCGCGGCCGAGCTGAGCCGGTACAGCGTCCGCTGCGCGGCGGTCAGGGTGATCGCGGGCCGGGCAGGATGCGCACCGGGGCTCTGCGCGGCCTGGCGCGGGACCAGCGCCACCACCCCGGCCGCGGTGCCGAGCGCGGCCGTCGTCGCGGTCAGGGTGAGGATCCGGCCGCGGCGGTCCCGGCGGCGCTGGTGGCTGACCACCTGCGCGGCGATGGACGCCGGGGCGTGCACGTCCTCGGTGCAGCGGCGCATCACGGCCCGGAGGATGTCTTCGTCGGTTCTGGGCATCAGGAGTCCTTTCAGGCGGTGCCTGGTCAAGCCGGGCTGTCAGTGGTCGCGAAGATGGCGGTCAGCCCCGGGTGCACCCGCAGCTGGGCCATGGCCCGCGAAGCGGTGCTCTTGACCGTCCCGGCGGAGACGCCCAGGAGCCTGGCCACCTCGGCTTCGCTGCGGTCGTCGAAGTACCGGAGCACGACGATGGCGCGCTGCTGGGGGGTGAGGGTGTCCAGCGCCCCGAACAGCGCGGGCCGCAGTTCCACCGCGTCGTGCAGGTCGGATGACCGCGGGTCGGTGCTCTCGCGGGCGGGGAAGAGCCGGGTTTCCCGGGGCCGCCGGGCGGCGGCCCGCGACTGATCGATGACGATGTTGTGCATCACCCGCCGGCAGAACGCCCGCGGGTTGTCCACCCGCGACCAGCGCGCGGCCAGCCGCTGCAGCGTCTCCTGGTAGACGTCCTCGGCGATGTGCGGATCGGAGGTGAGCAGCGTCGCGATGCGGAGCAGCTCAGCGCCCGACTCGGCGGCGAACGCCTCGAACGCCCGGGCCTGCCGTTTATCCACGTGCCCTCCTGGTTTCTGGCGTCACCCCTAAGACGACAGCCAGGCCGGCGAGGTTGATGAACCCGGCGGCCGTCAGCCGGTCAGCTTGACCAGGAACAGCCAGGCGCTGGTCACCCCGCCCAGCAGGCTGGCCGACATGGCGGGGATGAGCCAGTACAGGCCGCCGCCCGCCTTCAGCATCAGGGTCACTGCGGCCACGGCGACGAGGAGCGTGGTGACCAGGTTGGGCGAGTACTGCTCGAGGTAGCGGGCCAGTCTGTCGCCCGAGGCGCGGCCCTTATCGGCGGGGTCATGACCCGCTCCCCCACCATCGCGGCCGGCCCGCCGGTCCAGGACCACGAGGATGAGCCCCGAGACGACGGCCAGGGCCAGCAACTCAGCCCCGAGCGCCACGCGAGGCTGCGGGGCCACGAGCAGCAGCCCGGCCAGCACCGAGATCATGAACAGGACCAGGGTCTGCGCGGCGCGGGACGCGAGGCTGGGCGACCGGGCGAGCAGGTCGCTCTTGATCGAGACCGCCACGAACAGCAGCCCGGTCAGCGCCCCGGCAACGGCGGCCAGGGCCTCGCCGAAATCGGCCCAGGCAGCGGCCGTATAACCCATGCCACGCTCCCCTCATCTCGTTTAGGGCCATCTACCTGCGGATATACCAGACCGCGGGGGCCAGTTGCCGTCGTGCCGCAAAACGGGGCGCACAGGATGAGCAGAACGCGCCGCGGCGGCCGCTGTCCACATGCCAGTCGCTCGGGGGATCACCATAGCCAAGATCACGCCGCAACCACCGGGCAGTGAGTCGCCGGGCGGTGGGGGGCCGGGGAGTGAGTCACTGCGCGAACTGAAGCTCGTGTGCATGAGCAACCTGCTGTCCACCTCCAAGGAACGGGTCTACTTCAAGGACCTGATGAGCCGGTTCCTGTTCGTCAGCCAGGGCTGGATCGAGGCCTACACGCCGGGCCGGACCGCGGAGGAGCTGACCGGCAAAACGGACTTCGACGTGTTCACCAAGG
>Ga0182024_10011688_pt1 | contig 17561 bp, 13 predicted proteins | sample P32metaG_FD_120480 | JGI IMG/M metagenome (GOLD analysis project Ga0182024, IMG submission 120480) | Permafrost microbial communities from Stordalen Mire, Sweden - P3-2 metaG (Illumina Assembly) | ecosystem: Environmental > Terrestrial > Soil > Wetlands > Permafrost | place: Sweden: Stordalen... | reverse complement strand
CTCCCACGCCGGTTCGCCGGTCGCGATGGCAGCGGCGATGGCCTCGGTGTTCTGCCAGCCCCGGCCGTCCCACCCCAACAACCGGTCGGCGCCGGGGACCCCGATGGCCCCGGACTGATGGCTAAACAGTTGGCGCACGGTAGTGGCCGACTTCCCGGCCTGGCCGAACTCGGGCCAGTAGCGGGTGGCGGGCGAATCGAGGTCGAGCTCGCCCCGGTCTTCGAGGATGTGGGCGCACAACGTCGTCATGCCCTTGGTCGACGACATGATGACGGCTCGCGTGTCCTCCTCCCATGCCTTTCCGTCGGGTCCGGCCACGCCCGTCCAGATATCGACGACGCGCTCCCCGTCGACAAAGGCGCAGAACGCGCCGCCGCCCTCACCCAGGTCGGCTCGGCGTTCCCGGTCCCCCAACGTCAACGTTGCACCTTCCCCCAACGCCTCGGCCACCCGCTCGAACCCGGGCGCAGTGAAACCCTTGACGTCGGTACCGCTCACAGGGCCCGTAACTCCCGCTCGACGTTGGGCCACCAGTCCTTGCGCCACCAGGAGACGTTGATGCGGTCGACCAGCCCGCCGTACCGGGCGGCCACCTCCCCGGCCAATGCGTCCGGCGCGCACACGATCGTCAGCGTGTCGAGGACCTCGTCGTCGATGAGGCGGGCCATCTCGTCCCAGCGACCTTTCTTCGAGCAGGCGTAGAGCTCGGTCTGCAGGTCGCCCCATCCGTGGAGCTCCAAAACGGGCCGGTAGGCGGGGGTCGAGGCGTAGTAGCCGACCTGGTTCCGCATGGCGTTGCGTGCCTTCTCCATCTTCGACGGGTCCTCGACGACCGAGATGAAGCCGGGGCACGTCACCTCGAACTCGTCCCGTTGCCGTCCCGACTTGGCCAACCCACGCTCCACAGACGGCGCAATGATCTCCTGGAGGTACCGGGACGTGCAGATGCCGTGCGTGATGACCCCGTCCGCCACCTCGCCCGCGACCTCGTTCATGAGGGCCCCGACCGCGGCCAGGAACACGCGGGGTGGCCCGAACGAGTGGGGATGCGGGGCGAACACCGGCGTCATCAGCGTGTGCGTGTAGAACTCGCCTTCGAACCCGAGCGTCGCCCCCTCGTTCCACGACGCCCAGATCGCCCGCAAAGCGAGCACGTACTCCCGCATGCGGGCCGCTGGGTGCGACCACGGGGAGCTGAAGCGTTTCTCAATGTGCCGTCGCACCTGCGACCCCATCCCCAATACGACGCGCCCGCCCGAGTACTCCTGCAACTGGTTCGTCGTGTACGCCATGCTCATCGGGTTGCGGGCGAAGGCCACCGCGATCCCCGTCCCGAGTGAGACCGACGTCGAGTGCTCGGCAGCCAGTGCCAGCGACAAGAACGGGTCGTTCGTCGTCTCGGCGGCCCAGACGCAGTCGAGTCCGGCTGCCTCGGCGGCGCGAACCCGGTCGGCCACCCGTGGCAGCTCCATCCCGAGGCCGCTGTCGATCTTCAACGCGCCACGGCCGTCGTCTTGATCCGTCGCCGCACGGGCGCCGGCGTCGGTGCCGGTCCCTTGACCGCAGGCGCGTCCACCGACAACGACAGCGGCAGCCCGACCTGTACGAAGCGTCCCGCCGCCGGGTGGTGGTACCGGCGCAACAGCTCGCGGGTCACGACCTGGGGGTCGTCGGGGACCGCCGACGGGTGCACGCTCGCCGCCGCCGGCACGTCCTCGGAGCGCAACGCCGCCAAGGCCGACGACACCGTCAGCAGCCCGACCGCGTCGGTGACCTCTTCAACGAGCGGCGCCGCGAGCCCATCCCCGTCCCCGTCCCCGTCGATTCCACGCTCGTCGAACAGCCCCAACGCCCGCAGCAGCCCCGTCCGGTGGACGTCGGTCACGCAGCAGACCGTCACCCACCCGTCCGTCGCTCGATACAAGTGGAACCACATCGACGGCCCCCACAAGTCGGCTCCCACCCGATCCGGCACGACGCCCGCACGAGCACCGTCACCCGTCGCCAGCGCCGCCACGTCCTCGGATTGGAACACGGTCGCCGTCAGCGCCAGCGAAGCATCCACGCCCGTCACCGCTACACCCCGGGCGCGCCCCAACAACGCCAGCACGACGCCCGCTCCCAGCAACAGCCCCGTCCCGTAGTCGTTCGCCGTGAAGTTGACGGGCACCGGCCGCACGCCCCCACCCTGCGTCATCTCCATCCCGGTCGCCGCCTGGACCACATAGTCGAACGACGGTCGCGTCGCCAAAGGCCCCGCCACACCGAAGCCTTTGGCTCTCGCGTAAATGAGGTCGGGATTGACGGCCCGCAGCGCGGCCTCGTCGAGCCCGAGGCGCTCCCAGGCGCCCGCCATGGCGTTCTCGACCACGACGTCGGACGCCGCCACGAGGTCGAGAAGCCGCGCCCGGTCCTCGGGGGTCTTGAGGTCGAGAACGATCCCCCGCTTCGAACGATTGGCGTCCACATAAATGTTCGGCAGCACCGGCATCATCTGGAATCCGCCCTCGCCGCCGGGCGGCTCCACCTTCACGACGTCGGCACCCAGCTCCGCCAGCAGGCGTGAGGCCAGGGGACCGGCCCAGAACGAGGAGAGGTCGATGATGCGGTGCCCACCGAGTGCGCCCTGCTCCCCGCCATGCCGGCGGCCGGGTCGCCGCGCGCCGGAACCGACGGTGATCCGCACGGGCGGGCCGACCAGCGGTACACGTCCAAGCACCGGGTCGTCGACCTCTTCAACGAGGCCGTCGACGCGGGCCTGCTCGCTCGCCAGCCACTCAGCCAGGGAGTTGCACTTGGCCACGGCGGCCGGCTGCGCCAGCAGCGCAGCCTCCCATTCGTCGGCCGTCCGGGAGCCGAAGCCCTCGATCACCCGCTGCAACATGTCCCAGTTCCACTCGCGGTCGGACAGTTTGGAGAGGCCCTCCGGCGTCGAGTAGTCGAGCCCGCCGTCGTCCATGCCCAACAAACGACACAACTCGCGCCAGCGCTCCGTGCCGCTGAGGTTCACCATGACGGCGCGTCCGTCGGATGTGTCGAAGACGCGCAGGATGGGCGACTTGGTGTGGCGGATGATGCGGGGCCGGTGTCCCTCACGATGGAAGATGGCTGCTGCGTTGAGGAAGAGGAGCGCATCGAGGAGCGACGTCTCGACGTGCTGGCCGTAGCCGGTCGAGGCGCGCTTCATCAGCGCGGCGGCGGCGCCCATGACCGCCACCAGCGCCGCCGAGACGCTGGCCACCGGGAATGGGAGCCAGATCGGATCGTCGCCCGTGAACAGTCCCTGTTGCGCGCCGGCCCGGGCGTGCACGAGCGGCTCCCAGCCGGGTTCGTCGCGTGACGGGCCGTCGGAGCCCCAGGCGCTGATGGAACAGGTGACCAGGCGGGGCCGGGTGGCCCGCAGGGCGGCCGGCGCCAGCCCGAGGCGGTCCAACGCGCCGGGTCGCAGGTTCTCGACGACGAGGTCGGCCTCATTGACGAGGTCCAGCAACGCCTCGGCCCCGGCGGTCGAGCGCAGATCGAGTTCGACGCTGTCCTTGCCCCGGTTCCAGGCGGCGAAGCGGGCCGGATCGGCCCGCAACGGGTCGCCGCCGGGACGCTCGACCTTGACTACATCCGCGCCGAGGTCGGCGAAGATCGTTCCCGCGAGTGGGGCTGCGACGTACTGTCCGATCTCCACGACCCGCAGACCACTGAGCACCTTTGCCTGGCTGCCGGGGGGGAGCGGCGCCGGCGGATGCTCAGTGGCCACGAGTCGTTCCTGCACCCGCCGACGTCGTCGTCCGGGCGTCGCCAAGATCGCCCGGCATGAGGTCACCTTCTTCGTCCCGCGGCAGCCCGAGCACGCGCTCGGCGATGACGTTGCGCACGATCTGGTTCGTGCCCCCGCCGATGGAGGCCGACTGCGAGCTGAGCAACTGGTCCGACCACCGTCCGCCGTCAGGGTCGTCGCTGGTCCAGGCGATGGCATGCATGCCTGCCGTCTCCACCGCGACGAGCGCCGACTCCTGCACCAGCTGCGCCATGGCCAGCTTTAGCAGCGACGCCGCGGCGCCGTCGCCCCCCTTGGCCTTGACCAGTAGGTATGCGGTGAGGTTCCGCAGGACCATCTGGCGGATGCGGAGCTGCACCAAGCGGTCCCGCAGCACGGGCCGTGACGCCAGGTCCCGTCGCTTGGCTTCTTCCGCCAGCGCGGTGAAGCCGCCCTTGCCACCGCCACCGCCGCCCATGTTGCCCAGGGCCTGGCGCTCGAAGGCGAGCATGGTCCGGGCCACGCGCCAGCCGTCGTCGACCTCACCGACGACATTGGCGACCGGCACCCGCACTTCGTCCAGGAAGACCTCGTTGAAATGGGAGTCACCGGTGATCTGGCGCAGCGGCCGCACCGTGATGCCAGGCACGTGCATGTCGACGATCAGCATGGTGATGCCTTCGCGCTTGGGCCGTGACGGGTCTGTGCGCACGAGACAGGCGGCGTAGTCGCTGTGCTGGGCCCCCGACGTCCAGACCTTCTGGCCGTTGAGGACGAACTCGTCGCCGTCCCGCTGCGCCCGCGTCTGCACGCTGGAGAGGTCCGAGCCCGCGCTGGGCTCGCTGAACAGTTCGCACCAGACGTGCTCGCCCCGCAGCAACGGCGGGATGAACGCCCTCTTCTGCTCGTCGCTGGCGTGGACCAGCAGCGTCGGCCCGCACATGCCGAGACCGATCTCGAGCGAGCGGGGCGGGACCTGGAAGGCCTTGGCCTCCCGGTCGTACATGCGCTGGTAGCGCCCCGGCAACTCCCGCCCGCCGTACTCGGCCGGCCAGGTGATGCCGGCCAGGCCGGCCTCGGCCAGCCGGCCCTGGTAGGCGACGGAACGGGAGAGGCCCGACCCTCCGAACGAGACGACGCCGCTCGCCTCGCCGCCCTTGGTCGGGAGCGTGGCGCGCAGGAAGGTCAGGACTTCCTGGCGGAAGGCCTCCTCGGAGGGCAGTGAGTCCGGACCAGCGGAGTCGTCCGTCATGCCGTCGCCGCAGTGGTCGTGGTCGACGACGTCGTCGTCGTCCGGAATGCTGTGTCGGGCCGGGGGATGCCGACAGCCAGTAGCCCGCCGAAGACCATGTCCTTCATGACCCGGGCCAACAGCTCGGGGTCCGACCGGTCGAGCGTGGTGATGGAGCGCAACATGCCGTCGAGCATGGTCACGGCCGCCCGCGCCTCGTCCTCGCCCAACCCTGGGCTGACCTCGCAGAGGAGGTGGACCCACTCCGCCATGCGCACCCGCTCGATCCGGGCCACCCGCCGCCGGGCATCGTCATCGAGCGAGCGGTACTCCTTGACGAAGACATCGCGCAGATTGCCGTTGCGCAGCTGCAGCACGATGGCGGCGTCGATGAGCAGCTCGAGCGTCGCCATGGGCGGCATGTCCTCGTTGAGGACTTCGTCGACCGTTCCCCTCCAGATGACCGCCGCCTCCTCGATCAGGACCGAAAGGAGCTCGCCCTTGCTGCCGAAGTAGCGATAGATCGCCGGCCCGCTGACGCCGGCCGCCGCCCCGATGTCGCCCAGGCTCGTCTCCCGGAAGCCGCGCTCGCGGAAGAGGTCGGTCGCGGCCGCCATGATCGCGTCGCGGGTCCGCTCGCCCTTGGTCTTGGGTGCGTCCCCAGGCGGGCTCATATGGGCACGGATGTTAGTCATCCGTCACAAATCTGGCTGAACTACGTTGACTCGACCCCCGAGGCATGCTTAAAGTTTAATCTTCGTTAACAAAATCGCAAGGGGACGGTGTGGAGTTCGGCTTGTTCATGGAGTTGTCGGTGCCACGTCCGTGGACGGCGGACTCTGAGCGCATCGTCTACCAGAACGCCCTCGAGCAGGTGCGCCTGGCCGACGAGCTCGGCTTCGACTACATCTGGGCCGTCGAGCACCACTTCTTGGAGGAGTACTCGCACTGCTCGGCCCCCGACATCTTCCTGTCGGCGGCGGCGACCATGACCAAGCGCATCCGGGTGGGGCACGGCGTGGTGGCGTGCGTGCCGCAGTACCAGAGTCCGATCCGGGTGGCAGAGCGGGCGGCGGTCCTCGACATCATCTCGGGCGGACGACTGGAGTTGGGGACCGGCCGTTCCGCGACGTGGCCTGAACTGAGCGGCTTCGGCGCCAACCCCGACGACACCAAGAAGACCTGGGACGAGTTCGTGCGGGTCATCCCCAAGATGTGGATGCAGGAGCGCTTCGCCTGGAACGGCCGCATGTTCTCCATGCCCGAGCGGGCGATCCTGCCCAAGCCGCTGCAGAAGCCGCACCCGCCGATGTGGGTGGCGGTGACCTCGCCTGGTACTGAGATTGACGCGGCGGACCGGGGGCTGGGGTGCCTGGGGTTGTCGCCGGGGGGTTTCGCCGACTCGGAGAAGAAGGTGCTCAACTACCGGAAGCACATTGAGACGTGCGATCCCGTCGGAGCTTTCGTCAACGACAAGGTCCTGACGGTGAACTTCTTGTCGTGTTGCGAGGACGGTGACCTGGGCCGGCGCAACGGGCTGAAGGTGGCCTCCATGTTCTCCTACATGGCGGCGCAGCTGTTGTCCGCCAAGGAGGTCCTGCCGACGCACTCGTATCCGTCGGAGGGTCTGCTGCCGGCGCTGCGCCGCGAGTCGGGTTCGCCCGGGGACGCCGCCAAGGGCTTCAAGGGCGTGACCATGGGGACGCCGGACGATGTGGCCGACGCCATCACCGCCTGGGAGAACGTCGGGTTCGACGGCATCAACTTCATCCACCAGTTCATGGAGGTCGTGCCGCAGCAGTACGTGCTCGACTCCATGCGGCTGTTCGCCGAAGAGGTGATGCCGCGCTTCAAGACCAGGGACGGGGCGTCCCGACGACCGGTGGCCGTGGCGGCCGGGGCGGGAGTGGCCTGATGCCGCTCGCCGGATCGCTGGACATCCGCCCGCTGATCGACGGCTCGCCCGAGGTGGTGCTCGACGAGGACGCTGCACTGCGGGTCGACGACGTCGACATCCTGCAGGTCCTGTACGAAGTCCGGGTGGCCGACCGGGAGTCGCTGGTGCCTCCGGCCTTGAATCCGACCATCCCGCCGGTGATCTCCTTCCTGGTCTACCGGGCCAAGGAGTCCGAGTTCGGGCCGTTTGCCCTGGCCCAGCTGCGACTGACGGCACGGTCGGGCGTACGGCCCCGGGCGTACTTGATCTCTGCTCGTTGCGACAACGCCGAGCTGTCGGCGCTGTTGGCCCGTTCGTGGGGCTTCCGGGTGACGCCCGGCGACATCGCCATGCGGCGCTTCCACGACCGGGTCGATTGCACCGTGTCGGAGACGCCGGCGGGCGTGAGCCGGGGCCTGGTCCGGACGATCCTGGACGTGTCCTTGGTCGATCCGGTGCCGGTGACGGGGCATGACGTGCAGTACCCGCCCGGGATGCATCTTGCCCGTATTGCCCGGGACGGCGTCCTCGTTCCTCGTATCGTGCAGGTGGATTCCGAATACGAGTTCCGCCGGGCCGACCGGGGCCGGCCATCTCTGAACTCCTTCGACTCGTCGGCCTGGGGCGACGACCGTCTGGTGCCCGACATCGCCGTCTCGGCCAGCTTCGCCGCCTGCGACATGACGATCGCCAACGTCCGCTACATCTGCAATCCCGACATTCCCGCGTCCGAGGGGACGGAGAAGGTCTCGGACAGGTGACCGTCGGAACTGCGGGCGTCGGCTGCGGCCGGGATTCGCTCTCCGTATCCTGAGCACACGTGCCCGCTGACGATCCCACATCGACCGTTGCCGACGAGGGGCTGCACCCCGCGGGCGACGATCCTGACTGGCAGGAGAGCGCCTACCTGGCCTGGCGTGACCCGCTGAGCGGTTTGGGCGGCAACCATCGCGTCGGCAACGAGCCCAACCGGGGGACTGCGAACTTGTGGTGCGGCCTCTACCACCAGGACGGGACCCGCTTTCGCTGCAACGGCGAAGGGCTCGACCGGGTCGTACTCGACGACGACGCTGCCGGCGTGTTCGGTGTGTGGGCCGGGCCACAGCGGATCTTCCACGACGGTTCGCAGCTCCGCTTCGTCCTCGATGGTGACGGCTGCCGGGCCGATCTCGTGATCACCGACGAGGGGGAGCGGTCGTTCGCCAACGCAAAGACGTTCTCGGGCCCCTCGGGGGTGACCGGCACGATCTTCTCCAACAATTTCCACGTGGCCTGTCGTGTGACGGGCACGGTGGAGCTCGACGGTCGACGGGCGGACGTGGTCGACGCCCCGGCCTGGCGCGATCACTCCTGGGGGGTACGACGTTGGGACAGCTTCGTCTCCAGTCGCAGCTTCGGTGGTTCGCACGGGGTGGGCGACGACGCGCTGCACTTCCGCTTCGCCTCCATGGTCGGGTCCAACGGGAGCTTCTTCCGCATCGGCGCGCTCACCCGCGGTGGCGAAAAGATCCCGGTGGCAGACGCGTCCATGCTGGTACACGTGGGTGACGACTCCCTGTCCTGTCCCTCGGCGGAGGTCCGCTACGAGCTCGAGGATGGTCGGTCCAGGGTCGTCCGTATTGACATCATCGGCGGCATGATCGGCGTCACGGCCCAGCGCCATGGCTGGGAGTCAGTGGGTGACGTCACTGTCGACGGCGTGCCCGGCGGTTGGGGCTTCCTCGAGACGACCTTGAACGCCCGTAACGGGTCCGGCCCGCCCGGGTTCGTGCTCGGTGAGGCGATGACCAACGGCATCGTCCGGCCGACGTGAGGCAGCCCGCCGAAGACCGGGCGCTCTACTACCGCCAGTTGCGACGCACGATCGCCACGGTCTTTGCTCCCGAGCTCACCAGCGCCACGGCGAAGGACGCGGCAGGGCTGGTCGACCGGATTCTGGCTGAGTTCGTCGTGGAAGAGGAATGGGCAGGGGCGCTCGGCCAGGAGTACGGGGCAGCGTTCGAGGAGCTGCTCTTCGACGCACCCGGTGACGAGGTGGTGACCACGGAGCGCTTCGTCGAGTTGCGGCGCCTGGCGGCGGACTTCGTCGCCGAGAAGGCGGGGAGTGACGACCCGGCCGAACGTGCGCAGTGCCGCCGGCTCGTCGACGTCGAGCGCCGCTTCCTCGAGCGCGTCGACGAGTTGCGACAGGCGGTCCTGAGCGAGGAGCACACGCCGGACGCCTCCGCTTCACCCGCGGAGTGTTCGGTGACAGTCGACGAGCTGACGGCGTACTTGCTGCGGCGATTCCCGGACTTGCCCGACCTCCGCGTCACCCAGCTGGACGTGGTGCCCGGTGGTCGTTCCAAGGAGACGCTGCTGGTCTCGCTCGCTGGCACGACGGAGCTTCCGAAGGAGGTCATCGTCCGCAAGGACCGGCCGATCGGGCTCCTCGCCACCAAGGCATCGGACGAGTTCGCCATTCTCCGGGCCGTTCATGACCACGGCGGCGTCCCCGTCGCACGGCCACTCTTCGCCGACGACTCCGTCGACACCGGAACCGGCGCCGTCGGCACGCTGTTGGTCATGGAGCGGGTCCGCGGCGAGAAGGCGGGCGAGTACTTCCCGGACCTGGCCATGCCGCCTGAGGAATACCGTCACGCCATCGGGACCCAGCTGGCCACGGCGCTGGCCCATCTGCACGCTGTCCCGCTCGACTCCCTGGCCGGCACCGGCCTCGACCTGGACGCGCAGGTCAACGAGGCAACCCTTTCGGCCGCGGTGAACGGCATGGCCGCCAGGATCACTGAACTCAATGGACCGCCCATCGCCGCCGTGCCTTTGGCACGCCAATGGCTGCTCGACCACATCGACGATGTCGTCCCGTCCGGCCCGTTGTCCCTCCTGCAGGGCGACTTCGGACTCCACAACACGCTGGTCGAGGGTGAGCGCGTCACCGCGTTGGTGGATTGGGAGGCGGCCACCATCGGACCCCCGGCCCGTGAGCTGGCAGCGGCGTGGCCGGCGGCGACGGCCCTCATGGAGTGGCCGGCCTTCATCGCCACCTACTGCGCCGCTGGCGGCTCGTCAGAGGCGACCGACGAGTGGGCCGTGACTTACTACCGAGTCCTCTTCGCTCTGGGCGCCTGCATGTCGAGCCGGACGGGTGGCCACCTTTTCCGCACAGGGGCCAAGCGGGATCTCCTCACCGCGCACTCGGGGCTCGACTCCCACTTCCGTGCCCAGCGGAATCTCGCCAGGGTCCTTGCCGACGCGCTGAAGTCGTGACGTAGTGCAGCAACGCGTGTCAGACGCGTTGCGGCGCGGCCCTGAACACGGCGTGCGCCGTCACTTGTGGGCCGACGGCCCGGGACCAGGGACAGCCAGCGGCGGCGCCACAGAGGAGGCTGCCGTGTGCCAAAAGTCACCTCGCCGCAGGAAATTCTGGGCCTGACGATTTATTTCAAAAGTGTTGCAGTACTTTGGCAGCCGGAGGAGCTAAATGGTATCCTCTTTTCCAATCGCAGCCGGGGGGCCGCTGCGGTTGGTCACGAGCACCGACATGGTCCCTTCATCCCCAAGGAGGAAAACAGTGCTCAAGACAGGTGCGATCGGGCGGACGGGCGGGAAGGCAAGACACGTCTTTGCGACCGGGCTGCTTGCGGCCGGCGTGATGACGGCAGCGTCAATTTCGACGGCAATTGTGGGGGTCGGCACGGCTGGAGCGAGTAACCCACTTGGCGCGGCCCACCCCGCCAAATTGTCCGCGGTCACGATCGGTCTCATCAGCGATGGCGGTGGCAGCAGCTCCATCGGCACCGCGGCGCTCGTCGAACAGGGCGCGAAGGCCGCGGTTGCCTACGAAAACCAGTACCAGGACGGGCTGGAAGGTCACAAGATCAGTCTGTACATCTGCGAGAACCAATCGACCCCGGCCGGAGGGCAAACCTGCGCCAACGACATGGTGCAGCACGGCGTCGTCGCCGTGGTGGAACCGTTCACTGGTCAAGGTCAGACAGAGGTGCCCACCATCGTCGGTGCCGGCATCCCGTACATCACCATCAGTGGAGCTTCCACGGCCGAGCTCACCTCACCTGGTGCGTTCGCCATTGAAGGCGGTTTTCCCGCCTATCTCGGTGCGGAGGCATTGAGCGCAAAGCAGCACAACCTCAAGAAGGTCGCCTTGCTGGTGGAGAACGTTCCGGCCGCCATTCAGGGCGCGCAGGCGCTCGGAAGCTTGGTCTTCAAGGCAGCGGGTGTTGGTTTCTCCGTGGTCCCGATCAACCCCGGCACGGCTGATATCTCGCCACAATTGCAGTCGGCCGTTTCCGGCGGTGCGGATGCAGTGGGCATGGTCGGCGATGTCACCCTCTGCAGCTCCTTCCTTCAGGCTTACAACACCCTTGCCTTGAAGCTGCCGAAATACGTGCTGTCGACATGTCAGGACCCGAGCATCCTCAACTCGGCCACGCTCGACAAGGCACTTGCGGGGTCCTACATCACGACCTCCACGCAAGCATCGAAGTCCGACCTTGCGACCTACGGGGCCATCATCAAGAAGTACGACCCAAAGGCCAACCCGAACCCGAACATCAGCAGCAACCAGGCTGACGGCGTAGGCCCCGTTCTCGTTCTGGCGGCGATCATGAAGGGCGCGACTCAACCCGTTACCGCCGCCGGAATCAAGTCTCAGACTCAGACGGCGAAGAACGTGATCATCCCGCTCTCGGGCGGGCTGACGTTCACCTGCGACGGCACGGCGATCCCGCTGCTGAAGTCTGTTTGCTCGTCCTCGGCGGCCATCGGCGTCATTCAGGCCGGCAAGGCTGGCAAGGTCACTCAGATCAAGGTGTACAACCCGACACCGCTCTTCTAGAACGAGAGGGCCGGGCGCGGCGTCGCTGCAGCGATCATCTGTTTCACCAGTTTGTCGAGGGGGCAGTACCTCTGCGGAGGGACTGCCCCCTCGCTGACGGGTTGGTGTGACAGATGGAGGGTCAGGGCTGGCGGCGGGTCAGGCCGAGGGTGAGCCTGGGATACTCAACCCATGCGTCTGGCCCCCGACGACTGCTGGAGCCGTTTGCGCTCGGCCGAGCATGGCGCCCTATGCACGTTGGGCACTCGGGACACGATCGATGCAGTCCCCGTCTGTTACGCGGTCGTCTCAGGGCGGATCGTGACCCCCGTCGATCGGATCAAGCCGAAGACCACCACCGACCTCGGTCGACTCAGGAACCTCGATCGGAACGGAACGGCGACACTCCTCTGTGACGAGTGGAACGGGTCTGACTGGTCGCAGCTCTGGTGGGTGAGGGCGCGTCTCGCCCGTCGGACGAGTGGCGACGACACGGAGGACTCCTTCAATGCATATGAGCGCGCGTTGCGCAAGAAGTATGTCCAGTATCGGGACACGGAGTTCGTCGAGCTTGTCGTCTTCGACGTGGTGTCTCTCATTGGTTGGGCGGCTGCTCAGGCAGAAGACACGCCGCCGGTCAGCTAGAAATTGAGCCGCTCATGTAGGCGGACTCCACTGCACTGATGTCGTGACGGTATTGCTCGGCGTGCCCGGAAAGGACGATGCTGCCGTGCACCATCACGATCGCCTCGTCGGCGACCTCGAGGGCCAGCTGCACGTGCTGCTCGACCATGATGACCGAGGCCCCATGGTCGTCGGCCACCTGGCGGATGACCGGCATCAACGACTCCACCGCCACCGGTGCCAGCCCCATTGACATCTCGTCGATCAACAGGAGCCGCGGGGACTGGACGAGCGCCCGTGCGATGGCCAACATCTGCTGCTCACCACCCGAAAGGTCGCCCGTACGAAGCTTCTCGCGTCGCGCCAGCGCAGGGAACAGGTCGAGCACCGGACCGAGGTCGGCGTTCCGTGGAGCCGCGAGCTTGAGGTTCTGTATCGGCGTGAGCTCGGTGAAGAGGGCCCGGATGTCGGGGATAAGAATCATCCCGGCCTGGTTCATACGGCGAGGTGACGACCCCCTGACGGGCTCGCCATTCAGGACGATCCTCCCCGCACAAGCCGGCAGGAATCCCGCCAAGGTCATCAGGAGCGTCGTCTTGCCGGCACCGTTCGGCCCGAGGACGGTGAGGACCTTCCCCTTCTCGAGCGTGAAGGTGATGTCGCGGGCCACCGTCAGCTTCCCGTAGCCGACGCCGAGTCCTCGGCACTCGAGGACGGGCACGTCGGCCAACGGCGAGTCACCCTCGACCGGCTGGCGCAGAGCGACGTCACTCACGTCGCCACCACCCGTTGTTGGTGGGTGACCCCGAGATACGCGGTCGACACCAGCTCGTTCGCCCGGATCTCATCAGGGGTCCCCATCGCGATCAACGCGCCGAAGTCCAATACATTGATGGTGTCGCACAGGTTGAGGACAAGGCTCATATCGTGGTCGACCAACAGGATCGTCACGCCGGTGTCGCGCACCCCACGCAACCGTTCGGCGAGCCAGAGGCTCTCGGTGCTGTCGAGACCTGCCGCCGGTTCGTCGAGAAGGAGGAGGCGGGGCTCACCGGCCAAGGCGCGGGCGACAGAGACCAGTTGGCGCTGACCCTGCGAGAGCATGGAGACCTGCAGGTCACGCATGTCGCTCAGTCCAAGCTCGCCCAAAATCCTCGTGAGCGTTTCCGGATCGCGTCCGGCGGTTCCCTGCTGCCCGACCTGGACATTCTCCTCGACAGTCAGGTCGTCTGAGACTCCCGCCAGCTGGAACGTCCGGGACAGCCCGAGAGCCGCCCTCCGGTGCGGCGCCGAACCCCCCACGTCCTGTCCGCTGAAGACAACAGATCCTTCATAGTCGTGGAACCCGCACAGGGCGTCAATGGTCGTCGTCTTGCCGGCGCCGTTCGGCCCGATCAGACCGACGATCTGGCCTTGCTGCACGCTGAAGCTCACGTTGTCGACGGCAACGACCCCGCCGTAGCGGACTGTGAGGTTGGTGACCTCGAGCAGTGGCGCGGCCTCGGCGTTCTCTGACGCCCGCGTGTGGCCATTGGATCCGACGCCGGCGCCGCTCCCGACGAGCGCGCCAGCCTCCGCCGACACTGGGGCCAGCCCCGAAGCCGGGGCGGGCTCTGGTGCCTCCGCCGCCGTCTGCATCGACGGAACCAGTGCGCCCCCGGGTCGGGCCATGACCCCTCGCATCCGGCGCTCTTCGAGGAACAGGTGGATTGGTCCAACGACTCCGTCGGGATTGAAGATCACGGTGAGGACGACGCCGACGCCGGCGACGATGCCGTACCAGTTGTCGACGCCACCGGTGCCGACCCCCGATGAGATCACTGCGACCAAGATGCCGCCAGCGGAGATCATTCCGGCCAGAATGCCACCGCTCACCGACGTGATACCGGCGACGACCACGACGGAGAAGGTTACGAGTCCGAGGAACGCGTCGAAGTCCTGGAAGGTCACGTTCCCCAGCTGATACGCAAGCAACGAGCCGCCTAGGCCGGCGATGAACGCAGCAATGGCGAAACCGATCAGCTTGACTTTCACCACGTTGATACCGGCCGCAGCTGCAGAACGCTCGTCGGCGCGCACGGCCAGCATCGCCGTCCCCAGCCGGCTCGTCCGCAGCCAGCTCACACCGAGTGCCACCAGGACGAGCACGACCAGGCACATGATCCCGAAGGCGGGCCGCGGAAAATCCTTGCCGGAGCCGATGCCGAGATCCATACCGAAGAGCCGCGGTGTTGGGATCGCCAGCCCACTCGCGCCCCCGTCGATGGAGTTGTTGTTGAACCAGATGGCCTCTACACCGGCCGCGAACGTCAGGGTGACGACGCCCAGCATCAGGCCGCGTACGCGCAGCGCGGGGATGCCGATCACCACTCCCGCCGCGGCAGCGACCAGCGCGGACAGGAGGGGTGCGATGGGGAAGGGGATGCCCCAGGAGGTGGCGAAGGTGCTGAGGATGTACGCCGAGACGCCGGCCAAGGTGAGCTGCGCCAGCGAGATCTGTCCCGTGTAGCCGGTGACCACCACCAGCGACAAGGTGATGACGCCGGTGATCATGCTGGAGTAGAGGGCGGCCCTGTCGTTGCCGGTGAAGAGGTAGATCGCCGCTATTCCCACGCCCGTACCGACGACGGCAGTGCCGATCCGCCAGTGCGGGCGTGGCGCACGGCCGAGGGTGACCTGGACGAGCGTGCCCCGACTGGGCATGGTCTGTCCGCGGAAGGCCAACACCACCAGGACGAGCACGAGGGGGATCAGTTGCCCCGCGCCCGCCGGGAAATCGGGATGGACGCCGTTGAGGTAGACGGAGAGCGACTCGAGCGCACCGATTCCCAGGCCGGCAGTGATGGCCCATCCCAGTGAGTGGAAGCGTCCAACGACGGCGGCCGCCAACGCCGGCACGATGAACAGTGTGTACGTGCCTGGCACGAGTGGCACCAAAGGGGCGATGAGGACGCCGGCAATGCCGGAGACGACGAAACTGATGATCCAGTTGACCAGCGCGATGCGGTCGGGAGAGAGTCCGCTGACGAGCGCACCCATTTCGGTTTCGGCCGATGCCCGGGTCGCCAATCCGAATCGGGTGAACCGGAAGAGGAGCGTCAGCACGATGCCGATACCGATGATCGTGGCGGCCAGGAGCAACCGGTCGACGGAGATGTCAACGCCCAGGAAACTGAGGTGGTTCTGCGGGAAGATCGGGTTCACCAGGACGACCGCCGTACCTGCTTGATACGTCACGATGGCGGTGAGCAGCCCCATGAGCCCGATGGAGGCCACCGCCTTGGCGACGGGCCGGTGGTTTCGCAACGGGCGGAAGATCAAGAGGTAGGCCAGCGCGCCCATGACCGCCGAGATCGCAAGCGTGATCAACAGCGCCGGCCAGAAGCCGAGGCCCGACCCGACGTTGATCGTCGGGCTCAGCCCCGGGATCGGCTGCAGGAGTTGTCCGTTTCGGAGCAACGAGTAGGTGTAGGCCGCGTACAGCGCCTGGGCGCCGGTGGCGAAGTTGAGCACCCCCGACGAGCGGTAGGTGACGACCAGCGCCATGGCCAGGGCAGCGAACACACCGCCGTTGCCGAGGCCCAGCAGGAAGAATTCGGCGTAGGTGCTCAACGTGGTCGCTTCCTGACGGCTGCCTGCTGGCGACGAATGCTCAATTCAGGACGACCCTCATGTCGCTCCCCCGGGAGTGGATCACGGATTAAGGATACTCAAATACCACCCCAGGCGCACGGGCGCTTCCGGGGCGATTTCCCCGATCAGCGGATGGGGTCCGCTCTCTCCACGGCACACTGAGGCGATGGTTTCGACGATGAAGGAGAGCAACCATGAGTGACGGCCGCCCCGTCCTGGAGCCTGGACCCGATCACCCCATCACGATCGATCCCCACAGGGGCCACGTCACGGTTCGCCGCGGTGGGGCGGTCATCGCCGAGACCGACCGGGCCCTCGAGCTGCACGAAGCCGGTTATCCCGCCGTGCTCTACGTCCCTCTCGCCGACGTGGACCTGGGCCTCCTGGGAGCCAGTGACCAGCACACCTATTGTCCGTACAAGGGTGAAGCGTCCTACTTCGACATCGTGGCGGGTCAAGGCGAGACGGGCGACGGTGCCGGCGCCGTTTGGTACTACCCCGAGCCCTACGGGGCGGTCGAGGCCATCCGCGACCACGTCGCCTTCTACGCCGACCGGGTCGCCATCACGAGCGACTCCTAAGGCCGAGCGTCGGCCGGGGCGTCGCCTCTGTGCGCAGAGGTGAAGGCGAAGGTGGGTTCGAGGTTCAGGAACCGGACGCGGACAGCTCGTCCCGCAGCACCCGGCGCAGCAGCTTGCCCGTCGGCGAGTAGGGGAGCTCGTCCCGAAAAGCCACGACGCCGGGCATCTTTGTGGAGCGCAGGCGCTCCTTGACCCAGACCTGCAGATCTACCTCGGTCACCTCGCCGTTGGGATGAAGGACGACCACCGCCGCCACCGCCTCGCCCCATTCGGCGTCGGGTATGCCGATCACCGCGGCCTCGGCGACGGCGGTGTGCAACATCAGCACCTCTTCGATCTCGCCGGGCGAGATGTTCTCCGCCCCCCGCACGATCACGTCGTCGAGGCGGCCATCGACGTAGAGGAAGCCGTGCTCGTCGAACCAGCCGGCGTCGCGGGTGCGGAACCAGCCGTCGTCGGTGAGCACGTTGTTGCCGACGTACTCGCCGGCGACCTGCTCGCCGCGCACCCAGATCTCGCCCTTCTCCCCCGCCGGGAGGGCCGCCTCGTCGATGTCGCGCACCTCCACCTCGAGGGACGGGAGGGGACGCCCGACCGATCCGAGCCGCGCTCTGATGGCCGGATCGGCACTGGCGAAGGCCTCCCGATGCTCGTCCGGGGTGAGCATGGCGATGGTCGAGCTCGTCTCGGTCAGCCCGTAGGCGTTGACGAGGTCGATGTGGGGCATGTCCGTCAGGGTGCGCTCGACGAGATCGAGCGGCATGCGCCCGCCGCCGTAGGAGAGGTGCCGCAGGCTCGGGAGGGTGACGCCGGCCTCCTCCATGGCGTTCAAGATCCGCCCGAGCATGGTCGGCACCACCATGGCGTGCGTGACGTGCTCGTCCGCCGCCAGCTGCACCCAGGACGTGGCTTCGAAGGCCGGCAGGTACATGATGCGACGTCCCGCGTAGAGCGAGCTCAACACGGCCGCG
>Ga0182024_10011687_pt1 | contig 17561 bp, 14 predicted proteins | sample P32metaG_FD_120480 | JGI IMG/M metagenome (GOLD analysis project Ga0182024, IMG submission 120480) | Permafrost microbial communities from Stordalen Mire, Sweden - P3-2 metaG (Illumina Assembly) | ecosystem: Environmental > Terrestrial > Soil > Wetlands > Permafrost | place: Sweden: Stordalen... | reverse complement strand
TGGGGTGCCCGTCGGAGCGGGGTTGCCGGGGGGTGGCGGGACGAACGGCGTACCCGTGCCGGTGACGATCACCGAGATCGGTGTCAACTCGTTGTCGGACAGGTTGATCGTCGCCGTTCGCAGCCCTGTGGTGGTCGGAGCGAAACGGACTCCGATCGCGCACGTCTGGTCGAGCGCCAGAGTCGCCGCGGCGCAGCTGTTGGAGGCGATTGCGAAGTCGCCCGGATTGGCACCGCCGAGCGATGCGGTCGAGATGTCAAGCAGGGGCACCGAGAGGCCCTGGACGACGAGATCGGCGACGTCGGACGTCGTCTCGAGCGATTGGTCGGCGAAGTCGAGCTCGCTCGCTGTCGCCACGGGCTGGGTTCCCGAGAGCTCGGCGCTCGACAGGTATTCGCCGCCGTTGAAGCTTGTGTCGGAGACGAAGCCCCCGGCGATCAACACCTGCCCACTGGGCAATGCGGCCGCCACTTCGCCGTAGCGGGGCCGAGCCAGCGTATTGCTGAAGTAGTTCCCGAACATACCCGTCGACGGGTCATACGTCTCGACGCTCGTCAAGGCGCTCGGAGCGAGGTTCGAGCCGTTCTGCCCGCCGGCGATCAGTACTTCGCCGCCGGGGAGTGGCGCGGCGGCCGCGATCGCACGGGGCGTTGCCATCGAGTGGCCGGCGAGGCTGAACGTCTGCGTGACGGGGTCGTAGATGTCCGCGCTCGAGAGGTAACCACCTGGGGCGAAGCCTCCGGCGATCAGCACCTTGCCGTCCGGGAGCGGCGCCGCAACGGGGCCGGCGCGCACGGTGGTGAGTGCCTGATTCGGACCCGTCAGCGGGGTGAATTGCTGGGTCGTAGGATCATAGATCTCCGCGCTCGCGAGTAGCGTCTCCAGGGTTGGGTTGGCGTTGCCGCCCTGGCCGCCGGCGATCAGGACGTCGCCGTTGGGCAGCGGCGCCGCGGCGGCCAATCCCCGGGGGGTGGTCATGGACCCGCTCGCCAGCGTGAACGTGTCAGTCGCCGAGTCGAAGATCTCAGCGCTCGAGAGGACGCAGCACGTACTACTGGTGTCGACGTAACCGCCGGCGATCAGGACCTTGCCACCGGGTAGTGGCGCCGTGGCCGCGTCGCTGCGAGGGTCGTTGAGCGACTGTCCGGCGGCGATCAGCGCGCTGAACGTGTCCGTCGTCGGGTCGAAGAGCTCGGCGCTGCTCAGGGTCATGCTGTTGGTGGTTGAGCCTCCCGCGATCAGGACGTCGCCGTTGGGCAGCGAGGCCGAGGCGGCAGCGTAGCGAGCCGTCGTCTCCGTTTGCTGGTTGCCGGTCAGCAGGTTGAACAGCAGCGGCGTGGACGCCTGGGCCGCGCCAACGGAGCCGATGAGGACGATCGCCGAGACGAGCGCGCACAACGCGCCAAGCCGGCGGTGTGGGCCTCGCGGGCGCTCTTGCAAAAGACGCCGACGCCGCACGGCTACGTCAGCTCGATCGTTGTCTGGACCGTCCGCTGACGATGCCGGACGCGATATGAGAGCGTGAGCCGGTAGCGCCCGGTCGGGAGCGCTCTGCGCCCGCGCAGTCTCAGCTGCGCCACGCCCTTGACGTCGCTCACGGCTCCTGTCGCATAGAGCACGCCGCGGCGGGAGAGGGCGGCACGCGCGGTGGAGGCTGAGATCTTCACCGGGCTGGATACGAGCTTGGTGCTGCACTTCTCCTGCTTGACGTGCGTGACCTTGCGGTGGACGCGCACGGTCTTCGTGGTCGTCACGCAGTCGACCAGCTCGACGCGGCCCGCCGCGCCGACGGGCCCCGCGGGACCCTGAGCCCCTGGCGCTCCGTTGGTCCCATTGGTGCCGTTGGCTCCGGGGCCCCCGTTGGTGCCGTTGGCTCCGGGGGCTCCGTTGGTGCCGTTGGTGCCCGGCGGGCCCTGAACCGCCGGGACGCCGATGCCGCTGAGCGTGACGGTGGTCAGAGTGGCGGGCTCGTTGGGCTCGTTGTCTGAGATGCCGATCTGCGCCGTGCGGCCGCCGAGCGCGCCCGGCGTGAAGCGGACGGTGATCGGGCAGGTCGCACCGTACGTCAGCACCGTCATGGTGCAACCGTCGTAGGTGATCGTGAAGTCGGCGGCGTTGGTCCCCTGGAGCGACAGGCTGTAGATGTGCAGCGGCTGTGCGCCGTCGTCGGTGAGCGTGATCGGCTGCGAGTCCGATGCCGTCGCCACCGTCTGCGATCCGAAGTCTCCACCCGCGGACCCGAGCTCCGGCGCGGATTCATAGAGCTCGGCGCTGTTCAGCGAGCCGGAGCCGTTGAGGCCGCCGGCGATCAGGATGGAGCCGGCGTTGGGGCCGTCAGTCAGCGGCGCCGTGACGGCATACTGGCGCGGCGTCGTGAGCTGGGTCGACTGAAGGGCAGTGAACTGCTCGCTGGTCGGATCGAACAGCTCGGCCGTGCTCAGATAGCCGCTGACCTCGCCACCGGCGATCAGGACATGGCCGTCTGGCAGCGACGCCGCCAGGGCTCCCGGGCCGACGGCCCCCGCCCCCGAGGAGGTGAGCGACTGTCCGGCCCCCGTGAGCGCGGTGAACGTCTCAGTCGCGGGATCGAACAGCTCGACGCTCGTGAGAGTGGTCACGGTGCCGCTCGGGTTGTCCTGGCCGCCGGCGATCAGGACCTTGCCGCCCGGGAGCGGCGCCGCCTCCGCGTGCTCGCGCGGCGTGGTCAGCTGCTGGTCAGCCGCCGGCGTCAACCCGCCGAGTTGCGAGAACGTCTCGGTGGTCGGGTCGAAGAGCTCCGCGCTCGCGAGCACGCCGTTGGTCGAGCCCGGCGGCGGGACCGTGGCGTTGAAGCCGCCGGCGATCAGGACATCCCCGTCGGGCAGCGGTGCCGCGACGGCGGCGTAGCGCGCGGTGACGAGCGACTGGCCGACGCCGGTGAGCAGCGTGAACGTGTCCGTCGACGGGTCGAATAGCTCGGCGCTGGACTGGGCGGTGTTGCCGTCGTAGCCACCGGCGATCAGGACATCGCCGTCGGGAAGGTTCGTGGCGGTGGCGAAGGCCCGCGCGACCGCCAGCGACTGGCCGGCGCCGGTCAGCGCGGTGAACTGATCGGTGAGGGGGTTGAACAGCTCGGCGCTCGTGAGGTAGGTCGAGGCGCCGCTGTAGCCGCCGGCGATCAGGACCTGCCCGTCGGGCAGCGGCGCTGCGATTGCGCCCGCGCGCGGCGTGGTCAGAGCCTGTCCCGCGCCGCTGAGCGCCGTGAAGTAGGGGCCAGGGGCGCTGGCGTGAGCGTCGGCCGCCGCGGCGAGCAGGACGGCCATGCACGCGAGCGCACCTGCGCTCCGTCGTGCGCGAGAGCCTTCGAGTAGGTATCGCATCGACGCTCCAGTCATCTGAGGACGAGGGGTTGGCGAACAACGCGCACGGCCGTCCCGACCGGATAGCGCGCGGAGAGGACGTAGTGTCCGCGGCGCAGGGGGATGCGCACGAGCAGCTCCAGCCGCAGCGTCTTGCCGCGGGCGGTCAGGCTTCCGCTTGCGTACACGCGGCCGCCGCGCGACACGCTCGCCCGCGCAGCGCGTGCGAGGAAGCTCACCGAGCCGCTGACCAGCTTGCTCGTGCACTGCTGCCCGTGGCCATTGCGCAGAGGCTTGCAGGTGAGCAGCTCGATCGCTCCATCGGCACCAGCGGCTCCCCGCGGCCCCTGTGTCCCGGGGGCGCCTGCGGTGCCGTTGAGACCGGCCGTCCCGCCCGCCCCCGCCGCCCCCGCCGCGCCCGCCGCCCCGCTCGTCCCGTTCTGACCCGCGGCCCCCGGGTTGGCCGGCTGCCCGGTCCCCGACAGCGTCAGCGTGCTCGTACCCGGGGCGTTGTCGGACAGGTCGATCATCGCCGATCGCGAGCCGGCGGCGGTGGGGCTGAATCGCACGCCGATCGCACACTGCTGGTGCAGCTCGAGGGTCGCGCCGGAGCACGCGTCGCTGACGATCGCGAAGTCGCCGGTGTCGCTGCCGGCGAGCGATGCTCCCGTGATCCGCAGCGTCTGCGCGCCGACGTTGCGGACGAGCACGCTCCGCACGGCAGAGGGCGTGTTGAGCTGGTGAACGCCGAAATCGCCTCCGGCCCCAGCCGCCTCCGGCCAGGAGGAAAACAGCTCCGCGCTGCTCAACAGACCAGGTGTCCCCGCTGTCTGACTGCTACAGAGACTGTTGCAGCCGCCGGAGATCAGGATCCGGCCATCGGGCAATGCCGCCGCGGCCGCCCCGAACCGCGCCGTGGTCAGCGATTCGCTCAGCGGCGTGAACGTGTCGGTCGACGGATCGAACAGCTCCGCGCTGGACAGGTACTGCGAGCCGTTGGTGCCCCCCGCGATTAGGATCCGGCCATCGGGCAACGGTGCGGCGATCGCTCCATAGCGCGCCGTGCTGAGCTGCTGGTCGGGCGCGGGAGTGAACCCGCCAAGGATCGAGAACGTGTCGGTGGTCGGGTTGAACAGCTCCGCGCTCTTGAGGTAGTTGGCGCCATCGAAGCCGCCCGCGATCAGGACCTCGCCGTCGGGTAGCGGTGCGGCGACCGCTCCGGCGCGGGCGTCGATCAGCTGGCCCCCGGTGTTCGTGAGCAGCGAGCCGGTGCCGGCGACGCCGTCGATCAGCTCCGCGCTCTGGAGATAGTTGATCGACCCCGCGGACTGGTTGATGCCGCCGGCGATCAGGACCTCGCCGTCGGGTAGCGGTGAAGCGACAGCGTACGCGCGTGAGGTCTGCAGGTACGCGCCGCCGCCGAAGCCACCGAAGCCGCCGGCACTCGGAGAGAAGACGGCGCCACCGCCGAATGTGACCGTGCCCTCGATGCCACCGAAGATCTCGATGTTCCCATTCGGGAGCTGGGCTCCAACCGGAAATGCCTCGGGGTTGATCGCCGGATCGCCGTACTTGCCGGGAATGGCCGAGAACGCGTCGCTTTCCGGGTTGAAGAGGTCCGCGGCACCGGAGGCGCCCCCGTAGTTGGACTCGAAGCTCGGGTTGTAGCCCCCGCCGACCACCACGTCGCCGTTAGGAAGCGTCGCCGCGCCGGGGCCCTCGCGGGCGAGGCTCAGCCCGCTGCCGGACAGGGGGCTGAAATAGCCGGCGGAGATCGCCGCGTTCGCGCTCGGCACCCCGACGAGCAGACAAACGAGGGCCCCCACCCAGGACGTTCGAAAGGCGAGCAATCTAGACCATCAGTAGCGGCAAAATCGAGATATGACAGACACCCCATGAAGTCGACCTCCCCACAGCCTGTCCTAGCCGGGGAGGCCTGTCGCGTCAACCAGGCACTAGCGGCTGACGAAGCGGACTCTCATTGTAAACGGTGTCGTATCTTGAGGTCAAGCTGCAACGGGGCCTGGCGACCGCGGCCTCGCGGGTTGGAGCCGAACGCCGCGGAGCCTCAGCTGATGAGAACGCTATGACCCAGCCCGCCTATGACCGCATCGGGCGGGGGTACAGCGACGTGCGTCGACCCGACCCGCGGATCGCCGCGCGGATCGTGCGGGCGCTCGCGGACGCCGAGAGCGTGCTCAACGTCGGCGCCGGAACCGGCTCCTACGAGCCAGGCGATCGCGCCGTAACCGCGGTTGAGCCCTCAGACCTGATGATCTCTCAGCGGCTGCTGGGCTCCGCGCCGGTCGTCAAGGCCAGGGCGGAAGCGCTGCCATTCGGCGATGACAGCTTCGACGCGGCGATGGCGATCATCACCGTCCATCACTGGGCCGACCCCGGTGCGGGGCTTGCGGAGATGGTTCGTGTCGCACGGCGACGTGTTGTGGTGATCAGCTTCGATCCCGAACCGCTGTCCGATCTCTGGCTGGTGCGCGACTACTTTCCTCGGGCGCTCGAGATCCATGCCGGCAAGATGATGCCGATCGACGAGCTGCTCGCGCTGTTACCAGACGCCACGTGCGAGTCGATACCCGTTCCCCGGCTCTGCGCGGACGGCTTCTTCTGCGCGCTCTGGGATCGCCCCGAGATGCACCTCGACCCGAACGTCCGCCGGGCCAGCTCGGTGTGGCATCTGATGCCGGCCAGAGAGACCGAGCGCGGACTCTCCGCCTTGCGCGCCGACCTCGAGAGCGGTCGCTGGGAGCAGCGCAACGGGCATCTGCGCGGCGCGCCGGCGCTTGACGTGGGCCTGCGGCTGGTCGCGTCGGAGGTCGCATCGCCGGGCGCGCGTTGAGCAGCAAAAAAGCGGCGGGGAGGCCCCGGGAGGAGGGCCTCCCCGCCTGCGGGTGCGCCTCTCGACTTCGAGCATCAGCGAGGCAGTTGCCAGCTCCGGAGGGCGCGTAGCTCGGCGCTAGGGGTATGGAGCACCGAGCGAGCACGCTGCCTATTACGTGTGGGGAAGAAGCAGCGGCGCTGCGCGATCATAAACTTATATGTCTCCCGATGTCAAGCTACGTCGCCGAACGCCTGCGCGAGCAGCTGCACGCCGTGCTCGATCGCCGGCTCGGAGAGGTTGGCGAAGCCGAGCACAAGCGCCGGTGGGCCGCTGGCAGCGAAGCGGTGAAGGGATAGTCCCTCGAGGCCGAGGTCGCGCTTGGCGGCGGCGGCGAGGAGCGCGCTCTCGTCGAGTTCGGAAGGAAGCTCGACGAGCTCGTAGAGCCCTGCTCCACTGTCGCTGACGCCGACGCGAGGCACAGATCGAGCGAGCGCGCGCAGGAGGACTTCGCGACGCGCCCGGTAGCGCTGGCGCATGCGCCGGAGATGGCGCTCGAGCTCTCCCCGGGCGGTGAAGTCCGCGAGCGCGAGCTGGCCGACGATCTCCGAGCCCCCGTCCTCGGCGGCCTTGGCGGAGATCACGGGCCAGGTGAGCCAGGACGGGAGCAGCATCCAGCCGAGGCGAATGCCGGGGGCGAGTCGCTTGCTCGTCGAGCCGAGGTGGACGACGCGCTCGGGCGCGAGTCCCTGGAGCGCGCCGACGGCCGCGCCGGCGTAGCGCAACTCGGAGTCGTAGTCGTCCTCGATGATCAGCCGGTCGCCCTGCTCGGCCCACTCGAGCAGCGCAGTGCGACGGTCGCGAGCGAGCACGGCTCCGGTCGGGAACTGGTGGGCAGGGGTGACGACCACGGCCGGGACGTCGCTGTCGCGCAGCGCATCGATCCGGATGCCGTCTCGATCGACGGGGATCGGGACGATCTCGAGGCCCGCTTGCTCGGCGATCAGTCGGTGGGTGTGCCAGCCCGGGTCCTCCTGGGCGATGCGGTCGACGCCCTGGCCATGGAGCACGCGACACAGGAGCGAGAAGCCCGCGGCGAAGCCGGCGCAGACGACCATTTGCTCGGCGTCGCTGGCGGTGCCGCGCACGCGGGCTAGATAACCAGCGAGCGTTTCGCGCAGGACCAGCGCGCCGCGAGGATCGCCGTAGCCGATCGCATTGAGCGGTGCGGTGCGCAGCGCGGTGCGGACCGAGCGAAGCCAGGCCTCGCGCGGAAAGCCGGCCAGGTCGGGCAGCCCGGGGTGGAAGTGGTAGCCGTACGTCTGCACGAGCGAAGGGCCGGGGCCGTGCAGCACCGGGGCGCGGACAGTGGCCGCGACGCGTACCGGGGCGCCCTGGCGGATCGCGAGGTATCCCTCGGCGGCGAGCTGGCCGTAGGCCTCGCTGACGACCCCACGCGACACCCCCAACTCGCCCGCGAGCCCGCGCGTCGACGGCAGGCGCGTGCCGGCGCGCAGGCGGCCCGAGCGGATGTCTTCGCGCAGTGCGCGCTCGAGCTGCTCGTGCAGCGGCCGATCTCCCTGGCGGTCGATCTCGACGAGCAGCTCCGGGCCAACTGGTCCTCTTCTGCGGGCCATGACTGGCACTGTAAACCGATCCAGTAACGATCTACTCTCCGGTCAAGAAATCGCTGGACGCGCTCAGCGGCCCATCTCTCCAGGAGGCGACGACCATGTCGGCCAGTAACGGCAGCAGCTCGGGGGCTACACGGGTCACCGTCGTCGGCGGCGGTCTCGCTGGACTTACCGCCGCGATCGCGTGCGCCGAGGGCGGCGCGCGGGTGCGGCTGATCGAAGCCAGCGGGGCGCTCGGCGGTCGCGCGCGAAGCAGCGATGGTCCCTACCGCGCCAACCTCGGGCCACACGTCGTCTACAAGGATGGACCGTTCTGGAGCTGGCTGAACGAGCGCAAGCTCACGCCACCCCACGCCCGCCCGCCGCTGAGCGGGATCCGCGTTCGCTGGCAGGGCAGCATCCGTCGCACCCCGCCACTGACCGCGCTGCCGTCCGTCCTGAGGCTCCGGGGCCGTGAGGCCCCGATCGACACGAGCTTCCGCAGCTGGTCCGCGCGCCACAGCGATGAGCGCACCGCCGCGATGCTCTCCGCCGCCGCCGGCGTCTACACCTTCCACCACGACCCGGGAGAGCTCTCCGCCGCGTTCGTCTGGCCCCGAACTGTGCGAACGCTGCTGAGCCCGGCGCCCGTGGCGCGTTACGTGCTCGGCGGCTGGGGTGGGCTGATCGGTGCGCTCGAGCGACGGGCGCGAGAGCTCGACGTCACGATCGAGAGCGGTCAGCGCGTAGACAGCCTGCCCGACTCGCCGGTGATCGTCGCGACCGAGCTCGGCGAGGCGCGCCGTCTGCTCGACGACGACTCGCTCACCTGGCTGAGTGGGAAGACGGTCTGCCTGGACCTCGGCCTGCGCCGGCGCCGCGGCGATCCCTTCGTCGTCTCCGACCTCGACGAAGCGGGATGGATCGAACGCTTCACCGCCCCGGACCCCTCGCTCGCCCCCGAGGGAGAGGAGCTGATCCAGGCACAGATGCCGATTCGCCCCGAGGAGACCAGCGAGCAGGCGGCGCTGCGGCTCGAGCGGCTGCTGGACGCGTCGCTCGTCGACTGGCGCGAGCGGACGACCTGGCGACGGCGCCAGGTGATGGACGGCCGCTCAGGCGCGCTCGACCTGCCCGGGAGCAGCTGGCGGGACCGCCCGGCGGTCGACCGTGGCGACGGCGTCTTCCTCGCCGGCGACATGGTCGCCGCACCCGGGCTGCTCTCTGAGGTCTCCTGGGCGAGCGCCCTCGACGCCGCACGGCTCGCCCTGCTGGCCGCCAGCCGGCCGCAGCTGCGCGAGGTCGCGTAAGCGCCGGGGCGGCGGCGGAAGCCCGCCGCCGTGGCCGCCTACGCCCGTGGCAGCGCCGCGGCCGCAAACGAGCTCGCCGATCCGGCGTGCGCGAGCGGCTTGTAGCCGAGCAGGCTCTCGATCGATCGCAGCAGGGAGTAGGGGTCGTACCGCGTCGCGATCGTGTGGCCGGCAGTCGCGTAACGCGACAGCACCAGCGCCCCGGTCCGGGCGGTGCGGTTTGCTGGCGTCGCAGGCGCTGTGAAGGCGACGATCAACACTCCGGCGCTCTTGTAGGCAGCCGAGGCGAGGATCTGCGGCACCCATTGCCTGAGAAACGCGTCTTCCGAGCTGAGCCCGCCCGGCGTGCCGCCAGGGCACGTTTGCTGCGAGGCGTCCGCGCAGAGGCCCGGCGCGATATATGCGTAGCGCGGGGTCTTGGCGGCCGAGCGCAGGTCTGCCGGCAGCTGGTCGAGCGCGACATCGTCGGCGGAGCAGTCGCCGAGGTCGAGCAGCGAGTGGAAGTAGATGAATGGGTTGTGGCGCGTGGCGTACTGGTCGCCGGCGCCGGGCAGCCTGGCGCTGTCGAGCGCACCCGAGTTGGGGTGCGCGCAGGTGGATGTGCCCATGTCGTCGAGATAGGCCTTCCACTGGGACCCCGAAGCGGTCACCTGGTCGCCGATCGTGGTGACCGTGTTCGGGTACACGCAACCCGCACCGGACACCTGGCCGTCCGCCGCGGGCTTCGCGCTCGGCGGGAAGTCGGTGTATGACGGGCAGCCCGCGCGGGTCTCGGCGTTCGGAGCCTGGCCACTGATCAGCGCGAGATAGTCGGGCAGGCTCCCGGCGCCAAGCGTCTCGTAGCCGCTCAGGAGCGTTCCGGCAGGCTTCAGCGTGCCGTTGAGGTAGGTGGCCACCGAGCCAGGGCCGAACGCTGCTTTGTAACTCGTGGTGGATAGGGCGATCACGAAGACGTGCTTGACCTTGGAGGCCTTCGCGGTGGCTGGGTCGGTCGCGCCGGCGCTGGGCGTGCTGGTGCTCCCGTTCCCGGCGTCGCTCGCCGATCCCGACGCCGACGCCGACGCCGATCCGGATCCGGATCCCGATCCCGATCCCGATGCTGACGCTGCCGACGCCACCGGTGAAGCAGACGTCGTCGACGAGGCTCCCGAATCGCCGACTGGGCTCGTGGCGGCGGTGTCGATCGAGCTGCTGCCGGTGGCGGGGTCGGCCGTCGCGGCGGTCGCGGAGCTTGGATGCGAGTGCACGACGATCGGGTGCCGGAGCGCCGCGATCACCGCCCGCGGCACGTTAGAGCTGCCCATCGCGGACGCGATGACCAGCGCCGTCGCGAGGGCCGAGACGGTGGCGACCGAGCCGAGCTGGAGCCGGGTCAGGCGGATTGCACGCAGCGACTGGATCACGGCGCCATCAGCGGATGCGCACATTGGGCACAGAAGGCCGCGCCGCGCGCGTAGACGGCGCCGCAGGCGCCGCAGTTGCCGCCGACGGCCGAGCCGCCGCTCTCGAGCAGACGCTCGACCTGCCCGAGCTCCGAATCGACGCGCTGGAGATCGGCGGCCTTGGGCATCAGGACCTCCATGCGGATGTGGTCCCGGATCGCCATCTCGTAGAACAACCCGCCGAGCTCGGACTGGATCGTCGCGAAGCGCTCGATCAGGCGGTCGCGGTGGCCGGCCAGCTCCGAGTCGACGGCCGGTGTGGGGGAGGGCGGTACGGGGGCGACCGGGGTAGCGGCAGCTGGCGTGGCGGCGGCTGGCGCGGCGGCAACCACAGCGGCGCCGACTCGCGCGGGCGGCGCCGGCGCCGCGGGCGCAATCTTGGGAAACAGCGGTCTCACGGGACGGAGATCTGGGTCGGGAGTCCGATCTGCGAGCCGACGTAGCTCTTGCCGTAGGTGCTCGCGATCTTCTTGACGATCGCGCCTCCGGTCGCCAGCTGCGATGCAGTCGGCTTGAAGCCCACCGCCGAGTGGACGGTTCCGTACTTGGTGGTCGCCAGCGTCTTGCCGACATCGGCCGATGACGTCGACCGGACTGCGATCACCTGCGCGCCCGGGAACTTCTTCTTCAGCCTTGCCAGTTCCCCGGCGGCGGCCGCCTTGGCCTTGTACGCGCCCGCGTAGATCACGTACGCGCCGGCGGGCGGGCTCGGTGTGACGGTGAAGTCGGATTGGCTGATCAGCCCGACGGCGGTTGCTCCCTTGCCCTTGGCGGCGGTCTCCGCGGTCGTCGCCTGGGCCTGGGTGGCGCCCGCGCGCAACGTGCTCAGCTCGACGGCGTAGCCGCTCTGCAACGGGAAGTCGCTTGAGAGCGTCGCGACCGGGGTGGAGCTGGCCGCCGCTGTCGTTGCGCCGCCGCCGCCGACGTTGACGACCTCGGGCTTCTCGGCGCGCAGCGCGGCCAGGAGCTTGTCGTCCTGGCTGTTGCTCGCCCGGCCGATGAGGACGCCGAGCCCGACCGCCAGCGGAATGATCGCGAGCACGAGCGCAGTGCCGAGTCCCGCTGAGCGGCGCCCGCGGGTCGTGGACCCCGGCGTGCCGCGCCCACTGGCGCGCGCGCGGCTCGTCGCGCCGGCGAGGAAGCGCGCAGCGGGGTCATGCGCGTGCTTGCGGCGGGTACCGCAGACGACGCAGTAGCGCTGGTTGGCCTCCACCGGCGAGCCGCACTGGTCGCACGCCCCGTAGAGCGAGGGCTGAGGCGCCGGCGCCGGGGCGGTCGTCGATGGCTCGGTAGGAGTGATGCTCACGTTCGTTGCTCCTAGTTGAAGATCGTCGGTGGGGCAAACAGGCGGACGGTCGTGGCGGTCGAGCTTCCGAGCAGCTTCAGCTCGAGCGTCGCGCGCGCGCCGCCGTCGAGGTCGGCGATCGTTGCGCGCCCGGCGCCGAGCAACCGGCCTGCCCGGAGCGCAATCGCATACACGGGGAGTCCGTACTGGGGGATCCCGGACGGATTGACGACCGAGACGCGAAGCACCCTCCCCGGCGCAGAGGCGTCGACCGGCACGACCTCGATCCGCGGCAGCCTCGTCGCCGTTGTCGTTGGAGGCGACCCGGCGATGCCGACGCGCGCGAATGGCCGCGCAGTGGTCGCGAGCTGTCGTCTGGTGGTGAAGACCCAGGTGATCTCTCCGGCGGCGGCGATCGCAGGCACGTGCGCGTCGAAGTAGTCGATGTTCGGGGCCCGGTTGAGGTAGACAATTCGGCCGGTTGCCGTTGTCACTCCGACGGAGATCGGCAGGTCGGTGAGCGGACGCGTCGACGTGTTGCGCAGCTGCACCGCGAGCGCTGTGCCATCGGTCGCGTGCACCAGCGCGACGCCGGCGACCGCGATCAACGGGTTCTCGCGCGTCACCCGAACTGCCGTCTCGCTGGCGATCGTGCGCTCGTTCATCAGCACTGTGCGCGCGTTGCGCTGCTGCGTCGTGACGCAGCCCGACAGCGCCGTGAGCGCGAGCACGGCCGGCGCTGCACCCCAGCTGACCCTAACCGAACGCACCGCTCACGTAGTCCCTGGTTCGCGGCTCCTGCGGCGAACCGAAGATGGTCTGAGCGCTCGCGTACTCGACGAGCTCGCCCAAGTACATGAAGGCGACGTAGTCCGCGACGCGATACGCCTGCTGGAGGTTGTGCGTGACGATCACGACGGCGACGTCGTCGCGCAGCTTGACGATCAGATCCTCGATCACCTTCGTCGATTGAGGGTCCAGAGCGGAGCACGGCTCGTCGAGCAGCAGCACCTCGGGGTTCGCGGCGAGCGCCCTGGCGATGCACAGCCGCTGCTGCTGACCGCCGGACAGCCGCAGCGCGGGATGGTCGAGGTCGTCGCTGACCTCGTCGAGCAGCCCGGCGCGCGCGAGCGCCTCATGAACCGCACCGCGCACCTCCTTGCGCCGCGGCCGCCGCTTTGCCTGCTCGCGCAGGACGTAGGCGACGTTGCCGAAGACGCTCATCGGGAACGGATTGGGCTGCTGAAAGACCATCGTCACGCGGCGACGCAGCTCGGTCGGCTCCATCGAGGCGATGTCGACGTCGTCGAGCGTGATCTGTCCGCTGTACGACGTTCCCTTGGTCAGCTCGGTCAAGCGGTTGAGCGAGCGCAGCAGCGTGGTCTTGCCGCAGCCGGAGGGCCCGATCAGCGCGAGCACCTCGCCTTGGCGGATCGGCAGCGAGACGGAGTCGACGGCCCGCTTGCGCCCGTAGGAGACGGACAGGTCGTTGACGCGCATCCGGTCGATCGCGATGCTCGCGGGCGCGACCCGCCGCGGCGCGGAGACGAACGCCGACGCCGCGTGGTGTCCGTTGCCGTTCGATTGCGCGTGGTTGTTGGGCGCCTCCAACGGCTGTGGCGGAGCACTCCACCCGTTGGCGAGCTCGCGCGTCGGCGCGCTGCCCTCGTCGCCGGTCAGCCGCCGGACCGGCGGCGGCTTGCTCAGCTCCATTGGAGCCTCCGTGCGCGCCGTCCCGTGAAGTCGACAACGACGTTCAGCACGAGCACGATCACAAGCAGCACGAACGCGGCCGCGTACGCCTTCTCCGGCTGGTTGCCCTCGCCGGTAGGGGCGTTGTCGTAGATGTAGCTGGTCATCGTGCTGCCCTGGCCGCGCAGCGTGCTCAAGAGCGGCGCGCCGCCGGCGCCCGCCAGGTTCAGCGTCGACCCCAGCAGCACGAGGATGATCGCCGTGTCGCCGATCACGCGGCCGAGCGCGAGCATCGCTCCGGTGATGACGGAGGGGCGCGCGGCCGGAAGCAGGACGCGCCGGGTCGTCGCCGTCTTGGACTTCCCGACGGCGTAGGAGGCCTCGCGAACATGGCTCGGGATCGCCTGCAAACCCTCGCGGACGCTCGACACGACCAGCGGCAGGCCGACGAGCGAGAGCATCGCTCCGGCGGCGAAGAACGAGCGCCCGAGCACGATGTGGTTGGTCGTCTGGCTGAGAAACCCGAGCACGGGGCTCTCGAACACGATCGCGCCGAACAGCGCGAGCACGATCGATGGCGTCCCGGCGAGCATCTCGACTGTGGACTCGACGATCCGCGCGAGCGCCGTGGGTCGTCCGAACTCGCTCAGCCAAACCGCCGTCGAGATCCCGACCGGGAGCGCGATCGCCATCGCGATCAGGGCGACGATCGCGGTGCCGATCATGGGGTCCAGAAAGCCGCCGGTCTGGGACTCGCTGAAGCCCGCCGTCGGGTGGGTAACGAGCAGGTGCGGGCTGACGTACTTGAGTCCCTCGAGCAGGAGGTAGATCACGATCGCGGCCGTGATCGCGCAGAAGAACAGCCCGAGCGCCCACGCGACAGCCAGCCCGAGGCGGTCGGACAGACGCCAGGACGCGCTCGAATCGCAACGTCGAGGCGGGGGCGCGGCGATCGGCGGATCCGGCGGCGCGGCGGTGGCGAGGGCAGTCGCGCTCATGCGACCATCCCGTAGCGCTTCATCGGTTGCTTGGCCGCCCAGCCGGTGAACGACAGCATCACGGCCGAGAACAGCAGCACCGCCGCGATCGCGTACAGCGTGTGCTTCATCGGCGGCGAGTCCAGCTCCTCGGTGTTGAAGAGGATCGTCGACGCGAGCCCGCGGGACGGCTCGAAGAAAAAGATCAGCCCGTCTGCCGGGTTCGGCGCGAAGCCGACTCCGCCCGAGACCATGCTGAGCATCACGGACTCGCCGAGCGCGCGCGCGGTCGCGAGCACCGTGCCGGCGATCAGCGCGGGGCGAGCTGTCCTGACCGCCACGTGCCAGAACGTGCGCCACTGGTTGATGCCGAGCGCGAGTGACCCTTCGAGCCAGTTGCGCGGGACGGCGCGCAGGCCGTCCGCGAACACGGCAATCATGATCGGCGCGATCATCACCGTCAGCACCAGCACGGCCGCGAGCAGGCCGTAACCGCTCAGCTGGATCGTGGGATTGACCGAGACCTTCTCCTGCTGGGTGATCAGGTCGTTGCCGATCAACGGGACCAGGATCAGGACGCCGAGCAGGCCGTAGACCACCGACGGAACGCTCGCGAGCAGTCTCACCACCGGCTCGAGTACGCGCTTGAGCCAGTCCGGTGCGAACTCGACGACGAACACGGCAACGAACAGCGACGAGACGAATGCGATCAGGACTGCGGCGCCGGTGATGATGATCGTGCTCCAAAGCAATGGCCAGGCATGGAAGGTGTAGACGGGAGCTCCCTTGACGTCGCCCGAGGTGAAGATCGCCTGAATCTGGTTGTCGACGCTGCCGCCGTTGCCGAACCAGCTGAGGCCGTTGTGTGAGAACGACGGCCAGGCCTCGTGCAGCACAAACGCCAGCATTGCCGCCAGCAGGCAGACGACGAGGCAGACCAGCGCGCCGAGCACGAGCTCGGCGCGCTGGTCCTGGCTCCAGCCCGATCCGCCTTCGAGCGGGATTTCTTCTTGCATTCCTGCCGTTCGCTCCGCCGCTACTTGTTGAACGCGGGGACCGCCCCGGCGCGGGCGATGATCCGACCGGCGTTGTGGTCGGTGCGCAGCCAGTCGAGGAAGCGCTCGGCCGCCACGCTCGGGTGCGCGGTCGGAAGGACGCCCCAGATGTAGCGGAACAGCGGGTACGTCTCGTTCTTGATGGTCGTGGCGTTGCAGGCGACGCCGTTGAGGGTCAGCGGCTTGATGCCGCTCCCCGATCCGGCGTGGGCGAGACCGACGTAGCCGATCGCGTTCGCGTCGTTCTTGATCGCGGTCGCCACGAGCCCGTCCGAAGTCTGCGGGATGACGTTGGACGCCTGCGTCTTGCCGCCGAGAATGGCGCTCTGGAAGAACGTGTACGACCCCGCCGTCGAGTTACGCCCGATCGGGTCGATCGTCGTCGACAGGTTCGACCCGGGAATGCCGCTCCAGCTGGTCGACAGCCCGAGGAAGATGTTCTTCGTCGTGTTGACCGACAGGTTGGCGAGGCTGTTAGCCGGGTTGACTGCGACGCAGAGTCCGTCCAGATACAGCTTGTACTGAGTGGTGCCGGAGTCGCTCGGCAGCGGCGGGCGCGTATTGACCGCGAATGCGCTGCGGCCGGATTGGACGTCCTTGACGCCGGCGTTGCCACCGTTGGGCGTGTAGACGAACGCGATGCTGCGATGCAGCTTGCTGTAGGCCTTGAAAAGCACATTCAGGATCGGCTGCTCGGCGCTCGAGCCCGATCCGATCAGAACCTGCCGTGCCGCGGCGGTCGCCGGCAAGGCGAGCACTCCCAGCACGGTTGCGAGCAGTGCAAGGCGTCTGGTGGTGGACCTCAATTTCTCATTCCTTTGCGTCGTAAGGGGGCGGGTGGGCGCTGGCAAGCGAGCGAGCGCTAGTGCTTCTTGCGCGCCACGGTCTTGCGGCCGTGCTTGGGCTTGCGCTTGGACTCCAACTGCGGCGCCGGGCAGGCGCGCTTCATGCCGAGCCCGAACGGCCCGAACTCGGCTCCGGTGGTGTCGGAGACCATCAGCTGGACAAGTGCCGGGGGCTCGGGCAGCGTGCCCTTCTTGGACCCCGCGGGAATCGTGCCGCCGCAATACGGGTCGGTGGTGTCGAAATCCCCGCCGATCACGTCGTCGGCTGTGATCACTGCTTGGGGGGGCTTGGCGGCTGTGGATGTGCTCTGGGCGAAGCAGCTCACACCGTCGCCGGGAATCTCGCCCTCGCACGCGACGCTCGTCGGCAGCAGCAGGGACTCGGTGGGATCCAGGACGTTCGCGGTCGGCGAGAAGTCGTCGACGACGTTGAGGTCGTCGCGCTCGCGATTGACGACGAGCGTGTACGCCGTGATGTCCCCATCGCAGCGAAACCCATACTGCACCGGGTTGAAGTCGTCGGCGGTCGGAGCCCCCTTGGCCAGGTATCCGCCGCAGTGGATGAACGCCGCCGGGGTGGCCCCGGCGACGCCGGGAAGCACAGCCGCGAGCACTGGAACAGTCGCGAGCGCCAGCAGGCGCCTAGTTGCGGGTCTCAATTCTGGTTCCTTTCGCGAATAGACCCGAAACTCGATCGGGTTTGTGCAGAAGACGCTAGCAGCTTAGCCGCCTTCTCGATCGGGTTACTAGGGATAGGGGCTACTGAACGCGGCGGACCCGTCGCCGGCTCGCCAGCGACGGAGCCGTCGCCGGCCTGCGTCAGGGGTTCGGCAGGTAGTCGATCTCGGGGGAGCGCAGCGCGATGCCGAGCCCCCTCAGCGAGACCCGGCCCGACTGGGGGTAGAAGCACATGTCGCCGGGCTCGCGGGTGCCGTAGGCGAGGTAGGTCAGGCCGGCGTCGCCCGCACGAAAGGCGTGGGCCACGCCGCTTGCAGGCGGTCGCGCGATCACGTCGCCGCGCGTCAACGGGTGCTCTTCCGGGGTCGGCTCACCGCGCGACCACAGTTCCAGTACGCCGCCGCCCTCGAGCACGACAAAGAGCTCCTCCTCCTGGGAGTGGCAGTGCGCCGGCGAGCCCTGCTCCGCGGCTGCGAGGACAACGTGGTTGAGC
>Ga0182024_10011686_pt1 | contig 17562 bp, 14 predicted proteins | sample P32metaG_FD_120480 | JGI IMG/M metagenome (GOLD analysis project Ga0182024, IMG submission 120480) | Permafrost microbial communities from Stordalen Mire, Sweden - P3-2 metaG (Illumina Assembly) | ecosystem: Environmental > Terrestrial > Soil > Wetlands > Permafrost | place: Sweden: Stordalen... | reverse complement strand
TGGTTGTGTTCGCGAGACGCCTCACTCACGTCGCCGAAATAAAAATCGAAGATGACGCGGCAGTGGTCCACATCAATCGGCAACACGAGATTGGTGTCCATATAGCCTTCGTAGCAATTAATCATCAGATTGGGATATTGCCAGAAGTACCAGGCGCGATCACCTTTGCGAGTGGCGCCCGTGGTCGCATCTTCTTCCGAAGAAACCATCGGACTCGACTGCAAACAAAAGCGAATTTCGTTCTCGATGGTGTACTGCTTGTAATCCAGCACTGAGCTCAGTCCTTTGTGCAGATGGGGAACGTGATAGCCGCCGTCGAGATAGTTGTCCACGAAGACTTTCCAATTGCAGTGAATGTCATAGGTGCGGGAATCAAAGTAGTGGAGCTTGCCGACGCCTAGCGGTGCGACTCGCGTCACCAGCCCTCCGAGAAAATCGTTCAGAGCAGCTGCTTGGGGATCGAGGTTCACAAACACAAATTTTCCCCAGACGTCTGCTTTCACCGGCACCAGGCCGTTCTGCTGCCGTTCGAAACCCTTGACGCCGTCGAACTCCGGCATGCCTTTCAATGAGCCGTCGAGGCTGTAATTCCAACCGTGATAAGGGCAATGCAGGATGGAAACTTGGCCGCAAGGTTCGGTGACCACAGCGGCAGCGTGGTGACGGCATACATTGTAAAACCCTCGCAACACGCCATCATTGCCGCGCACAGCGACAATCGGCTCTCCGGCAACCGTCGCCGTAACAAATTGTCCCGGCTTCTCAACCTGGTCGGCACGCCCGATCATTTGCCAGGTCTTGCTGAAAACAGTCTTGGATTCAAGCTCCGCGATGCGCGAATCCACATACCACGGCGCGGGGATCGTCGATGCTTCCGAAAGCGGCGCACGATCGTTGTAGCTGGCAAGAATTTCCTGCACTGAAGTTGGCATGAGCTGGGCCTGATTTTCTTGGGCTTTATTCAAGATCAGTTTCGGCGTTCCGACCCAATCGCCCGGCGCAGCACATCCAAAAACTGCGCAATGCGAGCTTCCTTTTTTTCCAGAGATTCGCCCTGGCGGCGGAACAGTCCCGGATCCAGTTCCTCGGTCAGGAGCGCGTCCTGAAAACGTTCCATCGTCCAATCTAGGATGGAAACGATCATCTCCTGGTCCATATCGCGGCGAAGTTCTGCGCGCTGCAGACCATAGCGCACAAATGTCACCGTGCCATAGGGATCTTCCGCGAGTAAAAAGCGGTTGATCTCACGTTTCAGCGTGAGGTCGGTGCCGTAATTGCCGAGAAGCGACACACGATACGGAATCCAATCCTCGTGGAGCAAATGTTCGGTGCTGACCAGCCAATAGCGCAGGACCTCAAAGAAGCCCTTTTCACGCACGTCAGCGGGGGCGTCAAGATAGCGAGGGAAGGAACGGACAGCTTTCTTATAGACCTCGAAGAACAGGCCATCCTTGCTGCCAAAATGCTGGAAGATCGATCCCTTGGCGATGCCGAGCACCGCGGCAATGTCGCCCACGCGAGCGGCGTGATAACCCTGTTCGGCGAAGTGACGCATAGCGGCGTCAACGATTTTGGTCCTTTTGCCTTCCGAACGGGGCCGGAGTGGCATGCGACGGTAACGCGGTGGAGAGACGAGGCTGCTGCCGATTCCACTCATATGCTGACCTCAGGTCAGGAAACTCTACCTAAGATTTCCAAGAATTTCAATTTTATTTTTCGCGATGATGCGGTAACTTATGGTGCCCAAGTGGCAATTTTAGTGACCAATGGTCATCCCATATTGTGAGCCAGAAGCTGCAAAAGATTTACGACGCAATTGTAGTCGGCGGAGGCCATAACGGGCTTACTGCGGCAGCGTATCTTGCGCGTGCCGGGCTCTCCACTCTGGTCCTCGAACGCCGGGAAATTGTGGGCGGCTGTTGCGTGACCGAAGAGATCGCGCCGGGGTGTCGCGTCTCGACGACCTCGTACATCGCGAGCATGTTGCGGACAGAGGTGATTCAGGATTTGCATCTCGCCGATCACGGATTGCGAATGATCCCCTGCGATCCGGCGATCCAAGTTCCCTTCCCCGATGGTCACGTAGTGCCGTGGTGGGTAGACCGTGAGCGGGCAAAAAGAGAGTTCAGCAAGATTTCCGAAAAGGATGCCGAGCAGTTTGTGCGTGTAGATGATCAGCTCAAAAAGCTGGCATGTTATTTACAACCGTTCTTTTTGGAGCCCCCCCCTGAAATTACTGGAGGTCTGGGCGGATGGAGCGATCTGTTTCGCGTGGGCAAGCGATTCCGGGGCATTTCGAGTGACGAGATCTCGCAATTGGTGGCGTTCCTCACCGGAAGCCTGGGCGAATTTCTCGACCACAATTACGAATCGGAAAAAATGAAGACCATGTTCCTGGCCAACAATGTTTATGGCAAGCATGGGGGCCCGTATCAGCCCGGCACTGCAATCGGCTTGCTGTTTCATTTATTAAGCGGCGGCCTACATGAGTTGCAGGGCTTCTCCGGGCACGTGATGGGCGGCATGGGCGCCATCACACAGGCGCTGACTGCCGCCGGACGAAAACTGGGCGTGGAGATTCGCACATCTGCTTCCGTGGCGCAGATTGATGTACGAAATGGCCGGACACGTGGAGTGGTTTTGGAAGATGGAACTGAGATTCGCGCCCGTATGGTGCTCTCGAACGCTGATCCCAAGCGCACGTTTTTAGGAATGTTGCCGGCACGAGAATTACCAGAAGATTTTCTGCATGCAATTCGCGGCATCAAGATGGACGGCCCCTGCGCCAAAGTAAATATGGTGCTGGCGGAAGAGCCACGCTTCACGGGAACTTCGGCCAGTGCCACTCCACTGGAGCGCACGTTTTATACCTTGGTTCCTTCGCTCGAATTCGCGGAACGCTGCTACGACATCGCGAAATTCGGCGAGATACCAGAAGAATTGTGGGTGGACTGCGTCGTCTCCTCGAATGCCGATGATTCACTCGCGCCTGCGGGCAAGCACATCCTGACCTGTTTTGTGCAGTATGTGCCCTACCATTTGCGTCAGGGCACATGGGACGAAAAACGCGAGCTGCTTGGCGATCGCGTGGTGAAGAAAATTACGGAGTATGCACCCAATGTGCCGAATGCGATTCTCGCGCGACAAGTGCTCACACCGCTCGATCTCGAACTCACGTACGGACTGACTGAAGGCAACATCTTCCACGGCGATTTGCGGCTCGAGCAACTTTTTTTCATGCGCCCGGTTTCGGGGTGGTCACAGTACCGCACTCCGATTGCTGGACTCTATCTCTGCGGAGCGGGGGCGCATCCCGGCGGCGGGGTCACGGGAGCGCCGGGTCACAATGCGGCCCACCAGGTCTTGCGCGATTGGAAAAAGGGGAGATTCAAGGAGGCAGCCGCATGAGTCACGGCAACTCCCTTCCGAAAACTGCCGATATCGTGATTCTGGGCGCGGGCGTCATGGGCGCGTCGATCGCGTTTCAACTCGCCAAGCGCAAGGCTGGGAGGATTGTGGTTGTCGAGAAAGATCACGTTGGGCGCGGTGGAAGTGGAAGATCGTCCGCGCTGGTGCGCATGCACTACAGTTATCCGCCAGAAGTGCAAATGGCGCTGATCAGCTTAAAAGTGTTTGAGCATTGGCGGGAAGTTGTGGGCGAACCCGGCGACTTCCGCAAAACCGGATTTGTACGCATCGTGCATCCCGCTGAAAGTGAGCGGCTCAAATCGAATGTGGAGATGCAGAAAAAGCTCGGAGTGAACGTGCGGCTGATCGGGTGCGAAGAATTAAAACAACTGGAGCCGGATTGGGTGGTGGATGAAATCGAGGTCGCCGCCTATGAACCGGATTCCGGATACAGCGATGGCGCGGGAGTAGCAAATGATTTTCTCACCCGTGCCCGCGATATGGGTGTCACGTATTTGCCTAAGATTGAAGCGACTTCTTTTCTCGTGGAAGGCGGGAGGGTTCGTGGAGTCGTTACCGATCAAGGAGAAATTACCGCACCCATTGTCGTCTCTGCGCTCGGCCCATGGAGCGGGCCGTTGTTTGAGCAGGTGGGATACCCTTTGCCGATTGAACCGGAATATCATCAAGTCGCCATTTTGAAGAACGCGCCCGGAATGAAAGGCGGCGGTTGCGCCTGCATCGATTCCGTCACCGCAACCTATTTTCGCTCGGATGCACACGACAAGTTTCTGATCGGTGACTTTTATGGAAAGCGGAAAGTCAATCCTGACAACTTTCCGCAGCGGGCTTCGGATGAGTCGCTGGAGGGAATCATTGAGCGTGCCAGCCGTCGCTTACCGAAACTGGAAAACGCGGAAGTTATGCGCGGCGTCACTGGAATTTATGACATGACCCCGGATGCGCGCCCGCTGCTGGGTCAAATTCCGGGCACGAGCGGACTATATGTCTGCGCCGGATTTTCCGGGATGGGCTTCAAGATTTCTCCCGCGATTGGGCTGGTGATGTCGGAGCTGCTGCTGGATGGCCAAGGCAAATCGGTGGACATCACCCCGTTCCGTCCCAGCCGTTTCTCGGAAGGCCACCCGATCAAAGCGGAATTTGAATACCAAGACGACTAAGGGATTAAGAATTACTTAAGGAGGACGTATGCCAAAGAAAGGAATTCTCGAACGCCTGAAAGAGGGGCCAGTCCTCGGGGATGGCGGCTATTTGCTGGAACTGGAAAAGCGCGGATGGGTGCGTGCAGGACCGTTCACGCCGGAAGTTGCCCTGCTTCATCCCGATGCGTTACGCGAGCTGCACGTTGAGTTCAGGGAAGCTGGGGCAGACGTTGTGCAGGCGCTCACGTTCTACGCCAGCCGTGACAAGCTGGCCACGGTCGGTCTAGAAAATAAGCTGGAAGACCTGAATCGCGCGGCGGTAAGGATTGCTCGCGACGTGGCGGGCGACAAGTGTCTGGTTGCAGGAAACCTGAGCCTGACCTGGAGGTATGAGCCGGGCAGCGCCGCGGCGGCTGACAAAGTTCGCAAGACTTTTGACGAGCAACTCGCAATCCAGACCGACGAAGGTGTGGACTTTATCATTGGTGAGACGTTCTCTTTTCTCGGGGAAGCTTTGCTCGCTGTCGAGCGGGGAAAGAAAACCGGGCTGCCGGTCATGGTGACGATCTGCTTTGAGAATAGGGACGAAACGGCAGACGGAAAGTCCGCCGCCGAATCCGCAAAGGCCTTACTCGATGCCGGAGCTGACATCGTCGGTATGAATTGTTTACGTCCCCCTCAGCATATGCTGGGGCCGATGGAACAAATGCGAAAGGCAGTCGACGGCTATCTCGCTTGTCAGCCGGTCGGATATCGCACGCCAAAAGAGAAACCCGACTTCACCAGCTTGCCGGAGTTCCCGCTGGCGCTTGATCCCCTGCAGCTCACCCGCAAAGAGATGGGAGACTACGCTGTTCGGGCGCGTGAGATTGGTATCAATTACATTGGGTCTTGCTGTGGCTCGGTTGCGATTCACGTTCGTGAGATGGCTCGCGCACTGGGCAAACTGTCCGAAGACAAGCGTGTTTGGAAAAAAGGCGGAGAAAAGCCGATGTCGGCCTACGAGTACTACGGTCACGATCAGATGAACATCCCCAGCATTAAATAGATGACCACGCCATCCAACTCGGCCGGAATGCAGAAATCGCTTCCGAGTTCTTATTATCTTTCCGAAGAAGTGTTCGCTCGCGAGAAGGAACATATTTTCTTCCGGGAATGGCTGTGTGCTGGCCGGGAAGAACAGCTTCCAAAGCCGGGTGACTTCCTGGTTTTGGACGTGCTCGGTGAAAGTGTTCTGGTCGTCCACACCAAAGAAGACGGACTTAAAGCTCATTACAATGTTTGCCGTCACCGGGGCGCGCGGCTTTGTCTGGGAGAACCTCTCGCGGGAAATACTGGCACCGGTCAGGGTATCGCCGGCGGCGTTACCACAGCCGGTACCATTCGTTGTCCGTACCATCTTTGGACATACTCGCTCGATGGCCACCTGCTGAGCGCTCCTCATCTGCGCGAGTCCGATGGCCTGCGCAAAGAGGATTTCTTCCTCTATCCCGTGGGCCTCGAAACCTGGGGCGGATTCTTCTTCCTGAATCTTTCTCCGGAGGCTGCGGCACAGGAAAAACGGTTCCTGCTGGCGCAGCTTGGTGCCGCCCCGGAGAGGGTGCAGCGCTATCCGTTTGCCGAGCTGCGGACCGCGCACACCATCACCTACGAAGTTGCGGCGAACTGGAAAGTGATCGCGGAGAATTACAACGAGTGCTACCACTGCGCCGGCGTGCATCCGGAACTTTGCGAGGTGGTGCCCGCATTCAAGGAGCGCGGTGGAGCCCATCTCGATTGGGAACATGGCATTGACCATCGCGAAGGCGCATTCACGTTCACCCGCAGCGGCACCACCAATCGCGCAGCGTTCCCGACCCTTAACGAAGCCGAGAAGGTTCGTCACAAGGGTGAGCTCATCTATCCCAATTTTCTATTGAGCTTGTCCCCAGAGCACATAGCGGCGTTTCTGCTTTGGCCGCTCGGGCCGGGAAGTACGCGGGTGATCTGCGATTTCCTCTTTCACCCTGACGAGATCGGTAAGGCGGACTTCGATCCCAGCGATGCCGTGGAATTCTGGGACCTCATCAATCGCCAGGACTGGGCGATCTGTGAACGTGTGCAACTGGGCATGCAGTGCCGTGTCCACGAGTTCGGTTACTATGCGCCGATGGAAGACCTGAGCCTCGATATTCGGCGCTATCTGCGCGAGCGACTGGGCGAAGTGGAGCCATCTGCTTAGCTCACCGAGTTAGCCCGTTTAGGGTGGTTTAACTGTACTGGCCCTGCAGCGTATGGTGGTGCGGCATTTCATCCAAGCATGACAAGGAGCGCTTATGACAACACGTTCCGCGCTATGCGGCGCGGTGCTGTGTTTTTGTTTCACGGCTATTGCGTCCGCCGCCCAGGATGCTGTCAAGGTTGATCCGGCGCACTATAAGGTCGAGACGGAGAATGCGAACGTACGGGTTCTCCGCGTTCACTATGGACCTCACGAGAAATCAGTCATGCATAGCCACCCCGACTCGGTCGCGGTGTTTCTCACCGATGGCACAGTCCGGTTTACTGATCCCAATGGAAAGACACAGGATTCCACGGTGAAGCGCGGGCAGGTCCAGTACACCCCCGCTGAAACTCACAATCCTGAAAATACCGGCGATACGGCCTTTGATGTCATTGTCATCGAGTTAAAGGGCGGCAAGAAGTGAAACAAAAGCACCCGGACTGGCGACATTCGAGGCCGCAATGATGCGGCCTTTTTGTCTTCAGGCGCTGAAGGGCGTGCGCTTTTTAGAACCGTAACGGCCCGACTATCAGTCGGGCCCTTCCCGATCCCGGGCCGGTGTTTTTCCGCAGCGGCTATGGGGTCATTTTTCCCATCTGCAGATAGTTCTGAGCCGGAACACCGAAAGCGTCCGCGACGCGATTGAAAAATGCGAACATCGCGGTGATGTAAACCGCTTCCGCGATCTGATCTTCTTTCCAGCCTGCTTCTCGAAGCGTCTGGACATCCTCAACAGTTGAGCGATAAGCGGCCTCGGTGATCAGCCTGACGTAATCCAACAAGACGCGCTCGGCCACGCTAAGGCCAGCTTCGTTCAACTTGCCTTCGAGAATTGCGGCGACGCATTGATCCGTGGCTCCCTGGACCCGCAGGAAGTAAGCGTGGCTGTCCAGTCAATACGGACATCGATTGAGGTAGGAGACGTAGCTTGCGATCATCTCCTTGTAGCGGCGCGTGAGGTGCCCTTCGGAAAAGTGGATGGTGTTCGAGAACTCGACCACCTGGCGCAGGAAGTCCGGACGCGCGCCGAAACATTTGATGATGCCGGGGACTTGTCGCCGGCCGGAACCAGTGCGCCAGTAGTCGTAGGCGGCGGCGGTGTCGCCCGTGGCTTCGGCGTCTTCAGTGATTTTGATTTTCGTAGCGAGCCGGGGAGGCGAAGGCTGCGCCTCCGGAAGTTTCGCCTTATCGTCTTCGCGATTACTCTTCGTCATGCTTAATCTTCCATCCTGCGTCATCATGCAAGTCTGCGGCGGAAAAGCTCATAGACTGGCAAACCAGTCGCAATCACGAGCACCCCAAAGAGCGCCTCACGCGGGCTTCTTACACCAATCAAGACCAGCAGTATCACGATCAACAGCAAAAATGCAATGGGCGTGAACGGATAACCGGGAGCCAGGATTGCGGGACTGCCATTCTCCAGATCGCGGCGCCGCAACGCAAACAATCCCGCCGCAGCCAACCCAATAAAACCTACTGCGGCAAAAATTATATAGGCAATGATCTGCTGGAAGGTGCCTATGGCGACCAGCACGCATGCGATTACCCCCTGAATCAAAATCGCATTCGCGGGAGTGTTGAATTTGGGATGCAATCGGGACACTGAGCGGAGAAACAAGCCATCCTGCGCCATTGCATAATAAACTCGGGGCGCGGACATCATGAATGCTGCCAGGCCACCGACCACACACAGAATCACAATCGCGGCGAAGATGATTCCACCCGCCTGACCAAACAATAGCTCCCCGGCCTGGGCCACAAAAGTTTCATTCGAGGTGACCTTATCCAATGGAACTACATACCAGAAGACCATACTCACCAGAATGTAAACCCCGGTTACGGTCAACACCCCATAGAGCAACGCGCGCGGCAAGGTGCGGCTGGGATCACGCACTTCCCCGGCGATTTTGCTGACGTCCCACCAGCCTCCAAAAGAAAAGAATGCGCCCACCATGCCAGCAGCGAGAGCAGGAAGAAGCGGCAACGATCCCGGACGCCGGGCCACAAAAGGCACGAAATTCGACCATGCTCCCAGACGAAAAGCTATGGCCCAAATCGTAAGCAGGGCCAGCACGCCGAGTTTCAGCCAGGTGATCCATCGCAAAAATCCGGCGCTCAAGCGAATGCTCAGGATGTTCATTAAGCAGAGCGCCCAGATTACGGCCGCAGCAGCGAGTTTTGCAGTAAAGGAAGACCAGTGGAAGATGTAGGCTGCGTATCCTGCGGTCCCCGCGGCGAGGGCTGCGGTCAATCCGGGATCGAGAACGAGAAGGCACATCCAGCCGTAAAGAAACGCAATCCTTCGGCCAAAGATTTCCTGCAGATAAATGTACAGTCCGCCCGAGCGCGGGAAACGTCCCGCAAGTTCTCCATAACAGAGAGCGCCACTCAGGGTCATGGCGCCGACGACCAGCCAAACAACGAGTAGCCAGAATGGAGACCCTAGCGACTTGGCCATGCCCGCCGGCGTGAGAAAGATGCCCACGGCGATAGACTCACCCGCTACAGCCGCTGTAGCCGAGGCAAGACCCAGCTCCCGCCGCAACTTGTCTTTAGCGGCGGGAACCGTGGATATGGTGGTGGCCATCGTTAAAACGTCAGCCGCCCGCAGAGGACTAAGGATAACGACATAGTAGAGTTCCGAGAATCTAAACGAGAGGACTGTTGGAGAACAATAATACAAAAGCAGTAGAACAGCGTCAGTGAGCGACCCTTAGACTCCATGTCCGCACTCTAACCTCAGAAACCGCCATACTATCTTTGTATTATTGACCTGCAGATTTTCCTCCCTATAATCGCCGCACTTCAATCTTAGTCGGAACCTCGCAGGGCGGGGCTGAACGCCTGCCTGCGAATAATGCCTGCACTTCAACGTCAAAACGAATCGTGAGGGAAAATGGGGAAACATAAGAGTGCGCTGAGAACCTTGGCCTGTGTACTCCTAACAATCTCTGCAGGTTTGAACGTGGCTGCACAGCAAATCACGGGAAGCATTCGCGGAACTGTGCTGGATCCGAGCGGCGCCATCGTCCCGGCGGCCACGATCACTGCGAAGCAGGGCGAAACTGGCCTAATTCGTTCGGTAGCCACTGACCATCAGGGAGCCTACTTGCTGGTCGAGCTCCCCATCGGGCACTACCAGTTAGAGGTCGAGGCGAAAGGCTTCCAAAGGTACTTGCAGCAGGGAATCTCTTTGGACGTCAATGAGACCGCGACGGTCAGCATCCACCTCAAGGTCGGGTCGGAGACGCAGCAAGTTGAAGTGAACGCGGATGCTGAGTTGGTTCAAAACACGGTCAGCAGCCTGGGGCAAACTGTGATGGAGCGCGAGATCCTTGATCTGCCGCTGGATGGCCGCAACTTTTCGCAATTGGGACTGCTTCAGCCGGGCGTAGTGCCCTTGACCCCCGGACTTCTGGAAGCCGGAGGTCCCGCGCGACAGGGTCAGGCTTACGCCGTCGATGGCCAGCGGCCGGAGTCGAACAATTTTTTGATCGACGGCGCCGACAATGTTAACGCAGTGGACGCTGGTTTCGTTCTCAAACCGCCTATCGACTCAATCGCCGAGTTCAGAATTCTTACCCACAACGCAAACGCGGAATTCGGCCGTAACACTGGTTCCACGACCAACACTATCACGCGCTCGGGGACAAATCAGCTTCACGGCGCTCTCTGGGAATTTCTGCGCAATGATGCTATGGATGCGTCCGATTACTTCAGTCAAAGCGTTCAGCCTTTGAAACAGAACCAGTTCGGCGGCACTTTCGGTGGGCCAATTATTAAGGACAAGACCTTCTTCTTCGGATACTACGAGGGCTTCCGGAACCGGCAGGGTGAAACCGTGCCCGCAACTGTGCCTTCACTGGCGGAACGGCAAGGTAATTTCGCTCAGCTCTGCACTTCTATCCCCGGGGACGCATTCGTGGGCGGGATCTGCACTAATCAACAAACTAATATGCCCGACTTCTCAGGGCAGCTCCTAAACTTCGCCAGTGGCCCGCAGCCGGTTCCGATTCTGAACAACCAGCTGACCTCCATTGATCCGATCGCGGCGAATGTCTTGCCGTTTTTCCCTCTGCCCAACCACGGGCCAAATGGATTCATCACCACGCAAACCCTAAGCGAGAGTAACGACCAATTCGGACTTCGGTTGGATCATTATCTATCTCATGCGGACACTTTGAATTTTCGCTACATGTATAGCAGTGGCCCGACGACCGATCCGCTTTCGACCGCGGGCGCCAATGTGCCCGGCTTTCCGGTGGGCCAGGATGATCGCGCGCAAAACTTTGTCGCCCAGGAGACCCACATCTTTTCGCCGACAACCATTGGCGTCGCGCGTTTCTCGTATCTGCGCAATAAGTTCCTGCTTGATCAGCACCTGAATCAGGAGCCGGCATCGGATTTAGGCTTTCAGTACGAGCCAACTCTGGCTTCGGCCGCCGGGCCGCCGTTCATTCAGGTATCGGGTTACGCCTCGGTTGGCGACCCGATTACGGGACCACGCAACACGTTTCAGAATACCTTTGACGTTTCCGGCTCTCTGAGCTGGATTCATGGCAACCACGAACTGAAATTTGGCGGAGGTCTTCGCCGCGACCAGATCAATGGCTTGCAGGGAATCGCCACCAATGGCTTTTTTGTGTTCGCTCCTTTCCCCTACAGCGACGGGTTTGCCAGCTTCCTGTCGGGCGACCCGGTGGTTTTTCTGCAAGGCGGAGGCAATTTCAATCGCGGCATCCGCGACCGGGCCCTGGATTTTTATGGCCAGGATACGTACAAGGTCACATCTCGTCTGACGCTGAACCTCGGTCTTCGCTACGAGCTGCCATTCCCCTCCACCGAGATCAACAACGAAGTGAATCTCTTTGTTCCCGGGGCGCAATCGAAAGTAATTCCTGACGCTCCGCCGGGACTTCTCTATCCTGGCGATCCGGGCGTGCCTGCGGGCTTGATTCCAACCCAGAAGACAGCCTTTGCTCCGCGAGTAGGCGTGGCCTGGGACCCGCGCGGCGATTCCAAGATGGTAGTCAGCGCCGCCTACGGCATTTTCTACGAGCCGTACTACACCGGCGAGGGTGGTCCGCTGCAGGATCCGATCAGCTCGCCTCCCTACCTGAAGACTCTGCAGTTAAATTTTCCCGTCAACTCATTTGCCGATCCGTTTTATAGCCCAAATCCTTTTGGAACGCCCTTCCCCCAGCCGATGACGCTGCTCGTGGTCTCTCGCAACCTGCATCTGCCCTACGCGCAGGATTGGAATCTGAACATCCAAAAGTCGCTCGCCGGGGATTGGCTAATCCAGATGGGATACGTGGGTACGACCGGTGTGAGACTGCCGCGGTTCATTGAAGGGAATCCGGCGATCTACTACCCAGGTTTCGATTCAAGTGGCAACCCGCTGTCAACCACCGATAACGCAAACCAGCGGCGCCTCTATTCCGGATGCACGCTGGCGGACCCGCCGAGTAGTTGCGTTTACGGCTCAGTCGGTGAGATCGCCAGTATCGCGAATTCCAGCTACAACGCATTGCAAGCCAGCCTGCGAAAGCGCTTCAGTCACGGCCTTTCCTTCCTCGCTTCGTATACCTGGTCGAAGTCCATCGACGATGTTTCTTCTTTTAACATCACGGGTTCAGCATCGCAGCCGGTGGCGGGAGAAAATGATTTGGCGCAGGACCCATTCGATCTCGCGGCAGAGCGCGGCCGGTCCATGTTTGATGCCCGCAATCGCTTCGTGCTGAGCTATCAATGGAGCCTTCCGTTCTTGCAACATTCGAAAAGCTGGTATGGGCATGTTCTCGGCAACTGGCAGTTGAACGGGATTGCAACGGCCATGAGTGGCACGCCCTTCACGGTATTCGATTCTAACGATGTTTCCGTGCAAGGGACGGCGCCGGAGATCTCCGGATTTTCCAGCAACCGGCCCAATGTGATTGGTGATCCGAATTCCGGGCCCCGCACCACCGCGGAATGGTTCAACGTGAGCGCCTTTCAGCAAATCACCCAGAACCCAAGTTCTCCGGTCCAGCAATTCGGGGACGAACGCCGCAACGCGGTCCAGGGCCCGGGGTACGTGAACTGGGACTTTTCGGCATTCAAGAACATTCGATTGACGGAATCAAAAGAACTCCAGTTCCGTGGAGAGTTGTTTAATTTTCTTAACCACACCAATTTCCGGTTGCCAGTGAGCGACATCAGTTCGCCGAATTTTGGGCAAATCCAGTCGGACGTAAGCCCGAGGGTGATCCAGGCCGCGCTGAAGTTTCTCTTTTGAGGGTGGCTGGAACATGGTGTGAGTTGCGAGAGACCTTCCGATTTTCGAAGCCATTTTCGCGCACACGTCCGCAAGAAGCGCAATGGAAGCGCTTTGGTCGAGAGTTACAAATGCAATTTTGTGCTGACCTTACGGCCTCACTTCAGAGGTTCAATCTTCTCAATCACTAGCGCGCTTGAACCGCCGCGCTGATAGACTTCCCCGCTTGCCGTCACTCTCTGTCCGGCAAAGGGCAGCAGTTTTTCGTTTTGTCCCGACGACGGAGTTGTGTTGGCAATGGGCCAATAGATCGTGCCATCGTCGGTCAGAATCACGAGTGGAGAACCTGCTTTGGCGCAGGCGGTCGCACATTCCCCACTAATGGGCTTCTTGAGACCTTTGGTGAAGGCGCAGGCTGAGTCCAGAACATAGCCCTTTACCGTGACAGATTTGCCCGCATCGCTGCCAACCGCAAAAACGGCCGCCAGCAAAATCGGGAGCGCGAGGCTTGCTGTTTTGCCACCATTCATTTGCGCAATCCTTCCTGTTCAAACTGCATAAAATGCCCGCTGGATATGAAAGGGCTCGGGTCCTGACTGTGAACACCCCCTTGTGATAACACTGTTCAGCAATGCGGGCCGGAGGGCTCGACGATGAAGACAATGTCGCGGGGAAGGTTAACTGGAAGCATGGGAGGGTGCAATAATTCAAAAATACTATTAATTCAAAAATACTAGAAGCCGACTAGCGGAGTGATTCCTTTGGATTCGATGCACTTATAGGCCCGGCCTGCGGCGAGGTCCTTGTATTCCTCGCTTCTTCCGCTGGGCCATTGAATGACCACTCGATCAACCTTGTCGCGTTTGCCTAGTCCGAAGGTGACCGGCAGCTCGGATTGCGAGAGGTAGCTGGAGCCACCCTTGACCAATTGCGATTGACTCGATCCCGCGTGGAAGATCCGCACCGAGGCGCCGATCGCGTCCCGGTTGGATTTGGTGCCAACTAAACGAAACCGGATGCTACAGTTGCCAGAGATCTGATCGTTGCGGAAAAGATAGGCGGGGCCGTGGTTCGTGGTCATCAGAATGTCGGCGTCGCCGTCGCGGTCGAAATCGCCGTAGGCCAAGCCGCGCCCAACCTTCGGCAGACTGAACCCGCCTCCAGCTTCGCCGCCGATCTCGCGGAAAATACCTTTGCCATCATTGAGAAATAGTTGCGGCGGTTGCGCGTAACCGACATTGCGGACGTTCCGCACGGTATCGTCAATGTGCCCGTTGACGACGATCAGATCGAGAGCACCATCCAGATCGACGTCAACAAATGTGCAGCCAAACCCCAACGTATTCTTCGACGCCAGGCCTACCCCGCTTGGGATGGCCACGTCTGCATAATTTCCGTTGCTGGACGCCCGATAAAGCCCAATCATCTCGTTATCGAAATTGGTGATCGCCACTCCTGGGGTACCGGAGTTATCGAAATCCGCTACATCTACTCCCATGCCGGCACGGGCTTTTCCTTCCGCGCTGAATGCGATTCCGGCTTCGACGGCAACATCTTTGAATGTCCCGTTATGTTGATTGCGGTAAAGTTTGTTGGGTTGGGTATCATTCGCAACCAGCAAATCGGGCCATCCGTCTTGATCGTAGTCGAGCATGGCCACGCCCAGAGATTTCGAGCTGCTATCGAAAATTCCACTGGTTGCAGTGACATCCTCAAACGTTCCGTTGCCATGGTTGCGGAACAGCCAGCAGGTCTCACCACGATAAGCTTCAGGCGTGCAATAGGATTTGTGCTTCCCATCGAGGCTGCAAAACACATCGTGCTCGGGCGACCACTTGACGTAGTTGCAGACAAATAAATCCAGAAGACCGTCGCGGTCGAAGTCGAACCACAGGGCCGAGGTACTGAAGGCTTGGCGTTTGCCAAGCCCGCTCGATTCGGTGACGTCAACGAATGTTGCTTTACCTGTATTTCGGAAGAGGCGATTCTGCCCCACGCATGTGATCAGAATGTCAGGAAAGCCATCGTTGTTGTAATCGCCAACCGCCACGCCCATGCCATACATTTCGATGTCGAGACCGGCGGCGTGAGTCACATCCGTGAACGTCCCATTGCGATTGTTTCGATAGAGCCGAAGCGTGCTCCGCCCACGCTTGTGTCCCGGCCAATCCGCACTGTTGATCAGCAGAATGTCTTGCCATCCGTCGCCGTCGTAATCAAGAAAGGCGCAGCCAGAACCCAATGTCTCGGGCAGAAACTTGCCCCCATACGCACCACTGTTGTGATGGAATTGAATGCCCGCTGGATTGGTCACGTCTACGAGCCGAAATCCTGGAGTAGGCATTTGTGGCGCGGCCGCCCACAGGTTCCGAAATGACAAAGCTGAAGCCGATGCCAGACCGGTCATGCCCAGCAGAAAAGACCTTCGGTTCACGGCAGGTTTACCAAGCCACTGCGGATGGCATACACGACCAGTTCGGCGGTCTTATGGATTCCCAGTGCATCCATGATGTTGGCGCGGTGAACCGCCACTGTATTCGCGCTGAGACCAAGCTCAGCTGCGATCTCCTTGTTCGACTTCCCGGTGCAAATCCATTGCAAAATCTCCAGCTCGCGAGCGGTCAATCCGGTGCTGCGTTCGCCCTTCAGGGCGTCCACGCGCGCAAGCTGTGCATCAAGCACGATCTCCCCAGCAACTACTCGACGAATCGCTGCTCCCAATTCTAAATCCATCGCATTCTTGAGGATGTATCCGCGAGCACCAGCATCGAGTGCCTGGTTCACCCATGTCTGTTCGGTATGCATGCTCAGCATAAGAACCAGGATTTCCGGAGAACTCTCCAAAATCTTCCTGATGGCCTGCAGTCCGCTCATTCGGGGCAACGCGCAGTCCATCAGGATGACTTTGGGTTGAAGTTCGGCGGCAAGCTGGACGGCCTCTTCGCCGCTGCTTGCTTCCCCTGCAACCGTAATGTCGGGCTCGTCTTCGAGGATGCGCCGAAAACCGCGGCGTACCAGGCTGTGATCGTCAACCAGCAGAACGGAAATTTTTTCAGGCATGTGAATCCGGTCTTTCTCTTGGAACAATGAGCCGAACTAGTGTGCCACCTTGCGCAGGTTGCACAAAGTCGATTTTACCGCCCAGCAGTTGTGCTCGCTCGCGCATGGCGACGAGGCCTATACCGCGGTTCTTGGGCGGAAGCGTAAGGCCTGAGCCATGATCTTCCACTTCGAGCTCCAAACTCTGGGGATGAAACCCGAGGCGCACCCAGGCTTCTTTCGCGTTGGAATGTCGAGCGACATTATTCAGTGCCTCCTGCACGACGCGATACACATGAATAGCCGCGTCACCATCCAGGGCAAACGGAACTCCTAATTTTTCATACGATATTTTAATGCCCGATTGTTTCTCTAGCACGGGAAGGTACCAATCGAGGGTGCTCTCAAGGCCGGCCTCCTCGAGCATCACCGGATGCAGCGCCTGCGAAAGGCTGCGAACTTTGTCTAGCGCACTTTGCGCAATCTCCCGCACTTCCAGCAACTCGGAGCGGAGAGGCGATCCCTCCGGCGCATGATTTCGGGCCCGGCCCAGCATCGAACCCATCGCAGTCAGGATTTGACCGAACTCGTCGTGCAATTCGCGGGAGATGTAGCGCAACGTGGATTCCTGGGTCGCGATCAATTTCTGGGCCAGCTCGCTTCGCTGTTCCGAGAGTACCGCAAGTTGAGTGAACAGGCGCCGATTGGAGCGAATCACATAGAAACTAGTGAGCAAAATCGCGGTCAGGGCTGCCGTCAGAAACAAGTAGACCTGGCGCTGCACCCTGTCGTAAATCTCTTTGATCCGCGCGCCCGCCTGTTCCTCGCTCTCATTGTTTTGGACAAGCAGCCTTGAGACCGCTGTGCTCAATGCCTCCTGGCGGGCCTGCAACGAAAGACGAATCTGCTCTTTCGCCTCTTGTTCCTTGCCGTCGCGGGCCAGTGCGAATGTACGATCGGCCGCGTCCCAGAACTGCGATAGACGACTTTCTAAATACTCGCGCTGTTCCGGCGTGCGGCCGGTCGCAGCGAATTGCTCTTCCTGACGCAGGGCGTCATCCAGGTCGGTGCGCATGCGTTGAAACTGTGCCGACCATGCGGTGAGCGGATAAGGTCCATCGTTGTCCAGCATATCGCGCATCGCAAGGGCGAGAGAATTCAGTTCATTCTGGATGCGTAAGAGTTGAAGGGAGTCCTTGCGGTTGCGGTCGGCCAGATTGTTCTGCAACTCGCGCAGTCCGTTGATCTGCCGCGTAATGTACCCGGAATACGTCACCACAGCGACAAGTGTAACGATCAGACCGAGGAGAAGACCTGACGTGGGTGATCGGCCGGGCGAGCGCTGCACGCCGCAAGGATATAACGGAGGCACACGAAGTTCCAATTCGCTGGGTCTGATCTAAACGTATGCGAGATGGAGGGCAAACCACTTT
>Ga0182024_10011684_pt1 | contig 17565 bp, 14 predicted proteins | sample P32metaG_FD_120480 | JGI IMG/M metagenome (GOLD analysis project Ga0182024, IMG submission 120480) | Permafrost microbial communities from Stordalen Mire, Sweden - P3-2 metaG (Illumina Assembly) | ecosystem: Environmental > Terrestrial > Soil > Wetlands > Permafrost | place: Sweden: Stordalen... | reverse complement strand
CCGCAGCGGGGGGCACTGTGGCGCCCGATCTGACCCATCTCATGAGCCGGGCCATGATCGCGGCGGGGACACTGCCGAACAATATCGGCAACCTTTCCGGCTGGATCGCCAATCCCCAGGCGATCAAGCCCGGAACGCTGATGCCGACATTCTATCTCTCTGGACCGGAATTGAACGATATCCGGTCGTTCCTCGTAACGCTGAAGTGAGGGACGCCGTGACTACGTCGGAAGTCGAAAGAACGCCCGAGATCGTTTCCGCCGCTGACGCTCAGGCGCGGCCGCTCGACCGGATTTGGCGGACCGCACCCGGTATCGCGGGATTTTTTTCCACCGTCGATCACAAGGAGATCGGCAAGCGCTACATCGTGACCGCCTTCCTTTTTCTGGCTGCGGGCGGCATCGAAGCCTTGATCATGCGCATTCAGCTCAGCCGGCCCAACGGGCATTTGCTGACTCCGGACCAGTACAACCAGCTGTTCTCGACGCACGGCATGACGATGATTTTCCTCTATGCCTTGCCGATACTGTCAGGGTTCAGCAATTTTCTCTGGCCGCTTTTGCTCGGCTCACGGGACATGGCGTTCCCGCGGCTCAACGCCTTGTCTTATTGGGTCTATGTCGCGGCCGGTCTCTTCATGTATGCCGGATTCGCGATCGGCGCCGGCCCGAACGACGGCTGGTTCAATTACGTGCCCTATTCGACGAGGCCCTATAATCCCGGCCTCAATATCGATTTCTATTCGCTCGGCATGATTTTTCTCGGCATCTCGACCTCGGTCGGCGCCGCGAATTTCATCGTCACGGTGGCGCGAACGCGCGCGCCCGGGATGTCGGTCGATCGCCTGCCGATCATGATCTGGGGCACGCTCACCGCGTCGGCGGCGAATCTGATCGTCGTCCCCGCGGTGAGTCTCGCCTTTTTCATGTTGTGGATGGACCGTCAGTTCGACACCCATTTCTTCGACGTTTCCCAAGGCGGCCAGACCCTGTTGTGGCAGCATCTATTCTGGATGTTCGGCCATCCCTGGGTTTACGCCATCGTGCTGCCGGCGATGGGAATGGTGTCGGACGGTCTCCCGACGCTGTGCCGGCGCCCACTGGTAGGGTACAGCGTGGTGGCCTTGTCCACCGTGGCCACGATGGTCATCGGTTTCGGCGTCTGGGTCCACCATATGTTCGCGACCGGATTGCCGAACCTAGCGCTGTCATTTTTCAGCGGCGCCTCCATCGTCATCACCGTGCCGAGCGCGGTCGCGGTCTTCGCTTGGACCGCGACGATCTGGCTGGGTCGGCCGATCCTCAACACGGCGTTCCTGTTTTTCTCCAGCATGATCGTGTTGTTCGTGATCGGCGGCGTCTCCGGTTTCATGACCGCCTCGGTGCCGGTCGATTGGCAACTGACCCAGACCTACTTCATCGTCGCGCATATCCATTACGTCTTGATCGGCATCAACGTCTTTCCGGTGGTCGGCGCGCTCTATTACTGGTTCCCGAAAATGACCGGCCGGATGCTCGACGAGCGGCTTGGCCAGTGGAATTTCTGGACCATGTTTGTCGGCTTCAATCTGGGCTTCCTGCCGATGCATTTGAGCGGGCTGCGCGGCATGCCCCGCCGCGTTTACACGTATGCCGACGGTATGGGCTGGGACACGCTCAATATGATTACCACGATCGGCTCGTTCCTGTTCGCGCTGGGCGTCTTGTTGTTGGCGGTGAACGTGATCGGCAGCCTGCGGCGCGGTCGCATCGCGGGCCCCAATCCCTGGGATGGGCCCACGCTCGAATGGTCGGTACCCTCGCCGCCGCCACCCTATAATTTCGCCGTCATACCTCGGGTCGCGAGCCGCCATCCTTTGTGGGAAGGCCGCTTGCCCGATGTCGAGGTTGGGTCGGTGGTTTCGTCGGGAATGGTTCTCGATCACGGTCGCGAGACCATCGCAACCACGCCGCTCGATGGCGAACCTGATCTGATCCTCAAGATGCCGGGCGATTCGTATTCGCCCTTTTTGTTGGCCATCGGCATGACGGTGTTGTTCGTCGCCTTGCTGTTGCATGCCTGGTGGGTCGTCGCGATTGCCGGCCTGATCATTGTGTTCGCGATGTTGATCTGGCTATGGCCCGAGCGCGAACTCGCCGAGGTGGCGGAGAACGCGCATGACTGACGCCGCCATGCTCCAGGGTCCGATCGGACCCCTTCCCGTCGGGCCGACGGCGCGGCGCGGAGTTGGCTGGTGGGGCGTGTTGTGCCTGATTGCCACGGAAGCCGCGTTGTTTGCCTATCTGCTGTTCTCCTATTTCTATTTCGCGGTTCAGTTCGACAAAACCTGGCTGCCGGATCCCCATCCCTCGCTCAAGCTCGCCCTTCCAAACACCATCGTGCTCCTATTGAGCAGCGTCGCGATGTGGTGGGGAGACCGCGGCGTCCGCAAGGGGGCACGGGGGCAATTGCTGATCGGCGTTGCCTTGGCGCTGGTGCTCGGCACGATCTTCGTCGTCGTGCAAGGCTTCGAGTGGCGCAACAAGGGTTATGCGCTGCGTACCGGGAGCTACAACTCGCTCTATTTCACGACGACCGGATTCCACATGGCGCATGTCGTCGCCGGATTGGGCGTTCTCTTGATGATCCTGATCTGGTCGGGGTTGGGCTATTTCAGCCCGCGACGCAACGCGCCGGTCCTGATCGCGTCGGCCTATTGGCATTTCGTCGACGTAGTCTGGCTGTTCGTTTTCACGACCTTTTACATCACGCCGTATCTTTATTGAGCGCCACGATGTCCAACGGGCACTCACTCTCTCCATGGCGTTCGCGTTATCGCGGCGATATCGGTTTGGCGCTGCTGTTCTTCGGCCTGGTCGCCGCCCCAATTGCGTGGGCGGCGCAATTGATCGTGATTTTTGCGATTGCCAGCCACGCCTGTTTTCCGGCGGGTAAGCCAGGGCTTTATCCGGGGTCCGATGCCGTTTGGCTAACGCTTCTCGTGGTCAATCTGATTGCCATCGCGGTCGCACTGGTGGCGGCGGGCGCGTCTTATCGCAATTGGCGCGTCGCGGACGCCAATGAGTCGCGCGCCCAGGACGAAATCCGGTTTCGGGTGGCGGCCCGCTCGCGATTCCTTGCCGGCTGGGGTGCCCTGGCGGGCCTCGGCTTTTTCGCCGCCGCGATCCTCAACACCATCGCGCTGTTCCTGGTGCCGTCATGTTTCGAATGAAATACCAGGCGGTGGGCGTGGCTATGGTGGTGCTGGCGCTCGGGAGTAATGCCGCGCCAGGCGTCGCCCAGGATTCGAACGGAAACGCGCGGCGCGGCGCCAAACTCACTGCCAGCTTGGGTTGCGGCGCCTGTCATTCGATCCCCGGCATTTCCGGAGCGCGCGGTCTGGTCGGTCCCCCGCTCGACAACATCGGTGCCCGGACAATCATCGCCGGCCTATTGCCCAACACGCCGGAGAATCTAGCGCGCTGGATCGAAGCTCCGCAAAGTGTCGTTCCCGGCAACGCCATGCCGAACATGGGTCTGAATGTCCGGGATGCCGCGGATATCGCCGCCTATCTCGACACGCTGCGGAATTAGCGGCGTCCAGCCGAATGAACATCGAAGGTCTTCACGTCATGAAAATCTCCGCTTTCGCAACCTTCCGGCTCGCCCTACCGATCGCGGCGATTGTCGCCTCGCTGGCATGGATGTGTGGCGCCGCAGCGGCGGAGGCGCCGACGCCACCTCCTTCCGCCGCACCCAAGGACGACGGCCAATGGGTCATGCCGGCCAAGAACTATGCCGCGACGCGATTTTCCGAACTGAACCAGATCAACCCAGACACCGTGCGCAATCTGCACGTCGATTTCACTTTCTCTCTTGCCGTGAATCGCGGGCAGGAAGCGGCGCCGATCGTTGCCGATGGCACCATGTTCATCGTGTCCGCTTATCCCAACTATGTTTACGCCCTCGATCTCACAAAGCCGGGCGGGCCGCTCAAATGGTCGTTCCAGCCCAAACCCGAACGCGCGTCGCAAGGCGTGGCGTGTTGCGACGTCGTCAATCGCGGGGGCGCGTTTTCGGACGGCAAATTCTTTTTCAACACGCTCGACGGCAACACCATCGCCCTCGACGCGGCGACCGGAAAGCAGCTTTGGCGCACGAAACTCGCTTATATCAACCAGGGCGAGAGCATCACGATGGCCCCGTTGGTGGTGAAAGGGAAAGTGCTGGTCGGGAATTCGGGGGGCGAGTTCGGCGTCCGCGGCTGGCTCACCGCGCTCGACGCGGACACTGGCAAGATCGCTTGGCGCGCGTATAGCGCCGGGCCGGACAAGGATGTTCTGATCGGATCCGATTTCCATGCCTTCTACGCCGAGGATCGCGGCACCGATCTGGGCGTCAAGACCTGGCCGCCCGAGGCCTGGAAGACCGGCGGCGGCACCGTATGGGGCTGGATCGCCTACGACCCGGATCTGAACCTGATCTATTACGGATCCGCCAATCCCGGCCCCTGGAACCAGGAACAGCGGCCCGGCGACAATAAATGGACCGCGACGATGTTCGCGCGCGATCCCGATACCGGCGCCGCCAGATGGGCCTACCAGATGAATCCGCATGATGAGCACGATTACGACGGCGTCAATGAGATCGTGCTCCTGGACATGCCGGTCGACGGCAAGATGCGCAAGGTCCTGCTGCATCCCGACCGCAATGGCTATCTCTACGTCATTGACCGGACCACTGGTCAGGTTGTGTCGGCCGATCCTTACGGCCCGGTCAATTCCACTACGGGAGTCGATCTTGAAACCGGACGTCTCGGGATCAATCCGGCAAAGGAAACCAAGGTCGGCACCGTCGTCCATGACATCTGTCCGACGGCATCGGGCGCGAAGGACTGGGAACCCTCGGCGTATTCGCCGATCACGGGCCTTCTTTACATCCCGCACGAAAATATCTGCATGGACTGGGAGAGCGTGCAGACGAACTATATCGCGGGAACGCCCTTCGTCGGCGCCACCGTGGTGATGAAGCCGGGCCCGGGCGGCAATCGGGGCGAATTCACCGCCTGGGACCCGGTCGCGCGCAAACCGGCGTGGCAGATCAAGGAAGATTTGCCGGTATGGAGCGGTGCGCTGGTGACCGCCGGCAACCTCGCCTTCTATGGCACGATGGATGGCTGGTTCAAGGCGGTCGACGCGAAGACCGGCGACATCAGATGGCAATTCAAAACCGGCTCCGGAATCATCGGTCAGCCGATCGCCTACAAGGCGCCCGACGGCCGCGAGGAGGTCGCGGTTCTATCCGGCGTCGGCGGCTGGGCGGGCGCGATCGTGGCGGGCAACCTCGATCCGCGCGATCCGACGGGCGCGCTCGGCTTCGTCGGCGCGATGACCGATCTCAAGCAAAAGACGACACCGGGAGGGATGCTCTATGTCTTCGCCCTGCCGCAGTAAGAAGGCGTGGCGCGGCTTGGCGATTGCGCTGGCCATCGCTGCCTTCCCCTTTTCCGCCGACATCGCGATCGGCGCGGGCGACAAGCCGGCCGACGAAAGCGGACCGGGCTTCACCCCCGATACGACGCTATTTCCGGGGGGCGGCTCAATGCCGCCCGAAGGTCCGCGCGGCAAGAAATACGACGGGAATGCCGCCGAGATCGCCCAGGGCGCGCGGCTGTTCGATTGGTACAATTGCTCCGGTTGCCATTTCCACGGCGCCGGCGGGATCGGGCCCTCGCTGATGGACCAGAACTGGATTTATGGCGGCCGGATCGATCAAATCTACGAGACGATCGCCTATGGCCGCCCCAACGGCATGCCGACCTGGCGGGGCAAGATTCCGCCGGAACAGATCTGGCAGATCGCCGCCTATGTTCGCTCGCTTTCGGCGCCATCGACGGCCAAAGGCGGCCCGGGCGAAACGGAGCCGATACCGCCGCCGCCGGTCGCGGAACATTCGAGCGAAGCCATCCCCCCTTCCCCGCCGGAACCCTCGGCATCGCCACAGCCTGCCGTGTCTCGCTCTGAAACGAGGCAGGCCCCGCCAGCGGAACATCCGGCCGGCGCGCCGCCTACGCTGCCCGCGAAACCAAACGAGACGCCGTGATCGCGCGTTGGAGCCCGCGCGCGGCATTAGCGCTGCTGGCGCTGATATCAGGCATCGCCGCCCCGCGAGCCGCAGCCGAGGCACGGGAACTGCGCGTCTGCGCCGATCCCAACAACATGCCGTTTTCGAATGACCGACAGGAGGGATTCGAAAACAAGATCGTCGCGGTAATCGCTCAAGAGCTCGACGCAACCGTAAGCTACGTTTGGTGGGCTCAGCGGCGCGGCTATGTTCGCAACACGCTAAAGGCGCAAAGCTGCGAACTCTGGCCGGGAGTTGCCACCGGGGTCAATACGATGACGACGACCCGACCGTATTATCGGTCGAGTTATATGTTCGTATCGCGAACGGGGGACCATCTCGACATCGTTTCGTTCGACGACCCGAAATTGCGCGATCTGACCGTCGGCGTGCAGATGATCGGCAGCGATGCCACGAACACACCGCCCGCACACGCCCTGGCGCGGCGCGGCATCACGCGGAACGTGCGCGGCTTCATGCTCTATGGCGACTATACGCGTCCTAATCCCCCGGCCGCGATCGTCGGCGCCGTAGCGACGAAAGCAGTCGACATCGCCATCGTCTGGGGGCCCCTGGCGGGATATTTCGCCGCCCAATCGGCCGTGCCGTTGACCTTGGCACCGGTACCTGAGGCTCCCGATGGTCCGATCTGGCCGATGAGCTTCGATATTTCGATGGGAGTCGGCAAGGGCGATGTCGCGCTGAAGGACGAACTGGATCGGGCACTCGATCGAGAGAAGCGCAAAATCGACGCGATTCTCGATTCTTATTACGTTCCGCGAGACAGCCCGCCCAGCCCGATGGCGATCCGTGCCGCTCCGTAGGGATCGAGTTTAGAAATCCGCGACAAAAAAGCCGCCGGTCCACATTTTTGGACCGGCGGTTCTCCATTCTTGGATGGGCTTTAGGTTACGCCGCGAAGCGGTGCTGGTGGTCGTGGTGGGTCACCCGGGGTGTCCGAGGAGCGCGCATCGCTCGCTGCAGCTTTCCGAATGCTCGGACCTCGATCTGCCGGATACGCTCCCGGGAAACCGCATAGCGGTGGCTCAATTCCTCGAGCGTCGAGGGCTCGTCCTGAATGCGTCGGGCGAAAATGATCTCGCGTTCCCGCGGCTTAAGCTGCTTCAGCGCCTGGTCCAAGAGGTCGCGGCGCTGGCCGGTCTCCTCGCGGTCGGCGAGCCGACTCTCCTGGCTCGGACCCTCGTCGGGAAGCATTTCCAGCCATTCGCTGTCACCCTCGATACCCACGGTCGCGTTGAGGGAACTGTCCGCTCCCGCGAGCCGGCGATTCATTTCGACGACTTCGTTCTCGGGCACGGCCAATTCCTCGGCGATAATCCGCACCGTTTCCGGCGACAGGTCGCCTTGCTCCAGCTCGGCTAGGCGGCTCTTGATCCGGCGCAGGTTGAAAAACAACTTCTTCTGCGCCGCCGTGGTTCCCATTTTCACCAGCGACCAGGAATGAAGGATGTATTCCTGGATGGCGGCGCGGATCCACCAGAGCGCATAGGTCGAAAAGCGGAATCCGCGCGACGGATCGAACTTTTCCGCGGCCTGCATCAACCCGACATTCCCCTCGCTCACCAGATCGGCTAACGGCAGCCCATAGCCGGCATATCCACGCGCAATCTTGATCACCAGCCTCAAATGGCTGCCGATTAAGTCGCGCAGCGAATCGGAATCCCTTTTGTCGCGCCAAGCGTGCGCCAATTGTTGTTCCCGCTCCATGGTCAACATGGGGAAGCGCTTCGCTTCCTCGACCAGGCGGATTAGACTGGTATCGACTCGTTGGTCCATAATCTCCACCTTTCTCGTCTCGCCTGTTCGCAGGCTGCGACTTGGCACTCCGTAATATACGAACAGAACTCCCCGGCAGATGATGCCGCGCTTCGCTCCTTTTTTGCGGTGCACAATAAAGTAGTTTCCAATGCCTCCTATTTCAAGACCAATTTAGTCCTAATTATGGCCGAAGGGCCATTAGGGAAGCATCGCTGCTATGTCGCATCCTCGGGTTTGGATCGAGCGAGTGCGGGGCCGGCCCACTCGTGGGCGGGAGTTGGACCGAGGGCTAGGCCAGCGTCGAGCCCCCGTCGAGCGGCACAACGGTACCCGTAACGAACGAATTGGTCATGAAAAAGAGAATGATCTCGGCGATTTCCTCGGGCTGCGCTACCCTTCTCAGCGGCACGTGAGAGGCGGCGCCTTCAAGGAATTTGCGCTTCTGTTCGGGCCCATACCGGTCCCACATCGGCGTATCGACCGGCCCAGGCGAGACGGTATTGACGCGTATCGGGGCCAGTTCGAGCGCTAGGCCGCGCGACAGGTTTTCAAGCGCGGCATTGATGGCCGCGATGAGCGCCGCTCCGGCCGAGGGCCGCTGGCTGAGGGCGCCCGACACGAAGGTGAGCGATCCGCCGGGCGCGATCTTGGCCGCCCGAGCTACTCGAAAGGCTGCCCAAAACTTGCCGTTCATCGCGGCTAGCGCCGGCGCCGTTTCCATGTCGCGGACATTGCCACGTCCACCCGCGCCGACGCTGCAAACGACATGGTCCCACACCGTGCCGTCGGCAAAGAACGCGGTAACCGAAGGGTCGTCCATCGCATCCATTACCCGGCCTTCGACACCCTGACCCAAACTCTTCAAGGCCTCTCCCAGGCGTTCCTTGGATCGACCGGCAATGGTCACCTTGGCGCCGGCGTCCGCCGCAAGCTTGGCGGCCGCCAGCCCCATGCCGGAACTGCCGCCGATCACAACGACCTTTTTACGTTGCAGTGAATCCAACGCTCGCATCCTCCTTCGATATTTAGTGGCCGAAACCGGGGTTCTCGTCAGCCGCGCTTCGCAACCCGACCGGCGCCATCTTGTACCGGCGCCGGTTGGCCGTAAAGCGCGGCTATCCTCGAGACGATTACGGTGTCGCGAAGAACCCGTGAACCTTCTTCCCGTCGGAATAAAATCCGACGATCTCGTTGTAGTCGTTGATGCCGTTGATAAAGGTGCCGGTCACGCCAAACGCCGCCTTCGACGATTGATCGGGATCGTCCACGATCGTGCTCGTCCCATTCTTGCTGTCGTAAAGCAAGCCGTGGGACACGCCACCCCGAGTCACCGCGCCGACCAACATGTCCTTATTGTTGATACCGAAGAACGCGGTACTCGTTGAACTCGGCGCATCCACGCTCTTGAAGTGGCCTTGCGTTCCGAGGAAGCCGTGCGACTTTCCCTTGCCGTCCACCCAAAAGCCGCAGATGACGTTGGTATTATTGATGCCGGTCGCCTGGAAGCTTTGGACACCGGAGAACGGCAAGGTGATCGCGGTAAACGTATTCTTCTCGATTTCATAGATATAGCCGTGTGAGTTGCCCTTGGCGTCATTGTAGAAACCCACTGCCAGATGGCCACTGTTCACGCCGAGCAATTGGTCGGTCTTAACCCCTCCCGAGGCGGCGGCATGAGGATCGGCTACCGAAGTGAACGTCCCATACTGGTTGACGAAGCCAAAATTGTTGCCCTTCCCATCGACCCAGAATCCGACCGTGATGGGGAATGACCGCGAAAAGCCCGAATTCGGGTCGTTGTTGCTGATGCCGATCACCTGGGTTTGGGCCGATTTCGGAAAATTCTCGTTGGCATAATGATCCTTCGGCACCAGGAGGTACCCCTTATTGGGTTCGACCGACCCGTCGCCATCATAGCCGACGATGTCATCGAGATTGTTGATGCCGAGGAGCTGATTGAAATTCGGGTCGGCGGGGTTGTCGAAGGTATCGAACTGATACTTTGTTGCGGCTTGGGCGGGCGCGGCGCCGCCGAGTACGACGAGCGCCGCGACGGCGAGGCCTCCCGCGAGGACAGCGCTCATGGAAGTCTGGTGGGCATGTCGACGAGTGAATCTGGCGTGCGGTAGTATTTTCATCCTTGGCCTCTCATTGTTGGTCGTGGATTAATCGTAAGCAAACCATGAAATGACGGAGTCGCTTGATAGAACGGAACGGCGGCGGCCGATTACGGGGCCGCCAGGAAGCCATGGACTTGCTCTCCGTCGGAATAAAAACCGACGATCTCGTTGTAATCGTTGATACCGTTGATCGTAGTCCCCGTGACATTGAACGCAGGCTGCGACGATTGTTTGGGGTCGTCCACGATTGTGCTGACTTTCGAGCTGCTGTTGTAAATCAGTCCGTGCGACACGCCGGCCTGGGTCTCGAAGCCGACCAGCATATCCTTGTTGTTCAGCCCGAAGAACACGGTGCCCGTCGAACCCGGCGCGTTCACGCTAACGTAACTGCCAGGTTTACCGTAGAAACCGTGGGTATTTCCGGCGCCGTCGACATACGATCCGCAGACGATGTCGGCGTCGTTGATGCCGGCCGACGTAACGCTCACCGCCCCGAACGCCGCGGGAAGCGTGATCGGCGTAAATTTTTCGTTGGCGAAATTGTAGGTATAGCCATGGGAATTGCCCTTGGCGTCAAGATAGAATCCGACGCCGATGTAATGGTCGTTCACGCCAAGCAATTGGTTCGTCTTGATCCCGCCGGATACGCCCGCATTCGGGTTATCGACGGTAAAAAACTCGCCATTCACGTTTGCGAATCCGTGATTGTTGCCGTGGGTGTCGATCCAGAATCCAACCGTGTAGGTGAACGCAAATGGAAAGGCCTTGGGGATAATGTTGTTGATGCCGATTACTTGCGTTTGGACCGAATCGGGATAATTTTCGCTCGAAAAATGATCGCGGGGAAATAAATTGTATCCCTTGTTCGGTTTCTGCACGCCATCGCCATCGTAGCCGACGATCTCGAGATTGTTGTTGATGCCGAGAAGCTGATTGAAATTCACGTCGGCGGGGTTGTCGATCGTGAGGAAATTATAGGCGGCGTGAGCGGCGCCGGCGCATCCGAGCGTCAGGAACGCGGCGGCCGCGATCCCGGCGAGAATGCCGCCGGCGCGAGCCTTAGGGAGGCGCGCGAAACCCCCGCGCGATGCCGTGGCATATGAATTTTTCATGCGGACCTCTCTTGGCTGGGGAAAATTGGGTGCGGCTAACGGGGACGGATCGGGGTAAAATGAATCCAGAGATGAAGAAGCTGCGACCAACATAGCGGGTCCGGTGCACGAACGTACAGATAATCTTTATAATGGCGCAATAATAGGCGCACACTATAAAGTTTATCGTGAAGTACTACTATCCTATCGATTGGGGTGTCGCGATTGACGATTTGCCACGAGGGAAGCCGATATGAGCCAGACCGGATCGTCCCATCTCGCCAGTAATCTGGAGAAGGCGGAGCGTCATCTCGGGCGTTTTCGCGGCGGGTTGCTCGGCCATTTCATCGCCGGCAAGCATGCGGCCGGCCATTCCGGCCAGCATTTCCCCGATCTGTCGCCCGTGGACAATCGGCCCTTGTGCGAGGTCGCGGCGGGCGATGCCCGCGACATCGACGACGCGGCCAAGGCGGCCAAGGCGGCGTTTCGGGCATGGCGCGATGTGGCGCCGGCAAGACGCCGCACTCTCCTGCATCGCTTCGCCGATTTGATCGAGCGGCGCGCCGAGGAAATCGCGCTGGTCGAGAGTTGCGACACTGGCCAGCCGATTCGCTTCATGAACGCCGCCGCGGCCCGCGCCGCCGACAATTTCCGCTTCTTCGCCGACCGCGCGGCGGACGCGCGCGACGGCCTGTCGCTGCCGGCCGAGGAGCATTTCAATTTCACGCTGCGCGAGCCGATCGGGCCCGTCGGCATCATCACGCCGTGGAACACGCCCTTCATGCTCTCGACCTGGAAGATCGCGCCCGCGCTGGCGGCGGGGTGCACGGTCGTGCACAAGCCGGCGGAATGGTCGCCGCTGACGGCAATGCTCCTGGCCGAGATCGCGATCGAGGCGGGGCTGCCGCCGGGCGTGCTCAACATGGTGAACGGCTTCGGCGAAGAAGCGGGGCGGGCGCTGACCGAGCATCCCGACATCAAGGCCATCGGCTTCGTCGGCGAGAGCGCGACCGGGAGCGCCATCATGGCGCAAGGCTCCGCCACCCTGAAGCGCGTCCATTTCGAACTGGGCGGCAAGAATCCCGTGATCGTGTTCGCCGACGCCGATTTGGACCGCGCCCTCGATGCCGTCATCTTCATGATCTACAGCCTCAATGGCGAGCGCTGCACCTCCTCCTCGCGGCTCCTCATAGAGCATGCGATCGCGCGGGAGTTCGGCGAGCGCCTCCAGGCCCGGCTCGAAAAGCTCCGCGTCGGCCATCCGCTCGCGCCCGAGACCGAGATCGGGCCCCTCATCCATCCCCACCATCGCGACAAGGTTCTGAGCTATGTCGGGGTCGCGAGGGACGAGGGCGTGCGCGTCCTCGAAGGCGCAGCACTCGCGCCCGAACTCGAGGGCGGCAATTACGTCCGGCCGCTGGCGTTCCTCGGCGCGCGCAACGACATGCGCATCGCGCAGGAAGAGATTTTCGGCCCCTGCCTCACCGTGATCGAGTTCGCCGACGAGGTCGAAGCCATCGCCCTCGCCAACGACGTCCGCTACGGCCTCACCGCCTATGCCTGGACGCGCGATGCGGGCCGCGCCCTGCGCCTCGCGCGCCGGCTCGAAGCCGGCATGATCTGGATCAATTCCGAGAACAACCGGCATCTCCCCTCGCCGTTCGGCGGCATGAAGGCGAGCGGCATCGGGCGCGACGGCGGCGATTACTCCTTCGACTTCTACATGGAGACGAAGAATGTCTGCATCGCCCTCGATACCCACAGAGTGCCTAAATTAGGGTAATAATAATCGCTTAATCTCTAATTAGGTGTATTCTCGGCGCTAACTTGAGCGCGTGTCCGCCGGAAAACCGCGCAAATCCGCCAAAATTGGCTTCGTTTGGTAAAATTTTTTGTTTGGCCACCCTATTCGTCCCCCAAAAGTCGTCACGCTTTGAGCGAATTATATATGCTTTTTGCGTTCACAGTCAAGGGTCAACGATTCCGTGATTTCGCCGTCCGTTTTGCGTGCGCTAAGGTTTTAGCACCACGCGGCCGAAGATTTTGCCGGCGCGCAGATCGTCGAGCACCTGGTTGGCCCCATCGAGAGGTCGCGCCGCGACCGGGATCGGAGGCACCTTGCCGGCCTGCACCAGCGCCATCAGTTCGTGCATCTCGGCCAGCGATCCGACATAGGAGCCTCGGATTGTCAGCATGCGGTTGGCGAAGGTCAGCATGCCGAACGGCACCTCGCCACCGGCGAGCCCGACCTCGATCAGCTTGCCGTCGCGGCGCAGGCAATTGACCCCGAACTGCGCGGTCGCCGGCGCGCCGACGAAATCGATGGCGCCCGCGGCGCCGGCGCCGAATTGCGTCTCGGCGCGCAGCTTCGCGAGACTCTCCTTGTCGGCATTGTCGTAGGCCGCCGCGGCACCCGCTTCGAGTGCCGCTTCGCGCTTTTTCGCATCGAGGTCGGCGACCACGATGCGCGCCTTGAGGACCGAGGGCGCGATCTTCACCGCGCTCAACCCGACGCCGCCGGCGCCGACGATCACCACCGTCTCCTCGGCGCCGAGCGGCGCGAGCTTCTTCAAGGCGCTGTAGGCGGTCAGGCCGGAGCAGGCATAAGTGCAGGCGAGATCGGCGGGAATGCCGGCATAATCGATGAGATAGCGCGGATGCGGCACCAGCACACGATCCGCATAGCCGCCGGCGCGTCGCACGCCAAGCGCCTGGCCGTTGTTGCACAGCAGCTCATCGCCGCGCTTGCAGAACTCGCACCGGCCGCAGCCGATCCAGGGGAAGACGACGCGCTTGTCGCCGACGTTGACGCCCGTAGCCTCCGGCCCGAGCGCCGCGACCACGCCGACCATCTCATGGCCCAAGGTGTGCGGCAGCGTGAAGCCGACCTTGGCGTACTCGATCTTGCGGCCGCCGCCCATGTCGGAAACGCCGTCCTGGATATGGATGTCGCTATGGCAAACGCCGCACGCCTCGATCCGGACCAGCACCTCGGTGCCCTCCGGAACCGGGTCGGGCGCCTCCATGGGCTTCAGCGCCTGGCCCCATTCGACGATCTGCATGCTGTGCATAATTCTTCCTCCGGATACGGAACGAGCGATCTTACTGGCCTGGCACCCGCCGCGACAGCGCCGATCTTGCCGCGCGACCTGCGCCGCAATACGCGTAACCATTTCCCGGCGTCGATCCCTATAATCTCGCATGTTCGTGCCCGTGCCCCGCTCGCTCCCCACGAAAATCGCAGCCATCGTCGGCCGACGGGCACCCGCCGACGGTGACACGCAGCAAGCCACCAGACGCGAAACCAGGCGGCTCGCGCTGCAAATCCGCTGGCGCGCCTTCTTGCGAAGCCTGAGCCGGCGCAATCTGCGCAACAACGAAGTGGCGCTGATCGTCCTCGCCGCGATCCTGGGCTTTCTCATCGGCTGCGCCGTCGCGCTGATGCGCCAATGCATGCAATGGATGCACGAAATCAATTACGCCATGCCCGATTACCGGCTGTTGAGCGAGGGTATCGGGCTCGAATCTTGGCGCGTTCTCCTGATCCCCGCGGCCGGCGGCGTCGCGGTCGGACTGGCGGCCGTGCTGATCCGGCGCTGGCGGCCGCACGAGATCGTCGATTCGATCGAGGCGAACGCGCTCTTCGGCGGCAAAATGTCGCTTATCGACAGCATCAATCTCGCCGTCATGACGCTGCTGTCGGGCGGGTTCGGCGCTTCGGTCGGGCTGGAGGCGGCCTATACGCAGGTCGGCTCCGGCTTTGCCTCGAACATCGGCGAAACCCTGCGGGCGCGCCGCGCCGATCTGCGGACGCTCGTGGGCTGCGGCGCCGCTGCCGCCATCGCCGCCGCCTTCAACGCGCCGCTCGCCGGCGCGTTCTATGCGTTCGAGCTGGTGATCGGCAGCTATTCGACCTCGGTGCTGGCGCCTGTCGGCGTCGCCGCGCTCGCCGGGACCTTCGCGACCCGATGGACCTTCGGGTCCAGTCCGCTGTTTCTCATCACCGATCCGGTGCGGCTCCACAATTGGGATTATCTGCTGTTCGCCGCGCTCGGCCTTGGCTCGGCGGCGGTCGGGATCGGGACCATGGTCGCGGTGACGGCGATCGAGCGGGTGCTGCGCGAGCGCGCCCTGCCGCTGTGGCTTCGCCCGGTCCTGGGCGGCCTCGCGGTCGGATCGATCGCGTTGTTCTTTCCGCAAGTGCTGGGCAGCGGCCACGGCGCCATTCAGCACATCCTCGGTCACAATATCGCGCCGCTCGTCCTCTTGATGCTCGTTCCCGCCAAGGCGCTGGCCTCGGCGCTTTCGGTTGGCTCCGGGTTTCGCGGCGGCCTGTTCAGCTCGTCCCTGTTCCTCGGCGGCCTGTTTGGCTGCGGAATCGGCGGGGTCCTCGCCCTGGCATTGCCCGGCTTGGGGATCGACCAGCTCGCCTATACCCTTGTCGGCATGGGCTCGATGGCGGCCGCCATCGTCGGCGCCCCGGTGACCATGATCCTGCTCATCCTCGAACTCACGTCGGACTTCTACGTCGCGCTCGGCGTGATGGTGGGGGTCATCGTGGCCTCGATCGTGACCCGCATGGCGTTCGGCTATTCCTTCGCGACCTGGCGCTTCCACGTCCGCGGCGTGCCGATCCACGGCGCGTCCGATGTTGGCTGGGTTCGCGACCTGACCGTCGGAAAATTGATGCGGCGCGATGCGCATCTCGCGCCCGAGGATACGCCCCTCGCCACGTTGCGCGAGCGTTTCCCGCTCGGCGGCCCGAAGCGCATCTTCCTGACCGATGCAAACGGACAGTATGCGGGGATCGTACTCACCGCCGACATCCACAAACCCGACCTCACGGAAAAGCTCGCCAAGCTGACCGCGCGGGACCTGCGCCATGGCGAAACCGATTTTCTCCTGCCGCAACAGAATGTCCGGGTCGCGCTCGAACGCTTCGTCAACGCCGAATTGGAGGCGTTGCCGGTTTTGGCCAGCGCCGCCGACCGCCGCGCGATCGGGTTCCTGACGGAGGCCTATGCGCTGCGACGCTACAACCAGGAATTGGAGGGTGCGCGCGGCGACGACCTCAAGGACAGCGCTTTGCTCGGGCCGGCCTGAGGCGCGCGGACAAAAAATACATTGTTATTGGCGTCAGTCGCTGGCACCCTCGCCTGGAAATCTCTGGACCGACCAGGGCGCCGCAGCCGCGATGTGACCAAAAAGCGTGGCACGGTGGGAGGGAAAATGCCGGGCGAATTTAAGATCACGCGTTTCGATCGAGAAAAACCGTTCGGGCTTCCGCCCGTGGGGAATGCGTCGTTCGCGTTCCGCCACCACGGGCGATTTCGGAAAAGTGCTCACGTAACAGGAGGAAATCGATGAGACGATGGTTATTGGGGGTGGCGCTCGCCGCCTTTGTGCCGGCTGCGGCTTATGCGCAGACCGACGCCGATTTGCTGAAAGCCGACAAGGATACCCACAACATCTTCTATGGCGGCGGCTATAGCCAGAACCGGTATAGCCCGCTGGACAAGATCAACACCAAGAATGTCAGCGACCTGACGCCGGTGTTCGCGGTGCAGCTTTCGAACGACAAGGCGCACGAGGAACAGCCGATCCTGTGGCAGGGGGTGTTCTACCTCTCCGACCACAATGCCACCCTGGCGGTCGACGCCAAGACCGGCCAAGTGCTGTGGAAGAACGTGCTCGATTATCCCGCCGACCTGGCGAAGGAAGTCTGCTGCGGCCAGATCAGCCGCGGCGTCGCGGTCTATGACGGCAAGGTCTTCCGCGCCTCGCTCGACGATAATCTCTATGCCTACGACGCCAAGACCGGCAAGGAATTGTGGAAGCAGAACGTCTTCGACTACAAGCAGGGCTACGCCATGACGGGCGCGCCTCTGATTGCGGAAGGCGTGCTGATGACCGGTATCGCCGGCGCGGAATATGGCGCTCGCGATTTCATCGATGGCTGGGATCCGGCCACCGGCAAGCGCCTGTGGCGGACCTATATCCCCGCATGCGCGCCGGACAAGGGTGGCGACACGTGGGGTTCGGGCGACGCCTGCAAGCGCGGCGGCGGCTCGACCTGGATCACCGGCAGCTACGATCCGGAAACCCACATGGTCTATTGGGGGACCGGCAACCCCGGCTCGTGGTTCGTGGCCGACCGGCCAGGCGACAATCTTTATACGTCGTCCGTGATCGCGTTCAGCCCGAAAGACGGCCAGATCAAGTGGCACTACCAATTCTCGCCGCATGACGGGATGGATTTCGACGGCGTGAACGAGATGGTTCTCACGACGCTGAAGGTGGACGGCAAGGACACCAAGGTGATCCTCCACGCCGACCGCAATTCGTTCTTCTATGTCATCGACCGTACCAACGGCCATCTGATCCAGGCCTTCCCCTTCGCCAAGCAGAACTGGGCGGAGAAGATCGACCTGCAGACCGGTCGTCCGGTGCTGACGCAGACCGCGAAGGACTAT
>Ga0182024_10011683_pt1 | contig 17566 bp, 17 predicted proteins | sample P32metaG_FD_120480 | JGI IMG/M metagenome (GOLD analysis project Ga0182024, IMG submission 120480) | Permafrost microbial communities from Stordalen Mire, Sweden - P3-2 metaG (Illumina Assembly) | ecosystem: Environmental > Terrestrial > Soil > Wetlands > Permafrost | place: Sweden: Stordalen... | reverse complement strand
GGCCTGGTCGCCGAAGTCCACCACGAACTGGTTCATGCAGACAGTGCCCGAGATCGTGAACCGCCGCCCGCGGACCTGCACCTCGGCCAGGCCCGACGCGTTCCTCGGCACTCCCTCCGCGTAGCCGAGCGGGACCAGGCCGAGCGTGCTCCGGCCGGTGGTGACGTGCCGGAGCCCGTAGGACACGCCGGTGCCCGCCGGCACCTGCTTGGCCAGGACCAGCCGCGCCCGCAGGGTCATGGCCGGCCGCAGCCAGCCCGGCAGCTCACCCGGCAGCGTGGACAGCCCGACCACCGCGCCGCCCGGCCGGACCAGGTCGAACCACGTCTGCGGCAGCGTCAGCGTGGCCGGGGTGTTGGCGAGATGACGCAGCTCCGGCCGGGCGCCGGCCCGCTCCGCCAGCTCGACCGCGTCCCGGAACGCCGCCAGCTGCGCGTCAATCGAGGCATGCCCGGGGATATCGGCGCAGGCCAGGTGCGACCAGATGCCGGTGATCCGGACATGGCCGGCCGCCTCGGCGGCCAGCGCGGCGGCCACCAGCCCTGGCCAGTCCGCGGCCGTGGCGCCGCCCCTGGACATTCCCGTGTCCGCCTTCAGGTGCAGTCGCGCTGGCCGCCCGGCGTGCTGCGCGGCGACCGCGATCTGGCCGACCAGCGCGGCCGAGCCCGCGGACAGGTCAATGCCGCCGCGGATGGCCTCCTCGTGCGCCGCGTCTGGCGCGGCCAGCAGGCACAGCACGGGCGCGGTGACACCGGCCTGCCGGAGCGCCAGCGCGTCGCCGGTCTGCACGACGCCGAGCCAGTCAGCGCCGCCGGCCAGTGCCGCCGTCGCGGTGGGAATCATCCCGTGGCCGTACCCGTCCGCCTTGACGACCGCCATCAGCTGAGCCCCGCCGACATGCCGGCGCAGCGCCGAGACATTCTCCTTGATCGCGCCCTGATCGATGAGCGCCTCCGGGTGACCGTCCATGACGCCCAGTGTGCCAGCAGCAGTGCGCCCCGGGCCGGATCTGCGCGGGCGGCCCGGACGTGATAGGCAGTTGGCATGGTCGCACTCATTCCACGGCAGGTACTTTTCGGCAATCCCGAGCGGGTCAGGCCCCGGATCTCCCCCGACGGGACCCAGCTGGCGTGGATCGCGCCCAGCGATGGCGTGCTCAACGTCTGGGTCGCCCCGGTGAACTCGGGACGGGATCAGGGGATCGACTGGTCCGCGGCGCGGGTCGTGACCGATGACTCCGATCGCGGCATCCGCATGTTCGAGTGGGCGCACGACGGCAGGCACCTGCTGTACGTGCAGGACGCCGGCGGCGACGAGAACTGGCGGCTGCACGATGTTGACCTGGCCACGATGCAGCGGCGTGACCTCACCCCGTTCGACAACGTCCAGACGCAGCTCATCGCCGCGGAGAAGAAGTTCCCGACCGAGATCCTGATCGGGCTGAACAAGGACAACCCGCAGCTGCATGACGTCTACCGGCTCGACCTCACCACCGGCGAGCTGACGAGGGAAGTCGAGAACCCCGGCTTCGTCGGCTGGCTCGCCGACAGTCAGCTGGTGGTGCGCGCCGCGGCCGCGCCGCAGCCCGACGGCAGCATCATCCTGATGGTCCGCGGCAGCGCCGGCGAGGACTGGCGGGCACTGCTGACCATCGCCGCCGAGGACGCGCTGACCAGCTCGCCGGTCGCGTTCAGCGAGGACGGCGCAGCGCTGCTCGGGGTGAGCTCGGTGGGGGCGGACACCGGCAGGCTGGTCCGCATCGACCTGGCGACGGGCACCGCCGAGGTGCTGGCCGAGGATCCGGACTGCGATGTCACCGCCGTCCGGCTGCACCCGGACACCCGCGAGCCGCAGATCGTCACGTTCCTGAAGGACCGCTCCGAGTACCGGGTCCTCGACCCGGACGTCGAGGCCGATCTCGCGGCAATCCGGGCGCTGCACCCGGGCGATCCCTCTTTCGCCGACGCCGACGACGCCGACCGGACCTGGCTGATCGGGTTCACCAACGACACCGGCGCGATCCCGTACTACAGCTACGACCGGGATACCCGCAGCGGGCAGTTCCTTTTCGAGCACCAGCCCGAGCTGTCCCGCTACGAGCTGGCGCCGATGGAGCCGTTCTCCTTCGCCTCCCGGGACGGCCTCACCATCCACGGGTACGCGACGTTCCCGCCGGGGGCCGGGCGCGAAGGGCTGCCGATGGTGCTCAACGTGCACGGCGGGCCATGGGCACGCGACGCGTGGGGCTTCAATCCCGAGGCCCAGTGGCTGGCCAACCGCGGCTACCTGTGCGTGCAGGTCAACTTCCGCGGCTCGACCGGGTACGGCAAGGCGTTCGTCAACGCCGGCGACCGGGAGTGGGGCGGCCGCATGCACGACGACCTCGTGGACGCGGTGGCATTCGCCACCGGCCAGGGCTGGGCCGATCCCGCCCGGGTGGCGATCTATGGTGGCTCTTACGGCGGCTATGCCGCCCTGGTCGGGGCCGCGTTCACCCCGGAGCTGTTCTGCTGCGCTGTCGACATCGTCGGCCCGTCCAACCTGAAAACCCTCATCGAGACGATCCCGGCGTACTGGGCGCCGATGATCGCCCAGTTCCACCGCTCGGTGGGCGACCCGGCAAAGGACGCCGACTTCCTCTGGTCCCGGTCGCCGCTGTCGCGCGCGGACAACATCAGCATCCCGCTGCTCATCGCCCAGGGAGCCAACGATCCCCGGGTGAAGCAGGCCGAGTCAGAGCAGATCGTCGCGGCGCTGGTGGAGGCCGGGATCGAGCACGAGTACCTGCTGTTCCCTGACGAGGGGCATGGCTTCGCGAAGCCGGAGAACCGGCTGCGCTTCTACGCTGCGGCCGAGCGGTTCCTGGCCAGGCATCTCGGCGGCCGGGCCGAAGAGTAGCGGGCCAAGGAGTAGCGGGCCAAGGAGTAGCGAAAACGAGCACAGCATCCCAGCCCCCGGCTACGGCGACCGCACGGCCGGGAATAACGCCGGCGCGGCCGCGGATCAGCGCGCGAACGCCAGCGCGAGCGGGGTTGCGCGAGGATCCCCGGCCCGCCGGGGAGCAACGCGCGGAAGGCCGGCCCGGCCGGGTAGCGCGAGGACCGCCCGGCCCGCCGGGGAGCAACGCGCGGAAGGCCGGCCCGGCCGGATAGCGCGAGGACCGCCGGCCCGGCCGGGGAGCAACGCGCGGAAGGCCGGCCCGGCCGGATAGCGCGAGGACCGCCGGCCCGGCCGGGTTAGCGGGCACCCGCGGCGGCCATCCGGATGGCCGCCGGGAGCGCATCGATCAGGTCCGCCGCGCCGATCGGGGCGCCCTCGGACACCGGGCGGCCGGCGTCCGCCGCGCCGCCGTGCGCGGCGCCGGTGGCGGCCAGCCGTCCGGCCATGCCGTGCAGGTACGCGGCGACGGCCGCCGCCTCCGGCGGTGCCAGGCCCTGCGCGAGCAGCGCGCCCGCCAGCCCGGAGAGCACGTCCCCGGAGCCTGCCGTGGCGAGCCAGCTGGTGCCGGTGGCATTCACCAGGACGGCCGGGCTCCCCGACGCGGTCGCGATCACCGTGGTCGATCCCTTGAGCAGAACCGTCACGCCCAGGTCGTCGGCGGCTCTGCTGGCATGCTCAAGGCGCCTGGCCTCGACCGCGGCCCGGTCGGTCCCGAGTAGCCTGGCCAGCTCGCCGGCGTGCGGCGTGATCAGCGTGGGGGCGGCGCGCGGCAGCAGCTCCCTGTGCTCCGCGAGCAGGGTGATCCCGTCGGCGTCGACCAGGACGGGAAGGCTGCCCGACAGTACCTCTGCCAGGAGCATTGCCGAGGCGGGCTGCGTTCCAAATCCTGGGCCAGCAACCCATGCCTGGACACGGCCTGCCTGCTGGATCGCGCGGGCCGCGGGCACCTCGTCGCCGATCACGGTCAGCACTGCCTCTGGCCAGTGCTGCCGCACCACAGCCGCCGCCTGCTCGGCCGTGACCAGCCGGATCATCCCCGCGCCGCCGCGCACCGCGCCGCCGACGGCCAGGTTGGCGGCGCCGGTGAACCGGCTGCTGCCCGCCAGGATGCCGAGCACGCCCCGGCGGTACTTGTCGGATTCGGCCGTCGGGCGGGGCAGCAGGGCCGCGACATCCGCGTTCTGCAGCGCCGCCGCGCTGGCCGGGGCAAGGTAGGCCGCCAGCCCGATGTCGATCAGCTCGGCCGCTCCCGCGAGCGCGGCGCCAGGGTCGATGAACAGGCCCGGCTTCCAGGTGCCGAACGTCACGGTCACGTCCGCCCGGACGGCGGCGCCCGTCACCTCTCCGGTGTCCGCGTCGATCCCGCTCGGCAGGTCAACCGCGACGACCAGTGCCCGCGCGGAGGCCGCCCGGGCGGCCAGTGCGGCGGCAGGCTCCCGCAGGCCGCCTCGCCCGCCGATGCCGAGAATGCCGTCGATGATGATGTCCGCGCGCTCGATCAGGGTGGTGCCGTCCTCCGGGCCGGCCAGCCGCCCGCCGGAGGCGAGCAGCGCCGTCACGCCGCCCTGGTGCGCCCGCGGCCCGGTGGTTACCGCCGTCACGATCGCGCCACGGCGGGCCAGCAGCGCGCCCGCGTAGAGCGCGTCGCCGCCGTTGTCCCCGGTACCGGCCAGGACGACGACCCGCGATCCGTACACCTGCCCGAGCAGCCGGGCGCAGACGGACGCCAGGCCGGCTGCCGCCCGCTGCATCAGCGAGCCGTCCGGCACGTGCGCCATCAGCGCGGACTCGGCCGCGCGGACGTCCGCGACGTGGTGCGCGTTCCTCATGACTCGGCCACCACCATCGCCACGCACATGCCGCCGTCGTGACTGAGCGAGACGTGCCAGCTCCGGATGCCCAGCCTGGCCGCGGCCGCAGCGGCGCTCCCCCGGACCTCGAGCACGGGCCGTCCGCGGCTGTCGTGCATCACCTCCACGTCGGTCCAGCGCAGGCCAGCAGGTCCGCCCAGCGCCTTCGCCACGGCTTCCTTCGCGGCGAAACAGGCGGCCAGGGAGGCAGCCGGCCCGTCCTGTTCGCCCTTAGCGAACAGCCGGCTGGTGAGTGCCGGAGTTCTCCGCAGCGCCTCGCTGAGCCGGGAGATGTCCGCGATATCGACACCGATGCCCACGATCACGGGTCCAGCCTGTCATGCGGGGCCTGCGCCGCTCCAGCCTGTCATGCGGGGCCTGCGCCGCCATGCCCGGTCAGTCCGGCAGCTCGCACGAGCGCCCGCAGCGGCGAAACGTGCCCTCCCAGCCTCGCCGCCGCAGCGTGGCCCCGATCTCGGCGGCGACGTGGCACGGCCGCTCGGTCACGTCCGGCCAGCCATATCGGAGCGTGACCTGTCCCTCGGCGGCGTTCGCGTTGTCCCGGCGGATGTCCCCCCAGCGGAGTCCTGCCGGGTGGGCGGCCTGCCCGTCAAGTTCCACCACCACGCCGTAGCAGTCGTGGTCGACATCCTGGTACTGGCGCCTGCCGCCCCGGCGTACCGCGTGTTGCCGCTTCCTGGGTGGCAGGCCGTGCGGGCGCTCAACCCGGTCGACGTAGCGGAATTCGAGCAGTGAATGCACGCCTAACCGACGGAGGGGTGCGGGAGGCTCCAGGGAGGGGCCGATGCCAGGGCGGGCTGGGGTTACTCCACCGTCACGGACTTGGCCAGGTTGCGGGGCTGGTCCACGTCGTGGCCCTTGGCCGCGGCGAGCTCGCAGGCGAACACCTGCAGCGGCACGGTTGCCACCAGCGGCTGCATCAGCGTCGGCACGGCGGGCAGCTTGATCAGGGTGTCGGCGTAGGGCGCCACCACGTCGTCGCCCTCCTCGGCGATGACGATGGTGCGGGCGCCACGGGCCCTGATCTCCTGGATGTTCGACACGATCTTGTCGTGCAGGACCGAGCGCCCGTCCGCGGACGGCACTATCACCACGACCGGCAGCCCGTCGGCGATCAGCGCGATCGGCCCGTGCTTGAGCTCGCCGGCCGCGAATCCCTCCGCGTGCATGTAGGCGAGTTCCTTGAGCTTCAGGGCACCTTCCAGGGCGACGGGGTACCCGACATGGCGGCCGAGGAAGAGCACGCAGCGCTGGCCGGCCAGGTCCCTGGCTACCGCCCGCACCGGGTCCATCTCGGTCAGGACCTTGGCCACCGCGGCCGGCATCTGCTGCAGCTGATCCATCACGACGCCGACCTCGTCGTCGTACATGGTGCCGCGCACCTGCGCCAGGTAGAGCGCCACCAGGTAACACGCGACCAGCTGGGTAAGGAAAGCCTTCGTGGACGCCACGGCAATCTCGGGGCCGGCGTGCGTATACACGACCCCGTCGCTCTCCCGCGGGATGGACGAGCTGTTCACGTTGCAGATCGCGATGACCCGGGAGCGCTGCTCGCGGGCGTGCCGGACCGCCATCAGGGTGTCCATCGTCTCGCCGGACTGGGAGATCGCGATGACCAGGGTGGACCGGGTGAGGATCGGGTCGCGGTAGCGGAACTCGCTGGCCAGCTCCACCTCGCAGGGAATCTTGCTCCAGTGCTCGATGGCGTACTTCGCGATCATCCCCGCGTGGTAGGCGGTGCCGCAGGCCACGATGATGATCTTGTCAACATCACGCAGCTCATCGTCGGAAAGGCGGATCTCGTCGAGGGTCAGCCGGCCGTCCCGGCCGGCCCGGCCGAGCATCGCGTCGGCAATCGCATGCGGCTGCTCGGCGATCTCCTTGAGCATGAAGTACTCGAAGCCGGCCTTCTCCGCGGCCGAGAGGTCCCAGTCCACGTGGTAGTCGCGCACCTCGGCGGGCAGGCCGTCGAACCCGGTTACCGTGATCCGGTCGGCGCGCACCTCGGCGACCTGGTCCTGGCCGAGTTCCACCGCCTCCCTCGTATAGGCGATAAACGCCGCCACGTCGCTGGCGAGGAAGTTCTCGCCAGCGCCCCGGCCGATCACGAGCGGGGAGTTGCGCCGCGCGCCGACGACCGCGCCCGGGTCGCGCACGTCCACCGCGACAAGCGTGAACGCCCCGCGCAGCCGCTGGCAGACCTGGCGCATGGCAGCAGCCAGCGAGCCCGGCGGCGGGGCACCGGTCCCCGGCACGTCTGCCATCGCCGCCATCTGCTCCTCAATCAGGTGCGCGACGAGCTCGGTGTCGGTTTCGGAGGTCAGATCATGGCCCTGGGCCTCGACCTCGGTGCGCAGCGCGGCGAAATTCTCGATGATCCCGTTGTGCACCACGGCCAGCTGGTCCCCGCAGTCGGTGTGCGGGTGCGCGTTCGGGTCGGTGGGCGGCCCGTGGGTAGCCCACCGGGTGTGGCCCACGCCGACCAGGCCGTCCAGCGGGGGACGGTCCGCGAGCGCGGCCTTGAGGTTGCCGAGTTTGCCCGCCCGCTTGGCCCAGGTGAGCTTCCCGTCCGCAATGACCGCGACGCCCGCGGAGTCGTAGCCGCGGTACTCCAGCCGGCCAAGGCCCGCCACGACGACGCCCGCCGCCTGCCGGTAGCCGGTATACCCCACGATTCCGCACATGGCCGCCAGGCTAGTACCTGATGGACGCCACCCATTCAGACACGCTCAGTTAGTTATGATAACTAAAAGTAAAATAAACTACGGCGATCTCCCGGCCGGGGTGAGATGGAACCGGGTGCGCTTGAGCGGCATGGAGCGGGCGCGCGGCGGGGGTGAGATGGGACCGGGCGGGGCGGAGCGAGCGACTCAGGCCAGCTCGCGGACGGCGCCGGCGAGCCGCTCAGCCACCCGGTGCGCCTGATCGGCATCCAGCGCCTCGACCATCACGCGGACCGCGTTCTCGGTCCCGCTCGGCCGGACCAGCACCCGGCCTGACGTGCCAAGCTCCGCCTCCGCGGCGATCACGGCGGCGGCCAGCCCGGCGGAAGAGGCGGCCAGCGACTTGTCCACCCCCGGCACGTTGATGAGAACCTGCGGGTACCTGGTCATCACCCCGGCGAGCTCGCGCAGCGGCCGGCCGCTGCGGGCCATGACCGACAGCAGTTGCAGGCCGGTCAGCAGGCCATCGCCGGTCGTCGCGTGATCGAGCAGGATCACGTGGCCGGACTGCTCCCCGCCCAGCACCAGCTTGCCCTCCCGCATTGCCTCCAGCACGTACCGGTCCCCGACCGGGGTCTCGACCACGTCAATGCCTGCCGCGCGCATCGCCTTCCGGAAGCCGAGGTTGGCCATGACCGTCGTCACGACCGTGTCTCCGGCCAACTGCCCGGCATCCCGCAGCGCCAGGGCAAGCACGGCCAGGATCTGGTCACCGTCGATCAGCTGGCCGTCTGCGTCGACAGCGAGGCACCGGTCCGCGTCGCCGTCGTGCGCGATCCCGGCATCGGCCCGGTACTGCGTCACGGCCGCCGCCAGCGCGCCGAGCGAGGTCGAGCCGCAGCCGTCGTTGATATTCAGCCCATCGGGCTCCGCGCCGATCGCGACCACGTCGGCTCCCGCACGGCGGAGCAGCCGCGGCGCCAGCTCAGATGCGGCCCCATGCGCGCAGTCGACGACGACCCGCAGCCCGGCCAGCGGCAATCCGTCACCAGAGCCAGAAGCACCAGAGCCAGAAGCACCAGAGCCAGAAGCACCGAAGCCAGAAGCACCCGAGCCGAAAGCACCCGAGCCGAAAGCACCGAAGCCAGCGGCACCGGAGCCGGATCCTGACAGCGTCGAGAGCAGGTGGGCAAGGTAGCGCTCTACGTCACCGGAGGCGTCACGCACCCGGCCGAACCCGTCGGCCGGCAACGGGCAGTCGCCCGCAACCCCGGCCTGGGGCCCGGACGCGGCGCGAAGCCTGAGCTCGATCTGATCCTCGACGACGTCCGGCAGCTTCAGGCCGCCGAGCGTGAACAGCTTGATTCCGTTGTCCGGCGCCGGATTGTGACTGGCGGACAGCATCACGCCAAGTTCGGCGCCGAGCTCGGCGGTCAGGTAGGCCACGGCCGGCGTGGGAACCACGCCGAGCGTCAGCACGTCCACGCCAGAGCTGGCCAGGCCAGCCACCACTGCGGCGGCAAGGAACTCGCCAGATGCCCTGGGGTCGCGGCCGACCACCGCAATCGGCCGACGGCCGGCGGCGCGCGCCTCGGCAAAGGCGCCCATTCCGGCCAGGACGGCCGCCGCCGCCGCGGCCAGATCCATGGCCAGTCGCGCGGTTAGATCACGGCCAGCAACGCCGCGAACACCATCCGTACCGAACAGCCGGCCCACTGGAAAGCCCCCAGGTCTTCCGGTGCTGGCGCGCTGACCGGATGTCAGCGCATCGAGTGGATCAGCGCTTGGAGTACTGCGGCGCCTTGCGCGCCTTCTTCAGCCCGTACTTCTTGCGTTCCTTGACCCTGGGATCCCTGGTCAGGAAGCCTGCTCGCTTGAGGGTCGGGCGGTTCTCCGGGTCAACGAGAATCAGCGCCCGCGCGATGCCGAGCCGCAGCGCGCCCGCCTGCCCGGTGACGCCGCCGCCGGTGATGCGGGCGACCACGTCAAACTGGTCTTCCGCGCCCAGTGACACGAACGGCTCGTGAATGAGCTGCTGATGCAGCTTGTTCGGGAAATACTCCTCCAGCGGCCGGTCGTTGACCAGCCACTTCCCGGTTCCGGGCATAATGCGGACCCGCGCGATGGCCTGCTTGCGGCGGCCGGTGCCCAGCGCATTGCCGGTCACCACCGGCTTGCGCGCCGCGGGCCGCGCTGCGCTGCCCGCCGTCGCGTCACCAGTCTCGGTGGTGTACTCCGATACGTGCTCCCCGGCGGTCTCCCCGGGTGCCGCATCGGCTCCCGCTGCGGGTGCCTTGGCGGCAGTGGACTCGGCCACAGTGTCTTCCTCGCGCTTCCTCGTTGGCTCTCGTTATTGCGCCGCGGCGCGGCTGGCGCCGACCTGCTGCGCGACCTGCGTGATCTCGAACGGAACGGGCTGCTGTGCCCTGTGCGGGTGGTCGGGACCCGCGTACACCTTGAGCTTGCGCAGCATCTGCCGGCCCAGCGTGTTCTTCGGGAGCATGCCCCTGACCGCCTTCTCGACTGCCCGCTCCGGGTGCCTGGCCAGCAGGTCGCCGTAGGCAACGGAACGCAGCCCGCCCGGGTAACCGGAGTGCCGGTACGCCATCTTGTCGGTCAGCTTCTTGCCGGACAGCGAGATCTTCTCCGCGTTGACGATGATCACGAAGTCGCCGGTGTCCACATGCGGCGCGAAAATCGGCTTGTGCTTGCCGCGCAGCAGGATGGCCGCCTGGCTGGCCAGCCGGCCGAGGACAACCTCATTGGCGTCGATGACATGCCATTGACGCTGGATATCGCCAGCCTTCGGGCTGAATGTGCGCACAGTCATAAGCCTTCGCGTGTGAGTCCCTGATCCTGGTCCTCGCCCGGGTAATCCCTCCTGGCGGGGGAATCCGCAGCACCAGCCACCGCTCAGCTGCCCGCAGGCACGCAGCGCGGGCATGCCGGTGCACACGGACGCTTGATCAGGATACCGGCCGTAGCCGGCGGTGGTCAAAGCGAGCCGACGATCATGGCCTGGCAACGGCCGGTATACCGGCAAACACGGGCAGCGGCTAAAACCCCCGGAGCGCCCTACCGGGCGCCCATTGGGGCGATACGCTCGCCGCATGCGTTACCCGGGTGATGTGGACGCCGGTCAGGCGGCTGGCGGGCAGGAGCGCCCTCCGGGCCGCCCTTGGCTACCCTGGCCGCGGGGCGGAGACGGCGGCCAGGCCGGCCAGGCCGCGGATCCGGCGGAGCAGTTCGGCGACAGTGGCTATTCCGGCGACCTGGCCACCGGCGGCCAGGCCGGCGACAGTGGTTACGGCGGCTACGGCGACCGTGGCTACGGCGACACCGGGGACAGCGGCCCGCAGGGCCAGGGCGCTCTGCGGGCCCGCGGCGCTGCGGCAGTCCAGACCCTGTACGGAGCGGCGGGTGGCACCGCGCGCAAGGGCCCGGTCCGGGGATTCCCGCCGGCGCCTGGCCAGGCACCCCCGGTCTACCCGCCGGGCCAGTTCTCCGCGTGGAACCAGGCGCCGGCCGGGACCCGGCCGGGCGGCAGCACTGGAAAGGACGCCCGGCCGGTCGCCGCGTCGGCCGAGCATGCGTATGCCGAGCCTGACTACTCGGTCCTCGCCGTCTCCGATCCGGCCGCCGACGCCACCTCCACCCAGACCTGGGCAGTCGTTGACGACCGCACGGCAGGCGGCTGGCGGGACCCGCATGCCCGGGACAGCAAGCCCCAGCGCGGCGACACGCGGTCGCTGGCGGGCCGCCGCACCCGCGGTCACCTGACCCGGCAGCCTGCCGCGGCGCAGGACGCCACGGTCGCGCCGCCGCCCGGCACCGGCGAGGCCAGCCCGCGCGGCGGCATCCGCTCGCCGCGCACCGCCACCGCCACCGCCGGGATTCCCGCACAGCCGCCGCAGGCGGCCAGCCAGCCACTGCGGACGGCCAGCCGGGCCGGTGGCCCGCCGGGACGGCCCGCTCGCGGATCGTCCCGGGGCAAGAGGGGACGCAAGCCCGGGCCGGCGAAACGGCGCCGCGTGCTGCTCGCCGCGGGCCTGGCAGTCGTCGTGGTGGCGGCATCCGGGACGTATTTCTTCCTGACCAGCGGCCGGGGGAAGACCGGCCAGGTGGCGGCGCCGAAAACGGCCCAGCCGACCGGGCCGGCGACGAGCCCGGCCCCCACGCCGGCGCCTACGAGCCGCTGGGGCCTAATCCAGACACGGCGCATCGACCCGCAGCCGCTGACGCTCGCCGAGCTCTTCCCTGCCCAGTTCACCAGAAACGGATCCGCCTACTCCAGGACTGCCGCCCGGGCGGGCAAGCACTGCTCCGGCGCTGTCCTCGGCAGCCGGCTGCAGTCAGCGGTCCGGGCCGCGGGCTGCAGCCAGGTACTGCGGGCAAGTTACCTGTCCGGGAACAGGAAGCTGATGGGCACGATCGGGGTGCTGAACCTGAAGACCGCCCACAACGCGAGCCGGGCCGGCCAGGCGGCGGGACGATCGGAGTTCATCGCGCAACTGCGCGGCAAGAAAGGGCCCACCCGCAACCTCACCAAGGGGACGGGCATCGAGGAGGCCGAGCTCAAGGGCCATTACCTGATCCTGATCTGGGCAGAGTTCGCCAGCCTTCATGCCCCGAAGACAACCGCGAAGAGGAACGAGCTCGAGCAGTTCTGCACCAGTCTGCTGCGTGGCACCGCGAATGTAAGCCTGAGCCGCCGACTGGTCACCGGCAAGCCCTAGCTGCTGCCGCTGCGGCCGGTGCCCGGCCGGACCCGGCGGGTCGCCGCAGCCCTGGCGCCGAAGTCACCCGGGGCCGGGTAGCCGATCTCGTCCAGGCAGAGCCCGTGCGGCGGCACCACGCGCACGGCCGGGTCGCGCACCCGGGCGGCAAGCAGGCGGGCCGGCCAGTCAGCCGGCCTGCTGCCGTCGCCAACCGCCAGCAGCGCGCCGGTCAGCGCTCGCACCATGTTGTGACAGAACGCATCGGCCACGACGGTCGCGACGGCCACGCCCGGAGCGGGCCTGGCCCAGGTTAGCTGCAGCAGTTCCCGTACGGTCGTCGCGCCGGCCCGCGGGCGGCAGAACGCGGCGAAGTCGTGCTCGCCGAGGCAGCCGGCAGCTGCCTCGTTCATCTGCCGGAGGTCAAGCGGGCGGGAATACCAGAGCGTGTCGTGCCTGCGCAGCGGGTCGGCGCGGGCAGGGTCATCGCAGACCCGGTAGGAGTAGCGCCGCCACAGCGCGGAGAAGCGCGCGTCGAAGCCAGCGGGCGCGCTGCCTATCCCCTGTACCCGGATGTCGGCGGGGAGCAGCCGGCCAAGCCGCCGGGCGGCTGTCGCTGCGGCCGGCGCCCAGCAGCCGTCCGGCACGTCAAGATGGGCAACCTGGCCGCGGGCGTGCACGCCCGCGTCGGTCCGGCCGGCCACGGTCAGGCGGGGTGCGGTCGGACTGGGCGCGGCAGGCAGCGCCAGCACCCGGCCGAGCGCGTCCTCGACGGTCTGCTGGACTGTCCGCAGGCCGGGCTGCCGGGCCCAGCCGTGGAACGCCGACCCGTCGTAGGACAGGTCGAGCCGGAGCCGTACGGCGGGCGGCTCCGGCACGGCGGGCGACCCGAGCATGGCCGTCACTGCCGCGGCCTGCACGCTGGCGCCCGGCAGCTAGCTCCGGTCAGGCACCCCGACCGCGGCACTGCAGTCCGCGGCACTGCAGTCCGCCGCACTGCAGTCCGCCGCACAGAAGGCCGCGGCACAGAAGGCCGCGGCGGTGCCGTCAGCTGGCGAGGTCGCCGCCAGCGGCGGCACTCACTCGCCGGCGACAGCCTCAGTCTCGCCAGTGTCGGTCTCGTCGGCGTCGGTCTCGCCAGTGTCGGTCTCGTCGGCGTCGGCCTGGCTGGCGTCCGGCTCGGCAGCCGCATCGTCGGTACCCGCCGCCACGTCCTCGGCCACATCGTCGGTTCCTGCTGCCAGGTCGACCTGATCTGCGGCCGCGGCGGTGTCGTCCGGGGCTGCCGTCTCGGCGGTGGCGCCGGCCGCAGCGGTGCCCGCCGATGCTGCGGCGGGCACGGCGGCAGGCTGCGCCCGGCGGGCACGGCGGCGGCGCGGCTTGGCTGCCTCCTCCTCGCGGACCAGCTCGATCACGGCGAGCGAGGCATTGTCGCCCTTGCGGGACCCGATCTTGGTGATCCGGGTGTAGCCGCCGTCACGGGCGGCGAAGCTCGGCCCGATCTCGGTGAAGAGCGTGTGGACGACGCTCTTGTCCGTCACCACGGTGAGCACCTGGCGCCGTGCGTGCAGGTCGCCGCGCTTGGCATGGGTGATCAGGCGCTCGGCAAACGGCCGGAGCCTGCGCGCCCTGGCCTCGGTGGTCGTGATCTTGCCATGCTCGAAGAGTGCCGTGGCAAGGTTCGCCAGCATGTGCGTCTGATGCGCCGAGCTGCCGCCCATTCGGCGACCCTTGGTGGGCGTGGGCATGGAAAGGTTCTCCTCGGTTCGCTACTGAAGGGTCTGTGGCCCTGTCAGTACTGCTCAGTCTCGACGTAGCTATCGTCATCGTCCGCACCATAGCTGTCTGCCGCGGTGCCCGGATCGAACCCGGGCGGTGAATCCTTCAGCGCAAGGCCCATGTCGATCAGCTTCTGCTTGACTTCCTCGATCGACTTCGCGCCGAAGTTGCGGATGTCGAGAAGATCCTGCTCGCTGCGGGCGACAAGCTCGCCGACACTGTGAATACCCTCGCGCTTGAGGCAGTTGTACGAGCGGACGGTGAGATTCAGTTCCTCGATCGGCAGCGCCAGGTCCGCGGCCAGCGCGGCATCGGTCGGCGACGGGCCGATGTCGACGCCCTCGGCATCGACGTTCAGCTCCCTGGCCAGGCCGAAGAGCTCGACCAGCGTCTTGCCCGCGCTCGCCACGGCGTCCCGCGGGCGCATGCAGGGCTTGGTCTCGACGTCCAGGATGAGCCGGTCGAAGTCGGTCCGCTGCTCGACCCGGGTCGCCTCGACCTTGTAGGTGACCCGCATCACCGGCGAGTAGATCGAGTCGATCGGGATCCGGCCGATTTCCTGGCCCTGCTGCTTGTTCTGCGCGGCCGAGACGTAGCCGCGGCCGCGCTCGACCGTCAGCTCCATCTCCAGCTTGCCCTTGCTGTTCAGGGTGGCGATGTGCAGCTCGGGATTGTGCACTTCCACGCCGGCCGGCGGGGCGATGTCCGCGGCGGTGACCGGTCCCGGGCCCTGCTTGCGCAGGTACATGGGAACGGGCTCGTCATGCTCGGACGAGACGACCAGTTCCTTCAGGTTCAGGATGATGTCGGTCACGTCCTCGGTGACCCCGGGAACGGTGGAGAACTCGTGCAGCACTCCCTCGACCCTGATGCTGGTCACTGCCGCGCCGGGGATCGACGACAGCAGGGTGCGGCGGACCGAGTTCCCGATCGTGTAGCCGAACCCCGGCTCGAGCGGCTCGATGACGAACCTCGACCGGAACTCGTCTACCGGGTCCTCGGTGAGGCTCGGACGCTGGGCGATGAGCATGGCTCTTCCTTTCCGCGCTGCCCGTTATTTGACAGTCGCGACTTCCGCTGACGAATGCCTGCCGGCCGGGGCCGCGGCCCGCCGCCGGGTGCGGCGGGCCAGCAGGGGCGTTACTTGGAGTAGAACTCGACGATGAGCTGCTCCTGGACCTGAGTGTCGATCTGCGCCCGGGCCGGGAGTGCATGCACGAGGATACGCATCTTGTCAGGAATCACCTCAATCCACGCGGGCGCGGGGCGCTCTCCGGACTCGGCGCGCGCTACCACGAAGGGGGTCATCTCGTGTGACTTCGACCGCACCTCGACGATGTCGCTCTCGCTGACGCGGTAGGGCGGGATGTCGACCTTGCGGCCGTTGACGAGGATGTGCCCGTGCCCGACAAGCTGGCGCGCCATGTCACGGCTCTTGGCGAACCCGGCACGGTAGACCACGTTGTCGAGGCGGCTCTCCAGGATCTGGAGCAGCACCTCGCCGGTCTTCCCGCGCTTACGGGTCGCTTCCTCGTAGTAGTTGTGGAACTGCCGCTCGAGGATGCCGTAGACCCGCTTGGCCTTCTGCTTCTCCCTGACCTGCAGCAGGAACTCGCTCTCCTTCGGCCGGTTCCTGCCGTGCTCGCCCGGCGGGTACGGCCGGATCTCAATGGGGCACTTCGGCGAATCGCACTTGGCGCCCTTCAGGAACAGCTTCATCTTCTCTCGGCGGCAGCGCTTGCAGTCCGCACCGGTGTATCGAGCCATGTTGTCGCTACTCCTCAGACCCGGCGCCGCTTAGGCGGGCGGCAGCCGTTGTGCGGAACCGGGGTGACATCCTGAATCGAGCCGACCTCCAGGCCGGTCGCCTGCAGCGACCGGATGGCGGTCTCCCTCCCCGATCCAGGCCCCTTGACGAAGACGTCGACCTTGCGCATGCCGTGCTCCATGGCGCGGCGCGCGGCGGCCTCCGCTGCCATCTGGGCGGCGAACGGCGTCGACTTACGCGAGCCCTTGAAGCCGACCTGCCCGGATGACGCCCAGGCGATGACGCTGCCGCCCGGATCGGTGATCGAGACGATGGTGTTGTTGAACGTGCTCCTGATATGAGCATGCCCGTGAGCGATGTTCTTTCTTTCCTTCCGGCGCACCTTCTTGGTGCCCGTACGGCTCTTGGGAGGCATCCTGCTCCTCTACTCCCGGAGGTGGTCGGTCCGCGATTCCGCGGACTACTTCTTCCCGGCCTTCTTGCGGCCGGCCACTGTCTTCTTCTTGCCCTTCCTGGTACGGGCATTGGTCTGCGTGCGCTGGCCGTGCACCGGCAGCCCACGGCGATGACGGATGCCCTGGTAACAGCCGATCTCAACCTTGCGGCGGATGTCGGCCTGCACCTCGCGGCGCAGGTCTCCCTCTACCTTGTAGGTTGCCTCGATCCAGTCCCTGAGGCGGACGAGCTCGTCATCACCGAGTTGGTGGACGCGGGTATCCCCGCTGACGCCGGTCGCCGCAAGGGTCTCCAGCGCGCGGGTCCGGCCGATTCCGTAGACATAGGTAAGAGCAACCTCGAGGCGCTTGTCGCGCGGGAGGTCAACGCCGACTAGGCGTGCCATCGGGCAGTTCTCCTTCGTTCGCGGAGGTCCTGCGCGCCGCTCCCCGGTCCCTGCCCGGACGGGGCCCCGGCCTCCTCCGGGGGTGATCCGCGCCCGGCACTTGCGGCCGGCCGCGGATCGCGGTGCGTGTCTTCGGCTTTACTCAGCCCTGCCGCTGCTTGTGCCGCGGATCAGAGCAGATGACCATGACACGGCCGTGCCGGCGAATGATCCGGCACTTGCTGCAGATCTTCTTCACACTCGGCTTGACCTTCACGATGGTCTCCTCATGCACCCGGGCCATGGCGTGACCCTGGTGCCGCTAGCTGTTACTTGTACCGGTAGACGATCCGCCCGCGACTCAGGTCATACGGGCTCAACTCAACGACTACCCGGTCGTCAGGGAGGATGCGGATGTAGTGCATCCTCATCTTCCCGCTGATGTGGGCCAGGACTTTGTGCCCGTTGTCCAGCTCCACCCTGAAGAAGGCGTTTGGTAGTGACTCCACCACCGTGCCCTCAATCTCGATGGCGCCGTCTTTCTTGGGCATATCCTCCGCGCTTCGCTGATAGATCGTTAGCCTGGCTGACTTGACGCTAGTGCTAACTGACAACCATTTTCGGTTATTCCCGGGCCTGCCGTGCTGACCGTGCCGTGCAGGCGTCGTTCTGTCGTCGTGTGGCTTCCCCGTGGCCAGCCGTGCTCGCGCACATTCTCCGGATACGGACGGCCCAACCGGAATAGCTGCCTTCGTACCTCAGGCTCAAGCCATACGGAAACGGCAGTCCATTGGGGCCGCAGCAGAGTCTACGCGAGACCCGGCGACAACGCGAACCGGGCTGCGCCGGGCTCCCCGTGCGGCCAGGTCACCGCTGCTGGCGCCCGCCGCAGGGCTGATCTGCTGGCACTTGCCGCCAGGCTGATCCAGCCAGCGCCCGTCACCAGGCTGCCTGCTGACGCCTGCCGCCAGCGTGATCCTGCTGACGCCTGCCGCCAGCGTGATCCTGCT
>Ga0182024_10011682_pt1 | contig 17568 bp, 21 predicted proteins | sample P32metaG_FD_120480 | JGI IMG/M metagenome (GOLD analysis project Ga0182024, IMG submission 120480) | Permafrost microbial communities from Stordalen Mire, Sweden - P3-2 metaG (Illumina Assembly) | ecosystem: Environmental > Terrestrial > Soil > Wetlands > Permafrost | place: Sweden: Stordalen... | reverse complement strand
CTTCGTGCACCGGATCACTCCGATCTCACGCCCGGTCGGCTACATGGCAAACGGGTCATTCCAAGGTGAACTCCTTTCAGTTCACGAGACAAAACCGGTTTCACTGACGCACCGGAGGTCGCGAAGGATCGCGGAGGATTGGTACTAAGTTGGAACATGAACTAGATCCGGTGTATCGGGTGCCGAGGCCAAGGCTGCGGATGAACCCCCAATGTGCGTCACCTCGAAGACGGCCTCAAACGGACGGGCAACAAGCTGGCATCCTCCGCGTCCCTCCGCGCCCTTAGCGGTGAAGCGATTTGTCCGAAAGGCGGGCCAGCCCTTATCAGGCCAGAGGACGCGCCGTGTGGTGCGCCCCATAACCGGCATTAAGCCGCCGTGCGGAATTAAAACAAGTCCGCCGCGGCAAGGGGGTTACGATAGCCCCTGCGGCGGCGGATAGTTTTGGTCTGATCGCTTGTGCGGTCGCAAGGTCAGACCACATGACGGAATACCCGGCGAAGCAAATCAGTCGTTATTCCATAACAAAAATGGCTGGCCAACGCGTCGGCATGTTTGTCTGGAGCGACCTCAGTTGGGCCCTTACCCAAACCGAGAGCGGGGACCGCAATTTCGTCACCTAATAGCCAGAGCGCCGCACCAAATGGCAGGCCAAAGCCGGCGCCAACACTGGGAAATAGCTCGGCCACACCGCCGTATAAAGCTCCGACTAGCGAGCCGTAGGCATAATGCATAGCCGGGCCGGCGATTCGCTTTTCGTCAGGGCTGAGTTCGTGTTCAAAGAGCTTTCGCGAAACCGCCTGGGCGGTGGCGACAGCCGGCTCTTCCACGGCCACGCCGCCATTGTGGCCGGCTTGGCGCGAACGGGATTGCTTCGGCTGCTGTTGGCCTCCCGACTGATTGCCGCGCCCGCGCGGCTGCGGCTTCGCCTGGGCTTCTCCGGGATTGCCCAGCGTGGTCATCATCCACGCTGCCGCACACCCGGCTAACATTCCCGCCACCATTCCGCGACATACGTTTGCCATAGTTTCACTCCTGAGCGCCAATACCCCATATCCTGCAACCGACGTGCCGCGCGGGGTATTGCGGGATAAGCTTTGCCACACATGCTTCCCGAAAGTCCATTGACCATTCTAACCCGGCTGCGGGCATTTCAGGCGATCGTGCGAGATGCGGTGGTCAGAGGTCGCCACACCACGGGGAGTGCTTCGCACGTAACGCGGCACACCGCCGCCGACACGATTTACGGCATCGACGCGACGATTGAGCCGTTGTTGGAGGAATTCTGTCGCGATTGGGCTGAAACAACGCCACTGGTGTTGATCGCCGAAGGAATCGAAAACGAAAATGGCGTTGAAGGGGTCAAAGTCTTCCCGGAAGGGGCCGCTGAAGCAGACGCGAATATTCGGCTCATTGTCGATCCGATCGACGGCACCCGCGGGCTCATGTACGACAAACGGGCCGCCTGGGCGCTGGCGGGCGTCGCTCCGAATGAACGACCGGCGACGCGGCTCAGTGACATCGAAGTCGCGGTGATGACCGAACTCCCGACGTCCAAGATGGGTTTTGCCGACGTGCTGTGGGCCGTTCGCGGCCAAGGCGCGCGTGGCGTTCGCGTAAAGCTCGACGACAGCAGTGAATCGCCGCTGCGGATCGGCCCGTCTCGCGCGACTGGCATCGAACATGGATTTGCGTCCATTTCCAATTTCTTTCCCGGCACCAAAGTGCTCTCGTCGCAGCTGATGGAAGCGATTGCCCATGCTCTTCTCGGCGAAGCCGACGTGCGTCGCGCCGCGGTGTTTGACGATCAATACATCAGCACCGCCGGGCAGCTATACGAATTGATCGTCGGCCATGATCGCTTCAACGCCGACCTGCGGCCCGTCTTCTATCGCATGCAGAACCAGCCGGCGGGGTTGTGCTGTCATCCTTACGATTGCGCCGCGATGCTAATCGCCACCGAGGCGGGAATTGAACTCACTGACGAACATGCTAAGCCGCTCGATGGGCCGTTGGATGTCATTTCGGGAATCTCATGGGTTGGGTATGCGAATTCCGAATTACGCAAACGGATTGAGCCGATCGTGATGGAATTTCTGCGACGATGAGCCAGCGCACAACTCTTGCATGCCGGGCGGCTATCTATGGACGGGCAGTGCAACCAATGAGATGATATCACGGTTTTGTTGATCGCGCGCCAGGCAGTCGTCGATCGGGTTAGAGCCGCGTATGCCGTCGTTTGATACCTACCTGTACTTAATCTCCGCCGTCCTGCAGTTGTGTGCGATGGTGTATGCGCTGCGAATGGCGCGCGAAGTCAATGACAAGCGGCCATGGATGTTGCTCTTCAGCGCGCTGCTGATCATGTTCTGCTATCGGATCGCCGCGCCGCACATGTCTGATACCTTTCGGCTTCATTCGGCGCCAATAATTTCGCTCCCGATTTCGTTGTTTTTGTTCATTTCACTCCTGTCGTTGCGCCGCGTTGCGATTGCCGAGCGGGAGAGCCGACAGATCGCCGCGCAGCGCACCACGGAGCGCGATGAGATTCAGAACCGATACAGTTCGCTGGTTGAGCTCAGTCCTGATGCGGTGTTCGTCGAAGCCGATGGAAAGTTCGTCTACCTCAACGCCGCGGCGATGGCGATGTTCGGCGCGACGCGCGTCGAGGAGATGCTCGGCAGATCTTCGCTGGAATTCGTGGCCATGGAATCGCGGGACGCCGCCCGCGCCCGGCAGGCGGCGCTGCGGAAAATCGGCGATGCCGCCGCCCCATCGGCTGAGCAATGGATTCGCGCCGACGGCGTCAGCGTTCCCGTCGAAGCCACGGCGTCGGTCGTGCCATGGAAAGGCGGCCTCGCGAACCTCGTGATCCTGCGCGATGTCTCCGAACGCCGCCGAGCTGAAGATGAAAAGACGCGGTTGCTTGAGAACGAGCGCGCCGCGCGGGCGCTGGCCGAGCACGCGAGCCGGATGAAGGACGATTTTCTCGCGACATTGTCGCACGAGCTGCGCACGCCGCTGAATGCGATCCTGGGCTGGGCGCAGATCCTGCGGCAAACCGACAGCTCGGCGGACGACTTGCGTCAGGGCCTGGAGACGATCGAGCGGAACGCGCGGGCGCAGACGCAGCTGATCGCGGATTTGCTGGACATGAGCCGCATCACGTCGGGGCGCTTGCAGCTTGATATTCAGCGCGTGCCGCCGAATACGTTCGTTGATTCGGCGATCGACACGATGCGCACGGCCGCCGAGGCCAAGAACATCAACCTCGTGACGCAGATCGACCCGTTCACCGGCCCGATCGCCGGCGACCCCGCGCGGTTGCAGCAGGTGGTGTGGAATCTGGTTTCCAACGCCGTGAAATTCACGCCGCGTGGCGGGCGGGTGAACGTCGACGTCGCCCGCGTGGATGGCAGCGTGCAGATTGCCGTCACCGACAGCGGCGAGGGAATTCGCGGCGAGTTTCTGCCTTATGTTTTCGACCGCTTCCGGCAGGCAGATGCTTCCACGACGCGTCGCCACGGCGGGCTGGGCCTTGGACTTGCGATCGTCAAGCAATTGGTCGAGTTGCATGGCGGAAGCGTTTACGCCGAAAGCGATGGTGAAGGCCGGGGCGCGCGATTCATCGTCATGCTACCGCTGGCGGCGACGCAACCGACCGCCGAAGACCCCTTGAAATTGCCGCCCGTTTCCGAAGCGCCTGCTTCGCTCGCGCCGAGTCTTGGCGGCGTCACCGTGCTGGTCGTCGATGACGAACCTGACGCACTGCGGTTGATCCGTCGTGTGCTCGAAGGATGCGGCGCGCAAGTGCTCACTGCTGAATCGGCCGATGCAGCAATCAATCTCCTTCGGCTGAACAAGCCCGCGGTATTGGTCAGTGACATTGGCATGATTGGCCGCGACGGCTACGACCTGATTCGCGAAGTGCGATCGCTTTCGGAAGCCGAGGGGGGGCGAATTCCCGCCGTCGCACTCACGGCCTTTGCCCGATCCGAAGACCGCACGCGGGCGATGATCTCCGGATACCAGGTTCATATTGCCAAGCCCGTCGAACCCGACGAACTGACCGCGACCGTGGCGAGTCTTTCCGGTCGGATCGCCGCGTCCGCATGATCGCGGCTTCTGACGATGCCCTACACGATTGCCATCGCCGGCTGCGGCGTCGCGGGATTGACCGCCGGGCTGGCGCTGGCCCGCAGCGGGCATCGCGTCACCCTCTTCGAGCAATCGACGCAAGTCGGCCCCATCGGCGCCGGCGTGCTGTTGCAGCCATCCGGCCAACTCGTGCTCGCCGAGCTTGGATTGCTCGAACAGGTGACCGGCCACGCAGAGCCGATCGAGCGACTATCGGCTCGCACTCATCGCGGACACACGCTGATCGATCTCCCCTATCGCCATCGCCCGAGCGAGCCGTGCGCCTACGGCCTGCATCGCGGGGACCTGTTCGCGGCGCTTCATGCGGCGGTTATCGAAGCCGGGGCCAGCATCGTGCTGGCGGCGCCGATTCATCGATTTGCGGAAGAGGTCAATCACGTTGAACTGTTCGATTCGAGCGGAGCCAGTCGCGGCACGTTCGATGTGCTTCTCGCCGCCGACGGTTCGCGCTCATCGCTGCGCGACGCATCGAAATTGCCGGTGATGAAGTATGCGTATCCGCACGGCGCGCTCTGGGCCGTCGGCCGAAGCGACGCCGTTCGCGGAAAGCTCCGGCAGGCGTCGCGCGGTTCCAGGCAACTCGCCGGCTTTCTTCCGCTCGGCGAAGGCCGCTGCTCGCTTTTCTGGTCGCTCGAATGCCGCCAGCTCGATGCGCTCCACGCGGCGGGTCTCGACGCCTGGAAACAGGATGTGCTTCGCCTGATGCCCGAAGCCGCCGAGATGCTCTCGCAAATCGAGAGCTTCGAGCAAACGCGTTTCGCGACCTACCTGCACGTGATGATGCGCCGCTGGCACACAAGCCGAATGATGCTCCTGGGCGATGCGGCTCATTCGATGTCGCCGCATCTGGGACAGGGAATCAATCTCGCGCTACTGGATGGTTTAACGATCGCCGGTGCGCTGAACACAACGCGATCAATCTTGGAGGCATTCGAACTGCACTCACAGCTTCGCCGCGCACACGTTCGTTTCTATTCAACGATGACGTTCGCCCTCTCTCCGTTCTTTCAATCGCGGGGATTTCTCAAGGGCCTGGCGCGTGACGTTGGGCTGCCGATTCTTCCAAGGATTCCGACACTTCGCCGCCAGATGGTTCTGACGATGTCGGGCATGAAGCGGTCGGTTCTCGGCGGCACACTGACGTTGCCGAGTGTCGTCAAATCTCCCAATCGAGCAGCGTCGAGATCGCGTCGCCAACCCGCTCACCCAGCGAGCGATGTTCCCACAGATGCACGGTAATCTGCCGGGAATGCCGCAGATCATTGTCGAAATTGCCGATCTGCTCGGCAGCAAACTTTTCGTCGTACACATTCAGATTGGCTTCGTCGTTGATGCGGAACGATCGGTTGTCCATGTTGGCCGATCCGATGGTGGTCCATATATCGTCAACGATCATCAACTTGCAGTGAATCATCGTCGGCTGGTACTCGTAGATTTCGATTCCCTCTTTCAGCAGCTCGCCCCAGTGAGCCCGGGATGCGGCGCGGACGAGCTTCGCGTCGATATTCGCGCCCGGCACGATGATCTGAAGCTTCACCCCGCGCTGCGCGGCCTGCACCATTCGCTTTCGCGTGAGCGCATCGGGGTCGAAGTACGCGCTTTCCATCCGAATATTGTGGCCCGCGCCGGCCATCGAGAGCAGGAACAGCAGCTCCATGTTTTCGCTGCCGCCGGTGAATGAGCTGCGGAACATCTGGCACCACTGGTCGCCGGCCTTATCGAGCTTTGGAAAGTAATTGTCACCCTCAAGAACGCGGCCGGTGGTCTGCATCCAATTATCGCAAAACGCCGCCTGAAGCTGTCCGACGACCGGCCCCCGAACGCGATAGTGGCAGTCGCGCCAGTGCTTGCGATTGTCGGCGTTTCCTGTCCATTCGTCAGCGATTCCAACGCCCCCCGTAAACCCAAGTTTCCCATCGATCACCATTATCTTTCGATGTGTGCGGTGATCGATGTATTGCCAGGACGAGGGATCCAGAACGTGGAATGCGTGGTACTCCTGCACTTCCGCCCCGCATTCCTTCAAGTGCTCAACGTATTTGCGGTTGATTCGCCCGCTTCCAATCGCGTCGATAAGGATGTGTACCTTCACTCCAGCTCGGGCTCGTTCGCATAAAGCGTCGGTGAACTCGCCCCCAATCGCAGAGTTCCAATAGATAAAGGTTTCGAGCGTGATTGTTTTTTGTGCCGTACGAATCGCGTCGAGCATCGCCGGGAAGATTTCCTTGCCGTTGACGAGCGTATCAACACGGTTGCCGTCCACCAGTGGCGGCCCAAGCAACGTGCCAACCGTCCGCGCGAACTGCGGATCGCGAACCGTATATTTCGCCGCGATGCGGTAATAGACGGGCCGCTCCTGTGAACAGCCGGTAAGGATCGAAGTTGCAGCGCAAAACAGCAGCGCAACGGCAGCGCAGGAGCGCGTTTGATAGGTCATGATCCGCCTTCGTTACCGGCGGAGCGAATTCCCCCGGCGGCGGGATCAATCTAGCCAAGTTGTTGTAAGGCGCGAACGTATAACTTGGCGGGAAAGGAGCGAGCAGTCACCCATTCTTGGCGCTAGGCCGCACAACCACCGCAGTGCCGTAGCACAACACTTCAGTGGAGCCCCCGCCGACTTCCGATGCATCGTACCGCATCCCGAGAATCGCGTTTGCGCCCAAGGCGCCGGCATGCTCAAGAAGCAGATCATATGCGTGTCGTCGTGCCTGCTCGCACATCTCGGTATAAGCGCCGATATTGCCCCCGATGATCTTCTTCATACCGCCGATAAATCCCTGCGCGATGGTCGGAGCTCGAACGATGATGCCGCGGACGACCCCCTTATATTCAATGACTTCGTGGCCTTCGATGGTGAATGTTGTTGTGACGATCATGGGACCGCCCCATCCCTTCGACGTGTGGTAATCCAGACTCAATGTCCGACCAACTTCCTCGATTCGCCGAGGCAAGATCAGAAATCCACGACGGCTACCGCGTATTCGACCCCATCGGCGTGCTGACGTTCTTCCGCCCTCGGCTGATCGTCACCGGAACCACCGGCTCCTCGGGGCATCGCGCCGCGAATTCATCGTAATACTTGTTGATGAACGTGCGCGTCGCCCAGGCGGTGCCGTCGGCCAGGCCGCAGATGGTGGTGCCGGGCATGATCCCCTGCGTCTTTTCCAGTTCGAGCAGCATGTCCAGGTCGCGCCGGCGGCCCATTCCATCCATGATGCGATTGAGGATCTTGTTCATCCAACCCGCGCCTTCACGGCATGGCGTGCACTGGCCGCAGCTTTCGTGCGCGTAGAACCGCACGCAGTTCCGCAGGGCGGCGACCATATCCGTGTGCTCGTTCATCACGATCATCCCGGCGGTGCCGAGGCCCAGGCATCCGCCGCGGAAACGCACGTCGTCGAAATCGAGCTTGATGTCGAGCTGATCGGGCCCGAGGATACCCATCGAGATTCCGCCGCAGATGCTGCCTTTGTGCCTGCCGCCCTTCATGCCACCGGACAATTTGTTGATCGCGTAATCAAGGGTGATGCCCAGCTCGTCCTCGTAAACACCCGGCTTGTTGACGTGCCCGCTCATGCCGTAGAGCTTCGGCCCCGGCGATGATTTGGTCCCCATACTTTTGAACCATGCCGGCCCATCTTCACGGCCGACAATCCACGGCACGCAGCAAAGCGTTTCGACGTTGTTGATGACGGTCGGCCGGGCGAACGCGCCGCTGATCGCCGGGAACGGCGGCTTGTTTCGCGGCCAGCCGCGCTTGCCTTCCAGGCTTTCCAGCAGTCCCGTTTCTTCGCCGCAGATGTAAGCGCCGGCGCCGCGATGCACGTAGCATTCGAGCTTGTAGCTGGCGCCGAACATTCCCTGCTGGCCGAAGATCTGGTGCTCGTATGCTTCGCGAATCGCGCGCTCGAGCACCTTCGCCTGGCGGTGGTATTCGCCGCGGATGTAGATGTAAGCGATGTCGCACTGCGTGGCCTTGCACGCGATGGCGATGCCTTCGAGCATCTGGTGCGGATCGAAATCCATGAGGTAACGATCCTTGAACGTGCCGGGCTCCGATTCGTCGGCGTTCACCGCCAGGTAATGCGGGCCTTTCTTTTCTTTCGGAATGAACGACCACTTCTGCCCCGCGCTGAACCCCGCCCCGCCGCGACCGCGCAGGCCCGAATCGCTGACGACCTTGATGATGTCGTCGGCTTTCCAGTCCATGATGCGCTTCAGCGCCGCGTAGCCGCCGGTGGCGACGTATTCGTCATACCACACGGCGTGCCGCTGGCCGGGATCGAGAGGAATTCGCTTGGTGAGAACGGGCTCAGTGTACGCCATGGTGCGACTCTTTTAAGGCATCGGGGGCAAAAAACAAAGTGCGTTGGGGACACGCTCCGCTGCGCGTCACGGCTAACTCAAACTAAGACCGATCTTCGCAGAGCAACCCATCGATTTCGTCGGATTCGTCATTGCCCCTGCATGAGTTAGCCGTGACGCGCAGCGGAGCACATGCACCGATCAAAAATCAGTGCACGTTACCGTCCGAATTCCCATCGGTCCGATTTTCCAACTGCGGTTGCTGGATCACTTCATCAATCGTCGTCCGCCGCAGCTTCACACCCGGTTGATTGGGAATCTCGGCTTCCTCGACCTTCTCTTTGCGATAAGTGACTTTGGGCAGCTTGGCCGGGTCGGTCTGGATGGCCTTCTTCACATGCCCGACCTGCCGGCCGAACCAGCCGAAGAAACCTTTGCCAGGACTCGCATCGCTCATACTGGAAATGATTTTAGTCAGGAATCTCGACACCAAACTCGCGCTTGGCTTCGGCTTTGGCGTCTTCGAGACTCGGATGCCAGGTGTCTCCAACGAAACCGCCCTGCTCATCCATGCGATACATCACCCAACTGCCCATCTGCTCTTGAATGACCAGCCGGGAAACCATCTTCGGTTGCGGCCGCGTGCCAACGCCGCGGATGGAGCCGAGCGCCATCGCCGCGTGCGGCAGGCAGTCGTCGCTGGCCGGTTTTGGCGTCGGAAGTTGGAAACTGATCTTGCTCATGAAGCATCACTTTATCGCGCGTCGGCTTCGCTGGTCGTCGTTTCCTTCGGGGTCGAAAGCACTGGCACCGACCGCGACGCCGGATCATAGTTATCGATGAACCGCTTGATGTCGTCGATCACGCCCTTCGGATGGCCGAAGGTGATGATCGCCGACTTGGCCTTCTCTTTATCGTATCCCAGCACTGATTCCTGATACGCCGCCACGAAGAACCCCGTCCGGCGAACGCCCTGCGCGCAATGCACGAGCACCGGCTGGTTGTGCGGATCGTTCACGATATCGAGAAACCGGCGAATGTTGTCGCTATCCGGCCAGCCGCCGAGTCGCACTTCGATGTGCTTGAGCTGAATGCCGCGCACCTCGCAGAGCTTCGGCTCAGCCGCGAACACTGGCTTGGTCGGATCGGCTTGTTCTTTGGCATCCACGAGCGAAACAACCGTTTTCGGATGCGAATCGTCGAGCGCCGCCGCGAATTGCGTTTCGCTCTTTGCTCCATCGCGAAACAGCACACCCGGCTGCACAATCGCGAAGTGGTAGGCGCGATGCGCCTGCCAGATCTTCACACCCACGACGCCTGCGCCGACAATGATCGCGATCGCGAGGATCGTCGATATCGTTCGACGGGAGGAGCGTAATCGAGTTGAAGTGCTTTGAGTCATTTCGAGCAAGGGAGCGGAAGCGTGTGGGACACACGCGGTGAGTTCAAACGCGCTCCGCTACGCGCGTCGCGGCCAACCGCGGATAGGAGGATAGGAGGAGCGAGTTTCAAAATCGAAGTCACCGATCAACTTTTGCGCGGCTCATCTCCGCGCCCGCTTAGCCGCGACGCGCATAGCGGAGCGCTTTGAAATCAGCTCCTAACTCCTTATTCAGTGTCCCGCGCCTTCCCACGTGATAAACGGATCGTGGTAATCGTGCGGGTCCTTGGGCAGCTCCTCGATAATCTTCTTCAGCTTATCGACCGTCAGCTCTTCGTGCAGAACCTCGTTGACCAGCGCCACCGGAGCCGTTCCGCAGGCGCCCAGGCACTCCAGCTCAACCAGCGTATATCGACCGTCCGGCGTGGTCTCGCCAAGCTCGACGCCGTACTTCTTCTCGATGCTTTCAGTCAACTCGCGCGAGCCGCAGACTTCACATGATAGCGATCGGCAAACCTGAATCAGATACTGCCCCTTCGGCTTGAGCCAGTATTCTTCGTAGAACGAGGCGGTATCCAGCACCTCGGCCGGCGCGATCTCCAGAAACGCCGCGATCTCTTCCATCGCCTGCGGCGGAATCCAGTTATACGCATGCTGTACCGCATGCAACGCCGGCAGCAGCACCGCCCGCTTGTTGGGATAGCGCGGGAAATACGTGTTCGACAATTCCGCCTTCAGCGCGTCGGTCAGATAAGGCTCTGCACGACGCTCGAAGCTGACGGTTCTGCGGTCTTCGGTGATCCAGGCCATTTCAAGTTTCCAAAACGCGTGTGTTAAAAAGCTGCATCAGGCGATTGCAGAGAGCAGATCGTAATGCCGATCGACATGCTCCACCACTGCTCCATCACCAGACTCAATCCATCTCCCGCATTTGCTGAAGCTCTTCCAGCGAGATGATGTCGTCAAGAGTACCAAGATGCTTAATCAGAGAGGCTTGACCGTGTGATTTGGTGAACTCCTCCAGCGCCTTCGTCACCGCAACCTGCGGCGAATCCGTGCGGGCAGCCCGCATCGCTTTTTGCAATGTCTCGTCGGAGATTTCGATTGCCGCCATAACCGCTCTCCTAGCTGGCCGCCTTCAGCGGCTCGATTGAAGCGATCTCGGAATATCGTAGTCGCCACACGCCAGGATCGGGTTCCTTGGCAACGAATACCATGATTTCGTTAAAGCCGAACATAAACCGCTCAGTTACCTCAATCTGGCGTCCGTCGGTTGCGCGGATCAAAAATGGCACAAACGGCCTTTGACGACGCAGCGCGTAAAACTCTTCCTTTGGACTCATAAAACACCTCCAACTTCATTTAGAGCATGTTATCCAGCGACGCCACCGCAACGAATCGAAAAACCGACTCGCGATCCGATTTTGGATGCGCGAGCCAAACCAGGTCCCGACCGACAGTTACCAAATCGGGATAATGCACTTCGTATTGCTGGCCACTCATGAGTGTAATGCGAAACGGGACAAATAGGTCGCGATCCAACCACTCTAAGATTTCGTCTTGCATCACGCCCCCTCATCACGTCTTACCGATCCAACTCCGCCGCGATGACGTTGATGCTTCCCAGCACGGCCACCACGTCGCTGATCATGTGCCCTTCGATCATCTTCGGGAAGCTCTGGTAATTGATATAGCTGTTCGGCCTCGTGCGGGCGCGCCAGGGGACGTTGCCGCCGTCGCTGATGATGTAGTAGCCCAGTTCGCCGTTGGCGGATTCGATGCAGCCGTAGCACTCACCCTTCGGGGCTTCGAAGCCGCGATTGGTCATCACCAGTTCGAAGTGCTGAATCAGCCCTTCGATGCTCCCATACACCTGGTCCTTCGGCGGCAGCACATCCTTCCCTTCCGGGCTCACGTTCACCGGGCCGCCGGGGATGTTATCAATGAGCTGGCGGATGATGTCCAGGCTCTGGCGAACCTCTTCCAGCCGCACCAGATAGCGGGCGTAGGCGTCGCCGGTGGTCATCACCGGAACCTGAAACTTCACCGCCGCCGTGCCCTGCCCGTCCCAATTATCCTTGAAGCACAAGTACGGCTCATCCTTGCGGATATCCCGCCGCACACCCGACGCCCGCGCCAGCGGCCCGGTCAGGCTCCAGTTGATCGCCTCTTCGCGCGTATAGGTGCCGATCCCCTGCGTGCGCTCGACGAATATGCGGTTCTTGTTCAGCAGCTTGGCCACATCTTCGGACGCCTTGGGCATCTGCTCGTTGACGAACTTCTTCACCATCCGTTTGAAGACATCTTCATCCGGCAGATCCATGTTCAGCCCGCCGACGCGCGTCCAGCTGGTGTGGAAGCGCTGGCCCGACATGTATTCCACGATGTCATAGATGACTTCGCGCTCGTTAAACCCATACAAAAACGCGGTAAACGCGCCCAGATCGAGCCCCGCCGCCCCGATGCAGAGCAGGTGCGACTGAATCCGCCCCAGCTCGCCGGCGATCGTCCGCAGCACCTTGCAACGCGGCGTCAGCTCGATGCCCATCAGCTTCTCGGTGGCCAGATGCCACGCCAGCTCGTTGTAGATCGGGGCCGAGTAATCCATCCGGTCGACGATGGTCACGTATTGGTTGTAATTCAGGTGTTCGCCGAGCTTTTCGAACCCGCTGTGCAGATACCCAATATGCGGCGTGGCCTTGGTAATCCGCTCGCCGTCAAGCTCCAGAACCAGGCGAAGCGTGGTGTGCGTCGCCGGGTGCTGCGGGCCGAAATTGAGCGTCCAGCGGTTCTCGCCGTCGCTGCTGTACTGCTCCGGCGGAAGCATCTCATCCGTAGCCGGCTGAAGCGTATAAGGCATGCGTCAATCTCCAAAGCTGAGGCGCGGGATTATATCGATACCGCCTCAATCCGCCACCGCCTGCGGAACAACCCGGCGGGAGACCTGAAAAGTGTCTCGAAAAGTCTCATTTTGTGTCATTTATCAATATCTTGCTATACAAACGCAGGTAGTGGTAAAGTTAGCCGCCGTAGATATATTCAGCAGTCCAACGAGTTCTTCAAATGCGCCAAAAATGATCGGTCAAGCCAGCGGCCATAGCGCGGGCGTCTGCTTCAACGTCATGTGCTTTCAGCAGAAACTATAGCGCATCGTGTAAATCGCGATCGCATGCGAGTGGTTTGACGATCAGTTCATCAACATCATGCCTCGATTTCGAGACCACTCTCCGGCTCAAAAGTTTCGGCGGTTCGAGCAGGTTCGGCTTCAGGGCTTTGAGCAAGCTCGCTCGCCACTGAATGACTCGATTGGAACTGTGTTCTGGGCCGATCCGCCCCAAAAGACGAATCAGATGACCGACCAGTGGATTTATTGCGTTCATCTGGACGCTCATCACCGGTATCTGAACGTCCTGGAATCGAATCTTCGTTCAACAGGCGAGTTCAGTTCTGAAGATGAATACCTGGGCACGGCTTTCGAGCTCGGCCACGACTTGCTGCCTGACGAAGACGGGAACTTCTCATTCGTCGAAGGCACCTACCGACTCCCGGGAAAGCTCTGGCAAGTCATGATCTTCAGCGAATGGGATGTGCCCACACTTCGCCATCGTATGACGACCTGGGACAGTGGAATCACCGGCGTCGTTTTCTACGTGCCGCTCGAAACACGCTTGAACAAGGCGTTCGTGGAACGAGCGATGTCTGAAGTATTCGGCGCCGAGCAGTGGATCGAAGTCCGAGGTCCAGATTCGATAACCCTGCGGTGAAGCCTGGAACGCGGATCACACCGACTTCCGTCTAACTTTACTGTAATCGTTCAGTCGTCATAAAGCGGGATTTGACACGAAGGGGTCACTTCAACCCGCGCGACTCATCCGCGTTTTTTAGCCCGCAATGGGGGCAAAACAGATAACTGAACGGTCACTTGCCACTACCCAAAACGCGCACCTAACAAAATTCTAAAATTTTCGATTGCATTCCGGCTCATCTTATCTAACATATACCGAACACATTGCCCAGGTGAAAGGAAAATGGAATTTATGAGCACATCGTCCGAGCAACCCGAATCTGGCCCACTCGACGCGACGCCTTTAGCACTCACGGCTTCCGCGCCATCGGTGCCAGCAGCATCCACACTTCAGCACTCCGCCGTCAGCAACGCCCTGACGACCCTCAGCCCGTTGATGCGGCAGGCATTTGTCCTGACGACGCACGGAATCTCGCCGACGGCCATCATTGATGAAGTCGGCATCTCCCGCGCCACGCTGTTTCGCTGGAAGAAATACAATCCCAAGTTCCGCGCCGCCCTCAACGCCTGGCACCAGGATCAGGTGCAATCGGCTCAACTGAGCATGGTGGCGATGCTCCCCGATGCGATTGAAACGATCCGCGAGGGGATCAAGCATGACCCCAAGCTCGCGTTCAAGCTCGTCGAGAAGTCCGGCGGGTTCGCCCCAGCCCCCGTCGGCTGCATCTCGCCCAAACAGGTCCGGCAAGAGATCAAGCTCGAGCTTCGCCGCGAAAAGCTCCGCGCCCGCGAACGGGCTGAGAAGCTGCGCCTGCACGAGGTCGATCAGCGTGCCCAGGAGCTCGAAGACAAACTCGAAGCGACCCGCATTGACAACATGAGAAAGATGGACCCCCAGGAAGTGCTCCGCGCCCGGGAAATGAGCGCCCGCATGGACGAGCTGGTCGCACAACAACGCGAAGCCAGGAAGTGGGACCCCGACTTCAAGCTCGACACCAATTACATAAGAGCCGTGCTGTATCCGGAGCAGTTGCAGAAGGAAAAGGTCAAGGAGCCGGAGCCGCAAACCAGCGCGGAAGAAGATGAGGATGAGGTGCCGTGACGGATCCACCGCTCGAAGCCCGCATCGGCCGCATGGCCGTAGACTTCAGAGCCGTCAGAAAAGTCGAACCGAACTATGTCCTTGATCAGGAAGTCGTCGAGATTTGTGCCGTCCAGTGGCCCTCCCGGATTTGACGAGTCAGACATTGCGCCATCCTTGAAACGCTAAAATCGGATGGGTGCTGGGACCTTCCGGCCTGCGTGGTAATCGTTGCGTTGCTACGCATTAAATGATTTTTCATCAATATCGACGGCGAATTGATCAAAAAATGCCTGCACGAGTCCATGCATCATTGTTCTGAGATCGACATCTCGCTGACTCTCCGCTGTAACAAAGAGCAATGCTCCCAAAGGCCGTTTCTCAGCCTTGATTTTGTCGTACGCCCCTCGCGCGACGGGGACAACATTCCCCGCAGCATCCTCCCACTCGCGGCACAGGGTTATCGCTTCATGATCGGCATCTTCGTCAATCCCAGAGACAAGGACGGTTGCGGCCACGGCAGTGGCCCCCACGAGTCCGCGACCGACCAGCGTTCCACCACCAGTCCATATGGCGTAAGCGGCAGTTTCCTTCACCTTATTGATGTATACATCTATCACCCGCTTTGGGATGTTCAATCGTAGTGGCAACGCCTCAGAGTCTTTAACGAGTTCTTTCTTGAACACATTTGCGCATTGAGCAACCAGCTTTGGCGATACCGCCTGCGTCAAGGCCGTCTCATTAGTCGGTCCTGAGACATAGATGCCGAACCCGCCGGGCAGCTTATTCTTTTGCGTCATGTTCGCGCTCGCTGTGAAAACCAATTGGATGCTTCGGCGCCTGAGGGTTCCAATTGCTTAACTTTCGTAAACAAGACACCGATCTCCGATCGGGTCATACCTTTTTCAACTCGAAAGTCTGGTTAAAAACATTCGTATCGATGCTACGGCTTTGATCGGACATCACGTTCTCCCATTACCGATTTCTCGAATGTCGGCGGCATACTTCCATGTTAGCGTAATGCACGCCTCTCGTTAACATTACGCAATTTAGACGTTACGGGACAAAGCTGCTTCTCGGCGGGTTTTCACGCTTGAGAGCTAGACTTGGAGACTCGATGACCAAATACCCGCCCATCGCATTGTCCTTCACCATCTGCCACATGCTCCACCGCTCGTGAGCATTCTGATCTCGTTGCTGCTGCTCCACCCAAGCTGCCAACGTCAGCTTCTCCGGTTCAGGGTTCAAGACATAATAGATGATTCCTCGACGGATCATCCGCAGGGGCTCGTGCCCTGCCGGAACCTCCGATCGTCTCACCTTCGCGAGCACCGCCGTCATGTCCTGCATTGCATTCGAATGTTTGGAATCGCGAAGCAACTTAAAAATCGTCTCGATGTGGTCTAAACACGATTGGCCGTATCCCATCGCCTCTTCCTGCGATGGGAACTTACCCTTATGCGTCACGTCATTACGAAGCCTGATGCAGTGAGGCGGCATCTCTGGCGGGGCAACCTTAAAGTTGAGAAGATATGTAAAACGAAACGCTCCCAACTGACATTCACTTCTGCGGGAGATGTCTTTCCAGACCTCTTCTAGAAGTGATTTCTCAATTCCATTCGCGATCAAGACAAGTTTGGTCACGTATTCATAGAATCGCTCGACAGCAGTTGCGAAGCTGGTAACGGCCTCGCGAGGATAGCCGTCGTACAATGCCGAAGCGCCGGAATCGAACAGCAACTCGTATAAGTCGTCATAAAGTTGAACGATTGCGCGGTGGTTTCGGTTGCACGCGAACTCCATGATGCCCGAGTCATTGACCTGAACGGGATATCGGGTCATGTCTGGATCGTCGTCGAATGCGCACTGCCAGCAATTTACGTAGAGTTTCATGTAGTTTCGAGCGTAAACAATACGTCTTATCGCCAATTTAGCTAGCGTTGTTCTATCGCGATCAATGCTCTTTTTGCGAAGCTTACGCGCAGATAGGCTCACCCGGCGACGATGGCTCACCCGGCGGACGCGCTCCGAGAATCCGCGGCGGCGCGCGTACGCTCTACCGCGGCGTGTGGGGTGCGCGGTACCAAAGCGTTTTCTAATGCATCTCAGCGTATCCCATGGTCAGCGAACCGAAACGCGCGACTTCACCAAGCACCGTCATTGCCCGAAAACCCCACACGCCGCGGTAGAGCGTACTCGCGCCGCCGCGGATTCTCCGTGCGCGGATCGGGTGCTCTTCCATATCCGCTACCCCGTCACTTGCCCGATTCACATTAACCTGACAAACTTCCCTCATGCCCAAGCCGGGGAAGCTGTGGCGGCATGTCATCATCAACACGCGCGGATCGTGGCTGCCCGGGGACGAACGCGGCTTTCGCAATCGCGGGCATCGGATTCATTCCTCGGGGGATTACAAACGGCCGCCGCCCGTTGAGGAACATGTCGGGCTGTATGGTTACCAGGTAGGAAAGTCGCCGCCGGAGGTTCGAATTGCCAGGAGCCTCCGTCCGGTGATTGGGCGTGCGATGGCGCGATATTTTGAAGCGTGTGAGCACCGTGTGCTCGTTGTTGCCATAACGAAGGTACACGCGCATATGCTGGTCGAACTTCCCAACAGCATCATCAAAATCCGCGAGATCGTGGGTGAAGCGAAACGCGCGGCTTCGCGAGCGGTGAAACGTCAAATGCCCGGGTCGATCTGGGCACGCGGCGGCACGTTTAAGCCGGTCAAGACGCGAGCCCATCAGCGTCGGGCGTTCGGTTACATCCTTTATGAGCAGGGAAGCGGCGCGTGGACCTGGTCGTTTCTGGATGGGACGGATGGGGGGCGGTTTCGACGTGTTCGAGCGCGATGAGGAGGAATTCTCGCACGGAGAATCCGCGCTTGGAGAATTCGCG
>Ga0182024_10011681_pt1 | contig 17568 bp, 14 predicted proteins | sample P32metaG_FD_120480 | JGI IMG/M metagenome (GOLD analysis project Ga0182024, IMG submission 120480) | Permafrost microbial communities from Stordalen Mire, Sweden - P3-2 metaG (Illumina Assembly) | ecosystem: Environmental > Terrestrial > Soil > Wetlands > Permafrost | place: Sweden: Stordalen... | reverse complement strand
GCGTCGGACGTGGTCGATCTGGCCCCTGATCTGGCTCAGGTCGAGGCCGACGCGCGTTTCCACATGCTCGAACAGCTGGCCGATTTCGACGACGAACTGATGGAGCAGCTCCTCAACGACGCCAATCCGAGCCGCGACCTAGTGTTCGCCGATCTGGTGCGGGACATGAACGAGAGCCTGATAGTGCCGGTGTTTTTCGGCTCGGCCCTGAACGGCTTTGGCGTGCGGCGCCTGTTGAAGGCTCTGCGTCACGAGACGCCGAAACCGGAGCGCGCCGCCGCGCGGCTGGGCCTCGGCGCGGCCGCCGCCTATGTCGTCAAGACCGCTTACGCCGGCCAGGCGGGCAAGCTCGCCTACGCCAGAGTGTTCGGGGCGCCCTTGGGCGACGGAGGCGATCTGACATTGCCCAGCGGCGAGCGCGCTCGGGCGGGCGGCCTCTTCTCGGTCCAGGGCTCGGCGCTCAAAAAGATCGCCCAGGCGCGCGTTGGCGATGTGGTCGCCATAGGCAAGATCGATCAGGCCGCCGCCGGCGATGTGCTTTCCGCGGGCGCCGCCGGACCGGTCAGCGCCACGCCCCGCGCGCCGCGCCCGCCGCTCTATGCCCTCGCTATCGGGGCGGCCAACCGCAAGGATGACGTCCGGCTGTCGGGCGCCCTGGCCAAGCTCATCGAGGAGGATCCGGGACTTCATGTCACCCACGATCCGGAAAGCCACCAGGTGCTGGTGGCCGGTCAGGGCGACGGCCACGTGCGACTGGCCCTCGAACGCCTGAAGCGCCGGTTCGGGGTCGAGATCACCACCGCGGCGCCCTTGACGCCCTACCGCGAGACCATCCGCGGCGGCGCCACCCAGCGCGGTCGTCACAAGAAACAAACCGGCGGACACGGCCAGTTCGCCGACGTGACCATCGAGATCAAGCCCCGCCCGCGCGGCGCCGGCTTCACCTTCGCCAGCAAGATCACCGGGGGCGCGGTGCCGCGCCAGTGGATACCGGCCGTGGAGCAGGGAGTCGGCGACGGCCTGACCAAGGGACCGCTGGGCTTCCCGGTGGTCGATCTGGAAGTCACCTTGCTGGATGGCGGGTACCACAGCGTCGATTCCTCCGAGATGGCTTTTCGCATCGCCGGTCGTATGGCGATCGAGGAGGGGTTGAAGGGCTGCGGCGCCACCTTGCTCGAGCCCATCGATAGGTTGGAGGTGTTCGCGCCCGAAAGCGCCATGTCCAATGTCACTTCGGCCTTGTCCTCGCGGCGGGGTCAGATCCTGGGCTTTGGTCCGCGCCCCGATTGGCCCGGCTGGGAGACGATCGAAGCCTATTTGCCCCAGAGCGAACGCCACGGCCTCATCGCCGAACTTCGCTCGCTCACTCAGGGCCTTGGCAGCTTCGAGGCGCGCTTCGACCACATGGCCGAACTGACCGGCCGTTTGGCCGAAGAGGTTTCGGCGGCCCGCGCCTAGGGACGCGCGGAGGACCGTGAACCTTGCCCGGCCTCGCGGGTTATCCTTCGCGAAGGAGTCCCCCGCATGTTCCCACTTCCGAGCCTTCCCTACGCCTACGATGCGCTCTCGCCGGTCATCTCCGAGCGGACCCTGCATTTCCACCACGACAAGCACCACGCCACCTACGTCAAGACGCTCAACGAACTGCTGGAAAAGGCCGGAGGGTCGCCGGCGCCCCTTGAGGAAGTGATCGTCAAGAGCGCCAAGGCCAACCAAAGGAAGCTGTTCGACAACGCCGCCCAGGCTTGGAACCACGCCTTCTTCTGGGTGGCCATGACGCCGGCTCGCCAATCGCCCACCGGGGATTTGGTCCGCGCCATCGACGCGGCCTTCGGCGACCTGGCGGCCTTGAAGAAGAGCTTCGTCACCGAGGGCGCCGGCCATTTCGGGTCCGGGTGGGTGTGGCTTGCCGCCAACCGCTCCGGCGCCCTGGAAGTCATCTCGACCCACGACGCCGACGACACGGCGACCCACGCCCAGCTGACGCCTTTGCTGGTCTGCGATCTTTGGGAGCACGCCTACTATCTCGACTACCAGAACGACCGGAAGAAGTTCCTCGAGTCGTGGTTCGACGCCCTTCCCAACTGGGAATTCGCCGCCGCGCAGTTGGCGGCGGCCACATCCGGCCGCCCGGCCTGGCGCTACCCGGGGCCGGCGGCTTCCGCGCAAGCGGCGTGACCGGCCAGCACGACATCCGCCTGATGCTGGCGGATGTGGACGGCGCCCTGGTCACCCAGGACAAGATTCTCACCGAGCAGGCCATTGGAGCGGCCAGGGCGCTGCGCAAAGCCGCAATCGCCCTGGCTATCACCAGCGGCCGGCCCCCGCGCGGCATGAGCATGCTAATCGCACCGCTCGCGCTGGACACCGTCATCGCCGGGTTCAACGGCGGCGTGCTGGTGAACCCCGACCTGAGCGTGATCGAAAGCCACACCCTCGATCCGGCCGTGGCGCGCCGAGCCTTGAAGGTGATCCTCGACAAGGGCCTCGACGCGTGGCTCTACACCCAGGACGAATGGCTGATCCGAGACCGAGGCGCGCCGCACGTGGCCCGCGAAGCCTGGACGGTCAAATTCGAGGCCAGGGTGGTGGAAGACTTCGGTGAATCGGATTTGGCTCACGCCGTGAAGATCGTCGGCATTTCCGATGACCTTGCCCTCGTCGCCGAATGCGAAAAAGCCGTGCAGGACGCCCTGGGCGATCAGGCCAGCGCCGCGCGCTCGCAGCCCTACTATCTAGACGTGACCCACCCCCTGGCCAACAAGGGGGCGGTGGTGGGAACGCTGGCTAGGCTGCTCGGCATCTCCCCAAGACAAATCGCCACCATCGGCGATATGCCCAATGACGTCTTGATGTTCGTCAAGAGCGGCTTTTCCATCGCCATGGGCAACGCCAGCGACGAGGTGAAGGCCAAGGCCAGCGCGGTCACCGACACCAACGAAAATGAGGGTTTCGCCAAGGCCATGGAGCGGTTCATCCTGCCGGCCGCGGCAAAGGAAGGCGAGCCATGACTCCGCGGGTTAGAGAGATATTGAGCTGGTACGGCGCCGACAGTCCCGGCACGCTCACCAATTTGGCGCGGCTGCTCGACCATGGCCGGTTGGGCGGCACGGGCAAGCTGGTGATCCTGCCGGTGGATCAGGGCTTCGAACACGGACCGGCGCGCTCCTTCGCCCCAAATCCGCCTGCCTACGATCCCCGTTACCATTTCGAACTGGCCCTCGAGGCGGGATGCAACGCCTACGCCGCTCCGCTCGGTTTTCTAGAGGCAGGGGCCCGCGAATTCGCTGGCGAGGTTCCGCTGATACTAAAGGCCAACGACGCCGACGTCCTGCGTGACGACAAGGATCCCAGCCAAGCCCTCACCGGCAGCGTGAGCGACGCGCTGCGCCTGGGCTGTTCGGCGGTGGGGTTCACCATCTATCCAGGTTCGGCGCACGAACTGGAAATGTATGGTCAGCTCCGCGCCTGTGCGCAGGAGGCCAAGGCGCACGGCCTGGCGGTCGTGGTCTGGTCCTATCCGCGCGGTTCGGCCTTGAGCAAGGAGGGGGAGACGGCCATCGACGTGGTCGGCTATGGGGTGCAGATTGCCGCCCAACTCGGCGCGCATATCATCAAGGTCAAGCTGCCCACAGCCCACATCGAGCAAGACGCGGCCAGGGCGGTGTTCGAAGAGCGCCGCATTCCCATCGAGACCCAAGCGCAGCGGGTGCGCCACATCGTCGAGTGCGCCTTCGCCGGCCGCCGCATCGTCATCTTTTCGGGTGGAGCGAAGATCGCCGACGACGAGACGTTCCTGGCCGAGATCCGCGCCATCCATCAGGGCGGCGGCTTCGGCTCCATCATCGGCCGCAACTCCTTCCAGCGGCCCAGGCCGGCGGCGCTCGAGATGCTGGCGGCGGTGATGGATATCTATGAGGGCAAGGCTGGGTGAGGGCAGGAGTGCGCCCATCGCGGGCCGCGTCCTCGCGCGCCGAACGAAAGGGCCGGCGCGGTGTGACCGCCTCGCCGCCGCAAACCCGGCCGATCGAAGACTACGCGCTGATCGGCGACTGCCGCACCGCCGCCCTGGTGAGCCGCGAGGGATCGATCGACTGGCTGTGCTGGCCGCGGTTCGACGCTCCGGCCTGTTTCGCGGCCCTGCTCGGCGATCGCGGCAACGGTCGCTGGCTCATCGCGCCGCACGCGGCGGCGAATTCCACCGCAAGATCCTATCGGCGCGACAGCCTCGTCCTCGAAACTCATTTCGACACGGACGACGGCGCCGTCGCCGTGGTGGACTTCATGCCGCCCAAGGACCACGCTCTCCCGGACGAGGCCTCCCACATCGTGCGCCTGGTCGTCGGCGAAGCGGGCGCCGTCGAGATGCGCATGGAGCTTATTCTGCGTTTCGGCTACGGCGCCACGGCGCCCTGGGTCAGCCGCCTTGCCGACGGCGCGCTGCGCGCCATAGCCGGCCCCGACATGGTGGTGTTGCGGACGCCGGCGGCTCTCGCCGGCGAGAACCTGACCACGGTGGCCGCCCTTACCGTCGCTCGGGGCGAGGTGGTTCCATTCGTGCTGTCGTACGGACGTTCGTGGCGTCCGCCGCCGGCCGCCCTGGATTGGGAGCGCGCGCTTGCCGATACGCAAGACTTCTGGACCGGTTGGGTTTCCAAAGGCGAGACGCCTCGATCACCACCGCCCGCGGCCGCGCGTCGCTCTCTGATCACGCTCAAGGCGTTGACCTATGCGCCCACCGGCGGCGTAGTCGCCGCGCCCACCACATCGCTGCCGGAGAAACTCGGCGGCGTGCGCAATTGGGATTACCGCTACTGCTGGCTGCGCGACGCCAGCATCACCCTGCGCGCCTTGATGAGCGCCGGTTATTTCGACGAGGCTCGGGCGTGGCGCGACTGGCTCCATCGGGCCGTGGCCGGTGATCCGGCCGACATGCGGATCATGTATGGCTTGGCGGGCGAGCGTCGACTGGCCGAGTGGAAGGTCGACTGGCTGGCCGGCTACGCGGCCTCGCGCCCGGTCCGAGTCGGCAACGCCGCGCACGAGCAGTTCCAGCTGGACGTCTATGGCGAAGTCATGGACGCCTTCCACCACGCGCGCCTCGGCGGCCTTGCCGAAGACACCGAGGCGTGGAGCGTGCAGACTCTGCTCGCCGAGCATGTCGCCAAGGTGTGGGAGCAACCCGACGACGGCGTCTGGGAAGGCCGCGGCGGCCGGCGCCACTTCACTTACTCCAAGGTCATGGCCTGGGTCGCCATCGACCGGGCGGTGCGCGGGGTGGAGGAATTTGGGCTCCCAGGGCCGGTGGACGCCTGGCGCGCCCAAAGATCGGCTATCCACGATGATGTCTGCCGCAGAGGCTTCGACCCGGCGCGCAACACCTTCGTTCGCGCCTACGACGATGCAACCTTGGACGCCAGCCTGCTACTCATTGCCGACCTTGGCTTCATCGCCGCCGCCGATCGGCGCTTCGAAGGAACGGTGGAGGCGGTGGAGCGCGAACTCCTGGGCCCCACGGGCTTGGTCATGCGCTACGACACTACGCGCGCGGACGACGGTCTGCCGCCCGGCGAGGGCGCATTCCTGGCCTGCAGCTTCTGGCTGGTGAGCGCCTACATCGCTCTTGGCCGGCGCGCCAAGGCCAAGCGCCTGTTCCACCGCCTGCTGGCTTTGGCCAACGATGTGGGCCTCCTGGCCGAGGAGTACGACACCGAAGGCGCCCGTCTGGTCGGGAACTTTCCCCAGGCTTTCTCTCACGTGGGCCTGATCAACGCCGCTTTCGCCCTGCGCGAAGGGACAAGACCGCGCTAGGCGGTTATCACTCCGCGACACCATCCTTGGGAACGCCCGTCAAACATCGTGTGGCGTGCTGGTCGGGCCACCGCTCTGCGCGCCCAGGGACGCCGCGGCGCCGATGAGGCGGAGGGCCGAATTCGCGGACGAAGCGGCCCAAAAAGGGCTAGTCACGTCCGTTCAGGCTGAGGCCCAGGATCAGGCCCACCGCAAGCCCGGCCACGGCGGCCACCGCCAGGGCCACGTAGGGTTGGTCATCGATCATCGTATCGACGTTTCCGGCCAGTCCCTGGGCGCGACCGGCGGCGCGGCCGTAGAGCTCGCGTCCAGTTTCCACGGCCCTGTCGGTTTTGACCTTGATCTGGTCGCGCACTTCGGCGACGCGATTGGAGAAGGCGTCTCGCGCATTCTCCCCTCTGTTCCCGGCCGCGCCAGCGGCTTGTTCGGCATCCATGTTCGATCCTTCCTTTTTTGCCCGCCCTTCAACGCGAGGTCGCCCGTGAATGTTCCGGCCGAACCGTCGAGGGGCGCCCCGAGGGGCCGCGAGCGGCCACTACGCCGGGTCCGCAATTCCCGGGTTTTCCAGCCTTGCCACGAGCCGCTCGTCCTCCCAGAGCTCCGCGGTGTGATAGTGCGCCGATGAGGCTAGGCGTTCGCGCGCCAACTGCTTGGCGCGTTCGTCGTCGATCACGGTGATGGAATCCATGGTCGGCACGGTGTAGCGATCGTCGTGGATGTAGAGGAGGTAGGTCTTCATGGCCGCGCTTCTATTAAGCTTCAGCGCGGCGCATTGTCGTGTGGACGACAGACGAACCGGGTAATTTGTCGCCTTGGGTTCGGCTTGGGCGTAGTTCGACACCGCGCTGCCGCAAGTTGTTTGTCCGACGGCGGAAGACACGCTTGTAGCCTTGTCCCCGACGCCGCGCTGGCCGATGGTGACCGCCGGTCGATCAGCGGGGTGGGCGTGGGGAATCGAAACTTTGTGCTGCGCGCCCTTTGCGGGGCTGATGATCAGGCGCTGGCGGCCGATCTGCGAGACGTGGACCTCAAATCCGGCGATATGCTCTATGAGCCGGACTATCTCGTCGAATGGGTCTATTTTCCCCAGACCGCCGTGCTCTCGGTGGTCACGGTGATGGCGGACGGCCGCGCGGTCGAGAGCGACACGGTGGGCTGTGAGAGCGTGGTGGGCGTGTTGGCGGCGCTGGCGTCATCGGAGCCCACAAGCCGGACCTTCACCCAGATCCCCGGCGTGGCCACCAGATTATCCGCCGCCAAGCTTCGCCAAAGGGCGGATTTCAGCGCCCACTTCCGCCGTTTGCTAGTCCGCCATTGCCTGGCCAATCTTGCCCAGGCCCATCAGTCGGTGGCCTGCAACGCCCTGCACAGCGTCAACCAGAGGCTGTGCCGTTGGCTGCTGATGTCTCAGGATCGCACCGCCAGCGACGTGGTCCAACTCACCCACCAGTATCTGGCCTTCATGGTGGGTGTGCAGCGCACCACCATCACCGGCGCCCTGCGCGATCTGGCGGCGGCCGACTTGATCCGCATCGGTCGCCGTCGCATCGAGATTCTCGATCGTCCACGCATGGAATTGCGCGCTTGCGAGTGCTACGGCGCCGTGCAGGCGAACCTTGAGCGCTTGATCGGCGATGTGCCGTCGTCCAGTTGACAGGGAGGCGCTAGGGCGGGCCATGTCGGGCCATGACACGCCGTTCCCCCAAGGCCGCCGGGGCCAATGATAGGCTCGATCTGATCGGCGAACTCGATCGCAACGTCCATTGGCTGTCGGCGTGGACGATTCACAACGCCAATCATCTGCGCGAGAGCCGTGACGGCCTGAAGGTCGGCGGTCACCAGGCGTCCTGCGCCTCCATGGCCAGCATCATGTCGGCTCTCTACTTCTCGGTGCTGGGACCGGACGACAGGGTGGCCGTTAAGCCGCACGCCAGCCCGGTCTTCCACGCTATCCAGTATATGTTCGGCCGCCAGAGCCTCGACCAGCTTCAGCGCTTCCGCGGCTTCGGCGGCGCCCAGTCCTATCCCTCGCGCACCAAGGATAGCGACGACGTGGACTTTTCCACCGGATCGGTAGGGCTGGGGGTGGCCATGACCGCCTTCGCATCGATGGCCCAGGACTACCTGCTGGCCCACGACCTGATGGCGCCCGAGCGGGCCGGGCGGATGATCGCGCTCCTGGGCGACGCCGAGCTGGACGAGGGCAACATCTACGAGTGCGTGATCGAGGGCGCCAAGCACGATCTGCGCAACTGTTGGTGGATCGTCGACTACAATCGCCAGAGTCTGGACGCCACCACCTCCGAGCGCATGTCGTCGCGTTTCTTCGATATCTTCAGCGCCGTCGGCTGGGACGTGATCACCCTGAAATACGGCCGCACGCTGGAGGCCGCCTTCGCCCAACCAGGCGGCAGGGCCCTGCGCGACTGGATCGAGGCCTGCCCCAACGATCTCTACGCGGCCCTGAGCTTTCAGGGCGGCGCCGCCTGGCGCGCGCGCATCACGGCCGACCTTGGGGCGACATCCCCCGCGGAAGCCCTGCTCGAGGCCTACGACGACGCGGCGCTCGGCGAGTTGATGACCAATCTGGCCGGTCACGATCTCGGACTGCTCCTGGACGCCTTCCACGCCGTCACGGACGAACGTCCCAAGTTCTTCATCATCTACACGATCAAGGGTTTTGGTCTGCCGTTCCAAGGTCACAAGGACAACCATTCGGGATTGATGACTAAGACCCAGATGGAGGCCTTCCGTGAGCGCATGGGCGTGCCGGCCGGGAAGGAATGGTCGGCCTTCGCCGGGCTGCCTCGCCCCGCGGCCGAATACCAGGCCTTCCTCGCCGCCACGTCCTTCGCCGCCAAGGCGGCCCTGGCGCCCGCGCCGCTGGTGGCGGTCCCTGACGCGGACGCCTTTCCGACGCCCACCGGCCGGCAGTCGACGCAGGTCGCCTTCGGCAAGGTGCTGAACGACCTGGCCCGCGCCGGCGGACCGCTGGCGGACGCCATCGTCACCACCTCGCCGGACGTGACCGTCTCCACCAACCTCGGCGGTTTCGTGAACCAGCGGGGCCTCTTCGCGCGCGGAAAGCGGAACGATCAGTTCCGCGATTCCCGCATCGCCTCGACCCAGCGCTGGCTCATGGGACCGAGCGGCCAGCATATCGAGCTGGGGATCGCCGAGAACAATCTCTTTCTGCTTCTGGGCGCCCTTGGACTTACCGGCCCGCTGTTCGGCCGGCGAGTCATTCCGGTCGGCACGCTCTACGATCCATTCATCAACCGCGGCCTGGATGCGCTCAACTACGCCTGCTACCAGGACGCCCGCTTCCTGCTTGTCGCGACCCCGGCCGGTCTGGCCCTTGCCCCCGAGGGCGGCGCCCACCAGTCGATCCACACCCCGCTCATCGGTATGGCCCAGGACAAGCTTGCCTATTTCGAGCCGGCCTTCGTTGAGGAACTGGTCGAAATCATGCGCTGGTCTTTCAGCCATTTGCAGGCGGCAGACGGAGGCTCGGTCTACCTGCGCCTCTCCACCCGCGTCTTGGATCAGCCCGCGCCTGCCATGACGGAGGCTCGCCGCGCCGCTCTTCTGGCCGGCGCCTACTGGCAAGTCGAGCCGGAGGACGGCGCGGAACTCGCCGTGGTCTACACCGGCGCCGTCGCCCCCGAAGCCATGGACGCGCTGGGGCAGATCCGCGAGGATTTCCCCGGCGCGGGCCTCCTCGCCGTCCCAAGTCCCGACCGGTTACATCGCGGCTGGTCGAGAGCGCTGGAGGCCGGCCACGCCTCCCACGTCGAACAGCTGCTCGCGCGCTTGAGCCAGCGCGGGCGCCTGATCACGGTCATCGACGGTCCGCCAGCGACCCTGTCGTGGCTGGGCGGGGTTCGCGGTCACCGGGTCGCCGCTCTGGGCGTCGACCATTTCGGCCAGTCAGGTGACATCCCCGATCTCTACCGCGCCTATCGCCTCGACGCCGAAGCCATCCTCGACGCGACGGCCGGGGCTTTGGCGCCCGCCACGGGATAAACCTTCAGAAGGCACGGCCTGGAAATCCATCCTGATACGGAATAGCTTCGGCTGCTCGTCGAGAGAGGGATCGCGCGTGGCGTCCAGCATACCGCAGGCGAGGCAGGCGCCGCCTCCCAAACCGACTTGGTGGGTGTTGCGGTCGTTCGCCGGATATCATTCGGGTTTCATTGGACCCGATCTCCTCGCCGGGGTCACTTTGGCGGCGATAGCTATCCCCGAACAGATGGCCACGGCCAAGCTCGGTTCGCTACCGCCCGAATTCGGCTTCTTCGCCTTCATCGCCGGCACTTTCGCCTTCCTCGTCTTCGGCTCGAACCGGCGGATGTCGGTGGGCGCGGATTCCACCATCACCCCGATCTTCGCCGGCGCGCTGGCCTTGTTGGCCGGGGCGGGCGGGCCGCAGTACATCGCTCTGGCGGCGACGCTCAGCCTGATGGTCGGGGCCATCATCCTGGCGGCGGCTGTGCTTCGAATGGGATGGATCGCCGATCTGCTTTCGGTTCCGGTGACCACCGGGTTTCTGGCCGGCATCGCCATTCACATCGTCGTCTCCCAGACGCCCGGCGCCCTGGGCGTCCCGCCGGTGAGCGGCGGCCTGCCGCGCCGGATTCTCCTCCTGTGGGGCGAGGCGCCGTCGACCAACCACTACGCCCTGGCCATCGCCGCGGCCGTCCTGGCCTTGAGCGCTGGGTCTCACTTCATCAGCTCCCGCCTTCCCGGGCCGCTTATCGGCATGGGACTGGCCACCTGGGCGGTGATCGCCCTGGGTCTCGAGGGGCGAGGGGTCGCGGTGCTGGGCGCCGTCAAGGGTGGATTGCCCAGACTGGCCGCGCCGACGGTCAGCCTTGACCGCTATCTGCACCTGCTCCCTCTGGCCCTTCTCATCGCCCTGGTGGCCATGGTGCAGACCGCGGCGACGGCGCGCGCTTTTCCGCCGGCTCCGGACACTCCGCCGGACGTCGATCGCGACTATGCTGGCCTGGGCGCCGGAAACCTCCTGGCCGGCCTCTTCGGGACGTTCCCGGTCAACGCCAGCCCGCCGCGCACCGCCATCGTCGCCGAAAGCGGCGGCCGCACGCAGCTTTCCGGCCTGGCGGCCATCGTCATCGTGGCCTTGCTCCTGGCTTTCGGCGCCGGTCTGCTGACGCACGTTCCTCAGGCGGCGCTGAGCGGCGTGCTGTTCTTTGTGGCGTCAAGGCTGCTTCGCGTCGGGCAGATGCGCGCCGTGTTCCGCGCCAGCGGAGCGGAATTCACGCTCATCGTGCTTACGGTCGCCGCCATCGTCCTGTTGCCCATCGAGAGCGGCGTGGCGGTCGGTGTCGGACTCTCCCTGCTTCAGGGCGTATGGTCGAGCGCGCGCGCCAGGATCCGGCCTATGCATCGTGTGCCGGGGACGACGGTATGGTGGCCGACCACCGTCGCATCGCAGGGCGAGAGCGTGCCGGGCGTCGCGGTGCTGGGCTTCCAGGCGCCCCTGTCGTTTCTCAACGCCGACAGTTTTCGACGCCAAGTCGTCGAAGCGGCCCATGTTGGCCAGGGCGATGTGAAAGTCTTGATCCTCGAAGCCGCGGGCGTCATCGACGTCGACTTCACGGCCGCCCAGGTCTTCAAGGCCCTCCTCGTCGACTGCAAGGACGCGGGCGTGACGCTCGCCGTCGCCCGGCTGGAGTCGGTGAAAGCCCAGAGGGCCTTTACCCGTTTGGGCCTGCGCGCGCTGATCGGCGAGGATCACATCTTCGACAGCGTGGCCGCCGCCCTGACCGCGCTCGCGTGACGGATTTGACCAGGCCCCGGCGGAGTCGGCTAACCCGCCGGCTTCGCCGCCAAGTCGCCCTGGGCCTCGAGCGCGACGTCGTTCCACTTCTCCCACGTTTCAATCCGCCGCGCATATTCCGCGCGCGTCATGGGCAGGCCGCCGGAGCCGAAGAAGACGCGCAGCGGCGGCGCCTCGGCGTCGACAATCTTCAGAATCGCCGGGCCGGTCGCCACCGGATCGCCGGGGACGCCGGCGCCACGGAACTTTGCGATCGCCGCGCGGGCGCCGTCATAGGCCGGCATCGGCGTCGCGCGCTTGGCGGACGGGCCGCCCCACTCGGTGGCGAACCCGCCAGGCTCGACGATCGTCACCTTGATTCCAAGGCCGGCCACCTCCGCGGCGAGCGATTGGCTGAAGCCTTCGAGGCCCCATTTGGAGGCATGGTAGAGGCCGACGGTCGGAAAGGCGTTTACCCCGCCGATCGACGAGACCTGAATGATGTGGCCCGATTTTTGGGCGCGCATGTGCGGCAGCACCTCCTGAGTCACCCAAAGGGCGCCGAACAGGTTAGTCTCGAGCTGCGCTCTGGCTTCGGCTTCGCTGACTTCTTCGATCGTGCCGAAGAGACCGTAGCCGGCGTTGTTGACCGCCACGTCGATCCGCCCGAAACGCGCCATCGCCTCGGCGACCGCGCGGTTTACCGCCGGCTTGTCGGTGACGTCCAAGGCGATCGCCGCCACCTGGTCGCCGTATCGCTCGACGAGAGGTTGGAGGGTCTTGATATCCCTTGCCGTGGCCGCGACACGGTCGCCGCGCGCCAGGGCCGCTTCCGCCCAGACCCGGCCGAAGCCCTTGGACGTGCCGGTAATGAACCAAACTTTACCTGCCATGATGTCTGTTCCCGCGCTGTGAGATGATGATTGATCAGAACCGGTCCCCGACCATTTCCTCGCTCTTGGCCCACAGGGCCTTGGCGTGGTCCGCGTCGAGGGCGTAGGCGCGCACGCCGCGGCGGACGTCGTCGCCTTCGACGATCTCGGCCACGTGGCAGTCCTCGCAGTAGCGGCCGCCGACCTCTTCGGCGGACGCCACGACGCCGCACCACACCGATGTCGCCGCGCCCTGGGGGATGGTCTTCCAGCTGAAGGCCGGCTGGCCCGCGCCGGAATTGGCGGCGTTTATCTGGTCGATCAGCTGCTGCACGACCTCGGGTTTCATATGGCGCCCGAGCTCGGTGCGGATGCCGCCGGGATGCACGGCCGTGGCCCGCACGCCTCTCGCTTTGTGGCGCCGGTCGAACTCGACGGCGAACAGGATGTTGGCGGTCTTGGAGCGGCCGTAGGCTACGAACTCTGCATAGGGCGTGTGCTCGAAGTTCGGGTCCTCGAGGTCGACGTCGGAGAACCGATGGCCCGACGAAGCCAGGTTGACCAGGCGCGAGCCGGACTTCAGCAGCGACGCGATCCGATTGACCAGGACGAAGTGGCCGAGATGATTGGTGCCGAACTGGGTTTCGAAGCCGTCGGCGGTCTCGCCTTTCGGACAGGCCATGACGCCAGCGTTGGCGATGATCAGGTCGAACGGATTGCCGGCTGCGACCAGGGCGTCGGCGCAGGCGCGCACGCTGGCCAGCGAGGCCAGGTCGAGCTCCACGAGTTCCAAACCGCCGCCGTTCGCCGCCTGGGCGCGAACCTGCTCAGTCGCGGCCCTCGCCTTGTTCAGGTCCCGCGCGGCGCCGACCACCTGCGCGCCGTGGGCGGCCAGGGTGCGGGCGGTCTCGACGCCAAGGCCGGCCGAGACGCCGGTGACCAGGACGCGCTTGCCGCGAAGATCGACGCCTTCGAGCACCTCGTCGGTGGTGGATGTGGCTCCGAATGTTCCAGCCATGGTTTTCTCCGCGGTTAAGGTTGGTTCAGACCGGATCGGTCCAGGGTCCGTTCAGGCCGAGGTCACAGTCTGTTGCAGAAAGCGGCTCGCCGATATAAACGGAGGGTGTCTCCGATTGAGATACGGAGAGTTCCTCCGTTTAGCAAGGGGCAAATGATCGTGAGGGTCGAGGCCAAGGGGCGGGCCCGTCGGACAACGGCAGTGCGCTCGGGAGATGAACCGGGTACGGCTGTTCGCAAGCTGCGCGCGGACGGACTGCGAAATCGCGAGCGGCTGGTGGAAACTGCCAAGGCCGGCTTCAATGCTGCGGGACCAGACGTCAGCCTGGACGAGATCGCCCGTCGGGCCGGTGTCGGGATCGGCACCCTGTACCGGCACTTTCCGACCCGCGACGCGATTGTCGAGGCGGTCTACCGCCGCGAGGTTCAGCAATTGGCCGACGCGGCGACGCGCCTGCTCGGATCGTTGCCGCCCGGCGAGGCCCTGCACGGATGGATGCGCCTCTTCGTCGACTACGTCGCCACCAAGAAGGTCATCGCCTCGGCGCTGGGGTCGATCGCTGGCGGCGTGTCGGAACTCTATGCGTCCTCGGGCGCACGGATCACGGGCGCCGTATCCCTGCTGGTGGAACGCGCGCGCGACAGCGGCGACATCCGTCCGGACGTCGATCCCGCCGATCTTCTGCGCGCCCTGGTGGGCTTCGCCTATGGCAATGCCGGTCCGGGCTGGGAGGCCAGTGCGCGGCGTCTGATCGACATCCTGATGGACGGGTTGCGGCTTTCTGGCGGCTGAGGCGGCGTTCAAGCCATCGGTCGGGATCGACGTCATGTTGGTCGCCGTTTGCCGCTCGCTTTGCCGGACCGCGACAGCTCGAGGGACGCCCGGAGACGCCGATGAACAGATATTGGACCTTGTCCGCCAAACCGATCGGCGCTTGGCCCGAGGCGGATACGTTTGAATTGCGCGAGGCGCCCGTCCCCACGCCGGCCTCGGGCCAGGCCCTGACACGGACGATCTACATCTCGCTGGACCCCTATCAGTGGGGCCACAAGAAGCGGGGCGTCGAGGCGCCCGGCGCGCCTTGCCACGCGCGCACCGTGGCCCAGGTGGTCGAGAGCCGGATGGACGGCTTCGCGGCGGGCGACCTGGTGTTCAACACCAACGGGTGGGCCGAGTACGGCCTGATGGGCGAGGGCGTCGCGCGCCCGTCGTACATGATCCCGCGCAAGCTCGACCCGGCGCAGGGACGCATTTCCCAAGCCGTGAGCGTTTTGGGGATGCTGGGCCTGACCGCCTATGCGGGAATGGTGCTGATGGCCGCACCCCGGCCCGGGGAGACCGCCGTGGTGTCGGCTGCCTCGGGCGGGGTCGGGCAGATCGCCGGCCAGCTGGCGCGGCTCCGCGGAGCGCGCGTGGTGGGGATCGCCGGGCGCGAGGCGAAATGCCGGTTCGTGACCCAGGATCTGGGCTTCGACGCCTGCGTCTCCCACCTGAGCGCCACCTTCGCGACGGATCTGCGCGCCGCCTGCCCGGCCGGGGTCGACGTCAATTTCGAGAATGTGGGCGGGGCGGTGTTCGACGCGGTGCTGCCGTTGTTCAACGCCGGCGCGCGGATGACCATCTGCGGGCTGATCGCCCACTACGGTGCCGCGATGGGAACCGACGCCCGGGCCGCCCTCATGCAGCGCGGCGAGGCCGTGTTCAAGGATCGGGGCGTGAAAGTGCGCGACCTCTTCGTCGGCGACTACGTTGAGGGCCACCACGACACCTTCCTCCGCGAGGTGGCCCCCCAGGTGGCGTCCGGCGCGGTGAAGTATCGCGAGGATATCCGCCAGGGTCTCGAGACCGTGCCCGCCTGCTTCGCCGAGATGCTGCGGGGGGACAATTTCGGGAAAATGCTGGTGCGGGTGGGGGTGGACCCGACGGGCTGAGACGCTAGATTTTGGCGCCTCCAAATACGGACGCGATGTCCGTTGCCTCGGCGACCGGCTCGGGGGCGGCTACCGGACGATATCGCACTGATGACCTGAGCGTGGGCGAGGACTATGTTGGATGAACACCCGCGCGAGCAGGCGTTGGAGGTCATGGGCGGATGGCGAAGCTGACGGTCAACGGCCAGGTCCACGAGGTGGACGCTCCGCCGGACATGCCCCTGCTGTGGGTTCTTCGCGACCTGCTGAAGCTCACCGGCACCAAGTTCGGCTGCGGCATCGCCCAGTGCGGCGCCTGCACGGTGCACGTGGACGGCGCGCCGCTGCGCTCCTGCATGCTGCCGATCAGCACGCTCGGCAGCCGCGCCGTCACCACCATTGAGGCCATCGGCGCCACCCCGACCGGGCGGAAGGTCCAGCAGGCGTGGCTGGATCTGGAAGTGATCCAGTGCGGCTACTGCCAGTCGGGCCAGATCATGTCGGCCGCCGCCCTGCTCGCCGCGACACCGAACCCGGACGACGCCGACATAAACGCCGCCATGGCCGGCAACATCTGCCGGTGCGGCACCTATGTGCGCATCCGCCAGGCCATCAAGCACGCGGCCAAGGCCGTCTGAAGGCGGATCGATCATGGCCCTCTTCGACAGACTTCCCGCCGACGCCGCCACGCCATCGCGCCCTTCCCGGCGGGCCCTGCTTCAGGTCGGCGCCGCGGCGGGCGGCGGCCTGCTGGTCGGCTTCCTGGCGCCGGTGGGAAAGGCGGCGGGAGGCGTCGGGGATTCGCCCGCCGCCGGCTTCGCGCCCAACGCCTTCATCCGTATCGATCGGACCGGAAAGATCACCCTGGTGATGCCCCAGGTGGAGATGGGGCAGGGCGTCTACACCTCCATCTCCATGATCCTGGCCGAGGAGCTGGACGCCGACTGGTCGCAGGTGGGCTTCGAGCACGCCCCGCCCAGCGACGCCCTTTACGGCAACCCCGTCTTCCACCAGCAGATGACCGGCAACTCCAACTCCATTCGCGCCTTCTGGACGCCGCTGCGTAAGGCGGGCGCCGCGACGCGGGCGATGCTGGTGCAGGCAGCCGCGGCCGGCTGGGGGGTCGATCCGGCCGCCTGCCGCACCGAGGCCAGCCAGGTGATCCACGACGCCAGCGCCCGGCGCATCGCCTATGGGGAGCTGACCGGCCGGGCCGCGGCCCAAAAGCCGCCGGCCGACCCGCCCCTGAAATCGCCTTCGGCCTTCCGCCTGATCGGCAAACCGCTGAAGCGCCTGGATACGCCGGCCAAGGTCGATGGCTCGGCCCAGTACGGCATCGACGCCCTGCCCGACGGTGTGAAGTTCGCCACCCTGGCCCACTGCCCGGTGTTCGGCGGCAAGGTCGCCCGCGTGGACGACAGCCAGGCCAAGGCCGTGCCCGGCTTTCGCCAGACGGTGGTGCTGGACGACCTGGTGGCGGTGGTCGGCGATCACACCTGGGCGGCCAAGCAGGGGCTGGCGGCGCTCGACATCACCTGGGACGAGGGCCCCAACGCCGCCGTGGACACCGCTCAGGTGATGACCCGCCTGAGGGCCGCCAGCACCCGCCGCGGCGTGGTGGGCAAGTCCGTCGGCGATGTCGACAAGGCGCTGTCGAGCGATGTGGTGGAGGCGACCTACGAGGTTCCCTTCCTGGCCCACGCCCCCATGGAGCCGCTGAACTGCACGGCGCATGTGACGCCGACCGGCTGCGAGATCTGGACCGGCACCCAGGTGATGACCCGCGCCCAGAAGGCCGGCGCCGACGCCACCGGTCTGCCGCTCGACAAGGTCATCGTCCACAACCACCTGCTCGGCGGCGGCTTTGGCCGGCGCCTGGAATTCGACATGGTCTCCGATGCGGTGCGCATCGCCCAGCACGTCGACGGCCCGGTCAAGGTGGTCTGGAGCCGCGAAGAGGACATCCAGCACGACGTCTACCGCCCCGCCTGGCATGACCGCTTCAGCGCCCATCTCAAAGAAGGCAGGATCGACGGCTGGAAGCACGTCATCACCGGCTCGTCGGTCCTGTCGCGGTTCCTGCCGCCGGCGGTCGGGGGGGGGAAGGATTTCGATGCCTGGGACAGCGCTGTCGACATGCCCTACGACATCCCCAACTTCCACGTGGAGTACGTC
>Ga0182024_10011680_pt1 | contig 17569 bp, 8 predicted proteins | sample P32metaG_FD_120480 | JGI IMG/M metagenome (GOLD analysis project Ga0182024, IMG submission 120480) | Permafrost microbial communities from Stordalen Mire, Sweden - P3-2 metaG (Illumina Assembly) | ecosystem: Environmental > Terrestrial > Soil > Wetlands > Permafrost | place: Sweden: Stordalen... | reverse complement strand
GGGATCAAGGCGATTCTGGACCGGTTGCCGCCGAGGTGACACCACCTCAGCGCTGAGATCGCAGTGCACGCGATTTGCAGAGGCGACGACCGGAATCGAACCGGTGTAAACGGCTTTGCAGGCACTCATTGGCAGGGGTTTTTGGCTCTGTTGAGGTGTTTTCAGCTTCTCTGAGACGTGCCGAAGTTTGCTGAGATTTGCTCGCTTCGGGACATGGTTGGGGACACGGTTTTGTGGCGCGAGGGAGCGACGACCGAGCGCCGCGGCCCTAGGTGCGCTCGCTTCTCCTGTTGCCTCGAGACGCACGTGCGCGGAGGCTCGGTTCGTGGCTCGAGACGCCTGGTACGGTGGTTCCAGCGCTTGGTTTTTGCAAGGAGAGGTCGTGCAGATGTGTCAGATCGTGGCGGCGCAGGTCGATCGACGCCTCACATGGAGCAGGTTCGTCCACCGCGACGCGATCGGGGGCTCGCTTGACTAGGCCGCGGAGCACGCCATACCCGGCGCAGCTCCGGCGGCTGCTGGGCAGCGACGAGGGGCTTCAGGTCTTCAGTGCAGCGACACTGGAGGAGCGCTTCGATCATCCACAACATCAGAAACGCCGCTCGGGTATCAGCGGTATCCATAAGGCGCTGATGAGGGCCTTCGCTGACGGCGAGGTCATCACGTTCGTCGACAGCGATGGGGGGCTGCTGCGCGAGGACGAGATCGTCGTCCCGGGCTCGAGGGCGATCGCCCGGCCGCAACTGTTTGGCCGCCCGGGCGCCAAAAGTCCGCGTCCCGGCTACCACTCGGTCACCTATGACGAGACAGTGCGCGGCGGGCTCCCGCTCGCTGAAGACAGCGAGGACGACGAGGCGGCACTGACCGACATCGCGGTCGCGGCGCCTGGCGGGAGCTCGAACGGCCACGCGTCGGATGCCGGCGACGCCGCGCAGGATGCCGAGGCTCAGACTCAACGCCACCCGGCTACGCATCTGACCGTCGACGAGGCGCTCCTGCGCATTACGACGTTCCCTCCGGAGAAGACGACCGCGCCAGAGTGGGTAGAGGACCGAGTCCTTCGCGCCTGGGCGTCCTTGGACTGCGTCGCCAAGCAGATGATCAGAGGGCTCAACGATGCGGTAGGACCCCACAAGTTCGAAATCATCCGCGCTGGCGTCACCCGCAAGCAGCGCAGCTGGCACAGCGACTCGCTGGTTGCCGGCAACCTTGCGAAGCTCTGCCTGATTAGCCCGGCGATCTGGCGCAACATCGCCGCCCCGGCACTCCAGCACTACCTCGCGGACGGGGACGGTAGCCCGCTCCGTGCTGACCTCCCGGCGCTTGCCGCCGACCCACTGGGCTATTACGAGCACTCCGAGCATCCCCCGGAGGCGGTGCTCCTGTGCGCAATCGGGCTACGCGCGGATGAGGGCGAGTTGGAGCTCATCGCAGCGGACACCGCACGCGAGCTCGGTGAGATCAAAGCCTTCGACCAGACCACGGCACAGGAGGAGCGCATCCGGACGTTGGAAGCTCAAATGGAGGAGCTGCGACGCACGGCCAAGGAGTCCGACAAGGCCTCCAGGGAGGCGACCAAGCGTGCGAAGAAGCTCAGCGACGAGCTCACCGAGCTCCGGGCCGCGCAGGCGCAAGCTGGCGACGCCGCCGACGCGGCCCGCGCACAGGGCGATGAGAAACACCTGGCACGCGCCGAAGAAGCCGAGGCAGCGCTCGAGACGCTCGAGGCCGACCGCATTCCCGAGCTCGAAGCGCAGATCGAGGGTCTTGAAGGGGCTAGTGAGCGGCTTGAGCACGCCGAGGCCGCGCTGCGCGAGGAGCGTCGTCTTCGCACGCAGGCAGAAGAGGATGCCCGTCGCCACAACGCACGCGTTCGCGAGCTGACCGACCAGGTGTCAAAGATCGACGCGGTCGGCAACCTGCCGGTTGAAGATGCTGACGCGCTGATCGACGCGCTTGTCCGACCAGTCGGGCAGGCGGCACGCCACGCCGCGGAGCGCCTCGCCACCGGCCGTGCCCGCCCGCACGACGATCTGCTGCTGGAGCTCGCTTCAAGCGTCGCGCAGATGACCCGCCGACTCGACGTCGACGCCGCCGACGGCAACCCGGCCGCCGAGCCGACAGCGGTCGAGCCGCACACCGAAGTCGAGCCCATCGAGGATACGGCCGCGAAAGCGCTGCAGAGCGTCTCCGAGGCTCAGCAAGCATCGACCGCCGACGCCGGGGAAATCGTCAAGGCGCCGGTGGGCACAGTGCCGGTGCTGGGCGACGCGCAGGAGCCCGACGGCGTTGAGAAGAGTGCTCCGCCCGTCGAGGAGTCTGGGCGGCAGCCGGCGCGGCGGTTACGGCGCCGTAGCAAGCTGAAGGTCCGTCCGCTCGGCGGTGCCGGCGAGATCGGGGGCTCCGCGATCCTCGTCACCAACCAGTCCGGGCATGCAGTAATGCTCGACTGCGGCCAGCGCGTCCGTGGCGAGTACGGCCTCGACTCCGAGCCCCAGTTCCACCGGCGTATCGGTCAAGAGGGTCGGCTCCACGGCATCCTGCTGTCGCACGCGCACATCGACCACGTCGGGTCGCTGCCGCTGGTGTATCGCGACCAGTCCGAGGCCCAACACGAGCCGATCCCGGTCTACATGACTGAGCCCACTCGGGACCTCGCGAAGATCATGCTCGAGGACTCCGCAAAGATCCAGCAGCATCGCGAGAACAACCCAGGCGACCGCGGTTTCCTGGATTACGGCGCGGGCACGATGGAGGCCGCCTATCGCATCTCCGACGTCAATCGTGTCCTCGACGACGCGGTCGTACAAGAAGTCTCCCCAGGCCTGGCCGTGCCTATTCCGGACACTAGCTTCGTCGTGCGCTTCCTTCCAGTCGCCCACGTGCTTGGCTCCTGCGCAATCCATGTGACCGACACAGACAACGATCAGACGCTGCTCTACACCGGCGACCTAGGCCCGATCTCCGACCCACAGGCCACGTTGCCGCAGTACTCACTGGCAGAGATGCTGCCAGCCGATCTCGTCGTGATGGAGTCGACCTACGGCGCGCAGCGGTCTGAGTTCACCGACGGACGCGTTCGCCGTCGCCGCTCGCTGGGGCCGCGCGACGCCGCAGTGAAGGCCCTATGTCGCCACGCAGAGCACGCCCACAGCCGCGGTGGCTGTCTACTGCTGCCGGCGTTCTCGCTCGGGCGCACGCAGGAGCTCGCGATGCTGATCGATCAGGCGCGCCGGGAAGGCGACGCGCCCGCCGGCGAGATCATCGTCGGCGGGATGGGCGAGAAGATCACCCAGGTCTACGAGACCTTCTCCAAAGGCACCAATGCGTGGGCGCGCGCGCAGGACATGCCGCGCGTCGACGAACTCGGCAGCCGCATGCGCCAGGGCAGCCTGACGTTCGGCGATGTCGTCGGCGAAGTCCTCGAAAGCGGCTTCTCCTACATCATCGCGTCGCCGGCGATGCTGGCGAGTGGCTGGTCGCGCACGTTCCTGGAGAACATGGTCGACAACCCGGATCACGCAATCGTCATGTCCGGCTACGTCCCCCGCCATGCCGGCAACATTCCCCAACTGCATCGGCTACACACCGGCGAAACGATGAACATCGGCGGGCAGAACTTGCGCATACAGGCCGAGTTCGACCAGCTCAAGGGGCTATCCGCGCACGCGCCGAGCGTCGACTTGCGTAAGTTCGCTGAGTACATGGCGCGGCAAGGCAATGGAACCGCGTTCGGCATGGTGCACGGCGAGCAGGCCGCCCAGGAGGCGCTTGCTGAGGACGTTGACCGCCTGCCCGAGACAGCGTCGGCGGAGTCCCTGCACAACGGGCCGGTGTGGCAGCCGACGCGGCCCTGAGCAACGGCGGCGGTGCGTCGGCCTGGGCCCAGGCGTTGGCTGACGTGCTGCTGCCCGAAGGCGTCAGCGTCGGCCAGCCGGTACGTCTCGATTGCGATGACGAGGCGATCGCTGCCGTCGCGGGACGCCTTGGCATTCCGCGCGCCGACGCCGTCGCGGAGTTCGTCGCGTGCCTGCGCCGGGAACAGCTCGTGGACCGCCAAACGGGCGTTCGTCCCGTGGCCGGTGTCGTTGCCGGCCGCCCCCCCGGATACCTGCTCGGCCTCGCTGCCCTCGTACTAGCTGCCAGCCGCATGGCCTCCGACGAGCTCGGCTCGATGGCCGCGTATTACCGTCGTCTGAGCGAGCTCCTCGGGATTCCCCTTCAACCCAACTGGCCGCAAATCCGAGGCGTTCCTGAGCTCGTCCAGCGCTTCGACGACCTCGCGACGTGGATGGACGGGCCGGAACGGGGTCAGCGCGGCGTCTTGGACCTACCGAATGACGTGCATCCGTCGATCGTTGGAGTGCCGATCCACCAATCACTGCTGCGCGCCGGTGACCGCACCTCGCTCGGTCCGTTCTTCGAACGCACCTCCCGTCTCATCGACGCGGGCTGGGATCCGGTCCACCAGCTGACGTGCTGGAGTGGGCGTCACCAGCTGACCGTCTCGCTGCAAGCCATACTCGACCGCCCTGACCTCCACGCCGCGATCGCCGGCGCGCTGCGCGCGGCCCGCCATTCATGGGACGGCAGTACCGTCGACGCGACCGGACGGCGGCTCCTGCCCAGTCAGCTGACGCTGCACCTACCGCCGCTTCCGTTCACGCTCTCGGTCACCGTTCCCGCGCTGCCCACAGCGCTGGCCGCAACCGCGCCGGATGGCAGCGAGATCGTGCTCTCGAGTCAGACCGCGGCTGTCGTCCGGGAAGCTTGGTTAGCCGCCGCCGCCGACGGCCCGGTTATCGCCGACGCCGGCAGCGAGCGCGTGCGTCTGCTGCCCGGCCCGACGATGCTGTTTGAGATCACCCCGCTTGGTGTGCAATCGGTCGCAGCCGCCGCCGAGGAGCCGGTCTGGGTGCTGACTTGCGATGAGGCGCTGATTGCAGCCTGCGAGGAGAGCCGTCGCTTCCATGCGCCGTTGCCCGCCGGATGGGTCCTGCTGTGCGACATCGAGCCCGACGTGCTCGCCGACGGGTTGCGCGCCAGCCGCGACGACGAGGAGCGCACCCTGGCCGGGGTGCGCACCGTCGGCGGTCTCCGCCTGGCCAGCGAGGTCTGGCTGCTCGATCATCCGCCAAACATCACCGCCGACCTGCCAGAGCCGGTGCCCGTCACCCTCGACGGGATCTCATATGGCGAAATCGAGCCCCAACAGGTCATCGCGCTCGACCGGATTGCGCATCAGCCCGGGATGCACAGCATCGAGATCGGCGAACAGGAGCTCACGATCGAGCTCGCCGCCCGCGGACAGCGCGCTGGCGTCGGCAGCTTGGCTTTCGATCTCGACGAGCGCCGAGTGTATGCCGGCCCGACGAGCGAGGGAGCCGCCGCCGATCGCTCGGCCGCCGGTCCGCTGATCTCCCCGCCGCCTGCGTGCGAAGCAGCGCGTTCCCTGATCGTTCGGTACCGCTCAACCGTCGACGTCATCGATATCGACGGCACCGTGCGAAACCTCGCCCCGCCAGTGCCCGCTGCCTGGCTTAACCACGTTGGTCTGCCTGAGGACGGGCCGTGGGAGATCCCGGAGGCCGACCAAGTCGTCTGGGTGTGCGTCGATATTCCAGGCCGCAAGTTCGTCATTGCCCACCAGGCCGCCGACGTGCCAGTCACAGACGACGTACTCAGCATCGTCGAGTGGCACGCCGACACCCAGCGAATCGTCGACCGCAGCGACGGCCGGGCGGAGCAGCGCTGGCAGCGGCTAACGGCCGCCGTGGACGAGGTCTCGTGAACGTCCAAGATGCGCACGACGCGCTACTGACCTGGTGCTCTGAGGCAGGGTCGGGTACCACCGAAGAGTTTCGCCGCAGCTGCAGGCACCTAAACCTCGCCCCCGCCCGCTCGGCGCGGATCTTGAGCGCCCTCGGTCACGCCGAATTCGCCTGGGAGCGCGGGCGCTTCGCCGCGGCGCCACCGACCCTCACGACCGTTCCCGGACTCCCTGGCCGCATGCTGTTGACCGGCGCGCGACCCTACGGGCTGATCTCAGAGCTCGCGGAGCTCGCTGTCCGCTCTTCGCTTGACATCGAAGTCTCACGTGATCTATGCCACCAGTTTGGCCGCGGGCCTTCGACAGCGTTCATCGACGCCGACGCCTCAGACGCCCCACTGCTGTGCGAGCAAACCGGAATCCGGTTCGCGCCGAGCGCCAGCGAACGACTCGCCGAGGCTCTGCCGCCGATCCGCCTCAACCGCACCACGGTCGCCCACCGCCCGGACACGCGCTTCCCGCACGCACTGATTGACCCGCACACCTTTCAGCCGCGCTGGGACGAGACCGCCGCCGACGGGCAGGAGGGGCTGTGGCTGTACCGGACGTGGGGCAGGCGTCGGCACATGGTCCTGCGCGTCGGCGACGAGGAGCCCCGGCTCGTCCTCGACTCCGACGCCGCCGTTTATCTCATGTCGCGGCCGCCCGACAGTGACCCGATCGTCGAATACCGCCGCGCCCACAGACTCCTTATCGTGAACACGGCTGCCCCTCTTCCTACACTGCACGCCCGCTGCGCTTGTCTGTGCTCCGGTCGGGTCCCCATCCGGCGTGACGTCGCCCCCGGAGTGGCGTACGACCATTACGTCAACGTCGACCCGCGGGTCGCCACTCACATCTTGCACTCATTGGTGGCGCCTCGATGACTGACGTTATGGCCGCTGCGTCCGCCGCGCGTGTTACTGATCCGCGGACACCGAATCCGCTCGTCCTGGCCGACCAGATGGCCGGCATCTACGAGCGGTTCGTGCGTTCCACCTATGCGTTGTCAGCCGAAGGCCTAGCTGCTGAACGCGCCGAAGGCCTGCGCGGACAGCTCGCAGCCGAGACCCTAATCGAGCCGTTGCCCAACTATGAGTCCTCTGGCCTCGATGCGCGAGCGGCCATAGCCGCCCTGCGCTTAGGCCTCGGTGACGACTTCGACGCGCGGGCTGGCGAGTTCCTCGATCGCCTGATGGACGGCCAACAGCTCTACAGCCATCAATGGGAGGCGATGACCCGTTCGGTCGCCGGCGAGGACGTAGCGGTAACCGGCGGCACCGGATCGGGAAAGACCGAAGCGTTTTGGCTGCCGGCCTTCACCCAACTACTCGTCGAATCTGAACGCTGGACCGGTACGGGTGCGCCGCAGTTGCCGTGGTGGGATCCGTCGCACAACGGACGCTTCCAGCCATCACGCAAAGATGAGAGCGGCCGCCTACCCGGCGTGCGCGCGCTGGTGCTCTACCCGATGAACGCGCTCGTCGAAGACCAGCTCGTTCGCTTACGGCGCGCCCTCGACTCCGACGCCGCCGACGCCTGGTTCCAAGTTCACCGCGCCGGCCACCGATTCAACTTCGGCCGCTACACCGGGCAGACCCCCAAGGACGACCTGCGCGGACGCTACACCGACTGGGCGCGCCGCGCCCAGGTCGCGCAGCGCCACGATGAGGCCGAGTATCGACGCCTTGAGGCCGAAGGGCGCCTGCACGCGTTTCGTGCCCACCGGCCCTTCCTGCCGCGTCCGCTCGGCGCCGAGCAGCTGTGCCGACAGGACATGATCGCTCGCGCGCCCGACATCCTCGTCACCAACTACTCGATGCTCAACGTGATGCTGCTGCGCGACGACGAGCGACCCATCTTCGACCAGACGCGCGACTTCCTCGCCGACGACACCGACAACCGCTTCTACCTGATCGTCGATGAGCTGCACCCGTACCGCGGCACCGCCGGCACGGAGGTCGCGCTGCTCCTCCGCAAGCTGCGCCACCGCATCGGCGCCGACGCCGACCAGGTGCGTGTGATCGCGGCTTCCGCGAGTCTCGGCGCTGATGCGCAACGCATTGACGAGTACCTCCAGCAGTTCTTCGCCCGGCCGTCGTTCGCGCAGATCACCTCGATCCCGGTACTGCCTGATGACCGTCAACAGGTCGCAGTCGACCAAGTTGCCGGGAACCGCCTAGAGCACCTCGGCAACCTCGTCGATCAGGATGCCGACATCGCGGACGACGTGCAGGCGTCCGTCGGCGAGGTGGCGATCACCCAACTAGCCCACCGCCTCGTCAACGCTTGTCGCACCGACGACGATCGGATCGTGCCCACCGACGCCGGCGAAGTGGCCGCGCGTCTGTTCCCTAACCGCGACGAGACCCACGCGCGGCTCGCCCTGACTGGGGCGCTGTCGGCGCTAGCGTGGACCCGCGCCCAGCCGGTGCGAGCACACTACTTCGTCAACGTCGACACGGGCTGGTGGGCGTGTACCGACCCAGCTTGCTCGGCCGTCGACCCGCAGTACGCCTATGGAGGCCGACCCGTCGGCAAGCTCTACCCCCAGCCGCGCATTCGCTGCGAGTGCGGGTCCCGGTGCCTCGACCTTTACGCGTGCCAGACGTGCGGGGATGTGTTACTAGGCGGGTATGCGGCCGACAATCCAGGCGGCGGGACGTTCCTGCTGCCCGAGCTTCCCGACCTGGAATCGGCGCCCGACCGATCCCTGCCGCAGAGACTGTACGGCACTTACCAGGTGTTCTGGCCCACCGCCTCCGACCCAGCGCGGTTGCCGCTTCGTGCCAGCTGGCAGGCGCTCGACGTCACGTTCGGCTTCTCGCCGGCGGTCCTCCAGTCGGGTGCCGGGCTCGTCCGCGCGCCGATGCCCGGCGAGCAGGGCTCCGGCTACCTCTACACGATGACCGCCCGACAGCCGTCCAGGCGCACAATGCTCCCACGGATCCCCGCGATCCCGACCCGCTGCCCAAACTGCAACGATCGCTGGGAGATCGCCCACGTGCCCTTTGGGCGCACCAACGCTCTGCCGTTGACGTCCCGGCGAAGGATGTCCTCGCCGATCCGCTCCCTGCGGGTCTCCGCGGAGCGGGTCAGCCAAGTCATCGGCGAAGCGATGTTGCACCGCCTTTACGCTGACGCCTCGGAGCATCGGTTGATCGCTTTCTCCGACTCCCGCCAGGACGCCGCCCGGCTGGCCGGCGGGCTCGACGCCGCGCACTACCGCGACACCGTCCGCCAGCTGGTGGTCCAGCAACTTCAACTTGGCGCGGCCCACGTCAGCCGGTTCCAGCTGCTCGAGGAATACCTTGGCGACCCCCAGGCCAACCAGCATCTGGCGGCCGACGTCCGCGATCTGCGCGCACAAAGCCAGCTGGCCAGGGACGTAATCGAACTCCGTACGAACGGCGCACTGCTCGGGCAGCACGAGATTGACCGCGTTGAAACGGAGCTCGCGCAGGCGCTTACTGGCGCCGTCGCCGTCGGCGACGTGGCCCGCAACGCGTTCGATCGGCTCGTGACGCTTGGCCGCGACCCGGCCGGGCCGCACGGACCATTGTTGACCGGCCCCGACACAGCATGGTGGCGGGCATGGGAATGGCCGGACGGGCAGCCGCCGCGGGAGCATCGCGACCAGGCCGCAGCCGACTACCGCCGGGAAGCACGCGCCCAGGTGCTCACGGAGATGCTCGGCGTCATCCACTCCGGGGCAGGACGCGACATCGAATCGCTGGGCTTCGGGTTTCTGGCACCGGTGTCAACGCTTCAGATCCCCCCAGTGCCCGGCGCCGATCAGGCGCTCTCGCAGGAGATCGTGCTCGGCGCGGTTCGCAAAATGGGCTCCCAGCGGTTCTACCCGGGTGCCCGCCGCGGCCGACGGCCAACTGACCCGATGCCTGAGGCGCTGCGCTTGTGGCTCAAGGCCGTCTCCGACAACTGCCCTCAGCTTGACGAGGCCAGCGTGATCCGCTGGGCGGCCGACTACCTGCCTCACCCTAACCAGCTCCTTGAAGGCTGGCAGTTAAGCCCAGCACAGATGGTAGTCGCGCTCGTCGACACGCAGGGTTGGAGTTGCCAGCGGTGCAGCTGGGTGCATCTGCACGGTGACGCCGACACTTGTCAGCATTGCCTGCAGCCGGCGACCGGCGGTAGGCCAGTCGCCGCCCCGCAGCTCCGCGACAGCTATTTTGCTGAGCTCGCGACCGCCGACCAAGCGCCGAGCCGACTGAACGTGCAGGAGCTGACCGCGCAGACCGGTCGCGACCTCTCCCAGCGACGCCAAGCCTATTTTCAGGAAGTGTTCCTGGCCGACGAGCCACCGGCGCCGTGCGGCATCGACGTCCTGTCAGTGACGACGACGATGGAAGCCGGCGTAGACATCGGCTCGTTACGCGCAGTGCTTCTGGCCAACGTGCCGCCGCAGCGCCAGAACTACCAGCAGCGCGTCGGTCGTGCCGGCCGACGCGGCGATCCGCTGTCGGTCGCGCTGACCGTCTGCCGGGATCGGAGCCACGACAGCTACTACTTCGCTCATCCCGAGGAAATGACCGCCGCCGCTCCCGGCGAGCCATACCTGACCACCGACCGTGATGCGATCTTCCGCCGCGTGGTGCGCGCCGAAGCACTGCGACTGGCCTTCGACCGCCTCGCCGACAACGACCCGGTCTTCGCACAGGGCCGCAACATCCACGGACAGTTTGGCCTCGCGGAGGAGTTCGACCCATCGCGTGAAGCGGAGGTCACCCAGTACCTCGCGGATCGGACCCCAGAGATTGAGGCGTGCGTCGCCGCGCTGCTGTCGCACACCCTGCTCGGCGAGATGATCGACGCGACGACGCTGACCGGCGACGTCGTGGGCGATCTCCTTGGCGAGGTCAGGGAGGTCGCCGATCTTTCCGACGAGCACCCGGACCTTTCCCAGCGCCTTGCCGAACGCGGTCTGTTGCCTCTGTACGGGTTCCCGACTCAGGTGCGCTACCTGTACACCAACCGGCCGCAGAACTCGGAGATCTGGCCGCCAGAAGGCGCGCTGGACCGCGACATGCGTCTAGGCATTTCGGAGTACGCGCCCGGAAATGAAATCGTGCGGGAGAAGCTTGTACACACGAGCGTCGGGCTGGTCGGCTTCCGGCCGACGGGCTTCCGGCCCGAGCCACTGCCGCCGCTGGGCGCCGAGTCCGACATGGGCATCTGTGCCGACTGCCAGGGCATCGACCCGGAGGCCTCAGGCATCTGCCCGGACTGCGGCTCAGCCAACCAGCGCGTCGAACGACTGTCGCGGCCCGCAGGGTTCCGCACGTCCTGGTCGATTCGTGACCGCGAGCCGTACGAGGGGGCGGTCGAGCGGTTGTCGCGGTCGTCCTCGCCGAAGCTCGCGACCCCGGCGCAGTGGGACGACGTCCACGACACTCGCGGACTGCATGTCGAAGGCGGCCACACGCCGATCTGGCAGATCAACGACCGTGGCGGCTATGGGTTCAACCTCGCCCCCGCCAACAGATACGGCGGAGGGGTCGTCGATCCCGACCTGGCGCCCAACTACGCGGGCGGCCCTGCTCAGCAGTACATTCTCGGCGCGCGCTACGCCACGGACGTGCTCGTCGCTCGCCCTGAGGCCGCGCAGGGTGCCGATCACAGCCACGTCTGCTATTCCGGCGTTGGCGGGCGGCCAGGGCTAATCACGACCGCACGCCGTGCCGCCTGGGCGAGTCTCGCATTCGCGCTCCGAGTCCAGGCCGCGGTCACGATGAACGTCGAGCCCCGTGAGTTCGAGGGCGGGATGCGGCTAATCGCGGTCCCTGGACAGGGCGTGCACGTCCCGCAATTGTTTCTAGCTGACTCGATCGAGAACGGCGCCGGGTTCACCACGTACCTCCGGGACCGGACGCGCTTCGAGCAGTTGATCGACCACACGCTTCAACTGATCGCCGATGATTGGGAGGATCCGACCCGCCACGACTGCGGTGCGTCCTGCCCTGGCTGCCTCCGCGACTGGTCGAACACCCCATATCACCCGCTGCTGGACTGGCGGCTTGCCGCCGACACGCTGGAAGTGCTGGTCCATGGCGCGGTGCAGCGTGACCGCTGGGATGTCGTTCGTTCCCGTGCGGTCGACAAGGTCGCTGCTGATTTTGGATGGCAGGTCATCGAACGCGGCCAGCGGCCGGTCTTGGACACTGGGAGCGGCCTGATCTGCGTGGTACATCCTCTCGACCGGGTCGACGGTCAGCTCGCCGACGGCGTCCAAACCCGGCACGGGCTGGCGCTGCCGTTCGACTGCTTCAACTTCGACCGGCGTCCGGGCGAGGTCTTCCGGCGGTTGTAGCTAGGGCCGAGGCTCGATGGGTTGTGCTGTGGGAGGAGAACCCAGTCACCCGCTGCGCAGCGTCCAGGTCCGATCCCCTCTGCACCCCGTCGACCGATGCAGACAGTACGCACCGGGGAGTGCGGCGGTCGGTGGTGAACGGTCGCGGTGATTGTTAAGCCTGGTGATGTGAGGTGTTCTGAGGTGATGTGAGGTCGTGTGAGTTTGAGGCGTTCTTGACACGTTTGTGGGGGCGCGGCACTGTCCGTGGGTGCAGTCGACTCACAAGATCTCGGGGGACGCGGCAAGCGGTTTCGCGGCGTACCTGACGGCCGGCGCGAGCCGCGGCGATTACTACGCTGGCGGGCAGGCGGACGGGGAGCTGGGGCGCTGGCACGGTTCGTCGCGGGCGCTCGGCGAGCTCGGCTTGGAGCGTGGCGGCGCAGTGGAGCGCGACGATTTGGTGACGTTGATGGAGGGGCGTTCGCCGCGGTCGGGAGACCCGATCCGACGGGTTGGTGGGGACGGGTCGCGGGTGGCGGGGATCGATGTCACGTTCTCGGCGCCCAAATCGGTGTCGGCGTTGTGGGCGGTCAGCGATCCGTACCGCCGGGCGCAGATCGAGGCGGCGCACCGCAAGGCGGTTGAGAGCGCAGTCGAGCGGATCGAGACAGACGTCGAGCTGGTGCGGCGTCGCGAGCACGGTCAGCTGCGATGGGAGGCAGCGGAGAGCTTGGTGGCGGCGGAGTTCGTGCACACGAGCTCGCGGTTGACGCGCGACCAGGAGACCGACGGCGTCCCGGATCCGCAGCTGCATTCGCATGTGCTGGTGGTCGCGGCGGAGCGGCAGGACGGGGCGTTCGCGGCGGTGGACTCGCGCGAGCTGTTTCGCGCGGCGCGCGGGAATGGGGCGTGGTACCGCGCCGAGCTGGCGTACCAGCTCGGGGAGCTCGGGCTCGAGGTGCGAGGGCGGACGGGGAACGACGGCCGCTACTTCGAGGTGGACGGGGTGCCCGAGGGGCTCTCGCGCAGGTGGTCATCCCGGGCCGTTGACGTCGAGCGCGCCGCGCAGCGGTTCCGCGAGCGTTACGGCCGCGCTCCCAGGGCTGGGGAGTTGGGGGCGATGACGGTGCAGACCAGGGGGACGAAGACTGTGGCGGCGCAGGTGGACGTCGACGCGGCGTGGCGGGCGGTGGGGGAGGAGTACAGCCTCGGCCACGAGCGTGCAGAGGGCCTGTTCGCTGATCGGGCCCGCCACAGCGAGCATGCCCCCGACGCAGAGTTGCTGGCCGCGGTGACAAGCGAGCGCTCGATGATCTCCGCGAGGGAGTTGGAGGCCCGCGCGTTCGAGTTGGCCGCGGGCGCCGAGCGCCCGGCCGAGGCGCGGGAGCGCGCGCGGGGGTTGGCGCGATCGGGCGAACTGGTCGAGCTCGAGGGCGGGTGGTGGACGACCCGGGAGCTGCGTGAGCGTGAGCAGCGAACGCTAACGGCCGCCGTGGGCCGCGCGCAGGAGCGAGTGGCGCCCGTCAGCGACGCGGGCCTCCGAGGGGCGGAGGCGGCGGCGCATGCGGCGGTCGGCAGCCCGCTGTCGGCTGAGCAGCGCGATGCGCTGGAGATCGTCACTGGTGCCGGCGGGGTGACGGCGCTGGTCGGCCAGGCGGGGACGGGGAAGGGTGTGGTGATCGGCGCGGCGCGAGAGGCGTTGGAGGCCGAGGGGCACCGCGTGTTCGGCACTGCCATAGCGGGCGCGACGGCGAAGCGGCTGGAGTCCGAAGCGGGCATCGACCGGACGTTCACGGCCGACGCGCTGCTTCACCGCGAGGCAGCCGGCCGGATTGTGCTGAGCGAGGGGACGGTGGTGGTAGTCGACGAGGCGGGGATGGCGGACACTGACCGGCTCGCGCGGTTGATCGAGACCGGCGACCGAACCGGCGCGAAGCTCGTGCTCGTCGGCGACCCGGCCCAGCTCTCCGCATTGGGCGCCGGCGGGCTGTTCGCGGCGCTCGCGGGCCGGGTCCCGACCGCGGAGCTCTCAGAGGTGTACCGGGCGCGCAACGACTGGGAGCGCGACGCGTGGCGCGAGCTGCGCGACGGCAACGCCGGCGAGGCGCTCGCCGCCTACCACGCCCGCGACCGCCTGCACCTCGGGGAGACCCGCGTCGAGGCCGGCGAGCGGATGGTCGAAGACTGGGCGCGGGCTCGGCGCGAGCGCCCGCAGGAGCGGGTCGTGATGCTCACCGACGCCTCCAACGAGGAGCTCGACAGGATCAACGCTCTCGCCCAGGCGCAGCGCGCCGGCAGCAGCGAGATCGGCCAGCACCACGTCGAGCTCCCCGGCCGCCCGTACGCGCTGCATGGCCGCGACGAGATCGTCTTCAACGCCCAGCTGCACCAGCCCGGCGCCGAGCGCATCGAGAACGGCACGACCGGCAAGGTCCTCTCGGTCAACGACCGCGAGCAGCGCGTCCGCGTGCGCACGGCCGAGCCCACGCCACGCGACGTCGAGTTCTCCACCACGGACTTCTCAGATGTCCGCCTCGCGTACGCCCAACACGTGTACAAGGCGCAGGGCATGACCGCCGACCGCGCGCTCGTGCTCACTGGCGGCTGGCAGACCGATCGCGAGCGCGCCTACGTCGCGCTCACCCGCGCGCGGGAGCGCACCGACGTCTACCTGGCACGCGACGATCTCGGCGCGGAAGGCCTCGACGACGGCGCGATCGCGCGGCTCTCCGAGCGCATCTCGAAGAGCCGAGCACAGGAAGCGAGCATCGCCCGCCCCGAGATCGACTGGGGCAGCCGTCCGCGCACCGACGTCGGGCGCGCGCTCGAAGCACAACGCCAACGCGAACGCGAACGTGACCACGATCGCGGCTACGGGTTCGAGCTGTAGCCGCACAGCCGCGCCTGGGCGTGGCGTCGGGCTCGTAGCTCCGCTCCGCCGGGCCGTCAACCCCCGCTGCGCGGGGGTTCCCCTCGCTTCGCTCGGTGACTGCCCGACTCCGCTCCGCTATCGGGCAACCAGGGGTCGGCTGCGCCGACCCCTCAAACGAGGGGGTCGTTCGGTTGCGCCGGACCAAGATCGCGTATCCGTGCGGGAGCGACCCCCTCCGGTCTGAGCCCTAGACTGAAGCCATGTCTTCCGTTCGTCCCTGGCCCGAAGTCCCACCAGGCGCCGAGTGGGTGATCGAAACGATGGAGGAGGAGCTGGCGGGGACCAGAGAAACCCCCGAGGGGCTTTTGGACCGCGCGCAGTACCTGCGCGCGCAGGCCTCCAGTGCGGACAACGACGGGTCGCGTTACACCGCGTTGGCGATCGCCGAGCGCTACGAGCACCTCGCTGCTGCTCGACTTTCGTCGAGCTGAGTTCACGAGCGATCTCCTCGAAGCGCCCGCAGCTCCTGCACGATCGCTCGCTCACGGCCCAGCAGATCGCGAAGTCTCGGCTCGACACGTCCGAGCTCGCGGTCGAAGGCGCCGAGCGCCTCGGCGGCCTGGGACGGATCGAGAAGCGCCTGCTCATCCCATCGATCCGCCAGCCGTCGGGCGTCTGTCAGCAGGTCGTCGAGTTTGCGCACCGCGATTTCGGCGGACTCAGCCAGCAGGGCGCGCGAGCGCTCCCCGGCGCGCTCGTCGGCGACGAGGGCGCGATGGACGCGGAACACCGTCTCGTGCGCGATGGCAAACGTTCCTCGCCAGGTATTCAGCCGCTCATGCGGCGACGACTGCTCAGTCACCCGCGATCGCGAGGCGGCTCGGCCGGCGCGCGCGGCTCGGTCGACCGCACCTCCTCGCCCCGAAGCGCCTGTGACAGCAACGCCGCGTCCTCCGCCGCCGGCGTGTGGTGGACGTAGCGCATCGTCGTCGAGATGTGGGCGTGGCCGAGATACCCCTGGACCGTCGAGAGCGGCAGCTTCTTGACCGCCAGCGAGGCGAAGCAGTGGCGCAGGTCGTGGAACATGATCCGCCGCAGCTCCGCCCGCTCCAAGGCCGCGTAGAACCGCTTGCGCATTGCGATGGAGTCGAGGTGCCCGCCGATCGGGGAGCAGAAGACGAGGTCATCGTGTCCCGTGAACAGCTCGCGCTTGGAGAGCCCGTCGAGCACGATGATCACCTCGTCGACCATCGGGGCGCTGCGCACGCGCCCGGACTTCGGCGTCTTCTCGTGGCCGTGGGTGAAGTTGCGTCGCACCTGGATGCGCTGCAGGCCGAAGTCGATGTCGCGCCAGCGCAGCGCCAGCAGCTCGCCCTGGCGCAGCCCGGTGAACGCCGCGGTGATGAACAGCGCCGCGTCCTGGGCGTCCTCGGCGGCCCGCGCGAGCGCCATCACCTGCTCGGGGGAGAGCAACTCGAACTCGCCCGAGTAGCGCACCGGCGGGCGCTCGACGAGATCGGCCGAGGCCGGGTTGGTCGGGAGGTCCCAAACCCGCTTCGCCCGCCGGAAGATCCCGTGCAGCACCATCAGGTGGCGCAAGATCGAGCGGTTCGAGAGCCGCCCTTCCGCGATCATGGCCTCCTTGTAGGCGTCGATGTCGTTGGGCGTGATCGACTCCAGGCGGCGCTCGCCGAACGCCGGCAGCAGGTAGCGATTGATCACGCTGCGGTAGTCACCCACGGTCGAACGCTCTCGCTGGCGGACTTGCTCGACGTAGCGCAAGTACTCGGCGGCCGCGTCGGCGAACGTCGCGCCCGTGCGGCGCATCCCTGGCAGCGTCCCGCGGCGCGCGTCGGTGAGGATCGCCTCGAGCGCCTGCTCGGCCGTGCGCCACGTGTAGTAGCCGTCCGGAGGCCGGCCGCGCTGGGCCCACAGCGGGCCGAGCAGCTTCTGGACCTGGCGGCCGTCGGGCAGGCGGTACTTCGCGTAGAAGACCTCGCCGCGCTTGCGTTTGCGCAGACTCACGTGACCGCTGACGTCGCGGGGCTGCTGCGGGGCAGCGTGAGACGCGTAAACGGCTTTCCCAGCGGACGCGTTTCGGGACACGTTTCGGGACACGGTGGGGACACGGTACCCGATTTGCCGGACGGCTAACTCGCCAAAACTCGCTCTACGTCAGGCGTTGAGGAGAGGCGACGACCGGAATCGAACCGGTGTAAACGGCTTTGCAGGCCGCTGCGTAACCACTCCGCCACGTCGCCAGGCGCGGCAAGCGTAGCGACCGGCAGGGGAGCTGGAAGGGCGCGCAGAGCGAGCTCGACGGCGCCCGCGCGTGCGCGTCGGACGCCTAGCAAAGCGCTCGGGACGCCCCGAAACGGGCGCGCGCCGCGGGACGAGTCGCTAGCTGACGCCGCGGAGCCCGCGACGGCGAGGCGCGCGACCAGCGCGTTGGTAGCCTGAGCCGGCCCGCGCGATTAGCTCAGCTGGGAGAGCGCCGCCTCGACAAGGCGGAGGTCGTTGGTTCGAGCCCAACATCGCGCATTCGACGAAACCCCGTCACGGCGGGGCCTTTCGGCTC
>Ga0182024_10011679_pt1 | contig 17570 bp, 19 predicted proteins | sample P32metaG_FD_120480 | JGI IMG/M metagenome (GOLD analysis project Ga0182024, IMG submission 120480) | Permafrost microbial communities from Stordalen Mire, Sweden - P3-2 metaG (Illumina Assembly) | ecosystem: Environmental > Terrestrial > Soil > Wetlands > Permafrost | place: Sweden: Stordalen... | reverse complement strand
CCGCCGGTTGATCGTGCGAATCAAAGGCTGCCCCCGGCTTGCTTTTTCTTCGCTCATGCCGCGAGCTTACCGCGCGGCACTCCATTTTCAAGAACAAAATCGAAGAGGTTTTCTCACAGCTTCTTTGTGAAGGGTGGGGCTTTTGCTGCTTCGTTTTTGAAATTGTACGAGCTCCCCAAAAAAATCGGGCCCGCTAGCGGCAGGCCCGATGTGTCACTTCAAATTGTGAAAACGCAACCGCAGCCTAGCTATGCCCCGCGGCCTTTGCAAAAAACGCCGCCGCCCGCTTGCCGATTTCCTCGGGCGCCACGTCTTCCACGTGCGTTGCTATTCCCCACTGATGCCCAAACGGATCCGTTACTTTGCCGAAGCGATCGCCCCAGAATTGGTTCTCCAGCGCCATATCAATTTGCGCGCCGGCGGCCACTGCTCGCGTGAACACCTTGTCTGCATTTTCGACGTAAAGGAACAGGTAGATTCGTGGCGCCCCAGGAGTGGCGGCCGCGGTCGGTCCCATTTCGTCGTTTAGAAAAATAATCGAGTCGCCGATTTTCAGTTCTGCGTGGGAGATTTTGCCATCGGGCGATGGCATGCGCATTATTTCCTGAGCGCCGAATGCGGTCTTGTAAAACTCGATCGCACGCGCCGCGTCTTTACAGGTTAACGATGGACTAATCGAGTGATATCCCTCGGGAATTGGTCGTACGGGGTGTGCCATGGAAGACCTCCTCCTACCATTTGAAAGTCCCGTGCAGTGTGTAGGCTGGGTCGCGGAACCATCCGCAGCGTGTAAGCTGCAGCGAACCGCAGAGGGTGAGAGTCTACAACGATGCAAGCCGAAGTCAAGAAGTCGCAGCAGGGCGTGGTAGGTCAGTTTCCGGTAACGCGACGAATCAGGCGCTATGTCAATCCAGCCAAAACGATTATTCTGAAATGTGATTGAAAATCCAGAGATACCGCCGAAGACCCTGCCGGAGACCCCGCATCGGAAAGTCACTCTCCGATCTGTCGTACGATGGTTTCTCATCGGAGTGGCGCTTCTTTGGTCGCTTGCTGCGCTGGTCCTTGTGGTTGCCCGGTGGATCGACCCATCGACCACCGCGGTTCACATGGAGCGCCGCTTGCAGGCATGGATTCACCACACGCCGTATCACGAACGATACGAATTCGTTCCGCTGAGCCAAATCTCGCCCGATTTCCAGCATGCGGTCATTGCCGCGGAAGACGCGCGCTTCTACCAGCATCATGGATTCGATTGGGACGCGATGGAAATTGCTGCTGAAGGCGATATGCAAGGCGGCCGCATTCGCGGTGGGTCTACCCTTACGCAGCAACTGGTAAAAAACCTGTTCTTCGGAACCGGCCGCTCCATCCTTCGCAAGGGCGCCGAGTTCATACTTGTCCCGGTGGCCGAATTGGTCCTCGGCAAGCAGCGCATTTTGGAACTCTACCTCAACGTGGTCGAATGGGGACCTGGTGTTTATGGTGCGGAGTCGGCGTGCCGTTACTACTACCGAACCTCAGCCCGGAGTATCGACCGGCAGCAAGCGGCCCAACTCGCCGCAATTCTACCGTTGCCCCTGAAGCGACGCCCCGATCACATGAATCACTACAGCGGACTAATCCTGGAGCGCATGCGCCAAATGGGTTGGTGATCGCGCATCACATTGTTGAGAACCTTGGAAGATTCGTACCGATAAATCGCATCACCGGATAAATGGGTGCAGGAACGAACTTCTCCGATTACGCGACTATACGGGCACGTGAGCGTAGCCAGCCTAAATCCATTATAATTTACGGCGATGAGTCCCACCCCGGCACTTGCCTTCTGGCCTCCGAACGCGCCAACACTTTTCTCTATAGCGGTAGACTCGGCGAAACGCATCGAGGGCGCACCTAGGGCGGGTGGCCACAAAGAAGCATTAGTGAGTGTAGTGTTCGCTGCCGCCTCCCTAGAAGCATTTCTCAACGAATCGGTGTATTTGGCTGAGAACACTCGTGGTGCGCCGCCGATCGTCTCTGCATTTGCGCAAGTAATGGCAGACGCCGAAGAGTCGAGGGCGCAGATACAGTCAAAATTCCAACTTGGAAATCTGGTTCTCACGGGTAAGACTTACGAAAAGGGCGCAGCGCCCTATCAGGATTTTTCTGACCTTTTTGCTGTCCGGAACTTATTGATGCATGGGAAATCAAACGAACTGTTCCTGACCGTGACTGGCAAACCAGGGGCACTCCTTAATCCTCTTGCCGTGATTGACAGACTTACTTCGAAGAATATTCTTCACGAAGCTCAACCGGAACACCGAAAGGGATTCGTGCACGTTGCTGGAGATACGGTTATGGGGCAATTAGTTCTCGTCAACGATTCAGATGATATCTCGCCCTGGTCCTCAGTGGAGTCAATCCGCTCAATCGAGACGTCCGCCTTGACGCCGGGTGGCGAACGTTTGATGACTAGGTGGACTTACGTGATTGGTACGAAAGCGGTTGCGCAATGGGCATGTAATGCTGCCTCTGGAATGGCCACGGATTTAATGGAGAAGGCCCCACCAAGCGGCTGGAAGCAAACAATGGAGAGCTACTTCCGCAAGCCATTTACTGCTTCGTTTGAGTAGTCGATAAACGCGCTACTCGTAGATGTGGAATCGGCACAAAACCCCTTGTCCGGTTTCGCGACTTATCAAGAGTCGGCCCTCGTGATTCCAAAGCGTGATTCTCCGAATTCCAAATCTTGATCTGCTCGCTGAGGTCTAGCTCGTCTCGCAGGCGCTTTGTCAGCGCGAAGCAACTCGTCCAGTCGTTACAGGTCGCGCTCCCCAAATCACGCGTCAATTTCAGGAATGTCTCAATTATCGCAGGCTCGACGCTGAGATGTTGTTCCAAATCCTCCATCCGAAAAGAGTGGGGCCTAAGCTCTGTGCAGTAGAGGGCCATCGCCTTAAAACGCACCTGTAGGTCGCCACCAGCCCGAGGCGTATCAAAACTGCCGGAATCGGTCGAACAGAGTTGTGTTCTCCGGTCGGGATTCAAGCAGGCTAGGCGCGCTAAATCCTAGGCTATGAGCGGGGCTGAACTCGGCGCTGGTGCGATAGCGCTTCCAAGCCGCGCTTGACATTGCGCGAAAGAATGGCGACGAAATGCGATTCATTTCGTCAGCGGGCAAGTGTTGACCATGCTCGAATAGACCTATGTCCATGAATAGATTTCGTCGCAGCCTATCAGTGATATGGTCAAAGCTTCGAATAGAGCAACCATACTTGCTTGACTTCTGAATCCGAATCTCGTTGTTCCGAAGCATCTCGTCCCGACGACCGATAACCACCGTGTAGGAAAGCTGGGGGTCTCCCCACAGTGAGTGGGCCTTTGACGGAAGCAATTCCTTCGCACTATCAGGATGTTTTTGTAGCCAGAGCTGCCAGTCTTCCATTTGCTTTAATGCATGAGTGAGTTTGGCCGATTGGCGCCCCTTAGAGGTAAATATCCGGTCGTGGGGGGATTCCAACTCAATGAGTTCATATTTGAATCCGTAGCTCTGATTGTCGGAAACAATAACGAGGTCAGGCTTGAGATCCGCGCCCATTTCAAGGTTGGAAATCACTATATAGGTGCCAAAGGGGTTTGAGAAAAAGAGACCGGCGTGGTCTTCCAAAAAATTGTGATAAGCCAGCTCTTTGACTTTCGTGTCGCCGAGCAATGCCTCCCATGCCCGAGCGACTTCCTCCAACAAGCCGCGCCGCTCAGTGTTCAGCTGGGACCACTTGTGCATGTCGGAGTCTTCCAGAATTGAGTGTATCACCGTCGGATAAGTCCTGATTAACGCTGCCAGCTCAACCGGTCGATGCAACACCATCCAGTGTATTGATTCGACGATGCTTCCGCGGGAGAACCATCTATTTGGCTGTACTCGGTCAAAACCTAGCCAGGGCAGCGTTCCGGCTGGTCTAACCCTAGCGAGCGATTTTAGCTTTTGTTTTCAGTGCCAGGTGGGTTCGAGTTTAGTGTTGCGTCCACCCGTTGAGACCACCGCAGTAATCGGAGACTACAACTCGACCTACTTCCCGCCTCGCTTTCCTCACCGCACCTCAAAGGCGTACAATTCTTGCATCCATGCCGTTCAAATCTGGCTTCGTCGCGATTGTCGGCCGCCCCAACGCGGGCAAATCCACGCTCGTCAATACGCTCGTCGGTCAAAAAGTCGCCATCGTTTCCCCCAAACCACAAACCACGCGCAATCGCATCCAAGGCATCTTGAATCGCGAAGACGCGCAAATTGTTCTGATAGACACGCCCGGAATCCACCAACCGAAGAACGTCCTCAGCCGCATGATGATGGACGAACTGCAGCACGCCCTGGAAGGCATTGACATCCTCTGCCTGATCGCCGACGCCTCCGTTGACTACGGCCCCGGCGACCGCTTCTCCATTGAATGGATTAAACGTTTTCACGGTCCCGTGTACCTGCTGCTGAATAAAGTGGATCGCATCGCCAAGCACCTGCTGCTTCCGCTGATCGAGCGCTACAACAAGGAATTCGACTTCGCTGAAATTTTCCCCATCTCCGCGCTCACCGGCGCCGGCTGCCTGGACCTCGTCAATTCCTGGCTCACGCGCTTGCCCGAAGCTGCGCCGCATTTTCCACAGGATCATTTCACCGACCAGCCCGAACGCTTCCTCGCCGCCGAAGTCGTGCGCGAAAAAGCCATCCTCCAGACGCGCGACGAAGTGCCGCACGCCATCGCCGTGCTCATTGATAATTTCGAGGAAACACCCAAGCTGCTGCGCATCCGCGCCACCATTTACGTCGAGCGCGAAGGCCAGAAGGGGATTCTGATCGGCAAGGGCGGGGAATCCATCAAGAAAATCGGCACAGCCGCGCGCAAAGAACTCGAATTCATCCTCGGCTCAAAAATATTCCTCGAGCTCTTCGTAAAAGTCCAGTCCAATTGGCGTCAAAACTCCACCCTAGTCCGCCAACTAGACTGGCATCGCCAATTAGAACAGCTAGCCCAATTCCAGGAAGCCGAAGAAGGTTAGAAGTTGTCGAATCGCGCCGCAGCTGAAGTTCGCGCGCAGCGCACGATCATCGCAAACGAAATAAATTCGACGCAACGCCCACAATCGCCCCAACCAGCACGAGCCAAGCGGAATTCACCCGATACCGCAACAATGCGATAGCGGCCATCACCGCCAAAGCCACGGTAACAACATCCACCAGCGCTGCTCGTCCGAGTTGCCAACTAACCGCTGCCATCAAAGCAAGCGATCCGACGTTCACGCCATCGAGAAAAGCGCTGGCAATTTTAGATTTCCGAATGCGCAGCACGAGCGGCCCGCTGATCGCAACAAGAACAAATGCAGGCAAGAAAATTCCCACGGTCGCGACGATCGCGCCGCGCATTCCGCCCAGAATGTACCCGATAAAAGTGGCAGTCGTGAAAACCGGCCCCGGAGTCACCTGTCCCACCGCCACCGCATCAACGAGCTGCGAGTCTGTGAGCCAACCGCGATGCGCGACGAGATCCGCGCGCAGGAACGCCAGCAAGACGTAACCGCTTCCGAACACGACCGCCCCTATTTTTAAGAACACGAGAAAGAGGGAACCGACGCTGAAGGAGGTTGCTCCGCCGGCCAAAACCGCCACCGGAGCAGTAGCCAATGGAATCGCACTGAATGCCGAGCGCGATGTCCCGAGGCTCAACAGGCAGACGGCGCAGCCGCCCAGTGCCAGCACCAGTAGAGGATGCAAGCCAAGAAAAGCCAGAAGCACGCACACGACGCCCACGACTCCGAGTAATGTTGTCTTCACCGCGGTGCGTCCCAGTCCCCACAGCGCCTGGAGAATCACTGCAATCACAACTGGTTTGACTCCGTAGAGAATCGCCGAAATCGCTGGAAGTTTGCTAAAGCGGACGTAAGCCCACGCGAGGGCGGCTACCATAATTGCCGCGGGAAGAATGAAACACATTCCGGCAACCAGCAGTCCGGCCCATCCGGCGAGCAAATATCCGATGTGGATGGCCAGTTCACTGGAACTGGGGCCTGGAATCAGATTGCTGGCGCCGAGCAGGTCGAGAAATTTCTGGCGAGAAAGCCACTGTCGCCGGCGAACCAGCTCGTCCTCCATCATCGCGATGTGCGCCGCGGGCCCGCCGAATGCGGTGCAGCCCAGCCGCACAAAGAACACGGCGAGTTCGCGTAGCGAGACTTTTTGCGGAGATGAGAGGGAGTGCGAAACTTCCGGTGCCGGCTGCTCAGCCATGGCCGCTTCGGGAGCAAAGCCGCGCGTCGAGCGACCACGTTCCCGCGCCGACAATCAGCAGAAACACCAAACCCATGAGCATCGAGTAGTCCGTTCGTGCTTCCGCCTCCATCGGCCAAAATCCGCTCTTCAACAGAATAGGGATTTTCGTGGAGGCGATTGCCACAGAGATGTCAACGATGAGGAAGATCGAAGCGATGCGAGTCAGCAGTCCGGCCAAAAGAAGAAAGCCGCAAACAATTTCCACGACCCCGACGAACGGCCCCAGAATGTGCGGCGAGGGAATACCAATACGCGCAAACCGGCCCGCACCCCACTGCTCGACAAAAAGAAACTTCTTTATTCCTTCTAGCAGGAAGACGCCGCCGACGAGGAGGCGGATAACCAGAACGGCCGATGGTGCATTCGTGCGGAGCAATTTGCCGAAGAGATTCATGGCGATCCAGGCCTTACACGTAATCGAACAGCGTCATAAAGCCAAAGTCCATGTGCAGTTGCTGATGGCAGTGGAACAGAGTAAGCCCTGGATTGTCCGCGGTAAAATCGAATTCCATTTCCTGATATCCGCCGAGCATCACAACGTCTTTCATGACGCCTGCGGTAGGCAGGCCAGCGATTCGCGTGAGTTCAAAACTGTGGCGATGCAGGTGAATCGGATGAATGTCGTCGCTGGCATTGCGCATGCGAATACGGTAGCGCCGGCCCTGCTTCAGATGGAAAGACGCCGGAACGATTCCCTCGCTCATGGGATAGGCTGCGCCGTTAATCGTCCTACGATTAAAGCCGCCTTCCGCGGCGTTGTCCTTGGCAATCAGCATCTCGAACATCTCGTCGGGCGCGGGAACCGTCGCACCGGTTTTTGCAAAACGCAAATAATTCCAGTGGAAAGGCTTCGGCGGCGCCCACACGGGCTTGGCGCTGTGGCCGGCGTACTCCACCGCAATTCCCATGCCGTGACTGCGATCGTCATCCGCAAGGTCGCCCATAATCCACACGCCCGGATGATTCATCTCGACAATCGCCGAAATCCGCTCCGCCGTTCCTAGCCATAGCACCGGAACCTCGGCGGGCGCCGGAACCGTATTCCCATCCAGCGCCACGACCTTAAACACATGCCCCGGCAGCGCCAGGCTGCGAATCTCCGTCGCGCTGCCGTTCAGAACGTGAAACAGCACGCGCTCGCCGTGTTTCACTGTTACCGGCTCGCCGTGTCCCAGCATGCGGCCATTGATCGTGAAATAACGGTAGCCAACTTCGTAGCCGTGCGGCATGCCTTTCGCCAGCGAAGCCTTCATCGCGGACTCGCCCGCCGATTCAAGCTCTTTGACTTTCGCGGCGGGAGCCAGAAAATCCTGAGCCATATCGCCGCCCTGGCTGAAAGTCGGCTCAAATTCCTTCAGTACCAGAAACACTTCCCGGTCGTAGTCTCCCGGCTGGTGTTGCGGCTCAATATAGACTGGCCCGACCTGGCCGGTGTATTGTCCCGCGTACAGATCGGCGCCCGCGCGGTTATGCGTGTGATAGAAACGAAGACCGGCCGGCCGCGGAGTAAACTCGATTCGCCGCATACCGTGCGCCGGTATGAATGGCGTGCCTTCCTCCGCCGCGCCATCCACGTCGGTGGAAACGAACTGCCCGTGCCAGTGGAGTTGCTCCGGGGTGTCGGTATCGTTGTGCACTTCCACGGACACGGGCCGCCCTTCCTTGAATTTCAGCAACGGGCCAGGGAACTGGCCATTGTAAGTAATCGTAGAGACGATGTGTTTCGGGGCAATCTCCACAGCACTCGCGGCAATGCGCAGGACGTAATCCGGCGAGCCGCCTATAGATTGCAGCACCTCAGTCTGCGCAGCGAAACCACGCAAAGCGTTCGGGCACGCTGCCACACAAGCCGCAGTTCCGGCCAGCTTCAGAAAGTCGCGGCGAGATTCATTCGCATTGCGCAATTTCGGATTCCTCCAGAAAACTTCGCTCATTCGCGCACGATCCCGCGATTCGCAGCTTCCGGTTCTCACTTCATTGCCGGTCGTCCTGCCGAACGCGGAACCATCGTAAGTTAGATTAAACTTCGCACAAAGTCGTGGCAATTGATATCGGGATCAATTCAGGTTTAACTCTGCCTGGCGTATAACGTAACTCCCTAAGCGCCTCTACTCCCTTCCGTGTATGGCCCACCATCGCAGCGCTGCGTATTCTCACATCGAGAAAAGTCGGTACGACTGCTCAACAAAGGAGGTCAACAACCAATGCCATTGTTGACGGTAATAATGGTTCTGATCGTCGTAGGAGTATTGCTGTGGCTGGTCAACCTGATCCCCATGCAGGGAACAATCAAATCAATCCTGAACGCGATAGTAGTGATCGCGGTAGTGCTCTGGCTCCTGAATATTTTCGGGCTCTTCAATTCCTTCGCGCACATCCGCGTCGGCTCGTAGCACCATTCGCGCCGCGGTACTCGGGATTGCACACACCGGCGGTAAGCGCCTGGCCGTGCACAAACCCGACAATCACGACATCGTTGCGATATTTACTTTAGGAATCTGAAAGAATTGAGGGGTCCTTCGAGCGCCTTGTGTACTTCGTTCCAGTCTTCTTTACTAAACTGATTGCTCGCACCTTGCACTTCAGGGTCAGGGTCTATGGTCGCAATTCTGACGCTCAATTCGTAGCACCGATTTCTGTGGAAGCTCCTATACATTTCCACATCCATCGCCTGGCTCATTAAGCCCTCGCTATCATTGAATTCTTCGAAAGTCGTACCGTTGATAATTTGGATTTTGCCTTTTCCACGCGAATCGGCTTCCCAATCTGGAAACATGCTCAGGCACTTCTCTTCGGTTATGGCTTGTTTTATTTCCGCGACTAAGAACGTTCGAGCCTCAAAATCACGCTTGGCTCTGAACTTGCCTTTCTCATATGCGAAACACACGAGAGACGTACGGTTCGGTATGTCACCGCAAATAGGGAAATAGGCGGTGCAGGAATCCTGTGGGAGCCACATCCGGCCTCCCGGCACCTCGTTTTCATTACAACGGACGAGCGATTCAGAATACTCGAACTGAAATATGCGGTCTGAGCTGGCGAATGCACGGAACTTCTTCGCGTTTCGCGTCGCGCCCCGGCGTTCTGGGGCCAAGCGGCTCGAGCTGTGAAATGAGCCGTCGGTTGCGCCTCCGCAGGGAGCGTCGATGACAATCCATTCTCTTTTGCAAGGGGCGCGATCGAGACGCTGACACATAGCGTAATAAGCACCTTGACGGCGACGGGTCGCACCCCTTTGCAAGCCATTCGCACTTCGATCTCCTCAGGCCTTGGTAGCTGAGTTATATAGATTGCAAGGCAAGGGCCGTTCGAGCTTATGCTAATAATGAAGGGCTTAGACGCATGTCGGCCGTGCGCTTCGTGGAATCAGTGACACGCCGTCTTTACCGTTCACGCCGAGCTCATAGTTGGTATGTGCAATCCGTGGAACCTTGTGAGTAGTCACACCCGCGTCGGCGCGATCCCCAGCGAACGCATCTTGCGGTACAAATGGCTGCGCTCCAGGCCCAGCGCCTGCGCTGCCTTCGTCATGTTCCAGCGATTCTCCTCCAACTTGCGCAACACAAATTCGCGCTCGTACGCCGACCGCGCCTCCTGCAAGCTCTCATAAGGCTTCTGCGGGCTTTTCGATGCGCCGCGAAAAAGCTCCGGCGGCAAATGATGCGGCTCAATCCGCGGCGAAGGACAAACAATCACCAGCCGCTCCACCAGATTTTTCAGCTCGCGCACATTTCCCGGCCACGGATAATTGAGCAGCACGTCGAGTGCCGTTGGGCTGAACTCCTTCGCCTTCTTCCCATACTCCTGGCAAAAAGCCGCCAGAAAATGCGCCGCGAGAATCGGAATATCGGCGACCCGCTCGCGCAGCGCCGGCACGTAGAACGGAATCACATTCAAACGGTAAAAAAGATCCTCGCGGAAAGCGTTGCGCGCGATTTCTTCCTCAAGCTTTTTATTAGTCGCGGCTATCACACGCACGTCCACGGTCGCCGGCTGATTCGATCCCAACGGCTCGACGCGCCGTTCCTCCAACACGCGCAGCACTTTCGATTGCGTTTTCAAACTCATGTCGCCGACTTCATCCAGAAAAAGCGTCCCACCGTCCGCCTTCTGAAATTTTCCCACCTTGTCTTCGCTCGCGCCCGTAAAACTGCCCTTGCGATGCCCGAACATTTCCGACTCGATCAATTCCTCCGGGATCGCCGCGCAGTTCACTTCCACAAACTGCATCGAGCTGCGCAAACTGCTCGCATGCAGCGCCCGCGCCACCAATTCCTTGCCGGTTCCGCTCTCGCCGTAAATCAGCACGCGCCCATTCGTCGGAGCGGTCAACGCAATCTGCTGCCGCAGCGCCTTCATCGGAATGCTGCTGCCCAATATCTGATGCTTTTCCTCGAGCTCCGCGCGCAATCGCCGGTTCTCCGTTTCCAAACGCAAATATTCCAGCGCATTGCGCACCACCAGCACAACTTTTTCGAGCGACAGCGGTTTCTCCACAAAATCAAACGCCCCCAGCTTCGTCGCGCGCACCGCCGTCTCAATATTCGCGTGCCCCGAAATCATCACCGCCATCGGCGCCCCGTCCCGCGCCTGCATCCGCTCCAAAGTCTCGAGGCCGTCCATCTTCTTCAGCCACACATCCAGCAAAACTAAATCAAAAGTCCGCGTCTCCAGTCGCGCCAGGCACTCTTCGCCCGACGCTACCGCCTCCACCTCATACCCCTCATCGCGCAGTAAAGCCCCAAGGGATTCGCGAATCCCGTTTTCGTCATCAACAATAAATATGGATGCAGGCATGTTATGTAGGTCCCGGGTTCTAGGTCGTCATCCTGAGTCCGGTGTTTGGACGAAGGATCTCTCTTCAGCTCGTGTTACAACGCCTCTCCGTGACTCTGTGCCTCTGTGGCGGAAGTTGCCGTAGCCTCACGCCGGCGTAACCGGAATCTCCGCCGCCGGAAAACGAATCACAAACCGCGTCCCCGTCGGCAAATTATCCTCCACGCGAATCGTCCCGTTATGTTCCGCAATAATCCGGCTGACAATCGCGAGCCCCAACCCCGTCCCGCGGTCCTTCGTCGAAAAATGCGGCAAGAATAATCGTTCCTTGTCCTCCGGCGAAATCCCCTGTCCACTATCCGAAATCTCAATCTCCACCGCATCCCCGTCGCCATCCACGCGCGTCGCCACCCGCATCCGCCGGATCGCCGAACCCTCCATCGCCTCCGCCGCGTTATCAATCAAATTGGCCAGCACCCGCCGCAACAGTTCGCGATCCGCCTTCACCAATGGCAAAGCAGCCGCCAACTCCGTCCGCACCGTAACGCCCTCCAGCCGTCCGTGAAATAAATCCAAAGCGCTCGCGACAATCGTATTCACGTCCTCCGGCGCCAACCGCGCGGAAGGGAAGCGCGCAAACTGTGAGAACGCGTCCACCAACGATTTCAACGTATGAACCTCGCGCTCGATCAACCCCGCACACTCCAGCACCAATTTCTCCAGCTCCGTTCGCAGCGCCACCGCCTGCTGCGTGCCACTCCGCTCCAGATAACGCAGCAATCTCTGCGCCGAAAGCTGAATCGGTGTCAACGGGTTCTTGATCTCGTGCGCGATCCGTTGCGCCACCTCCTGCCAAGCCGCCGCCTTCTGCGCGCGCAGCAGATCCGTCAAATCGTCAATCACGATCACATACCCAGGATTCGAAAGCCGCGGCCCCAGCGAACTCACCGTCACCGCCGCGCGCACCAGCCGGCCCGCCGTAGCAATTTCAATCTCTCGCGAAGCCACGCCCATCCGCAGCGACCGCCGCATCAAATGCAGCACCGCCCGCGCCGCCTCTTCACCCACCAACTCCGGCAAAGTCCGCGCCTCCCGCGCCGAATCTCCCAGAATCGCCGGCACCGCCGAATTTACCCGCGCCACTTCGCCCGAAGAATTCAGCGAAATCACGCCCGTCGGAATATTTTCCAGAATCGCTTCCATCAACTTGCGCCGCCGCTCGCGCTCTTCAATCGCCTGCTCCAGGCTCTGCGTGAATTCATTGATCTGCCGCCGCCCTTCGCCCAGCTGTTCCGTCATGCGATTGAACGAACGCACCAGCATGCCCAACTCGTCCTGGCCCTTCACGTCAATCCGGTAATCGAAATTCCCGCGCGAAATTTCCCGCGTAGCCTCCGCCAGCGCCTGAATCGGCACGGTCACCTGCTTTGATAAGAACAGCGCCACCCACGTCGTCGAAAATCCCAGAATCACGGTGAACAGAAAAAGTCCCAGCAGCACGTCTCTCTTATAAGCGCGCAGCCGCTGCTTCTGTCGCGTGTAAGTCTCCGTCTGCGTCCGAATTTCCGAATAACGCGACAGGAAATCACTTGGCAGAATCCGTGCCACATACAATCTGCCTCCATCCAGCGCAGCGCTGCCCGCGATGTACAAATGATCGTCCGTATGCCAAATTTCCGCGCCGTTTGGCAGCGTCTGCACCAGAGTGGGAGTGATCGTCTCCATTTCCGGTACGGTTTGGTCGCTGGCGGGGTCCTCGGGCTTCACATATGCCACTCCGTCGTCTGCTTGTCCCTTCGAATGCGCGATCCACGAAGCGTCCACCGACCATGCCAAGCCAAGCAGCGACTGATTCTCCTTGCTCGTCGCCGCCGCCTTTTCCGCGATAGCGTTCAAATGGCCCAGGTTGGCCTGACCCATGTCCTCCAGCAGTCGCTGGCTCTGTTCATTGGCAATTTCCAGCGGACGGGGGAACCACGCAATCAGCGTGCGATTCACGATCGCGTAACTGAAGATGAAAAAAAACGCGGTCGGCAGCAGCGACACGCCAATCGCGCCCAGCACCATCTTCACCTTGAACCGCGAACCCATCTGCCTGCTGCGCCGCTCGATCCACAGCCGCACCAGGCTGCGCGCCAAAATCACGGCGAACACCAGCAGCGCCGCCGTCAGCAGCGTCGTCAACGCAAAAAATACGGCGAATTCGCTGCCTTGCTCCGGCCGCAGCGGCACATCCAGCGAACCCACCATGAACACGGCCGCCGTCAGCAGCGTAACGACAATCCCGCCGATCCACGGCCACAATCGGTTCTTGCGCTTGGCTCGCTCCGCCTTCAACGCCCTTCCTCCAGATACCGTCCCAGTGGACATTCGCCGCACAGCGGTTCCTGCGGCCGGCACCACGTCTTTCCCGCATGCACGATCAACGCATGCATTTCATTGAAGCGCCGCACGTCGCCGGGAAATTGCCGCTCGAACATCCAGCGATTCCAGAAAACGAAAGCAACCCCGCGCCGCGCAAGTTCGCGATCGCCAATTCCACATTCTTCCAAGATGTGTTTTGCGTCAGGATCGCTCCGACTATCGCTTCGAAAGGAGTCTTGCCCGGCCACCAATGCTGCGGCCCCAGTGCCGTGAAGAGGGAATTGAAGTACTCATCCAAAGGAGGCTGCGCTTGCACCCCAACAGTGCTCTCTCGGCGCCGCGCACTGCGAACCTGTACCAAACCAGAAGGGGCGCCTATTGCCTTCCCCGGAATTGCGTGCGGTTCCAGGTCAAAACGCGCTATTTTGAGGGGATTTGCCATCGAAATCCCACAATACCGGGCCTAATTCCGCAAGTCAAGCCAACTGTTGCGCACTTGCCACACTACTGTGGCTATTGGGTCATGGCCTATGTATAGCTGGGTTGTGTTTCTGAATTTGTAGCGGCCGGTCTGTCCCGCGCCTGCGGGACAGACCGGGTATTGCCGCGGACCAACCATCGCCCCGCCCGCCGCGACGGCGGACATAGCCGCGGATTTCGCCCAAGGTTTTCTCTTCGGACTCTGCGCCTCTGACGATGCGAAGAGCATCGTCATCCTGAGGCCGGCACCTTTGTTTCAAGCCTGGCGAGGGATCTCTCCCGCCTTTCTCTGCGCACTTTGTTTTAAATCTTTTGCCGTTCCTTAACCATTCGCCTTCTGAAACTCCCTCATGAAATCCACCAGAATCCCGACCGTCTCGATCGTCACCGCATTGTAAATCGAAGCCCGCATCCCCCCGATTGACCGGTGCCCGCCCAACCCGATCAACCGAGCCGCCCCAGCCTCCTTCGCGAATTTCTTCTCGATCTCCTCATTCCCCCCAGCCACCCGAAACGTCACATTCATCTTCGACCGCGAATCCTTCTCGATCGGTCCAACATAATAGCCGCCGCTGGAATCAATCGCGTCATAAAGCAGCTTGGCCTTCGCCTCATTGCGCTTCTCGATAGCCGCGACGCCTCCCTCCGCCGAGATCCACTCCAACACCAATCCCACGATGTAAACCGCAAACGTAGGTGGCGTGTGATAAAGCGACCGCTCCTTGATATGCGTCCGATACTGCAGCACAGTAGGCAAATTCTTGTCGGCGCGCTCTGCGAGATCCTTCCGCACGATCACGACGGTCGTGCCGGAAGGACCCAAATTTTTCTGCGCCCCTGCGAAAATCAATCCAAACTTCCGCACGTCCACCGGCCGCGACATAATGTCCGACGACATATCCGCCACCAGCGGAACATCCCCCGTCTCCGGCAGCCAATTCCACTGCGATCCCTCAATCGTATTATTCGTGCACATGTACACGTACGAAGCGTCCGCCCCCAACTGAATTTCGTCCTTGCGCGGCAGCCGCATGAACCCCGACGCCTCCGTCGAAGCCGCAATCCGGTAAGGCGTCCCGCGCTTCAATTCCGCCAACGCCTTCCCGGTCCACATTCCCGTGTGCAACACGTCCACCGGCTTCCCCGGCAAGCAAAGATTCAAAGGCGCCATCGTGAACTGCGCGCTCCCGCCGCCCTGCACAAAGATCACGCCGTATTCCTCAGGGATCCCCATCAGCTTCCGCAGATTCTGCTCCGCCCGCGCAATAATCTCCTCAAACTCCGCCGACCGGTGGCTCATCTCCATCACAGACATCCCGGTCCCGCGATAATCCAAGAGCTCCTCACGAACCCGCTGCAGCACTGGCAAAGGCAAAGCCCCCGGCCCCGCATTAAAATTAGCCGCCCGCTCCACCCCACGCGGAGAAGCAATAGAAAGTGCCACGATGCCATCCTCTCAAAAAACTATTTCGACTCTAAAGTTCCATATCGCAGATAAGCTGAAGTCACAAGAATAGCAGATGCGCCCTGATCCAGCGAATGAAGCCAATCTGGCCGGCAGGTCAGTTTCCGATTAACGCGGCGGTCTCAATGGGTCGACGCAACACTAGCTCGAAGTCTTACGTCGCTAGGACACTCATCAGGTTCGACTGAGCGCCCAGATGTATTTCTGCGATTCGCATGTCCGGAGGCTGATGGGCATTGGCTTCACTCAAAAAGCGCATGTGTGCAATTTAGAACAGATTTTTTCCGAGCGAGTGGCCATAAGAAATAAGGAGATTATGACCACTACAACCGTCTTGCAGGATAATTGTGCGCGGAACGATCAATCTGGCAAGAATCGGTTGAACTGGGCGATCGCGCCTGTCATGGCGATGTTTCATGTTGGCGCCGTGGTGGCACTCTTCTTCTTCAGTTGGACCGGCCTGTTCCTCGCGCTTTTTTTATACTGGGTGACCGGGGCCTTGGGACTCGGCATCTGTTATCACCGGCTGCTCACCCATCGCTCCTTCGCGACACCCAAGTGGTTTGAGTACTTTCTCACGATTTGCGGCGTCACGGCCATGGAAGGGGGTCCGCTCCTCTGGGTGGCCATCCATCGTAAGCATCACCAATACGCGGACAAGGAAGGTGATCCGCACTCGCCGCGCGATGGCAAATGGTGGGCGCATGCGGGTTGGGTCTTGTGTGGGAACGCGTTGCGCCAAGACGTTGCAACACTCAAGCGCTACGTCCCCGATCTGGCCGAGGACAAGGTTCACGTCTGGCTCACAAAGTACCATCTGGCGCCAATGGCTATCCTCGCGGTTGTGTTATACGCCATCGGTGGATTTCGCCTGGTGCTGTGGGGCGTTTTTTTTCGCACCGTCGTGGGACTTCATGCGACGTGGATCGTCAACTCGGCCGCGCATATTTGGGGTTCGCGCCGCTTCCAGACCCGCGACACCTCAACCAACAATTGGTGGGTGGCGCTGGTGAGTTTCGGAGATGGGTGGCATAACAATCATCACGCCTACCCGGTTTCGGCCCGGCACGGGCTGAAGTGGTATGAGATCGACCTCAACTGGTACACCATTTGGATGTTCAAGCAGTTGGGACTTGCTTCTCGTATCCATGACGGCCGTCCACCAGTCCGTTCACACGCCAACCAATGTAACTCTGAAGCGCCGGATCGCGTGACCGCCATGGCGAATGTGAGCATCATCATCCAGAGACCAGACGAGGGAGCACCACCTCCTCACTGAGCCCTGAACTCTCGTAAGTCCGGATTAGTAGCGTATCCGGAGACTCACCGACTCCCCAATCCGTAGAAATTCTACCTCATGTAAGCGTCCTTGCCGTTACCGCAATGAACACTTTCGGCAGCAATCGCTATCGCGGTCTCGTTTCGCCGGTGACACTATCAGCGCACCGCTTCACGACCTTGGGGAACGCATGCAGGGGGCGCACGTGCAGAAAGTCAAGCTTCTCGCCAATTACTGTATTCCGGTTGTTTGGGGTGTGGTTGGCCTCGTCGTAGGCTGCGTCGCGGTCAACTATCCGCTCTCCTTCGTGTGGGAACGCGTCATCGTCAAACCCGAAAACGTCACCCCCGCCGACGGCCTCACGGTCATCATTCTTTCAGTGATTGGCGGAGTTTTTATTGGCGCCGCCGCGCTTTTTGGCTCCGCCCAGAACCGCTGGACCGCCCGGCACTAACCGCCAAAAAAATCACCGCAACCCCTCGCCTTGACACTCCGCGCAGCCTGCCAGTAAACTAATTTGCTCGCTTACTACGCGGAGTCGAACCGAATGCTATTGTCGCGCGATTATGTCGGTTACATGGCCAAGGAAATCGTCAAGCGCCTGGTAGCCGCCAAAATGATCGAAGCCAAGAACGCGGAGAACCTCACGCAGCAGGTCCGCCAGGTGATGGCCGAGGAAGTCACCATCGAGGACCGCCTCAACGAAGAGGTCCGCGAAATCCTCGCCAAATACGCCGAGGAAATGCGTACTTCCGGCGCGTCTTACCAGGAAATGTACAAGAAGGTGAAGGGCCAACTGGCCCGCGAAAGGAAATTAATTCTCCGCTGACCAGCGGCCGATGCCATGCGACTGACACGCGAAAAAACCGTACGCCTCTCCCATCGCATCATTGATTTCCTGGTCT
>Ga0182024_10011678_pt1 | contig 17572 bp, 17 predicted proteins | sample P32metaG_FD_120480 | JGI IMG/M metagenome (GOLD analysis project Ga0182024, IMG submission 120480) | Permafrost microbial communities from Stordalen Mire, Sweden - P3-2 metaG (Illumina Assembly) | ecosystem: Environmental > Terrestrial > Soil > Wetlands > Permafrost | place: Sweden: Stordalen... | reverse complement strand
TCAGCGTTCGAACCGACACATATCCGGGCAAAATCTATCGAGGGCGCGTTTCCGTCATCGCCTCGGACGCGGAATTCACTCCCAAGAGCGTGCAGACAGAGACCGAACGCGTGACGCTTGTCTATCGCATCAAGGTGGACGTCGAGAATCCCAATCACGAACTCAAACCCGGCATGCCCGCTGATGCCTATATCCGTGTGAAATGAGCGGCGTCCCGAGCTCTGCTTCTGCAATCATCGTTTCCGATCTTGGCAAGCGCTTCGGCGCTGTGCAGGCGGTCCATCACCTCTCATTCGACGTTCAACCCGGGGAGATCTTCGGACTCGTGGGGCCCGACGGCGCGGGCAAAACAACAACCATGCGCATGCTGGCAGGCGTTCTCACTCCAGATTCCGGATCGGCGACGGTTGCTGGGCACGATGTTCGAACTGACCCGAAAGGCGCAAAACGGGACCTGAGCTATATGCCCCAGCGCTTTGGCCTGTACGAAGACCTCACGGTTGAGGAGAACATCCGGTTCTACGCCGACCTATTCGGCATCGGCAGCAAGGAGCGCGAGCAGCGGTCGACCGAACTGCTGGCCGCCGCAGGTTTCGCCGAGTTTCGCCGCCGCCTGGCGGCGAATCTCTCCGGAGGAATGAAGCAGAAGCTCGGCTTGGTTTGTGCGCTCATTCATACGCCGCGCGTGATTCTGCTCGATGAGCCAACCAATGGAGTGGATCCCGTGTCGCGCCGGGATTTCTGGCGCATTCTCTATTCGCTCGTCGCGCAAGGCGTCGCCATTCTCACCTCGACTTCCTATCTTGACGAGGCCGAGCGGTGTCATCGAGTGGGGCTGCTCTATCGCGGACGGATGCTCTTCTGCGATCGTCCCGAGGAACTGAAGAAGCAGTTCCCGGGTGGAGTCATCGTGATCCATTCTCCCGACCCCGACCGGGTCCGCGCCGTGCTCGCAGGCGCTGCTGCCGCGCGCAGTGTCCTGCTCGTCGGCGACCGCGTGCATGTCTTTGTGGACAATGCCAAACGACGTATCGAGGAATTGCGCACGCGTCTGGATGCAGCGAAGGCGCCTTACGATTCGATCGAACAGGTTGTGCCCAGCATCGAGGATCTTTTCGTGTCCGCGGTGGAAGGAGAGCCGGTGGCGGAATCTCCGGCAAGGGCATCATGAATCAAACCGAACCCTCAGTCGTCGTCCAGAACCTGACCAAACGGTTCGGCGATTTCGTCGCGGTGGACAATGTGAGTTTCGAGGCGCGCCATGGCGAGATCTTCGGCTTCCTGGGCCCCAACGGTTCCGGCAAATCCACAACGATTCGCATCCTCTGCGGCTTGCTGCGGCCATCCTCCGGCCGGGCCACAGTAGCTGGAATTGATGTCGCCCGGAATCCGGAGGCCGTGCGCCAACGGATTGGTTATATGTCGCAGAAATTTTCGCTCTACAACGACCTTCGCGTCGCCGAAAATCTGGAGTTTTTCGCGGGCATGTACAGCGTCCCCAAAAGAGAAATTCCCGCACGCATCGCGTGGGCCCTGAAGATGGCAGGGCTCGAGGGCCGCGAACAGAATCCTACAAGCGCGCTGGCCGTCGGCTGGAAGCAGCGACTGGCCCTGGGATGCGCCGTGCTGCATCGCCCGCCGATTGTGTTCCTGGATGAACCTACGTCGGGGGTCGATCCCGTTTCGCGTTGCCAATTCTGGGATTTGATTCACACCATGGTCGGGGAAGGCGTCACGGTCTTTGTCACGACCCACTACATGGACGAAGCCGAATACTGCAACCGGCTCGTGTTGCTGGATCGAGGGCGCATCGTAGCCACGGGTACGCCAACCGAACTGAAGGGCCAGCACATGAAGGGGCAGATTTTGATGATCGAATGTGAACCGCTCGGCCCGGCATTGGAGGTACTTCAGACGGCGCCCGGGGTACTGGACGCCGCCGTCTTCGGCAACGGCATCCATGCCGTAGTGGCCGATGCGGCGACGGCTGCCCCGAAGATTCGTGAATTGCTGGCGTCTCGGCAATTTCGTGCCGGGAGAATCGAGCAAATTGTGCCGAGCCTCGAGGACGTCTTTGTTTCTCTCACGGCTGCGCGAGGAACGGCTAGCGAGGTTGCCGCATGAGCTGGACACGCATCGTCGCGATGACGCGCAAGGAAATGATTCAGATCCGGCGCGACCCAAGAAGTCTCTTAATCATCCTGGTCATACCGCTGGTCCAACTTCTTATCTTTGGCTATGCGGTGAATCTCGACGTCAAGCACGTTCCGTTATGCATTTACGATCGCGACGACACTCAGATCAGTCAAGATCTTCTCAAACATTTTCAAGCGATTGACTACTTCAACATCGTGCGGGTGTCGGACAGTTATGCGGACATCCTGCGAAACATCGATCATGGCGTATGCAGCGTGGCCATCGTGGTTCCTTCGCAGTTCGCGGAAGATCTGCATTCGAGCGGGCACGCCAGCGTGCAGGCCATTCTTGACGCCAGTGACAGCAACTCCGCCACGATCGGCCTGGGGTATGCCGAGGCGATTGTCCAAAGTTATTCCTCGGGAATGCAAGTTTCCTGGCGGCAGGAGCAAGGTCTTCCGGCGGGAGTTCCCAACGTGACCTTCGAGCCGCGCACCTGGTTCAATGAGGATTTGGAAAGCATGGCGAACCTGGTTCCCGGCGTGATCGCGCTGGTCATGGCGGTCGTAGGCGCCTTTCTCACTTCGTTGACTATTGCCCGCGAATGGGAGCGCGGCACGATGGAGCAGCTTATCTCCACACCCGTCGGGAAGCTGGAAATCCAGATCGGTAAATTGCTGCCCTACTTTGCGATCGGAATCATGGACACGGCCATTTGCGCCGGGACGGCGGTCTGGTGGTTTGGCGTGCCCTTTCGCGGAAGCTGGGTGGTTCTCTTTGGCTGCTCGATGCTGTTTCTGATTGTCGTTTTGTCGCTCGGCTATTTTATTTCCGTGACCGCCAAATCACAGCTGGGAGCTTGTCAGATGGCTTTGCTGGCCACATTTCTTCCGACGTATCTGCTGTCGGGATTCATTTTTCCGATTGACCAGATGCCCGTCGCTGTTCAGTGGATTACCGCGGTCTTGCCGGCGAGGTATTACGTCTCGATTCTGCGCAACGTATTCCTGAAGGGCACCGAAGTACGCCTGCTCGCGGGCGATATCTCCGCTTTGGCCGCGATTGCCGTGACTCTAGTGGCGATGGCAACGCGTTCGTTTCACAAGAGACTGGCATGAGAGTGCGCGAAGCGTTCGAACGCATTCGTCAAATGCTGAAGAAGGAGTTCATCCAGACGCTGCGCGACCCGCACACGCGCTGGATTCTGTTCGGACCCGCGCTCATCCAGATGGTGATCTTTGGCTATGCGGCCACCATGGAGATAAGGCACGTTTCTGTCGCAGTCCTCGATCACGACAACACCCAAGAGAGCCGGGAACTGATTTCGCATTTCGCGGCCAGCCGGTATTTCCGAATCGCGAAGCATGCCGGTGAACGCAACGAGCTTAGCGAAGGCATCGATCGAGGCAGTTTTCTGATGGCCATCGAGATTGACTCGGGTTTTGCCCAGCGCCTGCGCGGCGGCCAGGGTGCCTCCGTAGAAGTGATTCTGGATAGTTCCAACTCCAATACCGCGCTGGTCGCACTCGGCTACCTCAACGACGTAGGAGCGAGCTTCGCCCAGCAGTACCAGACCGATCACCTACAGAGAACGGCACCGCAGCTCGCGGCGTTTGTCCCGCGAGTAGATCTGGAAGCGCGCCCGTGGTTCAACGAAGGACTGCTGAGCGAATGGTATTTCGTCCCCGGCGTCATTGGAAACCTGCTGCTGATCCAGATTATGAACTTGACGGCGTTCGCGGTCGTTCGTGAGCGGGAGATCGGCACTCTGGAGCAGGTCATGGTTACTCCCATCCGCCGCTGGGAATTCATTGTCGGCAAAACGGTGCCTTTTTTTCTCATTGGCTGCTCGGATGCGACGATGCTGACTCTGATTGGGACGCTCTGGTTTGGAGTGCCTCTTCGCGGTCACATTGCCGTGCTGGCAATTGGCGTGATGGTGTTTTTGTTGTCGGCTCTGGGCCTGGGGCTCTTGCTATCCACCCTGGCGGCGACGCAGCAGCAAGCCATGATCACAGCATTTTTCTTCACGATGCCGATGACCAGCCTATCGGGATTCGGCACGCCGATCAGCAGCATGCCTCCCTTTTTTCAGAGATTGAGCTACTTCAACCCGCTTCGGCACGTGGTGCTGATTCTGCGCAGCATCTTTCTCAAAGGCGTCGGTCTGGAGGTTCTATGGCCGGATATGCTGCTGATGGCGGGCTTCGCGTTCCTGATGCTGAGCGTCAGTGTTCTGCGTTTCCGGAAATCGCTGGAGTGATTGCGCAACCCGTCCGGCGGACGCACGGAACGATATGGCGCGGTTTTCAAGTACTTGCTCGGACTGTGACCGAGGTCACTTCCATCGGCTCGCAGAAGATGTATGTATAGGTCCAGCTATTTTGGTTGGACGCCCCATGTGGACCGGTGCGTGATGGCAAGCCCTACGGACAAGTCGGGAACGGTAGAGGCTGTCCGCGGCAGCGTGGTTGACGTCCTTTTTCCCGGCCATATCCCTTCTCTTTATCATGTCTTGAAAGCAGGTGATCACGGTGAAATTGTGATCGAGGTTTTAGTGCACCTTGACGCACATACCGTCAGGGGCATCGCCCTGACTTCCACCAGAGGGCTGTCGCGCGGTTCCACCGTCATCGACACGCAAGAAACATTGAAAGTACCAGTCGGTGAGCGAGTGCTAGGACGGATGTTCGATGTGTTCGGCGAGGCGATCGACCGAAAACCTCCCCTGGAGGGCGGCGAATGGCGCTCGATTCATGCGCCGATGGTGCCGCTGATGCGCCGGTCAAAAACGTCCGAGATTTTCGTCACGGGCATCAAGGCCGTTGACGTGCTTACGCCGCTCGAAAGAGGGGGAAAGAGCGGCCTGTTCGGTGGGGCCGGAGTGGGCAAGACCGTTCTCATCATGGAACTCATCCACAACGTTATCGGCCATCAGCGGGGCGTCAGCGTCTTCTGTGGGATTGGCGAGCGTTGCCGTGAAGGCGAAGAACTCTATCGAGAGATCCAGGCGGCAGGCGTCCTGGATAAGACCGTACTGGTCTTTGGACAAATGAACGAACCGCCGGGCTGCCGCTTTCGGGTGGGGCATTCGGCTCTGACCATGGCCGAGTATTTCCGCGACGATGCGAGGCAGGATGTGCTGTTTCTAATCGACAACATTTTCCGTTTCATCCAGGCCGGTTCAGAGGTGTCCGGCTTGATGGGCCAGCTTCCCTCCCGGCTGGGATATCAGCCAACGCTTGGCACCGATCTGGCCGGTTTGGAGGAGCGGATCTGCAACACGGCCACGGGGGCGATCACTTCGGTACAGGCCGTTTACGTGCCGGCTGACGATTTCGGCGATCCTTCCGCGGTACACACGTTCAGCCATCTTTCGGCTTCGATTGTTCTGTCACGCAAGCGCGCCAGTGAAGGACTTTATCCTGCAATCGATCCGTTGCAGTCGGGCTCGAAGATGGTCACACCTCAAGTGGTTGGCAAGCGGCACTATCGCATCGCACAAGAGATTCGCAAGACGTTGGCCGGATATGAAGAACTGAAGGACATCGTGGCCATGCTAGGCCTGGAGGAGCTTTCCCAGGACGACCGGCGCACGGTGCACCGCGCCAGACGGCTCGAACGATTCCTGACCCAGCCTTTCTTTGTTACTGAACAGTTTTCGGGAAAGCCTGGCAAGCTCGTACAACTGGAAGACGCGCTCGATGGGTGCGAACGGATCTTAAACGATGAGTTCGCCGCTGTTCCCGAGCAGGCTCTCTACATGATCGGAGGCATCCGTGAGGCGCGGGAAGGAAATAATGTGCGGGCAGGACGATGAGACTTACCGTGCGGCTCCCTACAGAGATTCTCATGCAGGAAGAGGTCTGTCGGATCAAGGCGGAAGCGTCGAACGGGTGGTTTGGTCTGCTGCCGAGGCACATTGATTTTGTCACCGCATTGGTGCCAGGCGTCTTGATCTTCGCCCGCAGCGGCGGGACCGAGGAATTTCTCGCGATTGATCAGGGGATTCTGGTCAAGTGCGGGCCGGAGGTTTCGGTTTCGACGCGCGCGGCGGTGCGCGGCAGTAACCTCGAACAATTGAAGAAGGGCGTCGAGGCGCGATTTCAGGCCGAGGAAGAGCGCGAGAAAGCCACGGTCAGCTCTGAAGCAAAGCTGGAAGCGGATTTGGTGCGGGGCCTGCTGGAACTGGAAAAACATGCCTAGTCCCGGCTCCCGGTCGCCTTCGAAGCTCTCGCCTTCGGCCGAACGCATGATTCAACAAGTCGAATCGAGACAGGCGCGCGCCTTGCGTGCGGGCAGAAAGAAGGATGATGTGTGGGGGTCTCTCGCGATTATCGGGATGGTGGGCTGGTCGGTGGCGCTCCCTACGCTGCTCGGCGCGGCGTTAGGGGCATGGATTGACCATCGTTGGCCAAGCCGCTTTTCGTGGACGCTGATGTTGTTGATCGGCGGCCTGGTGCTGGGCTGCACGAACGCATGGTTGCGGATCAGGAGAGATCAACCGTGAACGCTGTCGCGATCCTTTCGCGTCTTGCCGCTGGCGTTGCGCTGGGCGTTCTCTTTTACATGGGCTTGTGGCTCACCGTCCGTGCGCTATTGATCACCCGCCATCCCGCGTTGCTCACGGTGAGCAGTTTTTGGATCCGGACTCTCACTTTGCTGGCCAGTTTTCTTTTTCTGACGCAGGGGCGCTGGCAATATGCGTTGACCTGCGTTGTCGGCTTCGTCGTGGGCCGAGTCGCGGTTACGAAATCCCTGCGTGTGCCGGCGGCGAGGACGAAATGCCCTTAACGACGGATCACACGATCTATTGGCAATGGGGATTTCTGCATCTCAACGCGACAATCCTTTACACCTGGATCGTTATGCTGTTGCTCACGATCGCGTCGTGGCTTATCACGCGGCGTCTGGATACTACGGATTTGCATCGCTCGCGGTGGCAGAATGCACTTGAAGTCGTCGTGCAAACCATTCGCTCGCAAATTCACGAGATTTGCCCCGACCGCAGCGACACGTATGTTCCCTTCATCGGCACCATTTTCCTCTTTATCGTGACCTGCAGCCTGCTCGAGATTCTTCCCGGGTGGCGTCCGCCCACGGGCTCGCTATCCACTACGGCGGGGCTTGCCATCTGTGTCGGCGTGGCGGTGCATGTGTTCGGTATCTGGCGGCAAGGCGTTCCGGAATACCTCCGCCATTACGTACGGCCCACTTTCCTCATGCTTCCTTTTCATCTTTTGACTGAAACCTCCCGCACGTTGGCGCTAGCGGTTCGGCTGTTTGGAAACATCATGAGCGAATCCATGATCGTCGGAGTGCTGCTGGCCATCGCGCCGCTCGCTTTTCCGCTGGTCATGCAGGTGTTTGGGCTGCTGACCGGCCTGATCCAAGCCTACATCTTTGCCATTCTGGCGACGGTGTACATCGCCGCCGCGGTCGAATCGCAGCGGGTGGGGGAGGAAGCAAGAAAATGAACAGCGTGACCATTATCGGGATCACGTCGATCGTGGCGGCCGCTCTGTGTATGGCCATCGGATCGATCGCGCCCGCTCTGGGCGAGGCGAAGGCCATCGTGCAGGCTCTGAGTTCCATCGCGCAACAGCCCGATGAAGCAGGAACCATCAGCCGCACCTTGTTTATCGGACTGGCCATGATCGAGTCCATTGCCATCTATTGCTTTGTCATTGCCGTCATCTTGATCTTCGCGAATCCGTTCTGGAACTACGTCAGTTCAAAAAGCGGAGGATAGCTCGTGCTCATTGACTGGTTCACCATCATCGCGCAGATCGTCAACTTCCTTGTGCTGGTGGCGCTGCTCAAGCATTTTCTGTGGGGCAAACTCACGAGCGCCATTGACGAACGGGAAGCGCGTATTGCCGGGGAGCTTGCCAGAGCTGCGGAGAAGGAGAAGGAAGCGCAACGCTTGACGGAGGAGCTGCGCCGCCATTCGCTCGAGCTGGATGGCAAGCGAGACGAGATCATGGCGCAGGCTCACAAGGAGGCCGAGGACCAGCGCACCATGCTGGCGGAAGAAGCGCGAAATTCCGTGCGCGACCTGAAAAAAAAGTGGCGCGAAGACCTGGATCGCGAGCGCAGCGCGTTCTTCCTGGAAATGAGATCCCGCGCTGCAACCGAGATTCTGGCGGTGATCCGGCGGGCCCTTGGGGACCTTTCTTCGTCTGATTTGCAGACATCCACGATTCAGGTTTTTTTGCACAAGCTGGATTCATTCGACGTTGCGATGTTGCGGGACCTGGGAGCGAAGGGACAAGTCGTACGCAGCGCCGTGGATTTACCTGACGACGTGAAAAAAAAGGTAGCAGCGATTCTAGAATCTCGTTTAGGCGTGCCTCCCCGATTGAAGTTTGAGAGCGACCCTACGATGGCCTGGGGCATCGAGCTGCGCGGAAATGGACACAAGATCGGTTGGGCTCCGGAAAGCTATCTCGATTCCTTGGAAGAGAATCTGAAACAAGCCCTAGAGCAAGGCGTGGAAGCGGTGGATCGAGAGATAGTTCCGGTGAAGGGGCAGTGATGCATAAACGCGGACCCTTGTACGATGTTCTGGATGATGCGCTGGCAGCTATTGACGGCGCTTCACGTAAAAGCGTTGATACTCTGGTGCTCGAAGAGTTCGGTGTCGTTACGTACGTTGGCCAAGGCGTGGCACGCGTCGAGGGCTTGTCTAGTGTGCGGTCAGAAGAGCTGGTTCGATTTACAGGCGGCTTGCTGGGGACGGCTTTCAATCTTGATCCAGACGAGGTCGGCGTCGTTCTTTTGGACGACTACACGAACATCGAGTCTGGATCCCAGGTAAGACGGACCAACCGTGTGCAGGACGTCCCCGTCGGAGAAGCCCTGCTGGGACGCGTCGTAGATCCTGTGGGCCGCCCACTCGACGACGCGGGCCCCTTAGAAACCCACTTGCGTGCACCCATCGAATGCGCGGCGCCTGCGATCATGGATCGGGCTCCCGTGGCGGACCCTCTCGGGACGGGCACGAAGGCCATTGATGCGCTGATTCCGGTCGGCCGCGGACAGCGCGAGTTAATTCTCGGTGATCGCCAGACCGGAAAGACGGGCATTGCCGTCGATTGCATTCTCAATCAGAGAGGAAAGAACGTCCTCTGCATCTACTGCGCAATCGGCCAGCGCAGTGCCTCGGTGGCGGGCGTCATCGCCGACCTACGCAGCCGCGGCGCGATGGATTACTCGATTGTGATGGTGGCCGCCGGAGACGCTCCCTCGGGATTGCAGTTTGCCGCTCCCTATGCCGCCACAGCCATGGGGGAATATTTCATGCGTGAGGGACGCGATGCATTGGTGGTGTTCGACGATTTGAGCTGTCACGCCAGGGCCTATCGAGAGCTTTCCCTGTTGTTGCGCCGGCCGCCCGGCCGGGAAAGCTTCCCGGGGGACATCTTTTTCGTCCATTCCAGGCTGCTGGAGAGGGCGACGCACCTTCGCAAGGAACTGGGTGGCGGATCTCTCACGGCGCTGCCGATTGTTGAGACGGAGGAGCAAAATATCTCCGCTTATATTCCCACGAACTTGATCTCGATTACGGACGGACAGATTTACCTTTCACCTGATTTATTTCAAAAAGGCATTCTTCCGGCCATTGACGTGGGGAAGTCCGTATCTCGCGTGGGAGGCAAGGCGCAGCTTCCGGCCTACCGGTCCGTCGCCGGAGATTTGCGGCTTTTCTACTCGCAGTTCGAGGAACTGGAAGTGTTCTCACGGTTCGGATCGCGGATTGATGAGCGAACCAGGCAGACGCTGGCGCGTGGCCGAGCCGTCCGCGAGGTCTTGAAGCAGCCGCAATACGATCCGCTCACTGCGACTGAGCAAATCACCGTTTTGTTGGCGGCGACCGAGGGACTGTTTGACAATGTCCCTCCCGAACAGATCGCCGAAGCTTCTCCGCGGTTCCGCCAAGTTCTAGCCGAACGGCTGCCGCTTCTTCGCGAAGACATCGAGGCAGGAAAAAAGCTCAGTGACGGCGACCACCAGTCCATCGTGGAACTCGCCAAGGAAGTCATTGAATCCGTATGGAATCCGCCGAGTCATTGAGGCGATCCATTGTCATCACCAAGGAACTGCAATCGGTGGTGAAGACAATGAAAGCGCTGGCGGGGGTCAACATCCGGCAGTTTGAGAGGTCGGCCCGCGCCGTGGCCGAATACAGCCGGACGATCGAAATGGGCTTGCAAATCGCGCTGCACCGGCTCGGCCCTGACGTCGTGCCGCTGACGCGCACGCCCGGGCGGAAATTAGGAGCGATTGTGTTTGGGTCCGATCAGGGAATGTGCGGCTTGCTGAACGATCAAGTAGTGTCTCATGCCTCGCGCGCCCTCCAAAAGCTCGCGATCCGGCGCGAGAGCCAAGCAACCCTGGCCGTAGGCGTGCGCGCTGCGGCACAACTCGAAAACCTCGGCCGCACGGTGGAAGATACGGTCCGGGTCCCCGGTTCCTCATCCGCAATCGGCGCGGCGGTGGAAGCAGTTTTGCGAACCATTGAAGAGTGGCACTCGCAACGCGAAATTGAGCTGGTGGTCCTGTTGTACGCGCGCCCGGTCTCGGGTGCCTGGTACCGCGTGGTTGGCGTCCGGCTTCTGCCGCTCGACGCCGAATGGATTCAAGGGTTGAAGACCAAGCGCTGGCCGTCCCACATGATCCCCATGGTCACGATGGATGAAGCCCCGCTCTTCCAGGCGCTGATCCGCGAGTATCTCTTTGTCTCCCTCTTTCGCGCGTTTGCTGAATCCCTGGCAAGCGAAAACGCCAGCCGGCTGGCCTCCATGCAGGTTGCGGAGCGAAACATTGACGACCGTTTGCGCGCGCTTACGTTGGAATCGCGGCAAATTCGCCAGGATTCAATTACTTCAGAACTTCTGGATATCATCGCCTCATTCGAGGCGTTGCGGGGAAAACGGGTCCGATGAGCCATATCCGAGCCTTGCCCTGCAGGGTTAATGCGAAACTCCGGCCGTGGTATTCCTGCAAGGCAGCCCGTCGGAAGAGCCAAAATGCAGACTGGAATCATCGGTAGCGGAAAAGTCGGAAGGGGGATTTAGCCGGCCAGCGCGCATTCGCATCGTCTACCGTCGTGCCATGAAATTACCGGATCAATGCGCTCCACTGGCGCTGTGATATCCATCACTGCAACCAGCGACTGATCAGCCCGATACTAAAACGGGTCCTGCAGAAAAAGAACACGTAGCGGTTTTCCTGGCCGGTGGGCGGCTTGCTCGTCCCGGGAAGCTCAGTCGATCAGCAAACCGAATTCCCTCGGGCTGCTGCAGGAGCTCTTGAAATGTTGCGGAAACTCGACTCGCTCGGTGGTCCATGTCTGTCGTCATCTCAGCTTCAGAGTGCGCTCCCGTTGTCCACGTCGGCGGTTTGGCGGATCTTGTATCCGGCCTCAGCCGTGAATTGGAGATCCGCGGGAACTCGATCGAGATCATTCTGCCGAAGTACTATCACATGCGGCATGACCGGATCTGGGGGCTTCAGCTCGATTGCTAGGATCTATGGGTGGACTACGGCAACGAGATATGTCGAAGCGCTACTGAGATTCTGATACGGGATTTTTGAGACTCTCATTGAACCGCTGGGAAAGTAGACGATTGAAGCGAGTAGCAAAAAGGAGCAAGACATGAGCACATCTGCAAAAACAATGAACCCTATTCCGCCGAAGAGTGCCAAGGAGGGGGCCCTGCTGCTCCGGTTTGAAGAGTGCGGCATCGCCGACGTACCCATTGTAGGGGGAAAAAACGCCTCCCTCGGGGAGATGATCAGCCATCTCGCCGCCAAGGGTGTCCGGGTTCCGAACGGCTTCGCAACTACGGCGAGGGCGTATCGACATTTTTTGGAATTCAATGGACTGCACGTGAAATTGCGGGAGCTTTTTGCTGGCCTCTCCGTGGAGAATCTCAAGCAATTGCAGGCCGTGGGAAGTCAAGCGCGCGCGCTCATTTTAGAGGCTTCCTTTCCCGAGGATCTGGAGAGTGGCATCCGGAACGCCTATGCCCGGCTCTGCAAACAGTACGGCCCGAACACCGATGTGGCCGTTCGATCGAGCGCCACGGCGGAAGATCTTCCCGACGCAAGCTTCGCCGGCCAGCACGAAACGTACCTCAATGTACATGGGATCAACGGCCTTCTCGAAGCGTGCAAGAAATGCTTCGCTTCGATCTTTACCGACCGAGCTTTCTATTATCGTCAGACCCACGGCTTCGATCACCTGAGCATCGCGCTTTCAATCGGCATTCAAAAGATGGTGCGTTCGGATCTCGCGTCCTCGGGCGTCATGTTCTCGATCGATACCGAAACAGGCTTTACAAACGCCGTGCTCATCAACGGTTCCTACGGTCTCGGAGAGAATATCGTTCAAGGGTCGGTGAATCCCGATGAATACATCGTCTTCAAACCAACCTTGAAGCAAGGCTGTCGCCCGATCCTCTCGAAAACCATCGGCACGAAGGAATCGAAGCTGATTTACGACGCGGGTGGCTCAAAGCTTACGAAAAACGTTCCCACACCGCCAAGCGAGCGGAAAAAGCCGGCGCTGACAGAAGACGAAATTCTGGAACTGGCGCGGTGGGCTTGCGTAATCGAGGATCACTATTCCGAAGCAAATGGCAAGTACACGCCGATGGATATGGAATGGGCAAAGGACGGACTTACAGGCCAGCTCTTCATCGTTCAGGCGCGTCCTGAAACGGTGCAGTCGCGAAGGAAAAAACTGGTTCTTCGGACATACCGATTAAAGTCCACTGGAAAGCGGCTGGTCACCGGGCACAGTATCGGCGAAGCCATCGGAACGGGCAAAGCTCGCCGCATCCTGAATGCCCACGACATGGGCGAATTTCAGGATCGGGAGATTCTCGTGACCGACAAGACCGATCCCGATTGGGAGCCCGTCATGAAAAAGGCTTCCGCCATTGTGACCAACCAAGGTGGGCGCACGTGCCATGCCGCCATCATCGCCCGCGAACTTGGCATCCCGGCCATCGTCGGGACGGAAAATGCAACAGGTATGTTGAAGACGGGCCAAGAGATTACCGTTTCATGCGCCGAAGGAGAGGTCGGCTACGTCTATGACGGCGTTTTGCCGGTCGAAGTGTCCGAGTTGCCTCTCGATAAGCTTCCCCGGCCCCATACGCAGATTCTGATGAACATTGGCAATCCCGAAGATGCATTCAGCCTGTCGGCGATTCCCAGCGACGGCGTTGGCTTGGCACGACTGGAATTTATCATCGCCAACCACATCCAGGCGCACCCGATGGCCCTGGTCCATTTCGCAGAGTTGACGGATGCGAGCGCGAAGCAGCAGTTAGCCGAACTGACCTCGCTTTACGAGGACAAGCCACAATACTTCGTAGACAAACTCGCTCAGGGTGTCGGGCTCATCGCGGCCGCCTTTCACCCCAAGCCGGTCATCGTGCGCTTGTCCGATTTCAAGACAAACGAGTACGCACACTTGCTCGGGGGGCAGCAGTTCGAGCCGTTAGAAGACAATCCGATGCTCGGCTGGCGTGGAGCCTCGCGCTACTATCACGAGCGTTACCGGGACGGCTTCGCGCTCGAGTGCCGGGCCATGATAAAAGTGCGCGAAGAAATGGGCTTAACGAACGTCATCCTCATGATTCCGTTCTGCCGAACGATTGACGAGGGCCGGGCGGTGCTGGCAGAAATGGCTAAGCATGGTCTAGAGCGAGGGAAGAATGGTCTCGAGGTCTACGTAATGTGCGAGATCCCGAGCAATGTCATCCTCGCCGATGGCTTCTTCGAGCTCTTTGATGGATTCTCCATCGGATCGAACGATTTGACGCAGCTTATCTTAGGCTTGGATCGTGATTCACAACTGCTCGCGCCGCTCTTTGACGAGCGAAACGAAGCAGTAGAGCAGATGATTCGGTTGGCCATCGATGCGGCGAAAAGAAATTCTAAAAAAATCGGAATCTGCGGACAGGCACCCAGCGACTATCCGGAATTTGCACGGTTTTTAGTGGAGCAAGGAATCGATTCGATCAGCCTGAATCCCGATACGGTCCTCAAAGCCCTCGTGGACGTAGCGACGACAGAACAGGCGTTGAAGTCGCGCGGGAAAGTCGCCTAACTGTCGGGCCGGCTATCGGCGACTCCCCCTCTCGTGCGCGCAGTTGTTTGTTGCAACACTAGCGTCTCGCACGGGCCGATTCCGCACAATTGAATTCGTGTTCGTTTGCCTGGACCAGCATCTGGTGAACCAATCGGCCGTTGAGGGGGCAGCTGGTGATCAGGGAGGGCATATGAAAGCGGATCCGCCTCGCGTAGAAGTCGATCTGGAGAATGTGGGCAGCGAATAGCTTTCGAACGAAAAACGATCACCGCCATCCTACCGCTTGCGGGGGCATACGGCGATTTTCTCTCCGTGTACGGCCTGGAGCGGCGGCTCCTGAGGGTGCCTCTGTGGGAGTATGTACTGCATTCACGGCTCCTCGTGGCTCTGACAGCACCGCTCATTCATTTTTGCCTGATTCCGTTCCTGCTGCTCGATCTGTTCGTAACAACCTACCAGACCGTCTGTTTTCCGATCTACGGCATACCCAAGGTACGCCGCACCGAGTACCTCGTATTTGACCGCGGCAGGTTGCATTACCTGAATGGCTTGAAACGCGTGAATTGCCGATGCTGTTCTTACGCCAACGTCTCATGGCGGCGGCCACCACTGAACGAAACATCTGAACAGGAAACGCGGTGCTGGAGGAGGGATGAGGACAATGTTCTACGGTAGCTATAATTTCGAAAAGATCCGTTCGTACGCTTTGATCATGCTCACTGCCTTTGCGCTTTTTGCGCTCGGCACTTCATGTTTTTCAACTTCTGCGAGCGCTCAACAGTCGGGCCAGAAAACTTTCTCGTCCGCGGCAGACGCCAGCAAGGCCCTGGTCGCGGCCCTTCAGGCAAACGACCAAACGATGTTACTGGACATTTTAGGTCCGGACGCGAAAGCCATTCTCTCCTCCGGCGATGAAGTTGCGGACAAAAATGAACGCGACGAACTCGTCGAGAAATACCAGCAAATGCACCGCCTTGTAACCGAGCCAGACGGAACGACTACGCTTTACATCGGCGCCGAGAACTGGCCGACACCTATCCCCCTAATACACCAAGGCAGCTTGTGGTATTTCGATACCCCCGCTGGCAAAAGGGAGATTTTGTATCGAAGTGTTGGAAAAAACGAGCTGGCAGTAATCCAAGTGTGCCGTGAACTAGTTGACGCGGAAAAGGAATATTATGCGACACCTCATGATGCTGATTCCGGAAAGCAGTACACACGGCAATTCTTTAGTGATCCGGGCAAACACGATGGGCTTTACTGGAATGCTGCCGGCGGAGAAGCCGACAGTCCGATTGGTCCCCTCGTCGCCGCAGCCGCTGCTCAGGGCTATAAGCAGGATCCCGATCAAAAAACGCAGCCGTTTCAGGGATACTACTTCCTAATTCTGACAAGGCAGGGAGCGAACGCGCCCGGCGGTGCCCGGAGCTATATCGTGGATGGGAAGATGACACGCGGGTTCGCTTTCCTAGCCTATCCGGCAGAGTACCGATCGTCGGGGGTGATGACATTCATCGTGGGGCAAGATGGAATTGTTTATCAGAAGGATCTTGGCCCCCACACCTCTGAGATCGCCAAAGGCCTAACCCAATACAACCGCGATGCGACCTGGCACAGGGCGGATTAATACAAGGGACAGTGACGACCCTTCGGAATTAAGAGCGTTCATGTTAGCGCGCCACCTGCATCGGGACGCTTGTGCCGCACAGGTTCCAAACGGATAATTGATGTAATCCTGATTGGGAGCGCTAAACGTCACTGTCGTGTGCCTGTCTCGCAAAGTCTCTCAGATGTTGAACTACGCCCGTCACAAAGACAACTGCCCCGATCAGCCAGTTCGCACCGCTGGCAAGTGATGTCGCGCACATCGGGATGTGATGCCCTTCACCGAGAATGGCTCTCCGGGCTTAGGTCAGCGAGGCGAGCTGAACCTTGGGAAACTAGTACGGCAACGTTACGGCAAACAAGCGACGACCCTGGTCGGATTTACAACGTACACAGGCACGGTGACGGCAGCTTCCGGCTGTGACAGTCCGGGCCGAACGCAAGCACGTCAACGCTGCATTGTCCGGCAGCTACGAGTCGCTTTTCCACGACACGGGAATCCCGAATTTTCTGTCGTGCTCAACGAGAACGCAAGAGCGACCTCGCTCTTGCGGGGGCCGCGTCTTGAGCGCGCCATCGGGATGATCCACCTTCAGCTCTTTTCCAGACTGGTTCTGGAACGTGCTGTGCATCCGCGTATCGAACTCGTGGCTCAAGCGTACCAAGCTGGGTTGCATGTTCTTTGGACTCGACAGGCGGTCGCGAACCGCCTCGAGGGCCGTGCGGTTGGGTATATGGAAGGTTGCCCCGCAGCCGTCGATGAGGCCTCGGTTCCTAAATTCACCCAATGCTCGCGTGACCGATTCGCGCGTGGCCCCCACGCATTCGGCGATCTCTTCGTGATTCAGCGGCAACGTGAACTGCATCCCGTCTTTAGGCGCTCCTCTTCGCGCAGACCACCTCAGTAGAAAGTTGGCAACTCTTTCCAACACAGAGGCGCCCAAGCCAACCGCGCATAGCTGTTCGCAGGCACTCCTGTAGTGCCAGCCCAACTGGTCGGCTATGAGTTGGAACACGTTGGGATGCCTTCTCAGAAACTTCTGAAAGACGTTGCTGGGAACGAAAGCGACCTGGCAAGGACCCAGTGTCTCGGCCGTCGCTTCATAAGGGCTTCCAGATAAAGCCGACATTAGGCCGAGGACTTCGCCGGGCCTAGCGATTCTCAACAGAAGCCTCTTTCCTTCGCTGGAACTGAAGGAGAGTTTCACCTCGCCTTCGCAGAGCACGTAGATTCCCTTTGTCTTCTGCTGCTCGAGAAAGAGAAGTGCTTCTGCAGGATAGGGGATGATGGACTTCAACGCGTCAAAATCATTCAGCTCGGCTGGAGAAAGCTGGCAGAAAAAACCACTCCCACGGTACCTGCAAGCCCGGCAACTCTCATTCAAGTCGAGGCCGTAGGACATTCGCGTGTGATCCTCCCTCGGAGATCGAGTCTCCTCTTGCACTACCTGGCGAGGAGCTTTGCGGGAGATTTCTCTTGTAGCGATTCCCATACCTGCTCCTGATCCAGACAACTCGTCAGTGCACTTAAAGATCCCCGCCCGAGACGAAACCGAAAGCGCGTGCGTCCATCTGCAACACGGTTGATCTAACTGGCCGCAGCGACCAGTTGCACTCTAATTGGGTTGGCCAAGATCGAGCGCATTCTTGACAACTCGCGCGATCTCAACTTCGCTCAACGGATAAAGCACATAATCGAAAGCGCCGCGTCGCAAGAAGCTG
>Ga0182024_10011677_pt1 | contig 17574 bp, 14 predicted proteins | sample P32metaG_FD_120480 | JGI IMG/M metagenome (GOLD analysis project Ga0182024, IMG submission 120480) | Permafrost microbial communities from Stordalen Mire, Sweden - P3-2 metaG (Illumina Assembly) | ecosystem: Environmental > Terrestrial > Soil > Wetlands > Permafrost | place: Sweden: Stordalen... | reverse complement strand
GCCGTGCAGTCGGTGGTCATAGCGTGATTCCTCGGTTCGTCGAATTTCATCTTGTAATCCCAGAATGATGGTTGCGGGGGCCGCAATCGTAAGTGGTTTCATTCCACTAGAAGAACATACATCGCTCCAATGCGCAATTACTTATGACGTTGTGTTTAAGAGTCTTCGCCCGACTCTTTCACCTGGGCATCCGCAGGCGCGTGGAACCGGTAACCCACCCACGGCTCGGTCTGAATGTATTTCGGCTTGGCGGGATTCGGCTCGATTTTTTTGCGCAGTTGGTTGATCACCACCCGCAATGATTCCGTCTCCTCACCGTAATCCGGTCCCCACGCGGCCTGCAATAATCGGCGGTGTGAAATGGGCCGCCCATCGCTGGCGACCAGTTCTCGGAGCACGTCAAATTCCTTGGGCGTCAAATGCACCTGTTTACCGCGCACGATGATGGCGCGTTTTTCAAAATCGAAGCTCAATTCCCTGGAGCTCAGCACGGATTGCTTTTCGTCGTTCGCTCCGCGGCGAAGAACCGCGCGGACGCGAGCCAGTAGCTCCTGAATTCCGAATGGCTTCACTACGTAGTCGTCGGCCCCCGCGTCCAGCGCCAGGACCTTATCCTTTTCCGAGCTGCGCACCGTGAGCATGATGATGGGAACTTCGGAGCTGCGGCGAATCTCGCGGCATGCTTCCAGACCGTCGGCCACCGGCATATTCATATCCAGCAGAATCAGATCGGGGCGCTCTTTACGAAGGTTTTCCAGCGCGTCCTGGCCGTCACGCGCTTCCACCACGGAATAGCCCTGAGCAGAAAGCGTGGCGCGCAGCACTCGGCGAATCTGCGGCTCGTCATCCACCACCAGAATTGTCGCCGGCTTCATCGCGGGCCGCTCCGCGATGTGTCCAGTGGCAGGGTGAATGAAAATACCGAACCGTGCCCCGGCTGGCTGGTCACACTGATGGCGCCGCCATGCGCTTCCACGATGGCTTTCGCGATCGGCAAACCCATTCCCGTTCCCTGCACCAGATACCGCTGATCCTTGCCGCGATAAAACTTGTCGAAAATCAGACCCAGTTCCAGATCCTCAATTCCCGGCCCGTTGTCCGCGACGCTGGTGATCAGAAATTGGCCGCTGGGCTCAGCGGTGATGGTAATCGGCCGCTCTTTCGGTGAGTAGGCGTCGGCATTTTCAATCAAGCGCGCCAGGACGTCCATGATTCGGTTGAAATCACCGCGCACCGGCGGAAGCGTCGGCGGTACGTTCACATGAACGGTGCGGTTGCCCAACGCTGTTTTACAACGCGCCACCGCCGCCGAAACTATCTCCGCCATGGAATTCGGCTGCACGTCCAGCTCAAACTCCCCGGCGTCCAGCCGCGCCATCTCCGTGGCGTCACCAATCAGTTGATTCAGGCGGTCACACTCCTCATTGATGATCGTCAGCAGCTCGCGTTGCTCTGACTCGGGCCTGCCAACGGTGGAGAGCAGGCTGGTCACCGATGCTTTAATCGACGTGAGTGGCGTGCGGAAATCATGGGTAACCGAATCGAGCAGCGCTGATTTCAAACGCTCTCCCACCCGCGTCGCTTCCGTCATTCCTAGTTCTTCCACCGCGCGGGCCCGGGCAAAGGCAATCGCAACCATCGATCCGAGCGCTTCCAGCGTCGGCCGGGAAAGAAGTTGGCCGGAGATGCCCAGGCTTCCAATCGGCCGCGTTCCCATTTTGACGGGAGCGAACGAAAGGCTGCGGCCGGCGTCGCGCAGCGGCTCTTCGCGCATGGTGGCTCGCTTCAATTCCTCGTCGTCGAACACCGGTGCCGCGCCGGAGCGATAAAATTTCTGCTTATCCTGGAAATATAGCGCCGCCGCGCCAACCTCGAAAGTCTCAACGATCAGGTTGGGAATCGCGTTTAGCAGCGTGATCACGTTCCCCGATACCATCAACTGCTGGCTGAACGTGTACAGCCGCTCCACCTCCCGGCGTCCCCGCCCCGCTTCATCTGCTTCGCGCCGCACCCGTCCGGCCAGCCGGCTCGCAATCAACGCTACCGCTAGGAAAGCGAACAGCGCCGCCCAATTTTGCGGATCGTAGATGGTAAAGGTGCCCACCGGCGGCAGGAAAAAATAGTTGAACGCCAGCATGGCGGCCACTGACATGAACGCTGAAACCAGGAAGCCCCAGAAGGTAGCAACCGCCAGAATCGCCAGCAGAAACGTCAGCGCTGCGGTGGTTTGATTAACGTGCAGAACACGGCTGAAGAAAAACGCTATAGCGATAACCATGACCAGCGTCAAACCACATCGCACAGCACGAATCGGAACGCGCCGGATCACGGTTCTATTCTATCGCAGCATGATCGATTACGCTGGCAGAAGCCTTACCATGGGCGCACGGCAACCAGGCGGACCAAGGCGGTTGCCGGGCGCACCGGGCGCAAGAAACCAACCTACTTTTACTTGCGGCGTTCGGCCTGCTCGCTGGCCAGCGCTCGTTCCGCTTGCGGTGTGCCAATGCGAACATCCGGCACGCGGATCACGCCGTAGGCGATCGCGGCAATCGCGGCCCCCACAAACGGCGCAACGATAAACAGCCATAGTTGCTGCAGCGCCCAGCCACCAACGAAAATCGCCGGCCCCATGCTGCGCGCCGGATTCACCGACGTATTGGTCAGGGGGATGCCCACCAAATGGATTAACGTCAGCACCAACCCGATCGCCACCCCCGCGAATCCGACCGGAGCCTTGACGTCGGTTGATCCGAGAACCACCAACACCAAAAACATGGTCAGAATTACTTCGGCAACAAACGCCGCCGCAAGTGAATATCCGCCGGGGGAGTGGATTCCGTATCCGTTCGCACCCAGACCTGCCGCCGCCACGTCGTATCCCGCAGCCGAACCGCGCGCGATAAACAGAATCAGCCACGCTGCGATCGTTGCGCCGACTACCTGCGCGACCATATAGATGACCGCGTCCATCGCTTCAATCTTCTTCGCCAGCAACACGCCCAGGGTGACTGCGGGATTGATGTGGCATCCGGAGATCGGCCCGATGGTGTACACCATCGCCAGCAGCGACAACCCAAACGCGAATGCAACTCCCAGATATCCGATGTGGCCGCCAGCGAGTACCGCGCTTCCCACCCCTCCAAATACCAGGACAAAAGTGCCCAATGCTTCCGCAATGTATTTGTTCATGGCTTAGCCCTCCCTTGAGGCGACGGCAAGTATAAGCCCGAATCCCGAAACCTCGCCCACGATCGGAAACATTCACCATGGTCAACCGCAGTTCTACCGCCACCACCCCTGGCGGTACCAACTTCCAAATCACAAACACTTTCAATCACAAGGCGAGCATAATCAAAAAACTAGCAGCCCGGCCCATCCGATCCTGCCCGGAATGCGTACTACCCGCAGGAGAACATCGTGAGAACTGCTCTTCGCCGCGTCATCTTGCTGCTGGCGCTACTGCTAGTCGCGCCAGCCTCGCCCGCCCAATCGCGCGCCCAGTCGCCAGCACTTCATTGGCAACCGTGGTCGCAAGCCGCTTTCGAACAAGCGCGCCGCGAACATCGCTTTGTCCTGTTCGACCTCGAAGCAGTCTGGTGCCACTGGTGCCACGTGATGGACGCCACTACATACAAAGATCCAAAGGTGATTCAGCTCCTGAATTCCCGCTACGTCCTGGTGCGCGTGGACCAGGATTCACGCCCCGATCTTTCCAATCGCTATGAAGACTACGGCTGGCCCGCCACCGTAGTGTTTGCCGCCGACGGCTCGGAGATCGTGAAGCGTCAGGGATACCTGGAGCCCGAAGAAATGGCGTCGATACTGCAGGCCATTATTGACGATCCTTCGCCGGGCCCGTCCGTCCAGCGCGAAAAGCCGATGGTCTACGCATCGCAAGCGTCTCTCACTCCCGAGCAGCAAACCGAACTCCAGAAATCGTATCTGGCGGGCTACGATCGCGTCCATGGTAGCTGGGGCTTCAACCAGAAATATTTGGACTGGGATTCCGTGGAATATTCCATCGATCTGGCGCAGGCAGGCGACAAGAACGCCGAACAGATGGCGCGGCAAACTCTGCATGTACAACTCCGACTGCTCGATCCCGCCTGGGGCGGCGTATACCAATACTCCACCGACGGCGATTGGAACGCGCCACATTTTGAGAAAATCATGCAGATGCAGGCGGAAAATCTGCGGATCTACGCTCTGGCCTACGCCCAGTGGGGCGACCCTGAATACCTGCACGCCGCCACCGAGATGGCGCGATTCCTCAAAACGTTTCTCACCGGCCCGGAAGGCGCTTTCTACACCAGCCAGGATGCCGACCTCATTGAAGGAAAGCACAGCGCTGACTATTTCGCGCGGGACGACGCCGCGCGGCGCAAACTAGGCGTGCCGCGAGTGGATCGCCGCCAATACGCCCGGGACAATGGATGGATGATCACCGCACTCGCCGCTCTGTATTCCGCCACCGGAGATCGTCAGTATCTCGATGCTGCAACTCGCTCCGCGCGGTGGGTGCTTTACAATCGCTCCGTGCTCGGCGGCGGATTCCGCCACGATATGCATGACGTCGCGGGGCCCTTCCTCGGCGATAACGCCGCAATGGCCCGCGCATTTCTCGCGCTCTACTCTGCTACCGGCGATCGCGCATGGCTCACCCGCGCTGAAGCGGCGGCTAAATTTATCCAGCAGAATTTCCGCAATCCGGCCGGCGCCGGCTACCTCACTTCTCACACCCCCACCGACCGCTCCTACACACCGCATCCGGAGCGCGACGAAAACGTCATGGTTCTGCGCTTTGCGAATGTACTCGAACACTACACCGGAGACAGCGCCGACCGGGACATGGCCGAAAACGCTATGCGCTACCTGGCCGCTCCGGTCGTCGCAAATCGTCTCCATGCTTCCAGCGTCTTGCTGGCTGAGCGCGAACTCAGTTCGGCGCCGCTGCACCTCACCATCGTCGGACACAAGGACGATCCCGCCGTGCAGGCGCTGTTTCAAGCGGCGCTTTGTTATCCATCGAGTTACAAGCGCCTGGAATGGTGGGACGCGCGCGCGGGCCGCCTGCCCAATCCCGACGTCCACTATCCCGAGCTCGCGCGCCCGGCTGCGTTCGTCTGCGCCGATCGCACCTGTTCGCCGCCAATACTCCAGGCGCAGGATATTCGCACCAAGGTCGATCGACTCACCTCTCGCACCATGGCCGAAAATCGGTAAGCGCGGATAGCGCGCCAGGCGTACCGGAAACGAATTTCGTTCCCCGATGGACCTTTCCGCCGGGCCGGCGTATCACTACTACTGACATGCCTCCTTCCCGCAGCGAATACGACGCAGTGGTTATTGGTTCGGGACCGAACGGCCTATCCGCCGCCATCACCATCGCCCGCACCGGCCGCTCCGTCGTCGTGCTCGAAGCGGAAAACCAGATCGGCGGGGGCGCTCGCTCCGCTGAGCTCACCTTGCCCGGTTTTATTCACGACCTTTGCTCCACCGCGCACCCGATGGCCGTTTCCTCTCCCTTCTTCCGCGATTTGCCTCTCGCCGACCACGGCCTGGAATGGATTCATCCCGCCGCGCCGGTCGCGCATCCCTTGGACGACGGCACCGCGGTGATCGGCGAGCGATCCGTGGGCTTGACCGCCGCGTCTCTCGGACGAGATGAAGAGAACTACCGCGACCTGATGACGCCTTTGGTCGCCGCATGGCCCCAGATCGAAAAATCCGTTTTGTCCGCGCCGCTTTCCTTGGCGCGCCATCCCGTTGCTGGCGCGCGCTTCGCGTGGATGGCCATGCAATCCGCGGAAAAACTGGCCGCGCGTCATTTCCGCGACGCGCCCGCCCGCGCGTTTTTTGCGGGCGTGGCCGCGCATTCGGCGCTGCCGCTCAACCGCTTGCCCAGCGGCGCGTTTGCGCTGGTCCTGGGAATTTCGGTTCACGTTGCAGGGTGGCCGTTCGCGCGCGGCGGTTCGCAAGCGATTGCCGACGCGCTTGCTTCCTACTTGCGCACGCTGGGAGGCGAAATCGTTATCGGCACGCGCGTGGAATCACTGGAACAGATTCCTCCCGCACGAATGATTTTTTGCGACGTGACGCCGCGGCAGTTGCTGCGGATCGCCGGCCCACGGCTGCCTGGAAAATATCGCCGCGACCTGGAAAATTTCCGCTATGGGCCGGGAGTTTGCAAAATCGATTGGGCGCTCGACGTCTCGATCCCCTGGAAGAATGCGGAGTGCCGCCGCGCCGGCGCGCTGCATCTCGGCGGCACGCTGGAGGAAATTGCCCTCGCCGAGCGCGCGGTATGGGCAGGCAAATGCCCTGAAAAACCTTTCGTCCTGGTCACCCAGCCCACGCTGTTCGATCCGTCCCGCGCGCCAGCCGGCAAACACGTTGCCTGGGCCTACGGACGCGTGCCCAACAATTCAAATTTCGACATGACCGAGAGAATCGAGAACCAAATCGAGCGATTCGCTCCCGGATTTCGCGATTGCATCCTGGCGCGCCACACCGTCATCGCCTCTCGCATGAGCGAGCACAACGCCAACCTCGTTGGCGGTGACATTACCGGCGGCGCCCAGAATCTTGGACAGCTCATCAACCGTCCCAACTGGCGCCGCTATCGCACCCCTCTAAAAAATCTCTACATCTGCTCATCGTCCACGCCCCCCGGTGGAGGGGTTCACGGCATGTGCGGTCAGCTCGCCGCACTTACCGCGCTGGCCGATGAAAAATCCGTAGGTGGAAGATCCAAGGCATGAAGGTAGGTAGGGCAAGTCCCTTCCACCGATACAGCATTCCAGGGATATCCCGCGCCAGAAATTGCTCGTAAGCTCGAAACCGATTGAAGTTGGGGCGGTCCTGTCCCGCAATTGGGGAGTGACTGCGCACGGGAGCCCTTTCCGGCCTTCGCAGTTTGACCGGATTGGAAGCGCCTCGGGGCCGCCTTGCTTTCTCCCCGATCCGAAGTCCCAAATCTCAGATCGTTTATTCCGCTCGATCACAGCTCAATTGGGGGATGTTCCACCAGCGTCTCGAGCTTTTGGCGATTTTCCCAGAAGTCCGCCCACAGATCGCCGACTTCATCCAGCCGCGCAGGAATCGTCTGCAGATTCCATTGTTCGGGCCGCAATTTTTCGCTCAGGTCTTTCATGCGCAGCGGCGTGGAGACCGGCCCATGCGGATACGCGCGCACCGAATAGACCGACGCCAGCGATTGTCCGCGTGAATTCTGATGCGAATCGATATGGATCGTGCCGCTAACCCGCTTGCGAACGCTGCGTTCCGGGGTGAGCAGCCCCGGATGCTTTCGCGCCACCAGCGATGCGATGGTCTCCACGAAAATCCGCGCCTGTTCATAGGTGTATCGCGCCTCGAGCGGCAGAAAGATGTGAATGCCCCTCGCGCCGGAAGTCTTTGCGTACACCTTCATTTCCACCTTCTCGAACAAGGTCAGCACAATTTTCGCGGCCTTAATCACCGCGGAAAAAGTGGCACCTTCGGTAGGATCGAGATCGATGAAAACGTAATCGGGATGGTCCGTGTCGGTGTATCGGCTGGACCACGGATTCTCATCAATGCAACCGAGATTGGTGAGGTAGAGCAGCGTGGCACGATCGTTCGCCACGATATAGTCGATCGTCTTGCCCCGTCCCTCCGAGTCGATCGGCACCGTCTTCACCCACTCCGGGGTCCCCACTCCAGCGTCTTTCTGAAAAAATGGCTGCCCTTCAATTCCGTTGGGAAAGCGCCGAAGCACCAGCGGCCGATCTTTCAGGAACGGCACAATCAACGGGGCGACGCGCCAATAGTGCGCGAGCAGGTTCCTCTTGGTCAGTTTCTCGCCAGGGAAATAAATCTTGTTCAGGTTGGTAAAGCGCAGCCGCTGGCCGTCCACATCGACGTACACGGAATCGCGCGAGCCGCTGCTTAATTCCTGCTCGATCTCGGAATCGGTGGAAAGATCCGCACCCGAGCTCGCGGCTGCGGCCGGGGCAGGCGCAGGCGTCGCTGCAACAGGCGGTGCAACCGTGGAGGGCCGGGCGCGCGATTTGGTCTTGGGCCCACGCAGCGCCTGCCATCTCGCCTTCGAGGCACGTTTGGCGCGGGTCACCACCGGCGATTGCTCCGGCACGTCGATCGCCGATTTCATTTGTTCCTCGAAGGTGCAGTCTTTCGCGTCACGATCCTCTTGCAATCCCAAAAATGTCGGCTGTCGCAGATGGCGGCCATCTGTCCATCCGCTAAATTTCACCCGGGCCACGAGTTCCGGCTTTACCCAATATGCTTTTTCGCGCGTCGCCGGCGGAGTTGCGAAGGGACTCTTTGCTGTCTGCCGCCGCTGCAGCGCGTCCCACACGCGCTTATGCGTCGGGCCGGCAAATCCGCTGCCCACTCCGGCAATGAATTCGAGGCGCCCTTCGTCGTACAGCCCGACCAGCAGCGCCCCGAAATGTTCCCGCGCGCCGCGCGGATCGGTCCATCCTCCGATCACCGCATCCAGATCCTGAAACAGTTTGATTTTCACCCAGGCGGAGCCGCGCTTCTCCGGATAAACGCTGCCACTTTTTTTGGCGACGATTCCCTCTAGTCCGCGCTGGGCCGCCACCTCGTACAGTTCCTTTCCCTTCTCGACCACATGATCCGAATAGCGAATCCGCGAATCGTCATCCAGAATCGCGCGCAACAAATTTTTCCGCTCGATCAGCGGAACACCACGGAGATCGTGGCCGTCCAGATACAGCAAATCGAAAACGTAGTAGTACGCGGGAACCTGCTCCATCAACGCAGCGGTGGGCTTTTGCTGGCCCATGCGCGCCTGTAATTGCTGGAAATCGCTACGCCCCTGCGCATCCAGCGTTACAATTTCGCCATCCAGCCACGCCTCGTGCGCGTTCAATGCTCCCGCCAGATTCAGCAGCTCGGGATATTCGCGGCTGATGTCGCGCCCGGAGCGCGCCCACAGCCGCACCTTGCCTCCGGAAACGTTAGCCAGCGTTCGCACTCCGTCCCACTTAATTTCGAATATCCAGTCCGGACTTGAGAATGGCGCATCCGCGATGGAAGCCAGCGCCGGCTGCACTTTCGAAGGCATGAGCGCCTTGCGCGCGCCCGGCGGAAACTTTATCTTTGTTTTGGCAGTGCCCGCTTTCGCAGCAGGTCGCGGCGCGTGGCCATGATCTGACCCGGACTTTCGCACTATCGCATGCACGCTCGGCGAGACGTCCGCCGCGTCCTCCAGCTTCCAATTGGAATTCGCCGCGGCGTCGGAGTGCTTGATCAGCAGCCACTCTTTCCCTTCTTTTCCGCGGATTTTTACCAGTACGAAACTTCCAGCCAGTTTGCGTCCGCGCAAAATCAGCTTCAGCTCCCCCCGCGCCAATTGTTCGCTCGCGCTCCGGTTCCCTTCCATCTCAAAAGTGCCCTGGTCCCAAATAGCAACCTGCCCCGCGCCGTATTGCCCGGCGGGAATTTCGCCGTGGAATTTCCCGTACTCCAGCGGATGATCTTCAGTCTGGATCGCCAGACGCTTGTCGGAGGGATTGAGCGACGGGCCCTTGGGGACCGCCCACGATTTCAGTACGCCATCAATTTCCAAACGAAAATCGTAGTGCAGCCGCCGCGCGTGATGTTCCTGCACCACAAAATGGCTTCCCAGGCTCGCTCTCACTTTCCCGCGCGGCTCGGGAGTTTCCCGGAATTTGCGTTTCTCCTGATATTCCTTCAGCGAGGCCATGCGCCATTATAAAAACTTCGCGCGCCCTGCCAAGCGAAACAAATTTTCTACAGCATCTCTTCGCTGGCGCTACAGGTATGCACCGATAAATCGGTCCTAAAAATACGGGTACCCTGGGTATCCTGATTTTCAGATTTTCAGGAGGACAACCGATGGCCTCATCTGCGTGGAAGGGATTCATCTCTTTCGGACTGATTTCGATTCCTGTTCGTCTGTACGGCGCGGCCCGTTCCTCCACGATTCGCTTGCACCAGGTGCACAACGTCTGCAAGACGCGCCTGAAGCAGCCGCTCTTTTGCCCCACCTGCAACCGCGTCGTCGAACGCCCTGAAGTGGTGAAAGGCTACCAAGACGATGACGGCAACTACATCCTGCTCGATCCCGCGGAAGTAAAAGCAATGGAGCCTGAATCCGCGCACAACATGGAAATTCTCAGCTTCGTGGAAGTCGCGCAGATCGATCCGCTCTTTTTCGATTCCTCGTATTTCATGGTTCCGGAAGAACAGGGACGCAAGGCCTACCAGCTCCTGCTCAAGACTCTCGAAAATATCGGGCGCGTGGGCATCGCCAAAGTCACCATACACCAGCGCGAGCACACCGTTTTCATTCGCCCGTACGATCGCGGCCTCACCGTCCACACCATGTACTACGAAAATGAAATCCGCAAAGCTCCGGGTTACGGCAAGACCGAAGACATCAAACTCAACCCGCAAGAAGTGCAGCTCGCCAACCAGCTCGTCGACACGCTCTCCGAGGATTTTCACGTCGACAAATATCACGACGATTTTCAGGACCGGCTGAAAGCGCTCATCCAGCGCAACCAAAAGGGCAAGCAGCCGCTGCACGGCGCCCCGCCCCAGGGGCATCGCGCTCCGGTGATCGACATGATGGCCGCCCTGAAGAAGAGCCTCGCGGCTGCCCACTCCCAACCGGAGCGAGTGTCCGGGCCGAAGCCCAACGGAACCAGCCGCCGCCGCATGCCGCATCGAGTTGCTAGCTAAGGGTTTGCCGGGCCTCAACCCATATGGTTCGCCAATGGTTCAATTTCACTCGGCTCCCGGCGCACTCGTGCGTCGCCTACCGAGGCCCGTCCTATGGTTTGTTTGCCGCAAAGCGCTTACATCCACTATAATTCCCCTGGCGTAGGAGTCTGTCACAACCCAGCCGGGGACGCTGGCCGGCACGCGTTTGGTACAACACAATGTCTGTCGACCTAACCGAAAAAATTCGCAAGAAACTCACTGACGAGATTCGCATCTTGGAGATTGAACTCCATGACGATCTCCCCAAAGAGCTCAAAAAAGCCCGCGCCCACGGCGATCTGAAAGAAAACGCCGAATTTAAGTACGCGAAAGAGCGCCAGTCCTACGTCAGCGCGCGGATCGGACAACTCCATCAGCGCATGGCCGATCTCGCTATGCTCAATCTGGACAACCTGCCCAAGGACCGTGCCGCTTACGGCTCACGCCTTACGGTACTGGACTTGAACAGAAAGCAGGAAATCGAATATAAGCTGGTGACTACTGAGGAAGCCGATGCCACCAAAGGATTAATCTCCACGACTTCACCCATTGGCCGCGCGCTGCTCGGCAAAAAGGTTGGCGACGAAGTGAAAGTGGTTACTCCGGGCGGTACTAAGGATTTGTCGGTTGTGAAGCTGTCTACGATTTACGAAGAAGCATAGCGGAGTTGCACTGTCTCGATGCTGAAGGAAACCATCGGTCGTTCCGGTAACTGGGTGCTCGGCGGCATGGCTGCCGCCTTGGCCGCTACCGGTATGCCTCCCAACCTGATCACTTGGTTGAGCCTGATCCTCAATCTGTGGGCGGGAATGCTGTTTGCTGCCGGGCGGTTTGCCGCGGCGGGCGGATTGATGATCTGCGCGGCGCTGTGCGACATGCTCGACGGCCCAGTGGCGCGCCGCCAGGGCCGCGTCAGTGTGTTCGGCGGCTTTCTGCATTCGATTCTGGACCGCTACTCCGACCTGATTTTGTTTCTGGGCTTGTTGGTGTACTACGCGCAGGTGAATCGCTTTGTCTACGCAGTGGTGGTGGGTGCGGCCATGGCCGGCTCGGTGATGGTTAGCTACTCCAAGGCCCGCGCGGAATCATTGATTGGCAAATGCGATGTGGGTTTCTGGGAGCGCCCGGAGCGCATCGCGCTGATGATCCTCGGCGCTCTTTCCAACCGCATGGAGCTGGCGCTCTGGATTTTGGCCATCGGCCCGAACATCACGGTCGTTCACCGTATCATATACACCTGGAAGCGTACCGGCGCGGCCCTGCCCGCTGGCGCGCAGACCTCCGGCATCGTGTCCGCTCCTCTGCCGCCCGCGAGCGAGATGCAGGAAGCCCACGTCTTGACCCGCACGGCGGGCCGAGGAGCGTAGAACTTGCCTCGCTTGCTCGGAATGATCGGACTGCTGGTGGTTTGCGCTGGCGTTCACCTCCTGTGGCAATCACGCACCGAAGTTGCGTATTGGATGGGCGCGTTCTTCCGCATGTTCCGCACTCAATTACGCGACCAGCCTCCAAACCGCGAAGACCTCCTGGCCTACGAGTCTCCCGCGGCGCGCCGGGAAGGTACGCTGCGCCTTCTGCTCGGTGCGGGGCTGCTGTTCTTTCTCGGGCCATTGCTTATCGCCCTGGGCCTCACACTGATGCTGTATTAGGACCTCCCGTTATCTTCACACTCCCGATCTGTCTGGTTCCCACGACCCTATGAAACCATCGCTGATCGTCCACGGCGGCGCATGGAATATTCCGGACGCCGCGATTATTCCGTGCCGCGAAGGTTGCCGCCGGGCCCTCGAAACCGGCTGGAAAATTCTTTCTGCTGGCGGCGCTGCGATCGATGCCGTCGAAGCAGCGATCGTTGTCCTGGAGGAAGACCCGGTCTTCGACGCGGGTGTGGGTTCGCACTTGAACCGCGAGGGCAACGTCCAGCTCGATGCCATCGTTATGGATGGCGCCACCCTGAAGGCCGGCGCGGTCGCCGCGGTCGAGAGGATTCGCAATCCCATCCGCTTGGCCCGAAAGATCATGGAAGAAAGCGAACACATGATGTTCGTGGGTCCTGGCGCTGAACAATTCGCCGTCGAACATGGAATCGCCTTGTGCGCGCCCGAGGAACTCATCATCGACAGCGAGCGCAACGCCTGGCGGCGCTGCCTCGCCGATCAACACGCCGCGCAGAACCATCACGGCCACGCCGACGGCACCGTCGGCGCGGTGGCATTGGACGCTTCCGGCCTCCTATTCGCCGGCACCTCCACCGGCGGCACCTGTTGCAAGCTTCCCGGCCGGGTCGGCGACTCCCCGCTGATCGGTTGTGGTTGCTATGCCGACGCGCAAACCGGCGGGGTCTCCTGCACCGGCCACGGCGAGGGAATCATGAAGATCGTGATGGCGAAATCCGCCATCGACCTTTTGCGTCGCGCGCCCGATCCGCAGGCCGCCGCCAACGCAGCCGTTGATCTGCTGCATATCCGTGCTAACACCACCGGCGGCCTAATCCTGCTGGACGCCTCGGGCAAACCCGCCGCGCAGTTCAATACCCCGTACATGGCTCATGGCTACGTGCAACCCGACGGCTCATTCTTCGTATCCCCGTAGCAGTTGCGTTTGTGGTGAGCCGGTGTGGAGAGCCTTTGGGGGGGACCACAACGGGCTGCAATCCTCCTCACCCAAAACGTCAGTTTCTTCACCACCCCATCCGGCGCCAGCAGCAGCAGCGCCACCCGCGAGTCTTCGCAGGTGTATAGCCGGCTGCCGTCGGGCTTCTTCGATTTCTTCGCTCGTCGCGTCAGCGATCGTTTGGTTTCCGGCCCAGTGACGTCCTTCGAATACAGATAAACTCCCGCCAGACGCTTCGATACATTGTCAAAATTCAGTTCAATTTCGCGATACTGATTCGTAGGATCGCGATAAGCGAAGATGTCGCCGGAGTTGTCCCGGAACCCCGCCCCTAGTTTCTTATTGCTGGCTCCCTGCAAACCCGTGTGCTAGCATCCCGCTTTTCCCATGACTCGGCTCCCTGGACATCCCGTCCGCCGACTTCGTGGCAGCCTACTCCCCTCGACTGCCGTCTCTAACCATATAGCGCCACGCATTTGCCGGGCTCCTGTTGCAGCTTCTTCGCGACGCGACTTTAGATGCTTCGACCCAATATTCACGGAGGTAATCGAATGAAAGCCTATCCCACACAAGCGATCCGCAACGTTGGCATTGCCGGCCACGGTCATACCGGCAAGACGCAACTGGTTTCGTCCTGCCTGTTCACCGCCGGGATGACTCCACGACTGGGTAAACCGACCGACGGCAGCACGGTCACCGACTGGGACGAAGAGGAAATCGCCCGCAAGATCACCATCCACACCGGCCTGGCCTACGCCGAATGGCTCGCGCCCGGGGCCTCCGACAAAACCAAGATCAATTTCCTCGATACGCCCGGATTTTCGACGTTTATCAACGACTGCAAGGCCTCGCTGATCGCCGCCGATGCCGCGTTAATCCTGGTCGACGCTGCCGCGGGATCGCAGGTAGTCACCGAGAAAGTGTGGGATTACGCCACCGAATACAATCTTCCGCGCGCCTTCGTCTTCAACTGGATGGACCGTGAACTAGCCAGCTTCGACCGCGCCCTCGAATCGGTACAGAGCGTTTTCGGCCGCGGTGTGGTTCCCCTGCAGCTGCCCATCGGTTCACAGAAAGGATTCCGGGGCGTGGTGGACCTTTTGACCATGAAGGCGTTGCTGTACCCGCCAGACGGAGACGGCAAACCCAAAATCGAGGAAATCCCCGCGGCCCTCGTCCAAGACGCCAAGGAAGCGCACGAAGCCTTGGTGGAAATGGTCGCCGAAGCCGACGATGCTCTGATGCAGGAATTCTTCGACGAGGGCACTCTGCCGGTTCCCGATCTGAAAAAGGGTCTGCGCGAAGCGGTGCTGGCGCAGCGCCTCTTCCCCGTGCTGCTCACCTCTGCGCTGCACAATATCGGCGCCAATGCGGTAATGGATTTCGTCGTCGACATCTTCCCTGCTCCCGGCGTTAACGGGAAAATCACCGCGCATACGCAGGCCGATCACCATGGCGAATCCATCGAGAAGATCATCAGCGATTCCGATCCGCTCTCGCTGTACATCTACAAAACACTGGCCGACCCTTTTTCCGGGCGGGTCTCATACTTCAAAGTTGTCACCGGCGTGCTCAAGAACGACGCCACAGTCCTGAATTTCAGCCGCAATTCATCGGAACGCTTTCAGCACATCCAGTCGATGCAGGGAAAGGCGGGAACCGAAGTGACTGAGATGCATGCCGGCGATCTGGGCGCGGTTGCCAAACTGAAGGATACCCTGACCGGCGACACGCTGGGCGACAAAGAGTCGCCGATCTACTATCTTCCCGCGCGTCTGCCCGAACCCTCCATCACTTTCGCCGTGGAACCGAAGACCCGCGCTGACGAAGACCGCATCGGGACCGCCATCCACCGAATTCTCGAGGAAGAACCGGCGCTGCACTTTTCGCGCGATCCGCAAACCAAGGAATTCTTGCTGGCCGGCGCCGGTCAGCAACACATCGAAGTGATCGTCGCCAGGCTTCGCCGGCGCTATCACGTCGATCTCGCTCTTAAGCCTCCCAAGGTGGCCTACCGCGAAACCATCCGCGCCAAAGCTGACGCTGAAGGCAAGCACAAGAAGCAAACCGGCGGGCACGGTCAGTTCGGCGTGTGCCGCATTAAATTGGAACCGCTGCCGCGCGGCTCGGGAGTCGAGTTCGTCAACGACATCTTTGGCGGGTCGATCCCCCACAACTGGATTCCATCGGTCGAAAAGGGAGTACGCGACGCCGCCGAGCGCGGATACCTGGCCGGTTTCCCCGTGGTGGATTTTCGAATCATCCTATACGACGGCAAGTATCACGACGTCGATTCGTCGGACATGGCTTTCAAGATCGCCGGCTCGCTGGCCTTCAAGGAGGCCATGAAGCAGGCGCGGCCCGCGCTTCTAGAACCGGTAATGCACGTCGAAGTCGATGCCCCGGACGGCTATTCCGGCGAATTGCTGGGCGACCTGAGCTCGCGCCGCGGCCGCATCAGCGGCAGCGAAGCGCGCGGGCATCATGTCGCGATCAAGGCGCAGGTTCCGTTCGCGGAGATGCTCAGCTACGCCAACGATCTCACGTCCATGACCCAGGGGCGCGGCACCTACTCGATGGAGTTCTCGCATTACGATTTGGTCCCGCAGGAATTCGCAGACAAAATAATCGCCGCGCACAAACCGCATCACGGCGAAGAGGAACAAGTCGCGACGGCCTAGTCGTTGTAGCCGCCGTTGTGATCTCCGTTGTGGACCGCCACTCTTGGCGGCGCGGACCAAAGGCTTCCACCAGTCTTCGGCGCCAGACGCGAACAAAACCACCACATCGAGGAATGTGTGGCGACGCCACAACGCGCGCACCAATTTGGCTCTTGTTACTGCTCTGCGTCCTGCGGCATCCTCGCTCATCATGAAAAAACAAGAACAGAAATGGCACAACGCCACTACCGCTATCCACGCAGGTGAAGAAAAGCACGGGCTCAGCGTGCCGGTTGCGCCGGTAATCACGCGCACCTCGAATTTCACCTTTGCTAACACCGAAGAATTGAAGCGCTGGGCCGAAGGAAAAAGCTCCGCCTATATCTACACGCGATACGGCAATCCCACGGTAGCCATCGCCGAGGAAAAAATTGCGCGCCTCGAGGGCGCCGAAGCTGCGGTGTGCACCGCGTCCGGCATGGCCGCGATTTCCACCACGCTGCTCACCCTGGTTCGGGCCGGCGAAGAAATCATCGCCCAGCGCCAGACGTACGGCGGCAGCTACCGCTTGATGCGCGACTATTTGCCGCGCCTGGGAATCGTGGTCCGTTACGTCGAAAGCGATCTGGCGGGAATCGAGCGCATGGTGAACCCGCGCACCAAGGCCATTTATCTGGAGACTCCCACCAACCCGACGCTGCGTCTGGTGGATTTGCGCAAGGCGGTGGGCTTCGCCAAGGAGTGGGATATTCCCACCATCGTCGACAACACCTTTGCCAGCCCGATACTGCAAAAGCCCCTCGCGCTGGGCATCGATCTGGTGGCCCACAGCGCCACCAAATACCTGGGCGGCCACTCCGACCTAATCGCCGGCGCGGTTGCCGGCAGCCGCACGTACATTGACAGGATTCGCGAGTCGATCATTTATTTCGGCGGCTCTATGGATCCTGAGCCTGCTTACCTGCTGATCCGCGGGATCAAGACCCTGGAAGTTCGCATCCTGCAGCAGTCCAAATCCGCCATGGCCATCGCCCGCTTCCTGGAAAAACACCCGAAAGTGAAGGCCGTGCACTATCCCGGACTTCCTTCGAGCCCCGACTACCGGCTGGCCAAAAGCCAGATGTCCGGCTTTGGCGCGATGCTGGCGTTCGATGTAAAGGGGGGCATTGCCGCCGCCCGGCGCGCCTGCGACCGTGTCCGCATTTTCCTATTAGCGGCCAGCCTGGGAGGCGTCGAATCCCTAGTGGTCCTGCCGGTGTATTCCTCCCACTACAAAATGTCCGCCGAAGAACTCCGCAAAGCGGGCGTCGATCCCGGCTGCATCCGAGTTTCCGTAGGCCTGGAAGACCCCGCTGACCTGATCGAAGACCTGCGCCAAGCCCTGGCCTAGAACCGCTGGGGCGGTTGAGACGTTGCTGTTGGTTTTCTGCGCCCCGTGCCAACGGTAGCGCCCGATGCAAACGGCGGGAGTGGCATTCGGTCCGCTCACTCACCTTTAAACCGTTGACCCCCTCGTCGGGCGGACATAAAATTTTGTACG
>Ga0182024_10011676_pt1 | contig 17576 bp, 15 predicted proteins | sample P32metaG_FD_120480 | JGI IMG/M metagenome (GOLD analysis project Ga0182024, IMG submission 120480) | Permafrost microbial communities from Stordalen Mire, Sweden - P3-2 metaG (Illumina Assembly) | ecosystem: Environmental > Terrestrial > Soil > Wetlands > Permafrost | place: Sweden: Stordalen... | reverse complement strand
ATGGTGTTCGCGTTTCCGTTCGCGATTTTGCTGGCGCTCGGCCGGCGCTCCAAATTGCCGGCGGTGCGGGTGGTCAGCGTCTGCTACATCGAGCTGGTGCGCGGGGTGCCGCTGATCACGGTCCTGTTCATGGCCTCGGTGATGCTGCCCTTGTTCCTGCCGGCCGGGTTCACGATCGACAAGCTGTTGCGCGCCCAGGTCGCCTTCATCCTGTTCGCCGCCGCCTATCTCGCCGAGATCGTTCGCGGCGGGTTGCAGGCGATCCCGAAGGGCCAGATCGAGGCCGCCGATGCGCTGGGGCTCGGCTATTGGCGGCGCACCAGGCTGATCGTCCTGCCGCAGGCCTTGGCGATGGTGATCCCGCCCCTCGTCAACAGCTTCATCGGCGCCTTCAAGAACACCTCTCTGGTCCTGATCATTGGCCTCTTCGACCTGCTCAATACCGCGAACACCGCCTTGACCGACCCCAATTGGCAGGGCTTCGCCACCGAAGCCTATGTCGTCGCGGCGGCGATCTATTGGAGCTTCTGCTTTTTCATGTCGCGCTACAGCCAGATGCTGGAGCGCGAGTTCAACCGAGGCCGGCGGCGTTAGGGAGCGTGGATGATGGCGGAGGGTGAGGCAGCGGATTCGGGTACGCCGATGATCGAACTGCGCCACGTCCATAAGTGGTTCGGCGAGTTCCGCGTGCTCACCGACATCAATCTGGAAGTGAAGCGGGGCGAGAAGGTTGTCGTCTGCGGCCCCTCGGGCTCGGGCAAATCGACGATGATCCGCTGCATCAACCGCCTGGAGGAGCATCAGCAGGGCCAGATTATCGTCGCCGGCATCGAGCTGACCGCGGACGTGAAAAATATCGAGGCGACCCGCCGCGAGGTCGGCATGGTGTTCCAGCAGTTCAACCTGTTCCCGCATCTGACGGTGCTGCAGAACCTGACGCTGGCGCCGATCTGGGTGCGCAAGCTCCCCAAGCAGGAGGCCGAGGAGACCGCGCGCATGTATCTCGAACGGGTGCGCATCCCCGAACAGGCCGACAAATTCCCGGGCCAGCTCTCGGGCGGGCAGCAGCAGCGCGTCGCGATCGCGCGCTCGTTGTGCATGAAGCCCGAGATCATGCTGTTCGACGAGCCGACCTCGGCGCTCGATCCCGAGATGATCAAGGAGGTGCTCGACGTCATGATCGAACTCGCCCAGGAGGGGATGACGATGGTGTGCGTGACCCACGAGATGGGGTTCGCGCGCACCGTCGCCGACACGATCCTGTTCATGGACCGCGGCGAGATCGTCGAGCGCGGTCCACCCAAGGAATTTTTCGCCAACCCGAAAAGCGAGCGCACCCGGCTGTTCCTCAGCCAGATCCTCGCGCATTGAGGCCGCGGCGCATGACCGGAGAATACCGATGACGAGCGCCTTCGAGCGCCTGCGCGTGGTTGATTTCACCACGACGATCGCCGGGCCGCACTGTACGCGCCTTCTGGCCGATATTGGCGCCGAGGTGATCAAGGTGGAGTCGCCCGAGGGCGACATGATGCGCTCGCGCCAGCCGCTGCGCGACGGCGCCAGCACCTCGTTCGGTCAGCTCAATACCGGGAAGAAAAGCGTCGTGCTCGATCTGAAGCGGCCCGATGCGGTCGCCGCCGCCCGCCGCCTGATCGCCAGCGCCGATGTGCTGGTCGAGAATTTCCGCCCCGGCGTCATGCAGCGCTTTGGCCTCGATTACCCCGGGCTCCAGGCGGTGAAGCCGGACCTCGTCTATTGCGCGATCTCGGGCTATGGGCAGACCGGCCCGTCGGCGGGGCTGCCGGCCTACGCGCCGGTGATCCACGCCTCCTCGGGCTTCGACCTCGCCCATCTCGCGTATCAGGGCGGCGATCGCCGGCCCGATTACTGCGGGATCTACATCGCCGACGTCCTGACCGGCACCTACGCGTTCGGGGCGATCATGACCGCGCTCTACCAGCGCCAGGCAACCGGCGTTGGCCAGCTGATCGACGTCTCGATGCTCGAAAGCATGCTGAGCCTCACCTTGAGCGAGCTCCAGCTGGCGCAGTTTCCCGGTTCGTATGTTGCCGGCCGGCCGGTATTCGGGCCGATCGCGACAAAGGACGGCTATATCAACCTGTCGGTCGCCAGCGAGCGCACCTTCCAGAACCTGGCGGCCGCCGCCGGCCGACTCGACTGGATCCAAGACCCGCGCTTCGCCAAATATCCCGACCGGCGCGCCAATTGGGGCCAGTTGATCGACGAACTTGAAACCTGGTCGAAAGAGAAAACCAGCGCCGAGGTGCAGGCGATCTTCGATCGCCATCAGGTGCCCGGCTCGCCCTACCGCACCGTCAAGGAGGCGATGGAAGACCCGCAGCTCACGCATCGCCGCGCGCTCGCCGAGGTGCACGATTCCGGCGGCAGCTTCCTAGCGCTCAACCCGCCGTTCCGGTTCTCGGCCGCGACCGCCGCCGCCCAGCCCTTCGTCGCCGCGCTCGGCGAGCACACTGCGGCGGTGCTGGGCGAACTGGGCTACGCCCCGCGCGATATCGCCGCGCTCACCGGAGCTGGCGAGGCGGCGAGCTAATTCGGGTAGACGATCGTGCGCAGCATGACCCGGCGCTCCTCGGGGTGGTAGTCGCCGGCGCCGCGGTGCATCGTCGCGCGCTCGTCCCAGATCAAGAGGTCGCCGACCCGCCAGGAATGGTAATAGACGAACTGGTCCTGGGTCGAATGCGCCGCCAGCTCCTCGATCAGTTCCCAGGCCTGGGCGCGCTCCATGCCGACAAACCCGTGCACGTGCATCGGGTTGACGAAGAGGATCGGCCGGCCGGTGACCGGATGCGGGATGACGGCGGGGCGCGCCTGCTCCTCATACTTCTTATCGGTCATCCGCTCGCCTTCCTCGAGCGTGTAGAGCTTGGTGCCGGCGGGGCCATCGGTCCGGCCATGCAGCCCGACCAGACCGGAGAGGCGCTGTTTCATGGCGTCCGGCAGCGCCTCGTAGGCGGCGCACATATTGGCGAACATCGTCCCGCCCTTGGTCGCCGGGACCTCGAGGGCGTGCAGCATCGCCAGTAGCGGCAATTCCTCCTCATAGGTCGAATCGGTGTGCCAGTCGGTGGCGCGCTTGACGCCGTACCAGTCGATCTCGCCGGCCTCGTCGACATTGCGCAGCCACGACACCTCCGGATGATCGGGATGGCGATAGCTGACCAGCGAGTGCTTGAGCGGCGCGCCAAAGCGCCGCCCGAACGCGGCAAGCTCGGCGGCGCCGAGGTTCTGGTCGCGGAACACCAGGACCGGATGCTCGGCGAAAGCCCCTTCGATCCACGCGAAGGTCGCGTCATCGAGCCGGGACAAGTCCACCCCGAGCGCCTCGGTGCCGAGCGCTTGCCCGAGCGGGCGCAGTTGCGGTGATTGAGGCATCGGCGGTCCTCCCACGAATGATGACGCACTATGACCTCGATCCGCCCGTCGCCGCAATCGAGTCCGCGTGCCGTGCTGTTCCGGAATTTCGGCAGCGGATGGTGGAATCGCAAATCCCTGTGAAAAGCGGTGCCGGCCGCGCACCTATTCCCCCATTTTTCACGTAATTTTAGCATAACGTGTTCTAGCTGACTGTATTTAGAGCGGCCTTTTGTGGGAGCACCCTGCGTGTCGCGTGACGCATTATCGTTACTTGTGATCGGGCTGCTCGTGGTGGTCGCGGCGATCGCCCTCACCCTGGCGTTTCGGCTGTGAGACCGTGCCGCTCTCCCGGCTTCGTCGCTAGTCACCCCTCGAAGCGGCGGTAGAAGTAGCCGGTTGACGCGCCGAGGGTGGCCCAGAACAGAAAGCTCACCAGCGTCGCCGTTACGACGAACCGGTGCGCCAGCGCCTCGGGCGCCGCGGCGGCGAAGTCGGCGGGCTGCGGTGCGCCGTAAAAATGCGGCAGCACGATCAGGATCACCGCAAGGCCGGCGTAAAGAGCGCGCCGAGTGAAGGCGAGCAGACCCAGTGCGCCGCCGGTCGACAGCACCGTCGCAAGCCACCAGAGCTGGCGCGCGACGAGCGGAGCGGCCTCGGTTCCGGGGATCTCGGGCGGCAGCCCGATTCCGGGCGCGAGCGTAAACGTGGCAAACCCGGCCAGACCCCAAAACAGACCGTCGCGCCAGGTGACCGCGCCGCCGCGCAGGGCGAACCCCGCCGCGAGCAGGAGGGCGAACCCGGTCGCGGCCAGCAGGTCGGCAACCAGCGTATAGGAAGCGCGTTCCACCTTGGTTTCGGGCGTCCACTCAACTTCGGTGCTGTCGTGTACCGGAGCGGTGGTGCTGTCGTGCGCGTGGGCTTGCGCGGCCACATGCTGGGCCGCCTCCTCGTAGGTCTCGGCTTCGAGAATCAACGGCACCGTGCCGATCTGATGTGCGCCGGTGGCGAAAATGCCGGAGAGCAGCCCGGCGCAAAGGGCTGCATAAACCAGCCGGCGAAAGGTACCCATGGCCGGTTTAGTGGCAGGGGAAGGCGATCGAATGCCTTGTGTCGTGCGCCGCGTTGTGCAGCACGGCGATCGGCGAGAAGCCGACGCCCCAGATCAGGAATGCGCCGAGCAGCGCGGCCATCGCCGCGGCGATCAGCGTTTCCGACCGTGTCGCGGTTCGCAACCCGGCATGCGGTTGCATCTCGACGGCTTCGACCTGCATCTACGCCTCCCCTCGCCCAGCGCGATCCTCGCCGCCCAATCTAATCGCAGCGAACCGTCCTGCCTAGACCGACAGGTCGCCCCAATCGGTCGCCCGTGCGATGCGCAGCGCGATGACCGGCAGTTCGGCGATGCGCATTCTTTTGAGCTGCGGATGGCGCGCGGCGATCAGCGCCTGGGCACGGTCGTGCTCCGGGCCCGAATCGAGGATCTCGGCGGGGCCGCGCAGCATGACCCAGCCGAGCCGGCTCCAATCCTCGTCGTAGCGGTCAACGACAAAGGCGGCTTGCGGGTTGTCGAGAATGTTGCGCACCCGCTTTAGGGGGATGTCCCGGCGCTTTGGCTTCTCGTCGACGGTGATGTAGAGCGTATCGTCGTCCGCCGCATAGCAGACCGGGATCAGATGCGGCGCACCCGCCGCATCGGCGGTCGCGAGGTGCCCGACCCGGCTCGCTTCGAGAAAGCGGCGCTGACGCTCGGTAAGCATGGCGCGAGTCTGCGCCAATCGCGGGCCGGTTGCCTAGCGCTTTGCCCGGGTCGTACGATGGCGGTCCTCGCGCGTGGAGAGAACGATGAGTGATGCATCGGCGGTAGCGCTCAGCCCCGAAACGGTGCTGGCGCAGATGAAGGCTAATGGCGTCACCGATGTCGTCTGGCTCCCGGATAGCGAGACCAACTGGCTCTTCCTCCTGATGAAGGCCGAGACGTCGCTGCGCCTCGTTGGGGTCAGCCGCGAGGGGCATGCCTGCTCGATCGCGGCCGGGCTCGCCGCCGGCGGGAAGAAGCCCCTGATCCTCATTCAGAATACCGGGATGATGGAATCCGGCGATTCGATCCGCGGCTGGCTATTGGGCCTCAACGTGCCGGTGGTGATGATGGTCGGCTACCGCGGCTGGACCCGCCACGGCGTCACCAGCGACACCGCGGCCACCTATACCGAGCGCTTTCTGATGGCGTTCGGCATCAATTATTACCTCGTCGAGAGCGACGCTGACGCGCCGCGCATCACAGTGGCCTTCGAGGAGGCGGCGCGCACCAAGCGACCCGTTGTCGTCCTCGTCGGCGACGAGTATCACGGCTTCAACCGGTAAATGCTTTCCGTCCAAACCCGTCATTCCGGGGCGCAGCAACGCTGCGAACCCGGAACCCATGAACACCGGCCCTGCCCTGTTAACCGGAGCGCCCGCATACCCTTTCTCGAAGTCCGTGTTCATGGGTTCCGGGCTCCCTCGCTGCGCGAGGTCCCCGGAATGACAATCAACAATGTGAGGCCCCCGTCATGATGCGCATTGCCGAAGCGCTCGACGCATTCCGCCCCCATCGCGGCGACGCCATCGTGGTGCCCGGACGGGGCGGACGTTATTGGGTCGAGCAGACCGCCCGCCCCGAACTCGATGTCCCCCTCGGCGACCCGGCGATGGGCGGCCATGCCGGGTTTGCCCTGGGGCTCGCGCTCGCCCGCCCCGAGAAGAAGCTGGTGCTGTTCGATTCCGAGGGCGACATCCTGATGAGCCTCGGCATGTTGGCGACGATCGCCGAGCAGGCGCCCGCTAATTTCTACCATTTTCTCCTCGACAACGAGGTCTATGCGACGACCGGCGGGCAGCCGGTGCCGAACGCGAAGAACATCGCCTACGACAAGCTCGCGCTCGCCGCCGGCTATCCGCGCGTCCATGCCTTCGACGAGGTCGCCGATCTGGCGCGCGAATTGCCGGCGATCCTCGGCCGCCCCGGCCCGGTCTTTGTCGCCCTCAAGGTCTATCCCGAAGTCGAGAACTCGCCGATCGGGCGGCGCCAGCGCTGGCAGACCCGCACCCGCGATCAGGTCCTCCTCGATCTGCGCGGCGGGTTGGGGCTGGCCGCGCCATGACCGGGAACCCGGGCGCAATCGACGCCGGCACCTTCGATTACATCGTCACCGGCGCCGGCTCGGCGGGCTGCGCGGTCGCCGCGCGGCTGAGCGAGGATGGCCGCTACCGGGTGCTCCTCCTCGAAGCCGGGGGCAAGGACAGCGGCTTCTGGATCCACGTGCCGATCGGCTACAGCCGGCTCTTCGCCAACCCGCGGCTCAACTGGATGTTCGAAAGCGAGCCGGAGCCCGAACTCGAAGGCCGCAGAATGTACCAGCCGCGCGGCAAGGTCTTGGGCGGCACCAGCTCGATCAACGGCATGGTCTACATGCGCGGCAACCCGGCCGATTACGATCTGTGGCGCCAGCGCGGCTGCACCGGCTGGGACTGGGACAGCGTTCTGCCGTATTTCAAGAAGGCCGAGGACCAGGAGCGCGGGCCGAGCGAAACCCACGGCAGCGGCGGGCCGCTGCGCGTTTCCGACCAGGCGATAGACTGGGAATTGGGGGATCGCTTCATATCGGCCGCGCTCGAAGCGGGCTTGCCCGCCAACAACGATTTCAACGACGGCGAGCAGGAGGGCGCCGGGCCGTTCCAGAACACGACCAACCGTCGGCATCGCTGGAGCACCGCGACCGCCTATCTGCGCCCGGCGCGCCGCCGCCCCAATTTGGTGGTCCGCACCAATTCACACGCGACACGCGTCCTGGTCGAAAATGGCAGGGCGAGCGGCGTCGAGTTTTTGTGCGATGGCGTGCCGCATGTCGCGCGGGCGCAGGGCGAGATCGTCGTCTGCGGCGGCGTCTACGGATCGCCGCAGCTCCTGCAATTGTCCGGGATCGGGCCGGCGGCGCAGTCGCAGCACTTCGGCATCCCGGTGGTGCGCGATATCCCCGCGGTCGGCGCCGATCTGCAGGATCATTTCTATGTCCGGCTGGCGTTTCGCTGCACCAAACCGATCACCCTCAACGACGTCGCCAACAGCCCGGTAAAAAAGCTGATCGCCGGGCTGCAATATTTGCTGTTCCACACGGGGCCGCTGACCAGCAACGGGATTTGTGCCGGCGGCTTCGCGCGCAGTGATCCGCGCCTGGAGCGCCCCGACATCCAGCTCAATTTCAGCGTCTGGAGCTTTGCCGAGCGCAACAATCGGGGCGTCATGCCGCATCCCTTCCCCGGCTTTACGATAAGCGCGGTCCATTTGCGGCCGGACGCGCGCGGCACCGTCATGCTGAAGAGCCCGGACCGGCTGGCCGCGCCGGAGATCCGCTTCAACTTCCTGAAGAGCCGCGACGATATTGCGGCGCTGACCGCCGGCATGCGACTGGCGCGCAAGATCACAACGCAGCCGACGCTCGCCCCCTATGTCGCCGAGGAGCTGCTGCCGGGCAGGGAGGTCAACAGCGATGCCGAGTTCGAAGCCGCGATCCGCAAGAACGGCGTCTCCAACCTGCACCCGGTCGGCACCTGCCGGATGGGCGCGGATCCAGCTTCGGTGTGCGATCCGCGGCTCAGGGTCAACGGCATCGCCGGTTTGCGCGTCGTCGACGCGTCGGTCATGCCGACCGTGCCGGCCGGCAACACCAACGCGCCGACGATCATGATCGCCGAAAAAGCCGCCGCCATGATCCTCGAAGACGCCCGCGCCGCCTGAGCGCTACGCCGCGGCGGCCGCGGCGACCTCGCCAATGACCAGCCCGAGGGGGCTCGCGGTGACGTGTACTCTCGCGCCGTCGGGAATGCGGCCTTCGAGGATCTGCTGAGCCAGCGGGTTCTGCAATTCGCGCTGGATCACCCGCTTCAACGGCCGCGCCCCATAAACCGGGTCGTAGCCGGCATTGGCGAGCCAGGCTGCGGCCGCGCCGTCGATATCGAGCGTGATCTTGCGGTCGGCCAAGAGCGCTTTCAGCCGCTCCAGCTGGATCACGACGATGCCCTTCATGTCGTCGCGCGAGAGGCGGCGGAACAAGAGGACCTCGTCGAGCCGGTTGAGGAACTCCGGCCGGAACGCGGCACGCACGGCCTGCATCACCATGGGGCGCGCCTGTTCGATATCGGCGCCGTCCGGCAGGTTCGCCAAGGCATCGCTGCCGAGGTTCGAGGTCAAGACGATGAGCGTGTTGCGGAAATCGACCGTGCGTCCCTGCCCGTCGGTCAGCCGGCCGTCGTCGAGCACCTGGAGGAGGACGTTGAAGACGTCCGGGTGCGCCTTCTCGACCTCGTCGAATAGGATCACCTGATAGGGCCGGCGCCGCACCGCCTCGGTCAAGGCGCCGCCTTCGTCATAGCCGACATAACCCGGGGGCGCCCCGATCAGCCGCGAGACCGAGTGCTTCTCCATGTATTCCGACATGTCGATGCGCACCATCGCGCTTTCGGAGTCGAAGAGGAACTCGGCGAGCGCCTTTGTGAGCTCGGTCTTGCCGACGCCGGTCGGCCCGAGGAACAGGAACGAGCCGATCGGTCGGTTGGGGTCCTGCAAGCCGGCGCGGGCGCGACGGATCGCGTTCGATACCGCGACGACGGCTTCGTCCTGGCCGATCACGCGGTGGCGCAGATTGCCCTCCATCTGCAACAGCTTCTCGCGCTCGCCCGACAGCATCTTGTCGACGGGAATACCGGTCCAGCGCGACACGATCCCGGCGATGTGCTCGGGCGTCACCGCCTCTTCGAGCATGCGGCCCTTCTCGGCACCCTCGGCCTCTTTCAGCTGGCGTTCGAGCTCGGGGACGACGCCGTAGGTCAATTCTCCGGCGCGCGCCCAATCGCCGCGGCGCTGCGCCTGGTCGAGTTCGGCGCGGGCCTGGTCGAGTTGCTCCTTCAGCTTCTGCGCATCGGCGAGCTTGCCCTTCTCGGCCTGCCATTCGGCGGTCAGCTCGGCCGATTCCTGCTCGAGATCCTCCAGTTCCTTGACAAGCTTTTGCAGGCGGTCCTGCGAGGCAGGGTCGTGCTCCTTCTTCAGGGCCTCGCGCTCGATCTTCAACTGGATGATGCGGCGGTCGAGCTCGTCGACCTCCTCGGGCTTGGAATCGACCTCCATGCGCAGCCGGGCCGCCGCCTCGTCAATCAGGTCGATCGCCTTGTCGGGCAGGAAACGGTCGGTGATGTAGCGGTGCGACAGGGTCGCCGCCGCGACGATCGCGCCGTCGGTGATGCGCACCCCGTGATGCACCTCGTATTTTTCCTTGATGCCGCGCAGGATCGAGATCGTGTCCTCGACCGACGGCTCGGTGACGAAGACCGGCTGGAAGCGCCGGGCCAGCGCCGCGTCCTTCTCGATGTGCTTCCTGTATTCGTCGAGCGTCGTCGCGCCGACGCAGTGCAATTCGCCGCGCGCCAATGCCGGTTTCAGCATGTTGGAGGCGTCCATCGCCCCCTCCGCCTTGCCCGCGCCGACAAGCGTGTGCAACTCGTCGATGAAGACGACGATCTCGCCCGCCGCCGCGGTGATCTCGGACAAGACCGCCTTCAGCCGCTCCTCGAACTCGCCGCGGTATTTGGCGCCGGCGATCATGGCGCCGAGGTCGAGCGCCATCAGGCGCTTGTTTTTGAGGCTTTCCGGCACGTCGCCGTTGACGATGCGCAGGGCCAAGCCCTCAACGATCGCGGTCTTGCCGACGCCGGGTTCGCCGATCAGCACCGGATTGTTCTTGGTCCGGCGCGACAGCACCTGGATCGTGCGGCGGATCTCCTCGTCGCGGCCGATGACGGGATCGAGTTTTCCCTCCCGCGCCGCTTCGGTCAGGTCGCCCGCGTATTTCTTCAGCGCGTCATAGCCTTCCTCGGCCGACGCGCTTTCGGCCTTCCGCCCCTTGCGCAGATTCTCGATCGCGGCATTGAGGGTTTGCGGCGTGACATGGCCGGCGGCGAGCGCCTTGCCAGACGCCGTGTCGCTCGCCATCGCCAGCGCGAGCAGCAGCCGCTCGACCGTGACGTAGCTGTCGCCGGCCTTTTCCGCGATCTTTTCTGCCTGATCGAAGATCCGCGCCAGTTCGGGGCCGAGATAGACCTGGCCGGCGCCGCTGCCTTCGACCTTGGGCTGCTTGTCGAGCTCGGCATCCACCGCGGCCAGCACGATCTGCGGGTCGCCGCCGGCGGCGCGGATCAGATTGGAAGCGAGCCCCTCCTTGTCTTCGAGCAGCACCTTTGCGAGGTGCTCGGGCGTCAGGCGCTGATGGCCGCTGCGCAACGCCAGGTTTTGCGCCGACTGGACAAAGCCCTTCGAGCGCTCGGTATATTTTTCGAGATCCATGGTGTCACCTCCGATGAACCGGCCGCAGCGCCCCCTAAGGCAGCCTCCGCGGCCCTTCGCAATCAGATATGGTGTGACGGTTGGGCCACACAACCCGGCCAGCAAGGCCCGAAAATCATCCCGGCGTCATTGTGCTAACTCAATGACCGGCGAAGAATTCCCGATGTCGAAGCGGCTTGCCCAGGCGATCGCGAGAGCGCGTAGGGTGGGTTAGCAAAGCGTAACCCGCCATCGGCAAAGCTCGACCTTGGATTGGTGGGTTACGCTGCGCTAACCCACCCTACGACTTACTATGGACTCCACCAAGGGACCGGTGGATCGATCTCGTACAATTCAAGCGGAGACTTGCTAACTCGCTCCAGGCGCCCGTCGCCACGACGAAGCCAGAACTGACCGGCCGCATCCCTAAAAGCCATCTCGACGCCAAAGGGTAAAAACATGCCTCGACCAAGAAACGTCATCTCAAACTCATGCTTACCGGGTGGAACTTGGCCCGCAAACACCATTAATCCAGGTCGCGCGTCCCCTATTGCGGTTGCCCGAAATGCACCTTGGACTGCAACCAGATGCGCTATTAAATCGTTCGGCTTGAGTTCGTATTTCAGTACGCCTTTGCCTGCGGTAATCCCGACGCGCTATTCCTAACGCGACAACCACGGCAGCGGTGGTTGCTAGAGCAGATGCCCATTGCCCGGTTGCCGCAATCCAATCGGTTAGCGCGCTCATTCGCGTTTGCTGCTACGCCCCTTCGCGCTCGGGCAACGGCACCAGTTCGATGCGGCTCTTGCCGGCGGTGAGCGCGAGCTCGCCGTGCTTCAAGGCCAGCGCGTCTTTGCCGAAGATTTCGCGCCGCCAGCCCGACAAGGCCCGCACCGGCGCGTTGTCGTCGGCGGCGATCGCTTCGAGATCGTCGGCCGAGGCGACCAGCTTTTGCGCGACCTGGAAATCCTCGCAGCGCTGCTTCAGCAAGACCCGCAACAGCTCGATCAGCGGGCCGATCCCGGGCGGCGCCTCGGCCTTGGCCGGGATCGCCGGCGGCGGGTCCGGGTCGGCGAGGCCCCGCGCCACCGCCTCCAGGATATCACGGCCGAGCTTGCCCTCGGCGACGCCCCGCCCGAGGCTGCGGGTGCGCGCGAGGCTCTCGATCGATTTTGGGGCATGCGTGGCGATTTCGAGGATGGCTTCGTCGCGCATGATCCGGCCGCGCGGCAGATCGCGCTGCTGCGCCGCCGCCTCGCGCCAGGCCGCCACCGCCCGCAGCACACCCAGCATGCGCCGGTCGGCACGGCCGCGCAGGCGAAACCGGCGCCACGCCTCGGCGGGCTCGCCGCGGTAGAGCGCCGGGTCGATGAGATCCGCCATCTCCTCGGCGAACCAGAGGGCGCGTCCGTTTTGCGCGAGCAGCTCCTGCAGCCGCTCGTAGACGGTGCGCAGATGGACGACATCGGCCAGCGCGTATTCGATCTGCCGCGGCGTCAACGGCCGGTGCGCCCAGTCGGTGAAGCGCGAGGCCTTGTCGAGGTTCGCGCGGGCCAGACGCTTGACCAGGGTCTCGTAGCTCGCCGAATCGCCAAACCCGCACACCATCGCGGCGATCTGGGTGTCGAAGATCGGGTGCGGCACCTGCCCCGACAGCTGGACGAAGATTTCCAGATCCTGCCGCGCGGCGTGGAACACCTTGAGAATTTCCGAATCGGCCATCAGCGCCAACAGCGGCGCCAGCTCGATCCCGGGCGCCAGCGCATCGATCGCCACGGCCTCTTCCGGCCCCGCCACCTGCACGACGCACAGGATCGGCCAATAAGTCCGCTCGCGCATGAACTCGGTATCGACCGCGACGAATTTGGTGCCTTTCTGGCGCGCGCAGAATTCGGCGAGCGCGTCGGTATCGGAGATCAGTGTCGTCATCTAGGCGCTTTGCAGAATCATCCGTCGTGGATACCGGCCTGCGCCGGTATGACAGCGGGAGGTGGACCGAGTCAGAAGCTGGATGGAAATAATATCAAAAAACCGACGCGAGCATCGATGCATTCATGCGCCGGGCAATAGCGCCTCGGCTTCCTCCCAGAGGCGCCGCACCACCTCGCCGACCGGCTCGGGCCGTGCCATCGCCGCGGCCTGGCCCGCCCAGGCCTGCATCCGGTGGACGTCGCCCGCCCGCCCCGCCGCCTCGCGCATCGCCGTCGTCAGCCCGCGCTGCACCGGGTAGGGCGCCGGGCGCGGCGCTTCGGGCCCGGCCGCGGCGCGAACGTAATCGGTAGCGAGCGCCCGGCCGAGGCGGCCCGAAAAGCCGCGGGTGGGCGTCGTCGATTCGGGTTCGAGCTCGGCCAGCGCGTCTGCCCAGGCCGGGCTGACCGCAGCTTCAGGGCAACGCAGAAAGGCGGTGCCGATCTGCACCGCGCTGGCGCCCAGGATCAGCGCCGCCGCGACCGCGCGGCCGTCGCCGATGCCGCCGGCCGCGATGATCGGCACCGACAATTTGTCTGCCAGGCGCGGGACCAGAGCGAACAGCCCGACCATTTGCCGCTCGGCGGCGTCGGCATCGAAAGCGCCGCGATGGCCGCCAGCCTCGAGCCCTTGCGCCACCACCGCGTCGGCCCCGGCCGCCTCGGCGGCGCGCGCCTCGGCGAGGGTTGTCGCGCAGGCGAACCAGGCGATGCCACGCGCCTTCAGCTCGGCAACGAAATTGTCGGGGAAGAGCCCCATGATCGACGATACGACCTGCGGGCCCGCGGCGAGCAGCGCGGCGCATTGCGCGTCGAAATCGATGGGCGCCGCATCGCCCGCCTCGGGCATTACCGGCGGGCCCCATTGGCCGAGAAACTGGCGCACAAGCCGCTCGTGCTCGGCATCGCGCAGCGGCGGCGGATCGGGGACCCACAGATTGATCTGGAAGGTGCCGTTGCTTTGCCCGCGGAACTGCTCCGCCCAGGTGGCGATGCCGTCGGGCGCGGTCATCAACGCGCCGAGCCCGCCCATCCCGCCGGCATTGCCGACCGCGGCGGCAAGGCCGACCGGGCAGGCCCCGGCCATCGGCGCCTGCAAGATCGGCACGCGCAAGCCGAAGCGGCGGCAGAACTCCGCGGCGCGTTCTCTGACGCTTGCAGGCATCGAATACCTCACCGATTGGCCGAGGAGCGTGCCGCATAGAGCTCGCGCAAGCGGGTTTTCATCACCTTGCCGGTCGCGGTGTGCGGCAGCTCGTCGACAATCATTACGTCGTCGGGCAGCATCCAGCGCGGAAAGCGCTCGCCGAGAAACGCGATCAGCGCGTCCTTCTCCGGCCGCCGCCCAGCTGGCAATCCCGCGCGCGGCGTGACGATCAGGAGCGGCCGCTCGCCCCAGCGCGGATGCGCGATCGCGATCGCGGCGGCTTCGGCGACGGTCTCATGCGCCATCGCCGCGACTTCGAGATCGATCGAGCTGATCCATTCGCCGCCCGATTTGATCACATCCTTTCTGCGGTCGCTGATCTGCATATAACCGTCGGGATCGATCGAGGCGGTGTCGCCCCTGTGGAACCAGCCATCCGGCTCGACCGCTGCGGTGCTCGCCTCTTCATTCTCGAAATAGCCGCTGACGATCCACGGCCCCCGCACCAGCAATTCGCCGACCGATTTGCCGTCATGGGGCAATTTCTTGCCGTCATCGTCGACGACCTTCATCTCGACACCAAAAACCGGCCGGCCGGCCTTCGCCTTGACCCTCCGCTTGCCATCCGCATCGAGGTTGGCGTGCTTTGCCTTCAGCGCAGAGACAGTGCCAAGCGGGCTCATCTCGGTCATGCCCCAGCCCTGCACCATGTCGATGCCGCGCGCCTCGAAGGCGGCTATCAGCGAGGGTGGCACCGCCGAGCCGCCGGAGAGCACCCCGCGCAGTGTCGGGCAGGCCGCGCCGGTCTCGCGCAGATAAGCCTCGAAGGCGAGCCACACGGTCGGCACGCCGAGGCTCAAGGTCACGCCCTCGGCGTTGAAGAGCTCGCAGAGGCTCGGACCGTCGAGGCGCGCTCCCGGCCACACCAGCTTCGCCCCGTTGATCGGCGCGGTATAGGCGGTCGCCCAGCCGCAGGCATGGAACAGCGGCACGATCGGGCACACCACGTCCGACGCGGTCATCGGGATCGAGTGCGGCAGAGAGGCGGCCAGCGCGTGGATCACCGTCGAGCGGTGGCTGTAGAGGACGCCCTTCGGGTGGCCGGTCGTGCCCGAGGTGTAGCACAGCGCCGCGGCGGTCCGCTCGTCGAACTCGGGCCACTCGAAATCCTCGCTCTCGGCCTCGATCAGGCTGTCGTAAGTCGCCAGCACCGGCAGCGACGTCTGCGCCTCGCCGAGAAGGATGATCCGGCAATCCTTGGGCAATTTGGGAAGGAGGCGCTCAACCAGCGGGATGAACGAGGTCTCGACAAACAAAAGCCGGTCCGCAGCATGGTTGAGGATGTAGACGATCTGATCGTCGAACAGGCGCGGGTTGATCGTATGGCACACCGCGCCGATGCCGGAAATGCCGTAATAGAGCTCGAAATGGCGATGAGTGTTCCAGGCCAGCGTGGCGACCCGGTCGCCCGGCTTGATGCCGAGGCGCAGCAACGCCCGCGCCAGGCGCTTGGCGCGGGGTTCGGCGTCGGCATAGGTGTAGCGATGGATCGGGCCTTCGACGGTGCGCGTCACCACCTCGGTGTCGGCGTGATAGATCGCGGCGTGGGTGATGATCCCCGAGATCAACAATGGCCGCTCCGACATCAACCCGAGCATCCGTTCCTCCCATCGCGTCGAGGCGTTGTCCTCTGGCCCGAAGTATAGACCCGCGCGCGCCGCGGATCTCAAGCGCCGATCCGCGTTCGCGCCCGAACTAAAGTGGGGCTGGCCGGCGGCTGGCCGGCCAGCTACGATCGGGTATGGTCAGAGCCTTGCCTGCTACCTGGTTGAGATGAGCGCTACTGAGGCCGGCGGCGGCTGGCTGCGCCGTGTCTCGGCCTTGTCCTCCCACCGCTACAGCGGATGGTTGCTCGGGGCGATCGCGTTCGCCGACAGCTCGTTTCTGCCGATCCCGCCCGACCTACTGCTCGTCCCGATGATCCTGCTCCAGCCGGGGCGGCTCTGGTGGCTACTTGCGATCTGCACGGTCGGGTCGACGTTGGGCGCGGCGGTCGGCTATCTGATCGGCTATTTCCTTTGGCAGACCCTCGGGGCGCCGCTCGTCGAGTTTTACGGGCACATGGATGCCTATCTGGTTTTCAAGGGCTGGGTGAAGGATTGGGGAGCGGCGGTCATTATCGTCAAGGCGTTGACTCCGATCCCGTTCAAGATCGCCGCTATCGCTGCCGGCGCCGCCGAAATGAATCCCGTCGTCTTCATATTCGCCTCCTTGGTCGGGCGGGCGCTGCATTTTGCGATGGTCGGCGGGCTGCTGGTATTTTTTGGGCCGAGGATCATCGCCTTGATCGCGCGCTACGAACGGCCGCTGGCGGTCGTCTCCCTGCTGGCGTTGATCGGATTCGGCATCTACTGGGCTCTGAAGTGAGCTTATAACCAAGCCGGGGCCGCGGGAGGCGGCGGCCGGTCATCCCGAAAGGATTGCGCATGTCGTACATCTATGTCGTGCAGATGAACATCCCGGCCCAGCACGAGGCCGAGTTCACCCGCATCTATGACACCGAGCACGTGCCGATGCTGTCGAAGGTGCCCGGGGTGCACAAGGTCACCCGCTATCGCCTCGAAAAGACCAACGACTCGCGGATGCAGAAATACCTGGCGATCTACGAGATCGACTCGCCGGCGATCGTCGACAGCAAGGAGTGGGAGGTCGCCGGCGCCTGGGGCGACTGGGCCACCAAGATCCGCCCGCACACCACCGAGCGCCACCACAGCTTTTTCGAGAAGATCTAGCCGCAACGAGCCCTCTCCCGCGCCACGGGAGAGGGCTGCGGCCGTCAGTCGCCGGTTGCGGCGGCAAGAGGCCGTGCCGGGAGGCGCCGGCCCCAGACGAGCGCCCATTTCTCGACGCCATGCCAGGACAGCCAGGCAGCCGGCAAGGCGAGGGCGAGCGATCCGAGAAAGACCTGCCACCATGCGGCCTTGCCGCCCGAGAGCCACATCACCAGCTGCTCCGCCGGCCAGCCGTAGATGTAGAGGCCGTAGGACAGGTCGCCGCAATACTTCGAGTAGGCGAGCCACCGGTCGTAACGCCGTGCGAACCAGATCACCAGATAGGCCCCGGCGAGCGGAAACAGCATGATGAACCGGCCGAGCCAGACGAAGAGGACGAGCGCGGCGGCCGCGAGGAGCGCATAACGCCAGTCGAAGACGAGCCGCTCGCGCAGGAAATGGAGAACCATGCCGGACGCGAAAAACCCGACAAACCAGGCCCATTCGCCGAAATCGCCAAGCGGGGTCAGCGCTTTTTCGAAATAGACCGCCGCAACCCCGACCCCGACCAGCACGATCGCGCTCGACAGCCGCAGCAGGCCGACCGCGGCGAGCACCAGAATCATCAAATACATCATCATTTCGTAACGCAGCGTCCACAAGGAGCCGTTGACCAGCAGCCCGACAGAATTGTCGGCAAAAAGGACCCCCGGCAGGTGCAGCGGGCCGGGGTTCAAGGTGAGCGCCTCGGCCAGGAACTGGCGCAGCTCCGGACTGGCAAAATAGGCGCCGACCGGCAGCGCGCTGATCAGCGGCCCGATCAGGAAGGCGCAGACCAGCACATTGAGGAGGAGCCCGGGATAGATGCGCAGCACCCGCCGCACGGCAAAGCCGCCCGGCGCCGGATGCCGGCAATAGCTCTCGGTGACGAGATAGCCGCTGAT
>Ga0182024_10011675_pt1 | contig 17576 bp, 16 predicted proteins | sample P32metaG_FD_120480 | JGI IMG/M metagenome (GOLD analysis project Ga0182024, IMG submission 120480) | Permafrost microbial communities from Stordalen Mire, Sweden - P3-2 metaG (Illumina Assembly) | ecosystem: Environmental > Terrestrial > Soil > Wetlands > Permafrost | place: Sweden: Stordalen... | reverse complement strand
CCGGCAGGACACTTAATGTCAAAAAGATAGCCAAAATTCGTGGGCGATATTGTTCGGCGTAGGGAGAAAAGAGACCCCCGGCGATGCTCATATGATGACATTTACAATCACTTGCGGATGAAACAGGGGAAAAAAGGGAAACAAATTTACCATTTCTTGGAATATCCATAGGACAATCCGCGTCGGGTAAATTGTGTAGGCGGGTCTGCGGCGATTCTCGCAAGTTGCTCTTGAATAGGCTTTTAGACCTCACGCCCCAAGTGGCTGCCGACGCTCTACCGGGTGGCACCCGCATTGCTCATATTTGCTAACAGAGGGCATCATTTTTCCTCTGGAGCAGACATCCAGGATCATAATGGGTACTAAGGGACCAGGCTTCGCGGTGTCGGTGAACGCATGCCTCCCAGATGTGGCGGGGGCCCAGGGCTTTGTTTGCGGAACGAGCCCGGCTACGCAGACATTGGAAGGGATTATCGCCGAGATTGCGCCCACGAACATTCCGGTCCTGCTGATGGGAGAGATCGGCACCGGCAAGCAGATGTTTGCAGAGCGCATCCATCGGCTGTCGCTGAAGCATGATGAGACTCTGGTAACGGTAAAGTGTGCTTCAGTGAACACGGAATCGCTTCGGTCGGAATTGGGGCTGCGAATCAACAGTCCCATCAGCGAAAGGCCGGTCGGCACCGTTTTCTTCGACGAGGTGAGCGAACTGGACGCCGGATGCCAGCGACTGCTGCTGTACGCGCTTCCGGACGGCGATGTGGGGCCGCGGCCCGGAATGCTGGCGGCGCGCGTGGTCTCAGCGACCAGCGTTAACTTGGACGAAGAGATGCGGTCCGGCCGGTTCCGAAGCGAGCTGTACTATCGGATCAATGGCGTATGCCTGCGGTTGCCTCCGCTGCGTGAGCGCAGGGAAGACATCCTGCCGCTCACGGAGTTTTTTCTGACAGAGCACGCGGCGCAATTCGGACGGCCGCGACCGTCGTTGAGCGCAAGGACTCTACGCGCGTTTCTGGATCACGCATGGCCGGGCAATATTCGCGAACTTGAAAACGTGGTGAAAAATGTGGTGGCACTCGGAGACGAGCACCTCGCTGTTTCCGAAATCGGGGCGCGGCCGGCCGAAAAGAGGAACGTGGCAGCCGTTCCCCGGGGCCACTCCTTGAAGGCAGCGGCACGAGCAGCATCGCACGAAGCCGAACGGGAACTGATCTTGAAGGCGCTGGCGCGGACACGCTGGAACCGAAAACGCGCCGCGCAGGAACTGCAGATCAGCTACAAGTCGCTGCTCTACAAATTGAAGCAAATCGGCTTGCAGGATTCGGAAGCGAATTAGGAGGCAGACGTTGAGAGCAATTCTGGAAAAATTGGGACTGTGGGCGGTCTTGGCTTGCGCCCTGGCAGTGCCAGCGCAGGCACAGAAAAACGCGACAGAAGGAAACGCAAATACCAACGGTCCGGCGCAACACCAGCCGGCAAACCAGGATCCCAACTACATCATCGGGGGCCAGGACGTGCTGGATATCAGCGTCTGGAAAGAGCCGGACCTGACACGATCCGTTCCAGTGCGGCCCGACGGAAAGATTTCGATGCCCTTGCTGAACGATGTGCAGGCGGCGGGTCTGACGCCGTCCCAACTTGCAGCCCAGATCACGGAAAGCCTGAAAAAGTTCGTAACCAATCCGCAAGTGACGGTGATCGTTTCCGCCATCAATAGCCAAAGAGTCTACGTACTCGGGGAGGTGAATCGCGCGGGGGCTTATCCCTTGTTGCCTCAGATGACGGTGCTTCAGGCGCTCTCGAGCGCCGGAGGATTCACCCAGTTCGCAAACTCCAAAAAGATTTACGTGATGCGCACGGAGAACGGAAAACAGGAGAAGTACCCGTTCAATTACAACGCCGTCATTAAAGGAAAGCAGTCCGAACAGAACATCGTATTGAAGCCCGGCGATACGATCGTCATACCCTAGAGGGGAAAATGCGGACGCCCTATTACTTTCTATGCATAGTCCTGTTTTTTGCGCTGGGGGGCGCGCGTGCCGCGCGTGCGCAGGACCAACCGCCGCAGTCACCGCAACCAGATCAATCGCAGGATCAGTCTGCCGAACCAATTCCCGCCTATCATTCGCCGCTGGCTTCCGAAGCTGATACGGGAGAACAAAACGCGCCTGCCGAGTATACGCCCGACACGAGCGCTATCACGGGGGCACAGCGTTTTTCGGTGAGCACTCCCGAGGGAAATCGGAGTTATTGGCAGCCCCACGCTGATGCGGTTCTGACGCTGGACTCGAATATACTGGGATCACCGGGGACGAGCTGGGCAACGTTGAGCTCTTTTTACGGCGGGATCGATCTGCACCGTGTCTCGGGGCACTCCAACTTGACGCTAGGTTATTCGGTGGGTGGCCTGATCTCGAATCAGGGCGGTGAGGGAAACGGAGTCGTGCAAGGCTTGAACTTCTCGGACAAGATTACCTTTCGTCGTGAAGTGATTTCGGTTTTCGAACAGATGAGCTACCTGCCGGCGTTCGCTTTCGGCTCCGGCGGACTCGGCGGAGTCGGATTGGGGGGCGTATCGCTGCCTGGAACGGGAGGACTGGGACTGGCTCCCGGTTTGACTCCCGATCAAACGATCCTAACCACCCAGGGCGGGGAAATCCTTTCGAATACGGTCATGCTGGAAGGCGACACACACCTTTCCGCCCGCTCGTCCGTTACGCTCCTTGGGGGATATTCGCTTCTGCATTATTTTGGCGCGAACCAGTTTGATTTTGGAGATGTGAACGCCAAGGCGGGGTACAACCGTCAAGTGACTCGGGCCGATACGATCGGGATCTCTTATACGTATAGCGGGATAAACTATACAAACTTCGCGCAATCGATCGACAACCATGTGGCGCAAATATCGTACGGCCGCCGAATAACGGGGCGCATGGGTTTTCAAATCAGCGGAGGACCAGAGCTCAGCATTTTCAGCACCCCCATTGTGGCAAATATAGGCGCGGCCCCGTCTACTTCGCAGATGTACTGGACGGTGAGCTCATCTTTGCAGTATCGCCTGCAGCACACTCAACTAGGAGCTTCGTATTTCCATGGTGTGAGCGGAGGGTCAGGAGTTTTGCCGGGCGCGATATCCAACACAGTGTCCGCTACCGCCAGTCGGCAACTGACACGAACCCTTGGAAGCAGTGTCAACTTTGGCTATTCGGGAAATGCGGCGATCAACGTCGCCCTCGTGGGCAACCAGTCGTATAACTATTGGTTCGGCGGAGCGAGTTTAACTCGTTCATGGGGCCGAGACTGGAACGTATCGTTGTGGTACCAACTGCAGTATCAGACCGGAGCTGCTAGCTTCTGCACTGGAACAAGCTGTAGTACGAACATTATACAGCACCTGATTTCGGTGACCTTAGACTGGCACCCGCGGCCAAGGGCATTCTAGTGGAATGATAGCTTTGAGATCAAAAGAGAGAGGTTGATATGGCTCAGCGTGAACTAACCGGCGCGGATTACCTAGCGATGCTTCGCCGGCATTGGATTTTGATTGTCGTCCTGGCGGTCATCGGAGGACCTCTCGCCTATGGTGTTTCGGTATATTTGCCGGACCGGTACAAGTCACAGACCCTGGTGCTGGTAGACGAGCCGGCCGTGCCCACGGAGTTCGTGAAGCCGGTGGACACTACAGACATTAACGAACGGCTGGCCAGCATGCAGCAGCAAATACTGAGCCGTTCCCGGCTGGAACCAATCATCCGGCAATACGGGCTGTATGCGTCGCAGATCAGCAGCATGCCCATGGAAGATCTCGTGGAGCAATTGCAAAAGGCAATCGAGGTAACTCCCGTGCAGCCCATGGCCGAAACGCGAGCCAACAACCTGCCGGGATTCTTTGTGAATGTCACGTTGGATAATGCACGAACCGCGCAACAAATCTGCACCGCGGTGACGTCGATGTTCATCGAGGAAAATTTGAAGCTCAGGCAGGAACATTCCGAAGACACGACGCAATTTCTTTCGCAACAGCTGGCGGAAGCGAAAGCGAACCTCGATGACCAGGACGCCAAGCTGGCGGCGTTCAAAAGCCGTTACCTTGGTTCGCTTCCGGACAACGAGCAGACGAATCTAAACCTGCTGACCGGCTTGACCTCTCAACTGGATGCCGCAACGCAAGCGCTTTCGCGCGCGCAGCAGGACAAAACCTTCAGCGAGTCCGTGCTGGCCCAGCAGATTTCAAACTGGCAGGCGTCACAAAGCGGACACAACCCCGACTCGCTTCAACAGCAGCTGGATGCTTTGCAAACGCAGCTCGTAAATCTGCGATCCCGGTATACGGACGATTACCCGGACGTGATCAAAGTGAAGGACGACATCGCCGCCCTGCAAAAGCAAATCGGGGCGGGCGACAGTCCGAAGGCGGCAAGCGATAACGACAAGACACCCAAAGGAACCGTAGAACCGATCCAGATTGCGCAGGTGCGCGCTCAGATTCATTCGTACGATCAGGTGATTGCCGAGAAAACAAAAGAACAGGAACAGATCAAACAGCAGATTAAATTGTATGAGAGCCGCGTGCAATCGACGCCGGGCGTCGAGCAGCAATACAAGGAACTCACTCGCGGTTATCAAACGGCACTCGAGTCCTACAACGAGTTGCAAAAAAAGCGGGATGAATCGGCGATGGCTACTAATTTGGAACGGAAACAGGAGGGAGAACAGTTTCGTGTTCTGGACCCTGCGAGCTTGCCCAGCAAGGCCAGCTTTCCGAATCGGCCGCTCTTTGCCGCGGGCGGGCTGGGCGGAGGTCTGGCACTCGGGTTGGCAATCGCATTCCTGATCGAAATGCAAAACTCGTCGCTGCGCACGGAAAGAGATGTGGAATTCGCCCTGAAGCTGCCCGTGCTGGCCATGGTTCCCGCTGTTGAGCCGATTTCGAGTAAAAAGCCGAAATCGGTCGAAAGTCCGCTTTCCGCGAATCCCACCCTGAACGTGGGAGCGAGGGCCTAAAGAAACCATGTACCAGAAATTCTTCGGCCTGCGCGAGAGCCCTTTCAATGTGAATCCGGACCCACGCTATCTGTTTCTGACCAAACAGATACAGGAGGCGCTGGCCGGATTGACGTACGGTATTCAGAACCGCAAGGGATTCATCCTGCTGACGGGAGAAGTCGGCACCGGCAAGACGACACTGCTGAACCGGCTGCTCGATTGGCTGCACGGGCAGCGCGTGGCCACCGCGTATATTTTTAATTCCAAGCTGGACCCCAGCCACCTATTCGATTTCATGATGGCCGAATTCGAAATCCCCTGCGATTCGCGGGAAAAGAGCCAAGTGCTCCTTCGCCTGAATCACTGGCTGCTCGACCGGTACCGGGCGGGCGAGGCGGCGGTGCTGATCGTTGACGAGGCTCAAAATCTCTCGGACGAAGTGCTCGAGGAAATCCGGCTTTTGACGAACCTTGAAACGTCCACGGAAAAGCTTCTGCAGATCGTGCTGACCGGGCAGCCCGAACTCGAAGCAAAGCTGAAGCGGCCGGAACTGCGGCAGCTCCGGCAGCGGATCACACTCCGCTGCCATACGTCGCCGCTCACACTCGAAGAGACCTTTGGATACATCGCCGAGAGACTGCGGATCGCGGGAGCCAACGGAGAACCGATTTTCTCCAAGGAAGCGATTCAAACGGTGAATATGTATTCGCGAGGAATTCCGCGCGTGGTCAACCTGCTGTGCGAGCATTCCATGATCAACGCGTACGTGGAAAACCAGCGCCCGGTGCCCGCGCATATGGTGCAAGAAGTAGCGAGAGAGTTTCAGCTGGATGAGATCGCGCCTGTAGCCGGCGTGGGCCAAACGAACCACGCTCTTCAGGCCGCCAATACGCAGTCGCTGCTGGAGAACCTGGATGAATTGCTGGGCCGACTGCGCCAGGTAAACGTTGTGCCGTCCCGCGAAAGGAAGCCATGAGCCGCATTCATGAAGCCTTAAAGAAAGCCGAGCAGGAAAGATCGGGAGTTCACACCACCGAAATCGCTCCGGCGACGATCGAGCAGCCGACCGCTACGACCGAATGGCAGGGCGACAGGTTGGAAGTTAGCGTCAACCACAACGCGCCTTCCTACCCCGCGCCGCCGCCCATCACCGCGCCTTCCGCCGATTATCTGCGGTTCGACGATCTGAGATCTCGGTGCGCTCATCCGGAGTGGCATCTCGACCCGAATGTAAATGTGTTTTTTAATCCGGCCTTGAGTTCGCACGGCGCCGAACAATTCCGCACGCTGCGTTCGCGGTTGTACCAGCTCCGAGCGAGTCAGCAGCTGAAAACCATCCTGGTCACCAGCTCGGTTCCCGGGGAGGGAAAGACGTTTGTAACCTCAAATCTGGCGCAAGCCATTGTCAGACAGCCGGACCGCCGCGTGCTCGTGATCGACGGCGACTTGCGCTGCGCGCGACTGCACGTGACGCTGGGGGCGCCGACGAAGCCGGGACTGAGCGAGTATTTGCGCGGGGAGGTTGATGAGATGGCCGTCATCCAGCACGGCCAGGAAGGCAACCTCTGCCTCATCGCCGGCGGCACCGAGGTGAGCGACCCCAGCGAATTGCTTTCGAATGGGCGGCTTAAAACGCTGGTCGACCGCGTGACGCCTGTTTTTGACTGGGTCATCTTCGATTCGCCGCCGTGCTTGCCCGTCGCTGATGCCGCCATTCTTTCCGAGTTTTGTGACGGCATACTCCTGATCGTACGGGCGGGAGTGACCCAGACCGCGGTTGCTCAGCGAGCATGCCAGGAACTGCAAGGCAAGAACGTAGTGGGCGTGGTGCTCAACGCCGTAGAAGAATCCCATATGTATGGTTCGTATTATTACCAACACTATGGATACGGGTACGGAAAAAGCGGAGAGAAAGATTCAAAAAAAGAGCAAAATCTGAACTAAGGCGCGTCACTCCGCCCAGCGACGGTGGCCGGTGATCAGTAAAGTTTTCGACCGCCAAGCATACTGAGCGTCGCGCTCGGCGGCATAATCAACTCCCATTTGTTTTGCCGGCCAAGACACCTGACATACTTTTTTCTTGAGATCGAACTCCTCCCCATTTTGCCGGACGACCTAGACCAATATTCGCTTCCGCCTCCGGTTGAACGACATAGCAACGGGACACTGAAATGGTGATCGCGGGAGATTCCGTTGAGATATGATTCTGGCGGGACGCCCATCCAGCCCGGCGTTTAGCAGATGGCGGCAGCATGTTTCGGCTGCATCCTTTACGCATGCAAAAGGGATGAATTGTGACGTTTCGAACCAAACTCTTCGTTATCTTCACACTCGCTCTGCTTCTGTGCATTGGACTGGTTGCGGCAGGCGTTTCGCAAATCACGCGCCATGCATATGACGAACTGCACAGCCAGTACGCGAGCACGGCGGTCTTGCAGTTTCAGAGGGAGTTTGCACGCGAGCGGAACGAGGTTCTTCAGCGAGTGGAAGTGATCGCCGATGCGGAAGGCACCGTGCGCATGGCGATCGATCTAAGCCGGCCGCAAACCGACGTCTCGATCTATGTGAACGACGCCCACGGCGTTTCCCAGGCTCACCATCTGGATATCCTGGATTTTGTGGCCAGCGACGGCTCGATTGTTTCTTCCGCGGAATGGTCCGCGCATTCCGGCAATAAATTGACGTGGGTGATACAACCCGAGAACTGGGCAGCGGTGGGAGGCTTCCTGATGAAAGTCGACACGCAGGGCGGCCCGGAGTTGGGTTTGATGGCCGTATCGACGGTGCGCGTCGGCGACAAGAATCTGTATGTTGTGGGCGGCGAGCGACTCGGAAAAGAACTTCTGTCCTCGGTTGTACTACCGGCAGGAATTCGCGCGCTGCTGTACGAAAATATTGCTGGGACTTTCCAGCCTGCCAATTTGATCGACGAATCAGGGACTGTGAGCCAAGCGGAACGGTTCGCTCCGTTCATGGACAAGGATCTCGAACAGCCGGCAGAGCAAACGTTCAGGATTTCCTGGACGCGGGCGGCAGGGAGTGTGGAAGAGTTTCGAGCGCTGCCCTTGATGGGCCGACAGAAAAACTTGCTGGGAGTCTTGCTTGTCGGGAGATCACTTCGGGATGTCGTCACGATGGAGAGGCGTATTCGCCTGGTCGGGCTGGCCGTTGTGGCTATCGGAGTATTTTTCGGGATTCTTCTGAGCGCCTGGGCCGCGGCGCGAGTCACGCGTCCGATACTTGCGATCGCCCAAGGCGCAAAAGAAGTGTCGGAGGGCAATTGGGGAGCGCGTGTGCCCCCTCGCGGCCCCCTCGAATTCCGACGGCTGGCAAGCGCCTTCAATGAGATGACGCGGCATCTTACCGAGCAGAGGGAAAAGTTAATCCAGAACGAGCGCGTCGCTGCGTGGCGCGAAGTCGCTCACCGGTTGGGGCAGGAGTTGAATACAACTCTTCTTTCTCTGGAAACCACGGCAGGCAATCTGGATCGCGCCAGGGAACAAAATCCGGCGGAAATGGGAGAAGTATACCGGGAGGCTCTTCCCGCGATTCGCGCCGAACTGGAGAAACTGAAATCGATCGTCACCCGGTTCGGCGATTTCGCGAAAGCTCCCCAACTGCATTTCCAACCCGTGGACCTGAATGAGATCGTTCGCGATGTCGTGAGAAGCTTCGAAGGCCAATTCAGCGCGGTCGGACGCCCGCCGATTTCCTCCGAGTTGCATTTAGAAGAAGGGTTGCCTGCCATTGAAGGCGACTCGGTCCTGCTGCACAGAGGCGTTGAAAACCTCATCCTGAATGCGATGGACGCCATGCCTTCCGGGGGGATTCTGATGCTTCGCACGACTCATCAGGACGGCGAGGTAGAGCTGGAAGTGTCGGACACAGGGAAGGGCCTGACACCCGAGGAAAGCTCGCGGCTTTTCAGTTCCGAGGAAACGGAGAGAAAATATGGCTCGGAGCTGACGCTCGCCACCGTGCAATCCGTAGTAGCGGATCATGGCGGGCGTATTTCCACGGAGAGCGAAGAGGGCGTCGGAACTTCTTTTCACATTCACCTGCCGAGAAAACCGGCCAATCTTCCGTCTGCTTTATCCATCGTGTCAGAAACCGAAGAAGCCGGCAAAACGTCGGAAGAGGCAAATGCGGGCGAGAAATAAGTGCATTTCCCCTTATGAATCCGTTTTCTTGGCGGGAATAAAGCGCCGAAGAAGCAACGCTGTCGGGTAGTAGACGACGAAGATCATGAACAGAATACTGATCGTTACGTGAACCGGCACAGGTCCCCAAGACCGGTGGATGAAGGGATCGGTGAACGCGAAGTCCATGTTTTTCTGCGGCGACGTGAACCGGGCGGCAACGAAACTCAACGGGACAATCGCGCACTGCAGGTGCAAGCCCCGCCGATCGTAGCCGAGCCGCAAAAGAGCCCATATCAAGACGAGCGGCATTGCCACGTGATAGAGCGAAAGCAGCCTCACCCATAACGGATATTGTGGATCGAACAGATATTCGGTTCCCCCGGTAAGATGACGCCCCGATAAAAATCTCCAGGCGGCGTCCAGCGCCCAGGCCAGGTCGATCAGAATCGACGAAATGGCCTGGCTCGAAATCAGCAGAGCGCTATGGGTCCAGAGTCCAATGCAAGTTAAGAGAACAGCGATGTCACAGAGCTGCACGAAAGTGGACGGTCCCCATGTGCGCCAGTAGGCCGGAACCCAAATGAAAAGCCAGAGGAGCGCGGACCACCGAGCGTAATCCGGGATTTTTCCGGCAGGTGCGCGAGGGCAGGCCATTTTTTCCGAGACCAAGCGATGCTATCAAAATGGAGGCTGCACGTCCGCGATTTGTTGTGACGGAGAACAGATTCAGGAGTTTGGGCCAACGGGGCGCGCAAATGCGGCGGAGGCCAGTTAATCCGCTGAAACCGTGGTTTCCACTAAACTGCTCATGGCACCTTCAATGCGAGAGGCGCGCTTGTTTGCGTAGAGGGCTTTATCGGCGGCTTCCAACAAATCGTACGGCTTCTGGCCGGGCTCATACTCTCTCCATCCCGCTGAGAATGAGACTGCCATCGGCTGCCCATCGATCTCCACTATCAGATCGGCCAGGCGCGACAGCACACGTTGAAGCTGCTGTCCATCGCACTCCGGCAGCAAGAGCATGAACTCGTCCCCGCCCAATCGGACTGCCAGATCACTAGCGCGAATCGCCTTGCGAAGACGATCGGCAAAAGAGCGCAAAACGACGTCGCCCGCAGGATGGCCATGCTGATCGTTAATTTGCTTGAAGCGATCGAGGTCAAGGATGAGTACCGTAAGAGAAGTACCCTTTCTTTCGCAGCGCAGAACTTCCGTTTCTATCCGCGGTTCCGCGAAGCGACGGTTATATAGGCCGGTAAGCGGATCGAACATGGCGAGTTTATAAAGCGTTTCCGCGCTGGCTTGTTTCACCTGGATCTCGTCGCAAAGCACCTTGATTCGAATCTGCTGCCAAAGCGAATAGATGCTGAAGATCAGGACCAAGCCGATCAGTCCGCGCACCGCGAGGTTCAGATTGAGCTGGGAGAATTCATCATTCTGGATCAGTGAGGGGAGAGTGAAGGATGCGATCGCGCAGGTCAGAAGCACGACCACTACCACCGAATTGGACCAGGACCACCAATTGCGGTTTTGAATTTTACGCAAACTGGCTTGGATCGCCGCGGTGTAGGCTTCGATGGACTCTCCGCCGGTTGCACCGTATTTCAGTTCGGATTCACTCATAAAACTTCACCTCTGTGCCGTGGAAAGCCAAGCGGCACTTGCGGTGTGGAGGGGAACGCCAGCGGGAATCCACCGCCGTGATCGTCCTGACTTTGCACAGCTCGAATTCCGACAAATAGCCGTACATCCGACCTTTCAGGGTTCAATTTTTAGCTGTATTCGGCTGACCCAACATTAATTTAATACCCGCAGCCTAAAACGTCCAGAATTGCGGCCGCGACGGTGCTTCAAGCGTCACCGTCCATGCGGCCAGGGCACCCGCGAGACGATGTTTTGCTGGCGGTGCCACGATGCTCATGCGAAAATTTCCCGACATGACGCTTTTTCCATCATTGCTGGGGGCAGGGAGCGTATGCGCCGCCGGGGTATTCGCGTGGAGCGCAGTGGCACCGTCCGCGCAGCTCTTCGGCCCGACGATCCGGCGCTTGGAAGATGCGTCCGCCATGGCGCTGACCTTCGACGACGGGCCTAACACAGGCATCACCCCAAAGATCCTCGATTTGCTGGAGCGGCACAAAGTCCGCGCCACCTTTTTTCTGATTGGGAAATACGTCCGGTCATTTCCGGCGATTGCCAAGGAGATCTTCGCGCGTGGGCACGCCATCGGGAATCACACGGATACGCATCCCGCCCTGACATTCTGCTCACGGAGCCACATTGCCGCGGAACTCGACCGCTGCGACAGCGCATTCTTTGAGGCGACCGGCAACGCGGCTCGCTGGATGCGACCGCCTTTCGGTTACCGAGGACCTCACTTATCCGAAATCGTCCAAAAACGAGGAAAAAAAGGAATCGTGATGTGGTCGGCGTCCGCGCGAGATTGGAATTCCCAGCCCGCCGAGCACGCGATTAACCGCTTGCGCCGCGCGCGGGGAGGGGATATCGTCCTGCTGCATGACGGCGATCACCGCGTACCGGACTGCGACCGTCGCCACACAATTGCAGCCCTGGAATACTGGCTTCCCCGGTGGAAGGATGCAGGCATTCGGTTCGCGAATCTGGACGAGATGGACGGACGGGATCGTCCCTAAGGAGCTTTCTACAGCCCTCGCAATGGCGAATCGGAAAATATCCGGGCGCCGGCAGGTTGAATCAATCCATGGATGAAAAAAGATTTTACGACGAGAAAGAAGAGACGAAACAGATCCCGATGACGTGTCCGCATTGCCGCCAGGAAAGCACGTTTCCTATTCGATGGATCGTTCGCACGAAAAAATCTCAGGTTCCCGCGGGAGCAAATGACGAGGACCGCAGGCAGTTTGCGAAAGCCCGTTCGTACATGGTCCGCATCGACAACATGGTGGCTTGCCGCAATATTCGTTGCCGGAAACGCTTCGACTTGACCGGCCAGACTGTTTTCTTGATTTAGGTGTCCGCTTCGACGGAGAAGCAGCCAGAAGCAAAGAGCCTGTCGGAGAGCGATGCGGAAGACATCTCGAAGCCGATGGGAAGCATCGTTTATAGAAGCCCGTCCGCGCTCCCCGGGGAGTTTCCATGAGACGTAAAATTGCACTCGCCCGATCCGCAATGTTGCTCGGTCTCCTCGCTGCGGTTCCTGTTTGTGCCCAGGAATCCGGTCCTCTTCCTGAAGCATCCGCCAGGCAGACGCCTGCCCAAGGCAGTGATACACACGACGCAAATCGTCAAACGGCTGCTGCGGAGTCTTCAGCGGCTTCCGCAAGCGCGTCCCCGACCGCCACGCCGCGGAAGATAGAAGTGCCCACCGGCACACACATTCCGCTGGTTCTGCACAACGCGATTTCCACCCGGAGCGCACGCCCCGGTGATCCGGTTTATTTCGAGACGCTCTTTCCGGTGATGGTAAATGGACATGTGGCGATCCCCGCGGGTTCGTACGTCAGCGGGGAAGTAACGGAGTCGAAGCGTCCGGGAAGGGTGAAGGGTCGTGGAGAATTAATGATCAAGTTGACGACGATGATCCTTCCGAACGCGTATATGGTTAATTTGAATGCGGTGCCGGGTAGCGGCGCGGGGACTGGTGGTGGCGAGACCGTCGATAAGGAAGGCAAGGTGACCGGCGACAGCGACAAGGCCTCCGATGCCGGGACCGTGATCAAAACCACGGCGGCCGGAGCGGGAATCGGCGCAATAGCGAGTCAGGGAGCCAAGGGTGCTGCTATCGGAGCTGGAATTGGGGCGGCTACCGGTCTCGCCGCGGTGTTACTCTCCCGCGGACCGGAGGCCGAAATGCCGCGGGGATCGACGCTCGAAGCCGTTATCGAAAGGCCTCTCTTGCTCGATGCAGACAAGGTTCAATTCACGAGTCCCGGCCAAAGCTCCACTCTTCCGGGACCTCCGAACCGGGAACCGCAGAGAAACAAGGTGCCTTTCTAGCTGAATTTCGCTCGGCTGAATTCAGCTACATCGCGCTCTGACGTTGCATCTGACGGTCAAGAAATCGCAACGGCGAAAAACGTTGCGCATCGAAGTTTGACTTTCCATAAGTAATCCATTCCCGGATGAGCCTCGCCGATGCAGGCGCCAGCAGAATTCCATTCCTGTAATGCCCAGTGGCAATGATGAGCCCCTTGATATCGGTCGGGCCGAGAATCGGCAGGTCATCAGGAGTGCCCGGCCTCAAACCGCACCAGGTTTCCACTATTGCAGCCTCATCGAATGCGGGCCACAATTTGCGCACGCCGCTTATGATTTGACTCAGGCCGCCGGGAGTCACGCATTTTTCGAAGCCCGCATCTTCCAAAGTGCTTCCAGCAACAACCCTGCCGTCCTGTCGCGGCACGAGATAACCTTCTCGGGAGCGCAGGACACGTCGTATCGATTTGCCCTTTGGCCGCAATGCCAGCATTTGTCCGCGGACCGGCTTCGCGGGCGCATATTGGCTCAAGGCAAGCGTCTTTCCGGTCTGGCGCGAGTTATGCAGAGCAATGCCACCGGAAAAGCAACCTGCCGCAACCACCACATGATTGGCAAAGATTTTATCCGCACTGGTTAGGACGCCCGTGCACCGCGCGCCGTCATAGAGCAAAGCCGACGCGCCACAATCGGAGAGTATTTCCGCACCGCGCAGGCGAGCCGCTGTAACAAGGGCGTCCATCAGCAGACGCGGATCGACAGTTGCTTCGTCGGGCAGCCACGCCGCTGAGGTGGCGGATTCTCCGAGTTCAGGTTCGCGCCTTCGTGCCTCATCTATAGAAATCGGTTCGACGATCAATCCCAGCGCGCGGTGCTCCACAATCATTCCGTCGCGCTCCGTTTCACCACGCGAATCAATGAAAATCTCCAACAGGCCAGGACAATCGTAGCAAATTGATTTTCCGGATTCGTTTTCGATAGCGGCGCCGAACTCGGGATAAATTCGGAGGCTTTCCTTCGCGAACGGTACGAGTGGGACGTCCTGAGGCCTATGTGGGGACGGCGAGAGCATACCCGCGGCAGCCCAGGAAGCCTCGCGGCCGGCTTGTTGGCGATCCAAAACGATTACGCGGAGTTTCTCGGCAGCCAGTTCAAATGCAATCGAGGTGCCGATGATTCCGCCGCCGATAATGGCCACGTCGAAAGTGCGCACGACCTGATCTTATCAGCAAAAAGCAACCTCGGACTTTTCGCTCAAACGTCTAACAGGATTTCCTATGCTTCGTACTGGTTCCGCTTAAAAAGAGTTGATTAGTTCGATCGAAAGAAGGCGGGCTTTTTGGGAGAGGTTTTGCGCGCGCGCCCAGTCGCCGCCCTTGCTGGCGTCCCGCGACTGCATAAGAAAACTGCGAATTTTCTCGACAAGGTCTTGTTGCGCGGCGTTCAATTGCCTGCCGCTCGCATCCTGGAGATTCTTTTCCGCAATGGCGGTGTCCTCATTCATCTTTCGCTGGTAGCTGGCCTGATCGCCGGGAGAAAGTTGAGGGGAAATCTGAGGAGGCGCTGGGCGCGCGGAAGGCTCCGCGGCAACTTCGGCCGGAGGCTGTTCTACGACCGGCCTGGGAGGCGCGGGCGTCGAATTCTTGGAAGGAATCGTGACGGGAGCCTGGGACTCCGCCGGAATGGCCGGCGCGACGGCTGCAGCTTCCTGGGGAGGCGCAGCATCCGTGTCGGGAGCCGTCGTCATGGGTCGTCCCGCGTCGGAAGGAGCGGGCGCCGAATATACGGGAGCAGCCGCCTGAACTTTTCTCTGCGCACATCCCGTAACAGCAAGCGCAATACCGCCTACCAGCATCACTCCTAAAACGCGAGCATCAAATCCGTCTCGGGGCATTACCGTTTTTCTGCCGCAAAAGGCTGGCCGAAATCGCGAACTTTGGACGCCGGGGACTCGGTCAAACGCGCCAAAGGCAATTCCAATCGGAATGTGGTGCCACGCCCGACCTCTGACTCAAATTCTATACGACCATTGTGCAACTGGACAAAGCGAAAGGTATTCGCAAGCCCGATGCCCGTTCCCCCGGGCCGCGTGGTAAAGAAGAGCTGAAAGATCTTGTTGCGATCCTCGGGCGCGATTCCTTTTCCCGAGTCAGCCACGGAAATGACCGCATATTCGCCGCTGCGCCGCAGCCCCAGAGTGATACGCCCGCCGGCGGGCGTAAAATTGCAAGCGTTCAGCAAAAGATTCAATACGGCTTGATGGATGAGCTGCCGGTCGATCAACGCAGGCGGCAAATCTTCCGACAAGTTCAGCAGGAACTCGACGCCGGCCTTCGTGATGGAGGGCCGGGCCGCGTCCAGAACCTCCTCCAGAAATGCGCGCATATCGGTTTCTTCCAGGTTCAGTTCAACGGGCTTAGTAAAGTTGAGGAAGGTCTTCACGGCGCGATCCAGGCGGTCGATTTCATTATCGAGCATCTTGACGGCCTGTTGCGGCTCGGGTTCGATGGGCATGTTCGCTTTCAAAACCTCGAGCCAAAGACGCATGGAATTGAGGGGGTTTTTCACTTCATGAGCAACGCCCGCTGTAACGCGTCCAATCGCCGCCAAGCGGTCCGCAACCTGCAGTTGGTTGCCGATACGTTCGAGCGACTCGATATCGTGAAGCGTCAGCAGCGTTCCCATTCGCTTGCCATGTTCGCGAACCGCCTGCACGCTCACGCCGATCCGCTGCGGCCCACTTGCTCCGGGCAACACCATTTCCCGACCCTCGACAGGGTCCATCTCGTTGCCATCTATGCGGATCGCCTTGCGAATCGGGTGCTCCGGCGGAAATATCTCACTGATGCGGCGGCCCCTGAGTTCGTCGGTGCTGCCACCGAGAAATTTCTCGACGGACGGGCTGACGAGCACCGCGCGCCCTTCCGCGTTGAAGAGCAAAAGACCATCGCCCAGACCAATCATCACCTGATCGAGGTTCTCGCGCATCGTGCTGAATATCTCGCGCACGTCGCGCAACTGTTTTCCGATGCCGATGATTTTGGTGCTGACGGCGCCCAGTTCGTCGCCTCGCTGCACGGCCGGCTCGACTTCCAGTTCTCCCGCGGAGATCCGGTCGAGTTGCGCCGAGATGCGTTTGAGAGGAGCAAGCGACATTTGGCTCACGACGAATGCCAGGAACGTAGAGATCAGAACGGCACCCAGCGCCCAATATCCGCCCGATATCAGGCCCGGAGAAATCTCATCACGGATCAGAGTGGAAGAAAGTCCGATGCGAATATCACCAAACGGCCCGGCCCCTAGATTGAAAGGAAGCGAATATTCGTATGTCAGCGGCGGGCCAAAGAGTGTGCGCAGCTGATGGATGAGACCGCCGCGGACCAGCGATTCGACACCTGGGCGCACGGGCACCTTTTGGCCGCGCAAGGAGGCGTCGCTGGAAATGAGCGCGATTCCATTGCTGTCGCTGATCGTGATTTCATAGATCGTCGGCGAGTATCCAACGGCGGATTCGATCAGCGAGTTCAACGTGCTGTTGTTATCAAGCGTCCGGCTGACGTAACGGCGGACGTCCTCGGTATTCGCGGAGGCCGGTGATTGGCCTCGTTCGGCAGCCTCAGCGAGAGCATTCTGGCAGGCTAAAAAAATCTGTTGCGCAACGAAGCGGGCGCGCTCGTCGGCTTGGCTCAACACTTGGCGGGTGAGACGGCCCAGGTACAGACCTGAAACAGCGGTGACGACGGCCAACACCAGCAACGAGGTTGCCAGCGTGAATTTAGTTTTCAGGCTGAGACGCATCTTTTCGCCCCGCCTCGTATTCCTTCAGCTTGTTGTGAAGTGTTTTCAAGCTGATGCCCAACATCTCGGCCGCGCGCGTCTTGTTCTGGCTGGTGGCAGCGAGGGTTTGGAAAATCAATTCGCGCTCGACATCATCAACCGTGGTGCCAATCGGGAATCGCATGGCGCCCAGGCCGGCGCCGGAAACCGCCGGAGCGTGGCCGAAGTCCGAAGGAAGATGCTGGCGACTGATCGTGCCGCGGTCCGAAGCAATCGCGGCTCTCTCGAGCACATTGCGAAGCTCCCGAACATTCCCCGGCCACGGGTATGATTTGAAGAGATCCATCACGTCGGTGCCGACCGAGGTAACTTTCTTGCCGTGTTTTTCCGAGATCTCGACGAGCAAGTGTTCGACAAGCAAAGGCAGATCCGCCTTGTGTTCGCGCAGCGGCGGCAGGTGGATGTGAAACACATTTAAGCGGAAATAGAGGTCCTGGCGCAGGTGACCGTCCGCGACGGCTTGCTCCGGATTTTTGTTTGTTGCGGCGAGCACCCGGACGTCTACGGGTGTTTCCACCTTGCTTCCCAGCCGCCGGATCTTGTGGTCCTCCAGCACGCGCAAGAGTTTCGCCTGCGTGGGAGGCGGCATCTCGCCGATTTCGTCGAGCAAGAGCGTTCCGCCGTCCGCCAGTTCAAAACAGCCCATACGGCGCT